>Ga0265325_10000442_pt1 | contig 29810 bp, 28 predicted proteins | sample 41420metaG_FD_202090 | JGI IMG/M metagenome (GOLD analysis project Ga0265325, IMG submission 202090) | Rhizosphere microbial communities from Carex aquatilis grown in University of Washington, Seatle, WA, United States - 4-14-20 metaG | ecosystem: Host-associated > Plants > Roots > Rhizosphere... | reverse complement strand
CGTAAGGACGACGTCAAGCTCGGCACCGCCTTCACCAAGCTGACCGAGGAGGACCCCTCGATCTCGATCGTGCACAATGCCGACATCCACGAGGTAGTGATGTGGGGGCAGGGCGAGATGCACCTGCGCGTCGCCGCAGAACGGCTCGGCGACCGCTATGGCGTGCCGATCAGCGTCGGCCGGCCGACGGTCGGCTACCGCGAGACCATCAAGAAGCCGGTCTCGGTGCGCGGCCGCCACAAGAAGCAATCCGGCGGCCACGGCCAGTTCGGCGACGTCGTGCTCGAGATTAAGCCGCTGCCGCGCGGCTCCGGCTTCAAGTTCGAGGACCGCATTACCGGTGGCGTCGTGCCGCGCAATTACATTCCCTCGGTCGAGGAGGGCATCGTCGACGCGCTCAAGCACGGTCCGCTTGGCTTCCCGGTGGTTGACCTCCAGGTGGCGCTGGTCGACGGCTCCTATCACACGGTGGATTCCTCGGACATGGCGTTCCGCACCGCGGGCCGCATCGGCATCGTCGACGGCCTGCCGCAATGCCAGCCGGTGCTACTCGAGCCGATCTACCTGGTCGAGATCGTCTGCCCCAATGAATCGACCGCGAAGATCAACGCCATCCTGTCCGGTCGCCGCGGCCACATCCTCGGCTTCGACACCCGCGACGGCTGGGAAGGCTGGGACATGGTGCGCGCGCAGATGGCGGAAGCCGAGATCGGCGACCTCATCATCGAGGTGCGCTCGGCCACCGCCGGCGTCGGCGGCTTCACCTTCAAGTTCGATCACATGGCGGAATTGACCGGCCGCACCGCCGACCAGATCGTCGCGGCGCGCCGGGCGGCGGAATAGCCGGCGCCCGCTAGCGCAGCCGTGACTTGCCTGTGACCCGGCGCGGCCTTACGGCTTGTACTGTCGATTCCGAGAGATCCGCATGAACGTCATCCGCCGCCGCGGCTGGGATATTCCCGACAGCCGGCTCACGCCCGAGCATCTGTTCCTCGACCGCCGCGCCGTGCTGGCGGGCGCCGCCGCGATGGCCTTGCTGCCGAGTGCCGCCGGCGCGCAGCGCGTCAGCGATCTCGACAAGATCCCCGATCTGAGCGCCGATCTCTATCCGGCCAAGCGCAACGAGAAATATGTGCTCGACCGGCCGATCACCGACGAGAAGATCAACGGCAACTACAACAATTTCTACGAATTCAACTCGTCGAAGGACGTCGCTCGCCAGGCGCAGGCGCTGCCGATCCGGCCGTGGACCGTGAAGCTCGACGGCATGGTCGAGAAGGAGCAGACGATCGACATCGACGAGCTCATCCGCAAGATTGGACTCGAAGAGCGCAGCTATCGCCATCGCTGCGTCGAAGCTTGGTCGATGGCGATCGCCTGGACCGGACTGCCGTTCGCCAAACTGATCGAGCTCGCCAAGCCGCTCGGCGGCGCGAAATATGTGCGGATGGAAACCTTCCTGAATCCGAAGGTCGCGCCCGGCCAGAAACAGAGCTGGTATCCGTGGCCCTATGTCGAGGGCCTCACCATGGCGGAGGCGACCAATGAGCTCGCCTTCCTCGCCACCGGCGCCTACGGCCACCCGATGGCCAAGCAGCACGGCGCGCCGCTGCGGCTCGCAGTGCCGTGGAAATACGGCTTCAAGTCGATCAAATCGATCGTGCGCTTCAGTTTCACCGACAAGCGGCCGCGCGGCATGTGGGAAGACCTGCAGTCGTCGGAATACGGCTTCTGGGCCAACGTCAATCCGCAGGTGCCGCACCCGCGCTGGAGCCAAGCCACCGAGGAATTCATCGGCACCGGCGAGCGCAAGCCGACCCAATTGTTCAACGGCTATGGCGATTACGTCGCTTCGCTGTATGCCGGCATGGAAAAGACCGAACGGCTCTGGGCTTGACGCTGCGGCACTGGCGGGCCGAACATCGCTGATCGGCCAATGCGGCCGATGAATGGAGCCTGCCATGTCCACGCAATTCGATGTCGAAGAGCTGCAACGCCGCGCGCGCGAAGCCTTGCACACGAACTGGCGCATGTTCCTGATCGAAGGCATTGTGCTGGTCATTCTCGGCATTGTCGCCATCGCGATTCCGCCGTTCGCGACTCTGGCGATCACCATCCTGATCGGCTGGCTGTTCCTCGCCAGTGGCGTGCTCGGCCTGTACTCGACCTATACGATGCGCCATGCGCCGGGCTTCTGGTGGGCGTTGTTGTCCGCGGTGCTCGCGGTCCTCGCCGGCGGCGTTCTGCTGGCGCAACCGGTGACCGGCGCAGTGTCGCTCACCTTGGTGCTGATCTGCTTCTTCATCGTCGAGGGCGTCGCCTCCATCATGTTCGCTGTGGCGCATCGCAGCGAGCTGGCGGGACGCTGGGGATGGATGCTGGTCAGCGGCATCGTCGATATTGGACTGAGCGTCATCATATTCGCCGGGTTGCCGCTGTCGGCGGCTTGGGCGATCGGTCTGCTGGTCGGCATCAACATGATATTCGGCGGCGCCGCCTTGATCGGCATGGCGCTACAGGCGAAGCAGGCCTAGGCAAGTTTTTGATCGGCTCGTCCCCGCGGACCCGTGGATCCAGCCTCTGCCACATAAAGAAAGAACTGATCCCCGCTTTTGCGGGGATGAACGGGGTTGTTGCGCCGCTGATGTCCAATCCCTACCTCCAGCCAACATCTTTGGAGGTTTCCGTGCGCCATTTTCTTGCAATTGCCGTCGCCGTGATCGCTCTGACCGTCTCGGCCCACGCCGCCGACGAGCCCGATCTCATCTTCAAGCGCTCGACCGTGTTCAAATGGCTGACGCCGAACGACAAGCTTGCGACCTACGGCCTCGACGATCCCGGCGTTGACGGCGTCGCCTGTCATTTCACGGTGCCGGAGCGCGGCGGCCTCAAGGGCTGGATCGGTGTCGCCGAGGAGGTGTCCGATATTTCGCTGGCCTGCCGGCAGATCGGTCCGATCAAGTTCAACGCCAAGTTCGAGCAGGGCGAAGACGTGTTCCGCAAGCGCCGCTCTCTGTTCTTCAAGAAGATGCAGATCGTTCGCGGCTGCGACACCAAACGCAACGTGCTGGTTTATATGGTCTATAGTGACCGCATCATCGAAGGCTCGCCGAAAAATTCGACGTCGAGCGTGCCGATCATGCCATGGGGCGCCGACGGCACGGTGGTGAAGTGCGCGGATTGGCTGGAGAAATAACCCCGCTGCGCTGCAGCGCCGCCACGCCAAGCCTAGCCAATCCCCGCGCGTGAACTTAAGATGCGTGCTCTGGCCGCCAGCCGGCATAAGGCTGCGGTACCGATGGCCTGCTAGTGGACCATTGGGAGGAACTCTCAGGAGCACAAAACATGAGAAAAGCAATGCTCGTGCTCGGCGCAACATTGTTTGCGTTGAGCGCATTTGGAGGACCGGCTGCCGCGCAACAGCCGATTATCATCAAGTTCAGCCATGTCGTCGCCAACGATACGCCGAAGGGCAAGGGCGCGCTCAAGTTCAAGGAGCTCGCCGAGAAATACACCGATGGCAAGGTGAAGATCGAGGTCTATCCGAACTCATCGTTGTTCAAGGACAAGGAAGAGATCGAGGCCTTGCAGCTCGGCTCGGTGCAGATGCTGGCGCCCTCGACCGCGAAATTCGCGCCACTCGGCGCCAAGGAATTCGAGGCGCTCGACCTGCCTTGGCTGTTCAAGGACGATGAGACCTACGCCAAGGCGATGAAGGGCGAAGTCGGCAAGTGGCTGTTCAAGAAGCTCGAGTCGAAGGGCATCACCGGCCTGGCGTACTGGGACAACGGCTTCCACATGGTGTCGTCGAACCGGCCGCTGCTTGAGCCGACCGACTTCCAGGGTCTCAAAATCCGCATCTCCGGCTCGAAGATCGCCGACCAGTATTTCCGCATCCTCGGCTCGATCCCGCAAATTATGGCGTTCTCTGAAGTCTATCAGGCGCTGCAGACCGGCGTCGTCGATGGCTGCGAGAACACCGCGTCGAACTATCTCACGCAAAAATTCGACGAAGTGCAGAAGCACATCACCGTCTCCTATCACGCCCACCTGCAATACGCCGTGATCGTCAATTCCAAGTTCTGGAACGGATTGCCGGCGGATATCCGCGCCCAGCTCGACAAGGCGATGGACGAGGCGACCGACTACACCAATTCGATCGCCCGCAAGGAGAACGATGACGCGCTTGCCGAGATCAAGAAGAAGGGCGCGACCACGCTGCATTACCTCACCGACGATCAGAAGAAGGCGTGGCAGGCGGCGATGCGGCCGACCTATGTCTGGGCCAAGGGCCGCGTCGGCCAGGAAGTGCTCGATCTCGTCGCCAAAGAACTCGACGTCAAAATGAACTGATCGCAGTCAATGCGATAAACGCGGCCGGGAGCAAACGCTCCCGGCCGTTTCGGTATGGCGGGGGATTCGCGTGTTCAAACAATTCAATAACGCGCTCAATCATCTCGAAGAGTGGCTGATCGCGAGCCTGATCGCGGCCGCCACGCTGCTGATCTTCGTGGCGGTGGTGCATCGCTATAGCACCGGCGCCTCCATCGACTCCGCCAAATGGCTGACCGCGCACGGTGTGCCGGTACTGCCGGGGATATTGACCAGCATTTACATGTGGCTGGCGGCGCTCGATCTGTCGTGGGCGCAAGAGCTTTGCATCTACATGTTCATCTGGATGGCGAAATTCGGCGCCGCCTATGGCGTGCGCACCGGCATCCATGTCGGCGTCGACGTGCTGGTCAACATGTTGACCCCCGGCTCGCGCAAGCGGGTGATCGTGTTCAGCCTGCTGTGCGGCGCGCTGTTCACCGGCATCGTCGCGGTGTTCGGCGGCGCCTTTGTCGGCCAGATGTATGCCACCGGCCAGCAGTCGAACGATCTCGAATGGCCGATGTGGGTGATCTATCTGACGCTGCCGCTCGGTTCGGGACTGATGTGCTTCCGATTCCTGCAGGTCGCCTGGTGGTTCTACTGGACCGGTGAGCTGCCGCATCACGACGCCGCCCAGGTTGCCGGCATCGACGACGTTCCCGCGCTGCATCCGGCCGACGCCAAGCCGAAGGCGCAAGACGAGCGCGGCACCAGCCCGCTCGGTCTCATTGTCATTTTGTTTCCGCTCCTGATCGTGGCGCTCTGCACCGCGCACGCCGTCGGCCTGATCGTGATGCCGGACGGCATGCGCGCCGCTATCGTGTTCGTTCTGCTGCTTGCGCTGATGGCCACCGGCATGCCGGTGTCGATCGCGCTGGGCCTCACCGTCCTGACGTTCATGTTCACGCTGACCGACGTCCGCACCGAATCGGTCGCGCTCAAGCTTTTCACCGGCCTGGAAAGCTTCGAGATCATGGCGATCCCGTTCTTCATCCTGGCCGGCACTTTCCTCACCCATGGCGGCGTGGCGCGCCGCATGATCGCCTTCGCGACCGCAATGGTCGGGCACTGGTATGGTGGCCTGGCGCTCGCCGGCGTGCTGGCCTGCGCGCTGTTTGCCGCGGTGTCCGGCTCATCCCCGGCGACCGTGGTTGCCATCGGCTCGGTGATCCTGCCGGCGATGATCGCGCAGGGCTTCCCGAAACGCTTCGGCGCCGGCGTCATCACCACCTCGGGTTCGCTGGGCATCCTGATCCCGCCCTCGATTCCGATGGTGTTGTACGCCGTCGCCACCAATACGTCGGTCGGCAAATTGTTCATAGCCGGCATCCTACCCGGCATCATACTGGCGAGCATGTTGGGCGCCACGACCTGGTACCGCGCCTGGCGCAACGATTATCCGCGTATGCCGCGAGCTTCGTTCGCCGAGCGCCTGCGCACATTCCGCGAATCGATCTGGGGCTTGATGCTGATCGTCATCGTGATCGGCGGCATTTATTCTGGCTTGTTCACGCCGACCGAGGCGGCCGCGATGAGTGCGGTCTACGCCTTCGTCATCGCCGTATTCGTCTACAAGGACCTGAAGCTGAGCGACGTGCCGCAGGTGCTGCTATCGTCCGCCAACCTCTCGGCGATGCTGCTCTACATCATCACCAACGCGGTGCTGTTCTCGTTCCTGATGACCTACGAGAACATCCCGCAGCAGCTCGCGCAGTGGATGATCGATCAGGGCCTCGGCTGGGTCGCGTTCCTGCTGGTGGTCAACGTGCTGCTTCTGATGGCCGGCAATGTGATGGAGCCGTCTTCGATCATTCTGATCATGGCGCCGATCCTGTTTCCGGTAGCGATCAAGCTCGGCATCGATCCGATCCATTTCGGCATCCTGATCACCGTCAATATGGAGGTTGGGCTGTGCCACCCGCCGGTCGGGCTCAATCTCTATGTGGCGTCGGGCATAGCCAAGATGGGGATTACCGAGCTGACGGTCGCGGTCTGGCCGTGGCTGCTCACCATGATGGCCTTCCTGGTAGTCGTAACCTATTGGCCGGGCCTGTCGCTGTTCCTGCCGAACCTGCTCGGCATGCGCTGAAGCGGGGCGCGAAGATCATCGGGGTCAAGCGTCAATGATCGCCACCGCCCGCGTCCAACCGGCCGATCCGCCGCGCACCTTGACCGGAAAGCAGCTCACCATGAAGCCGGTCGGCGGCAGCGCTTCGAGGTTGTGCAGCTTCTCGATGTGGCAATAGCCGATCTCGCGGCCGGCCCGGTGGCCCTCCCAGATCAGAGAGGCGTCGTGTGTTTCCGCGTAACGTTGCATCGTGAAGACGAAGGGTGCATCCCAGCTCCAGCCATCGGTTCCGGTTACGCGCACGCCGCGCTCGAGCAGATAAAGCGTCGCCTCGCGGCCCATGCCGCAGCCTTTGGCAACGTAATCCGGTTGGCCATAAGCCGCGCCCGCAGCGGTATTCACCACCAGGATTTCAAGCGGTGAAAGCGTGTGACCGATCCGCTTGAGCTCGGCTTCGACATCGGCGGCAGTTGCGACATAGCCGTCGGCGAAATGGCGGAAGTCGAGCTTTACGCCGGGCTGCAGACACCAGTCAAGCGGCACCTCGTCGATGGTGATGGCCCGTTTGCCGTGATCCATGGTCGAGGCGAAATGGTAGGGCGCGTCGAGATGCGTGGTGCAGTGCGTCGACAGCTTGATCCATTCGAAGCCCCAGCCTTCGCCGTCCGGCAGGTCTTCTTTTTTCAGGCCGGGGAAGAACTTCAATATGTCCGGCGCGGTCGCCTCGTGGTCGAGATAGTCGATCTTCGGCCCATAGCCTGGCGGATCGGCGGCGACGTCGTTTTCGAGTGGGATCGAGATGTCGATGATCGTGCGAGGCATGATTCTCACTTTCTGTCATGCCCGGCCTTGTGCCGGGCATCCACGTCTTCATTATGCTCGCGCAACATTAAAGGCGCGGATGGCGGGGACAAGCCCGGCCATGACGCAGATATATCGGAGAACTAGAACAATGCCGGCTTATTGGGTCGCGCGCTCGAAGATCAATGACCCGATCGAATACAAGAAATACACCGATCTGGTGCCCGGCATCATCGCCAAACATGGGGGCAAGGTGCTGGCGCGCGGCGGGCGGTTTCAGATCATGGAAGGCCCGGACAAATTCCACCGCTTCGTCGTGATTGAGTTTCCGACACTCGAACAGGGCGTGGCCTGCTTCAAATCGCCGGAATACGAGCGCGCCGCGGCATTCCGGCGCAGCGGGGCGGGTGAGGTCGAGACGGTGATGGTGGAAAGCGTCTGAGTGGGCAGAGTGGGGAGCGCTGCCCTCTAGCGCTGCCACGGCGAATTCGCGTAAGATGCTGAACAAGAATAATTTTTAATCGGGAGGAAGGATATGATGCATCAGCTTAAATTGCGGAGCCTTGCGGTCTTTGCCGGCGCGACTGCGCTTGCCGCGATGACCATAGGAGCCGCCGCGCAGGACAATAAGCCGATCACGATCGGCTTCAGCATGGCGCTGACCGGCCCGCTGGCCGCCAACGGCAAGCAGACGCTGCTCGGCATGAAAATCTGGGAAGAGGAAACCAACGCGAAAGGCGGCTTGATCGGGCGTCCGGTCAAGTTGGTTTATTACGATGATCAGAGCAATCCTTCGACGGTCCCCGGCATCTACACCAAGTTGCTCGACGTCGATAAGGTCGATCTCGTGGTCTCGGGCTATGCCACCAACATGATCGCGCCGGCGATGCCGGTGGTGATGCAAAAAAAGAAGACCTTCATCAGCATCTTTGGCCTCGATGTGAATTCGGAGTTCAACTATCCGAACTATTTCTCGGTGCTGCCGACTGGCCCGGACACCAAGCCGTCCTTCACCGAAGGCTTCTATGAGCTCGCGCAGAAGGAAAAACTGCAAACCGTCGGTCTCGTCGTCGAGGACGCCGAGTTCTCCAACAATGCCTGCGACGGCGCGCGCGCGAATGCCAAGAAGTTCAACATGAAGATCGTGTACGACAAGAAATATCCGCCGAACACGACCGACTATTCGCCGATCGTGCGTGCGGTGCAGGCGGCCAATCCGGATGCGGTGGTGGTTTGCTCCTATCCGCTTGGTTCGGTCGGCATCACCCAGGCGGTCAATGAAATCGGCTACAAGCCGAAGATGATCGGCGGCGCCATGGTCGGATTGCAGGCGACCGTGTTCAAGCAGAAGCTCGGCTCAAAGCTCAACGGCATCATCAATTATGAGACGTGGGTGCCGTCCGACAAGTTGCTGCCGCCGGCGGCCGAGTTCTTCAAGAAGTACCAGGCCCGGGCGGGTGCCGAGGGCGTCGATCCGCTCGGCTATTACCTCGGCGGCTGGGGCTATGCCTATGCCGGCATCCTTGGCGAGGCGATTGCCGGCACCAAGAGCGTCGATGACGCCAAGATCGCCGATTACTTCCGCAAGACCACGTTCAAGACCATCATGGGTTCGTGGAGCTACGGCAAGAAGGGCGAGTGGAGCAAAGGCGCCATGATGCAGGTCCAGTACCACGGCGTGAAGGATGGCACCGATCTCGAGCAATGGCGCGGCATGGCGGTGCAAACTATACTGACGCCGGCCAGCCTCAAGACCGGCGACGTGATCTTCCCCTACGAGAAGGCGAAGTAACCGCTTTCATCGGCACTGAAACGACGACGGCGCGGGAAAAATCCCGCGCCGTTTTTGTTTTGTCGATGGCGGCAATATTTCCGTTGTCATCGTCGGCCTTGTCCCGATGATCCCACTCAGGTGTGGACGATGCCTCCCTGAGCGAGATGGCCGGCACAAGGCCGGCCATGACAACGACAGGCTCGCCCGGACGGACGCTCACATCCCCATATACAGCTTGCGCACCAGATCGTTGTTGTTGAGTTCGGCGGCCGAGCGGCCTTCGAACGCGATCTTGCCGTGCACGATGACATAGCCGCGGTCGGCGATGCGGATGGCTTGGGTGAAGTTCTGCTCGGCCATCAACACCGTCAGCCCAAAATGATCCTTGAGCTCCTTAATGGCGTCGATGGTGCGGCGGACCAGTTGCGGCGCCAGCCCCACCGATGGCTCGTCAACCAGCAGAATGCGCGGCGCCAGCATCAGCGCGCGGCCGAGCGCCAGCATCTGCTGCTCGCCGCCGCTCATCGAGCCGGCCAGTTGCCTCTTGCGCTCCGCAAGCCGCGGGAAGGCCGAGAAACAGAACTCCATATTGGTCCTGATCTGGGCCCGCGCTTTCGGGCGAAACGCGCCGAGCAGCAGGTTTTCCTCGACCGTCAGCTTCGGAAACAGGCGGCGGCCCTCCGGCACCAGCGCGATGCCGAGATCGACGATTTGCTCGGTGGTACGGCCGACGAGCTCGAACTTCTCACCGTCGATCTCGGCGATGATGCTGCCCTGCCGCGGCCGCACGATGCCCATCACGCATTTCATCAGCGTGCTTTTGCCGTTGCCGTTGGTGCCCAGCAGCGCCACGGTCTCGCCTGGCCTGACGGTTATTGAGACGTCTTCGATGACGCGCACGGCGCCATAGGCGGCGTGGACTCCTGCGATGGTGAGGCTGCTACTCGCCAAGGTAAGCCCTCACCACTTCGGGATTGCGCACCACGTCTTCCGGCTTGCCATCGGCGATCTTCTTGCCGGTCACCAGCACGGCGAGGCGCTGCGAGAAGCTCATCACCGCGCTCATGATGTGCTCGATCAGGATGATGGTGATGCCGCGCTCGTTGAGCTGGCGCAAAAGCGCGAGAATATCGTCGATCTCGGAATGGGACAGGCCGGCCATCGACTCGTCGGCGATCAGGAGCTTCGGCTCCGCCGCGACTGCGCGCGCCAGTTCGAGCTTGCGCATCTCGACCTGAGTGAGGTCGCGCGGCATCTGGCGCGCCTTGTCGTGCAGTCCGACCAGGCGGAGCAATTCGACGCAGCGGGCATCGACGCTGTCGGCATGCAGCGGGCCGGAGCGCTTATGCGCGGTAAACAGCATCGGAATGCGGATATTGTCGGCCAAGGTCATGCTGTGAAACGGCCGCGGCAGCTGGAAGGTGCGCGCCAGCCCGCGATGGGTGCGTTGATGCGCGGCCAGTCCGTCCATGGCGGCGCCGTCGAAATGCACTTCGCCCTGCTCGTTTTGCAGCGTGCCGCAAATGCAATTGACCAAGGTGCTCTTGCCGGAACCGTTCGGCCCGATCAGGCCGAGCCGCTCGCCCTGCTGCACTTCCAGTTCAATGCCGTCCAGCGCGACGAAGCCGCCGAAGCGCTTGCTGATATTGCTGACATGGAGGAGCGGGCTCATTTACGCCTCCAGGCCTTGAGGCGCTCCTGCACCAGGCCAACCAGGCCATTGGGCGCGATGACGACGAAGGCAACGAGCAGAAGGCCGACAATCAGCAGATTGACCGCCGACGAAATCGTCACGGTGGCGATCTGCTGCAGCGAGCCGAGCAGAAGGGCGCCGACCAACGGTCCGACCCAGCTGGTGGTGCCGCCGATGATCGGCATGGCAATCGAGTTGACGCCATATTCGAGGCCGAAGGCGGAGGCCGGCTGCAGATAGCCTATGTAGTAGGGGAACGGCGCGCCGGCCATGCCCATCAGCGCGCCAGACAGTGTGGTCGCGATCAGCTTTAGCCGGAGTGTCGGCACGCCGGTTGCTTCGGCCGCCAGTTCGTCGTCACGGATCGAGGCAAAGCCGAAGCCGAGCTGCGTGCGCGCGATGGTGCGCGAAATGACGATCGCGATGATCGAGACCGCCATCATCAACAGGAACAAATATTCGATATATTCGATCGAATAACCGAAGATCGGAATCATCTCGTCGCGCACGATGTAAGCGCCGCGCGAGCCGCCGACATAGTCCCAGTTCACCACCAAGGTCTGCAGCACCACCGCCATCGCCAACGTCGCAATCGCAAAGAACGCGCCGCGCAGCCGCAACGTCAGATAGCCCATGCCGAAGCCGACCACGCCGCAGACAATGGCCGCAATCACGATCAGCAGGGGAATCGGCAGCGGGAAGAATTTGTAGAAGAACACGGTCGTATAGGCACCGAGCCCGAAGAACGCCGCCGAGCCGAAATTCACGTAGCCGCAATAGCCGCCGAGGATGTTCCAGGCCGAAGCCAGCACGACGAATTGCAGGATGGTGTAGCCGGCGAAGAACAGATAGCCGACGCCGAATAGATGCCCGCCGACGAAGACCGCGGCGCCGACCAGCAAGCAAATCAGCGTAAATTTGATGGTGTTCACGATCAGCGCCCGAACAGGCCGGCCGGCCGGAACGCCAGCGTCAGCAGCAGGAATCCGAACGACACCGCCGGTGCCCAGGACGGGCCGTAAAACGTTGCGGTGATGCTTTCCATGACGCCGAGCAGCATCGCCGCGATCAACGTGCCGGGCAGGCTGCCGAGCCCGCCGAGGACGCAGATCGCGAACACGCGGCCGATATATTCGCGGCCGACCGAGGGCTCGACCGGCTGGATGATGATGAGCAGCGCGCCGGCGATCGCGGTGGTGGCGATCGAAATGCCGAAGGCGATGCGCTTGATGCGGATCGGATCGGCGGCCATCAGCTGCAAGGCGAGTTGATCCTGCGACACCGCCATGATGGCGCGGCCGGTAAAGCTGCGCGTCACGAACAACTGCAGGGCGCCGAACATGATGAGCGCGGTGACGCAGGGCACCAGCATGCGCAGCGGGAAATCGATAGAGCCGAGATGCAGGCTCGGCCCGATATAGGACGCCTCGACGTAGCGGTAATCGACGCCGAAGGTGAGGATCAGCGTCACCTCGGTGACAAACAGCAGCCCGAAGAAGAAGGCGAGGCCGCGCAGCGATTCCTGGCCGCGCCTTTCAAACGATTGGTAATAGATCTGATAGATCGCGGTGCCGAGCAGGTAGAACGCCGGCAGCATCACGATGCTGATCACGATCGGGTCGACGCCGAACTGGATGTTGACGATGTAGGCAACGTAAGAGCCGAGGATGATAAAGGCCGGATGCGCGATGTTGACGATGTCGAGCATGCCGAAGGAAATCGAAACACCGGCCGTGACCGCGGCATAGAACCCGCCCAGCAGAAGCCCGGCGACGACGGCGTTGATGAGCAGTTCGAGCTGGACGTCCATCAGCGGCTCGGTTCGACGCCAAAGCGCGACAATATCGGCATGTCCCACCCTTCCCGGCTCTAGTTGTCCGGGCGTCGGCCCGCGTGATTGTCAGTCTGCAGGAAGGCTGCGGGCTTGGCTAGTCTGTCGGAGATTGCTGACACAACAACGCCGCCGACCCGGCGCCGGCGGTGTGGGACGCGACAGGGAGTTTCAGGCGGCGGCGCTGGGCCGCATGCCGGCGGGCAAGGGCAGTGGGCGATTGGCGCTGTCCTTGAATTCGACGGTCATGAAGATCATGTCGCGGTCGCCGAGATTCTCCAGGTCGTGCACCTTGAATTCGCCGGCGGCGTAACTCTCATGCCGCGTTTCGCCCGGCTGATAGGTGTATTCGACGGTGGTGCCGTCATGGACGTGCTGGAGGCCGCGGCCGCCATTCACCGAGGTCCAGAAATAATCGAGCACATGGCGGTGGAAGCCAATGCGCTCGCCCGGCACCAGCCGAATGATCCAGACGCGGCTGCGGTCGGTCTCGGAGAGAAGCTGCGAGCCGACGCACGGATTCGGATTGTTGCGCTCGCGCTCGAACTCGGCCTGGAGCTCGGCGGACCACTGCGATCTGTCTTTCCGCTCGGCCGCCTTGTCCAACATGGTCAGAGCCATGGCTTTCCTCCGCTGCTGATTAGCTTCATATATATATAGCAGGTTCGGCTGAATCGAAAGGTTGAGGTGACTTTTGCCCGGGCGCCAAGGGAGACGCGCGAATAAAGCCGCGATTGTCATCGGCGGCTCGATGAGCGGTCTGCTGGCGGGGCTGATGCTGCGGCGCGGCGGCTGGACCGTCGATATATTCGAGCGCGTCGAAAGCGAACTCGCCGGGCGTGGCGCCGGCATTGTGGCGCAGCCGGAACTCATCGCGCATCTGCGGGGGCTCGGACTCGACACCAGACATCTCGGCGTTGAAGTCGAAAGCCGCAAGATTCTGGATGCAAACGGCGCGGTCGCCAACACGATGACGTGCCCGCAGGTGATGACCGCCTGGGAGCGGGTCTATCGGCTGATGCGCGACGCGTTTCCGCCCGAGCATTATCATCGCCGTCGGTCTTTGGTGTCCTATCGGCAGGATGACAGCGGCATTGTCGCGCAGTCTTCCGACGGCGAAACGCACCAGGCCGATGTGCTGGTCGGCGCCGACGGCACCCGCTCCACGGTTCGCCAGCAGGCGCTGCCTGAGGTGGTGCCGCTCTATGCCGGCTATGTGGCGTGGCGCGCGTTGCTGGCTGAAAGCGCAATCCCTGCAGCGATTCACGACGAGCTGGTCGAGGGCATGACGTTCGCGCTGCCGCCGGGCGAGCAGTTTCTCGGCTACCCGGTTGCCGGCCCCGACAACGATCTGCGGCCCGGACACCGCCGCTACAACGTGATCTGGTATCGGCCGGCCGACGAGCACGGCAAGCTGCCATGGCTGCTCACCGACGAGAGCGGCACCACGCATGCGATCTCGATTCCGCCGCCGCTAATCCGCACCGACGCCATCGCTGAGATGCGCGCGGATGCCGAACGGCTGCTGGCGCCGCAGTTCCGCCAGATCGTCCGGCTGATCGACGAACCGATCCTGCAACCGATCTACGATCTCGAGACGCCGCATATGGCGGTCGGCCGCGTCGCCATCATTGGTGACGCCGCCTTCGTCGCCCGCCCGCATGTCGGTGCCGGCGTGTCGAAAGCCGCCGACGACGCCGCGGCTTTGACGCGGGCGCTGGAGCAACATGACAACGTTGCCGTCGCGCTGAAGGCATTCGAGGCGGCGCGGCTTCCCGACAACCGCCGCATTATCGAGCGTGCCCGCCATCTCGGCGCCTATCTGCAGGCGACGCGAACGCAAGAAGAGGAGGCCCGCGCCGGCCGCCACAGCACCAATGACGCGGTGCTGGCCGAGACCGCGCTGGTCGATTTCCTGCGGGCTTAGAGTCCGAGCAGTTTCTTTGCCGTGCCACCCGCAATCGCGGCGCGGGCGCTGTCGTCGAGCATCTCGACCGAGGCGACATGGCCGATCGGATCGGCCTCCATCATGTCGAATGGGAAATCGGTGCCCATCATGATGCGCTCGACGCCGAAAGTGCGGACCAGATGTTCAAGCTGCAGCGGCGTGAACACCACGGTGTCGAAAAACACGTTGTTGCACAGATAATGGCCGGGCAGCTTCGGCAGGTCGGCTTGCACGTCCGAGCGCGCGCCCCAGGCGTGGTCGATGCGGCCGGAATAGCCGCCGAGATAGCCGCCGCCGTGCATGGCGAACACTTTGAGCCCGGGATGGCGTTCGAACACGCCGTCGAAGATCAGGTAGTGCAAGGCGAGTGTGGTCTCGAACGGATTGCCGACGATGTTGTTGAAATAAAAGCGCGCCAGCCTTTTGCCGTCGGTGAAACCGTTGGGATGGATCGCCACCAGCGCGTCAAACTGCTCGGCCTTTTTCCAGAACGGCGCAAAAGCCGGGTCGGACAGCTCACGGCCATTGACGTTGGTCAGAATCTCGACGCCCCTGAAGCCGAGCGTCTTGATGCAGTGCTCGAGCTCCTTTGCGGCTTCATGGCCGTCCTGCATCGGCACGGTGCCGCACGGGATCAGCCGGTCTTTATGCTTCGCGCAGTATTCGGCGATGCCTTCATTGACCATGCGGGCGGCGGGAACGGCATATTCGAGGGCGATGGTGTGATAGATCTGTGGCGGCGCCGGCATGACGTATTGCATGTCGACGCCCATGCGATCCATATCGGCGAAACGCTCGTCATAGGCCGTCATCCGGCTGCCGACGTCTTTCTCCTGCTTGGCGTTGAGATCCTTGGTGGCCTGCGACGCGAAATGCGCCAGCGGGATCGTCGAAATGTCGAGATGCGGCCCGGCGAATTTCCCCGCCTGCGGTACGACCGCGTGGGCGTGCATGTCGATCGTGACCGATTTCGGCCGCACTTCGCGGCCCGGCTTGCCATGCGCGCGGGCCGCCGTATCCGAATATTTATTCCACATGACCATAGGATGTTCCGAAGGTTGGTTGGAGCGAGACTCTAGATGCCGAGATAGCTCGATTTGACCGATTCGTTGGCGCGCAGTTCATCCGGACGCGCCGAGTAAACCACCTGGCCCTTGCTCATGACGTGGACGTAGTCGACAAGCTTGAGCGCGAGATGCGCGTTCTGCTCCACCAGCAGGATCGACAGGCCTTGCTGCTTGAGCTTGCCGATCGCCTCCCACAGGCTTTGAATGATGATGGGGGCGAGGCCCTCCGACGGCTCGTCCATGATCAAGCAGTCGGGATTGGTCATCAGGCCGCGGCCGATCGCCAGCATTTGCTGTTCGCCGCCGGAGAGCGTTTTGGCGCGCTGGTTGCGCCGCTCTTCGAGCCGCGGAAACAGCGTATAGACGCGTTGCAGAGTCCAGCCATGGCGCTCGGTATGCCCCTCGGCGACCAGCAGATTTTCCTCAACGGTCAAGGTCGGGAACACCCGGCGGCCCTGCGGCACCAGGCCCATGCCGCCGCGTACCGTCTCGAATGATGGCGAGTGAGTGATGTCGTTGCCCTTGAAGACAACCTTGCCGCGGCGCGGCGGATTGAAGCCGACGATCGAATTCACCAGCGTCGACTTGCCGACACCGTTGCGGCCGAGCAGGCCGAGGATCTGGCCTTGCTCGAGCTCGAGCGACAACCCCTGCAACACATAGGCGTCGCCGTAGTAAGTGTGGATGTCGTGCACTTCGAGGATCGCCATCAGTCGATCCCCAAATAAATTTCCTGGACGCGGGCGCTGCGTTTGATCTGTTCGGGCGTGCCGGTCTCCAGAATTTCGCCGAAATGCAGCACGGAAATCTCGTCGGCGACGTCGAACACCACGTCCATGTCGTGCTCGATCAGCAGGATCGCCAGGTCCGGATCGAGCTTCATCAGAAATTGCGCCATCTCCGTCGACTCGCCGGATGACAGGCCGGCGGCCGGCTCGTCGAGTAGCAGGATCTTCGGTTCGCTGGCGAGGCCGAGTACGATTTCGAGCTGCCGCTGCTCGCCGTGCGACAGGTTGCGGACGTCGACGTCCTTGCGGTCGAGGAAGTTGGCTTGCGCGAGCAGCGCATGGGCCTTGTCGGTGACGTCCTTATAGGATGACAGGAACCGCCACATCACGAATTTGGACGGCCTCAGTCCCTCGATCGCCAGCACGACATTGTCGAATACCGTCAGCCGGGGAAACAGGCTGGTAACCTGAAAGGTGCGCGCCATGCCGGTCGCGGTTCGCCGGTGGCTCGGCCATCCGGTGACGTCCCGGCCGAACAGCACGACGTTCCCGGACGTCACCGGAAAAATGCCGGTGATCAGATTGAACAATGTGGTCTTGCCGGCGCCGTTCGGCCCGATGATCGCCTTGCGGTCGCCTGGCATCAGCCGCAGACTGACATCGCGCGTGGCGTGCAGCCCGCCAAAGCTCTTGCACAGGTTTCTGAGCTCGAGTGCCGGAACGCTGTCCCCGGCGGGCGTATCGCTGCTCACGCTGTCCGTCTCCGGGATTCAAAAGGGGCGGCGCCGGAGCAAACTGCTCCGGCGCCGGTTCATTTACTCGCAGAACTTGCAGGGCGGGAAGTCGCGGCTATAGACCGGCTGCGCCAGGAATTTGTCCTTGCCGTAGGTCCAGAACTGGCTGACCTTGGGATAGGTCTTGATCACCGTGTTCCAGAGCTCGTCCTTGTCGTAGCCGAACATCTTGGTCTTGGTGACCTTCTTGATGTAGACGTTCTCGATCGGGTTGCGCATGTCGTCCATCTCGACCGGGCCGCGCGGCGCGTTGATCTTGATGCTCTCCATGGCTTTCATGAAGGCTTCGGTGCCAGGCCACTTGCCGCCGGATTTCTTGATCGCTTCGTCGATCCACAGCGCGGTCGTGTAATTATTCTCGGAGTAATAGGACGGCACCTTGCCGTATTTGCCGCGATACGCCTTGACGAAGGCCTCGTTTTCCGGCGTCGGGATCGCCGCGCTGTAGTGCAGCGCTGAGACGTCGCCGATCACCTCGTCGCCCATGAACGGCAGGGCAAATTCGTCATAGCTGGTGCCGCCGGCGACGATCGGCTTGGTGATGCCGGCGCTGCGCAATTGCTTGGGAAATTGCAACGCCATCGGCCCGACCATCACGGTGAAGATCATGTCGACGTCAGCCTTGATGGTCGGGATGTAGGGCCCGAAGTCCTTGGCGCCGAGTGGGGGCCAGATCTTCTGCACGACCTTGCCGCCGCAGTCCTCAAACGCCTTCTGGAAGCCGCCGGTCGATTCGTAACCGAACGCGTAATCGGCGGCGATGGTGACGGCTTTCTTGTAGCCCTGGTCGCAGGCCCATTGGCCGAGCGGCTGTGTCGGCAGCGACGAGGTCCAGCTGGTGCGCAGGAAATACGGGAAGTCCTTGAGCTGACGCTGGGTGAGATCGTCGGCCGAAGGCACCGAGGAGATATAGAGCGTCTTCTCCTGGGTGCTGACCGGCGCCATCGCGTAGCCGGACGAGGCCAGCAAGCCACCGATGAACATCTGGACGTGGTCCTGCAACACCACCTTCTTCGCCTTGGTCACGGCGGTGTCGGGCTTGCCCTGCTCATCCTCGATGATGAACTTCACGTCCATGCCGCCGAGCTTGCCGCCATGCTGGTCCAGATAGAGCTGGAATCCGTCAGCCATGTCCTTGCCGATCTGGGCGTAAAGCCCCGTCATCGGCGCGATGAAGCCTATGCGCAATTCTTCCGCCTGCGCGGCTGTGGCGAGAGGCGCCCCGAGCGCGAGACAGCTCGTCGTCAATACAAGATGTCGAAAACCTTTTCGCATTGCTTCCTCCCTTGTTGTCGTTGCCTTCCGGTCAGTAAGGCGCGGATGCCAGTCGCTTGGTCGTTCCAGGTTCTTGATGCCGACCGTTCTTGCGCCGCTGTTGCCGCAGCCGCGCCGGTATCCCCATCAAGCCCATCGGCAAATACAGGATGGTCAGCACATAGACACCGCCGAGGGCGTACTGCCACCACGGCACCAGCGTGCTGAGATATTCGCGCAGGCCGAACACGATCGCGGTGCCGATCGCGCTGCCGACCAACGTCCCGGCACCGCCGAGCACGACCATCAACAGCGAGTCGACTGAGGTGGTGATGACGACGGTTTCCGGGCTGACATGGCCGTTAGTGTAGGCCCATAGCACGCCGGACAATCCGCCAAAGCCGCCGGCCACGACAAAGGCGATATATTTGTGCAGCCAGGTGTTGTAGCCGAGGATCTGCATGCGCAATTCGCGCTCGCGAATGCCCATCAGGCTGAGGCCGAACGGCGATTTGATCAGGAGGTAAAGCAGGCCAAGCGAGATGCTGAAGAACGCGAACACCAGATAAAACCAGTTCGAATCGTTCGACAGGTCGAAGCCGAAGCTCGGCCGGCCGGCCATGTTGATGCCATTGTCGCCGCCGGTCAGCGAATTCCAGCGATAGGCCAGGCCCCACACGCATTGCCCGAGCGCGAGCGTGATCATCAGAAAGTAAACGCCGGTGGCGCGCATCGCGAACAGGCCGAACAGCGCCGCCAGCGCCGCGCCGATGGCAATGCCGAGGGCGACGACGAGCCAGAAATCCCAGCCGAGGCCGACATGCAGCTTGGTAACGAACACCGCCGTCAGGTAGGCGCCGACGCCGAAATAAGCCGCCTGGCCCATCGACGACAGGCCGGTGAAGCCGAGCAGCAAATCGACGCTCATGACGAGGATGGCGAAGGCCGAGGCGCGCGTCGCCAGCAGCACGACGAACGAGCCGGAGCGCGGCACGATGAACACGACGGCCGCAAGCGCCAGCACGACCAGGAGGATCTTCAGGGACTGGCCGCGCACGCCCTCACTCCCGTCCGAACAGGCCGGTCGGCTTGACCGCGAGGATCAGCACCATCGGCGCATATAGCGTGAAATACGAGATTTCCGGAAACAGCGCCTTGCCGAAATTGTCGGCCAGGCCGACCGCAAGCGCGCCGATCGCGGCGCCGCCGAGCGAGCCCATGCCGCCGATGATCACCACCGCGAAAGCGAGCGGCAGCATTTCGAAATCAAGACCGGGATAGATGCCCAGGAACGCGCCGCCGATGACGCCGCCGAGCGCTGCCATCCCGGCGCCGAGCGAGAAAATGAACATCGAGATGCGGTTGGTGTCGATGCCGACGCCGCGCGCCATCTGCGCGTCGTCCACGGTGGCGCGGACCGCAGCGCCGACACGGGTTTTCTCCATCACCAGCCACAGCACGATGCCGATCACCAGCGCCATCGAGATCATGAAGACGCGATACAGCGGCAAATAAATACCACCGACCACGATGCTGCGGGTGAACGCCATGGGCGGATTGATATCCATATTGTTGCCGCCCCAGATGTCGAGTGCGGCTTGCTGGAACAGGAACGCGAAGCCGACCGTGAGTAGCACCTGGCGCAACGGATCGGCCTCAATCGCCACAACGGAGATGCGCGTGAGCACGAGATAGACCGGAACGGCGATGACGATTGCGGTGCCGGCAACCTGCATCCATCCCCAGGCCGCCGAATGGGTCCAGCGGTCGATCGTGAGACTCGCCAGGAGCGCGATGCCGAATGCGATCAGCGCGGTGCGCGCCCACTCGAAACCTTCCGAGCGCAGGAACAGGCGCTCCATCAGCAGGCCGAGAATGGCGATGGCGAGCGCGGCGGCCGGCAGCGACAGCGCCCACGATCCGGTGAGCCAGATCACCGAGAGCGCGACATAGCCGCCGAGTAGGAAGTATGAGCCATGCGCGAGGTTGACGATACGCATGACACCGAAAATCAGCGACAGGCCGCTCCCCACCAGGAAGAGCAGTGCGCCGTAGGAAATGCCGTTGAACGCCTGGATCAGCCAGAACTGAGTGTTCATTTCCCCCGGGCCCTGCTTTTCGTCCTTCTGTTTTTCGAAGGTTATCCCATAGCTTAGCGCAAGCCGGGCGCATTACCACCATCGAGATCGGGCTGCGCTGCCGGTGCTAGCTGCTGCCGATTTTTGCGGCAGCACGATCGGCAGCAGCAGATAGGGTGCCTTGCCGCGACCGAAATGCAGCGTGGTCGTGCCGGCGAAGATTGCCGGCGGCCGGTCGGCTGGATCGTTATGCAGGAACGGCCCGCAGCCGGTGAGCTCGTTCTTGAAGTTCGACATTTTGCCGCCGCTGCCGCCGCCATATTCGTAGTCCTTGCCGCGGATCGACAGCGCGACACGGTAGCCAGCCGGCACCGCGATCGAGGTCGGCCAGATCTCGATGTCGAGCTCGGCAACCTGGCCTTTGCGCAACGGCTGCTTTTCGTCATGCGTGTGGTAGGGCCGAAATGGCAGCGACAGTTTCTTGTCGAGCTTGCGGTGCGAGGCGCGCAGCCAGCCTTGCGCGACCGGCGTGTGCGGGTCGATGGCGCCCTGGAACACGATCTCCTTCATGTCGCCGCTGAACACGCGCAGCACGATAAAGAAATCCGCGTCGCTGGTGGTCGATGACGCGAACAATTTGAGCGCCGACGGGCCAGTGATCTCGGTGTCGTGTGGCAGCGGCGGGGTCGGGAAGGTGAGGCCGTCACCCATCGCGGCGAAGGACAGCTTCGCCGGCTTCGATGGCTTTTTCGGGCCGAGCACCATGGCGGATGGATCGAGATAAAATTTAGTCCACTTGGTGCGCTTGAGCGGCCACTCGTTTTCCCGGCGCAGCACGAACTTCTCGCCGGGATGGCGGACGTTGAGCAGCACTTTCGGCTGCTTCGACCAGCCGGTGTCCTTGCCGTGCAGGAAGCGATCGAAGAATTTCAACTGCTGTTCGCGTCCGTAGTCCGTATAGAAATGCGTCCAGTGCTCGATGCCGTGCGCTTCCAGCCATTTCTGCTTTGAGGCGGCACGCATGAAGCCTTCAAAATTGCCGCGCGGGTGCAGGCCCTGGCCGCCCCAATTCGCCGCGGTGAACAGCGGCACCTTGATCTTGTCCCAGTGCGGCGAGCGCGCCTTGTGATAATCGTCGTCGAGCGGATGGGAGCGGATATCGGCGCCAAAGGTGCAGCGGTTGTTCGCCAGTTCGTCCTCGGACAAAATCTCCGGCCCGCACACCAGTTCGCCGTGCACCGTGCTGCGCTTGCCGCGCTCGCCGGCGCCGTATTGCACGGTCTTGACCTGCATGTCGTACCAGTTCTCCCAGAAGGTCGAGAGAATGCCGCCGTGATGCGTCATGTCGCGGTACCAGTCGGCGGCGCCTTCCCACACGCACATTGCGGCGAGGTGCGGCGGCTGCAGCGAGGCGACGTGCCATTGGTTGATGCCGTAATAGGAAATGCCGTTGAGTCCGACCTTGCCGCTCGACCAAGGCTGCACGCCGGCCCATTCGATGCAGTCGTAGAAATCCTGGGTCTCGCGCGGCGAAAAGTGATCGATGAAGCCGGGCGAGCAGCCGCAGCCGCGGGAATCGACGCGCACGCAGACATAGTCGTGCGGCACCCATTTCTCCGGATCGACCACTTCCCAGTTCTGGTAGAGATTGCTCGAACCCGCCGTGACGTCGGGATGCTTCGTCACCATCGTGGTCCAGGCGGTCGGATAGCCTTGCTGGAACGCGAGCCCTTTGGCGTAAGGACCGTAGGTCAGGATTACGGGGTATTTGCCGGACTTGGTCGGGCGGAACACGTCGGCGCGCAGCACCAGCCCGTCATTCATGGTGATCGGCGCGTTCCAGTCGGTCACCATGCCGTCGCGCGTTTCGGTCCGCTGCGTCAGCGCCGCCATCGTATCCTCCCATTTATTGTCATGCCCGCGCTTGTCGCGGGCATCCCCCTGAGGAAGGCACGGTGCCAGCCTTATCGGGATGCCGGGACAAGCCCGGCCGTGACGGGATTATTAACGCGCGCCTTTACGGCGCTTGTAGTTCGCCATCTTCTCCAGCACCGCGCAAACCGCGGCGGTGTCTTCGGCGCCGTGGCCGTTCCTGATCGCCTGGTCGTAGATCGCTTCGGTGGCGGTGAACAGCGGAGTCCGCACCTTGATCTTGCCGGCGAAGTCGGCGATCACATCCATGTCCTTTTGCCAGACGTCGATCTTCATCGTGACGTCGTCGTAGCGACCCTTCACCATCTTCGGCGCGCGCAATTCGAACACGCGGGAATTGCCGGCGCCGGCACTGATCAGATCGTAAATGAGTTGCGGCGGCAGTCCGGACTTCATGCCGAGCACCATGGCCTCGGCGCTCGCCACGTTGTTGATCGCGACCAGGAGATTGGCGACGTATTTCATGCGGCTGCCATTGCCGAATGTGCCGACATCGTAGGCACGGCGGCCGAATGCCTCGAGCATGGGCCGCACGCGCTTGATCGTCCTGGTATCGCCGCTGGCATAAAACACCAGGTCGCGATTCCTGGCCTGCGAGCCAGTGCCGCTGACCGGACAGTCGAGCATGATGTGGCCGGCATCGCGCAGGAGCTTCTCTGCGGCTTGCTTGTCCTCGATCTTGAACGTGCTCATTTCGACAATCGTCCGGCGCGGCAATTTGGCGCGCGCGATGCTGCGGGCGGTTTCGGCGAGCGTCTTCGCCTTTGGCAGGCTGGTCAGAATGACCGGCGCTTTGGCGGCGACCTCGGCCGCGCCGCCGGCGATTTCAACGCCGGCCCGCCGGGCCGCACGCGATGCCGCAGCGCTCGGATCGTAGCCGATCACGCGCCAGCCAGCGGCGGCGAGATTCTTGGCAAAGGCGCCGCCCATGATCCCCAGGCCGATGATTCCGACGGTGCGCTTTTTCCTTTCGGCCGCGGCCATCATTCCACTCCGATCATGCTTGTGTTCGCGCAGCGATTTAGACGGTCGCGCGCGCCTCTGTCGAGTGGCGATAAGTATTGGCGCACCGGCAGATGATCGAATAACGTCGCGGCAACAAGAACACCGGGAGGACGTCGCCGATGCAAATTGGTGTTGCCGGGCTCGGCAAGATGGGTGCGCCGATCGCCGCGCGGCTGATCGAGGTCGGCCATCAGGTGACGGTGTGGAATCGCTCGGCCGACAAGACCAAAGCGCTGGCAGCCGCGGGCGCGACGGTTGCGAACACACCGGCTGACGTTGTCAATGCCTGCGAAGCGATCATCACCATTCTGGCGGACGCTGCCGCCATAGCCGCCGTTTATCATGGGGCGTCCGGGCTTCTCTCGGGCGACGCCACCGGAAAGTTGTTCATCGAGATGAGCACCGAATTGCCATCGGTGAAAATTTCACTGGCGGAAAAGGTACGCATCAAAGGTGCCGCCCTGGTCGATTGCCCGGTCGGCGGCTCCGTGAAGCCGGCGCGGGAAGGAAAGCTGCTGGGCCTCATGGGCGCGGAGCCCGCCGATGCCGAACGCGCCCGGCCGATCCTCGAGCAATTGTGCGGCCAGCGGCTGGAGCATTGCGGCCCCGTCGGGAGCGGCGCCGCGATGAAGCTCGCCGTCAATTTGCCGTTGATGGTGGGATGGCAGGCGTTCGGCGAAGCCTTTGCGATCTGCAGCGACCTGGGTTGGGATGCCAAGCGCCTGGTCGATCTGATGGCCAGTACCAATGGCGCCAATAACGGCCTCAAGACGCGAGCGCCGATGATCGTGCAGATGTTCGAGGGCGGCGATCCGGGCCCGACCACGTTCACGATTTCCAATGCGGTGAAGGACTTGAAGGTGATGCTGGCTGCGGCCAAGGAGAAGGGCGTCGAATTGCCGGCGATCAAGACTGCGCTGGCCGGCTTCGAGGAGGCCAGTGCGCATGGCCTCGGCGGTTCGGACGGCGCGGCGCTGTCGGTGTATTGGGCGAAGCGGAAGAAGAGCTAGAATTTCCTGTCATGGCCGGGCTTGTCCCGGCCATCTCGATAAGGGAAGCACTATGCCAACCTGAACTGGATGCCCGGGCACAAGGCCGGGCATGACGGCGGATAGGGAGGAATGGAATAATGAAATTCTTTTCGTTCTGGCGCTCGCTGGCATCGTTTCGCGTGCGCTGCGGACTGATGCTTAAAGGCATCACGCCCGACGAGGTGATCGACATCAACCTGCCGCAAGGCAAGCAGCGCGAGAGCAGCTTCCGCACGATCAACCCGATGATGGCAATCCCGGCGCTGATCGAGGACGACGGCAATGTCCTGTTCGAGTCGCTCGCCATCCTGGAATATCTCGACGAGATCCATCCGCATCCACCGCTGCTGCCGACCGACCCGAAAGCGCGGGCGCGGGTGCGGGCGCTGGCGCAGATCGTCGCCTGCGACACCCATCCGCTGATCGTGCCGCGGGTGCGCGAATATCTCGAGCACAACTACAAGGTCGACGCCGCCGGCGTGAACAAATGGGGCCATCACTGGCACGAAGTGTCGCTCACCGCGCTGGAGGCCAATCTCGCCGGATCGACGCAAACTGGCAAATATTGTCAGGGCAACCAGATCACCATTGCCGACATCTGCCTCGCGGGTAACGCGGTCGGCGCCGCCTATTTCAAATGCGACATCGCGCCTTTCCCGACCGTCAAGCGCATCGTCGATACTTGCTGGCAGAACGACGCCTTCGCCCGTGCCCATCCGCTGAAGCAGCCCGGCGCGCCGGCCGCGCTGTGAGAAATGATAATGATACCGCCAAAATGAAAATGGACCGACCCAATGGCTGAGACGCAAATCCGATTCGACGACGGCGCGGGCTATGAGCGCTTCATGGGCGTCTGGAGCCGGCTGGCCGGCGATGTTTTCATCGATTGGCTCAAGCCGCCGCAGGGATTGCGCTGGATCGATGTCGGTTGCGGCAACGGCGCTTTCACCGAATTGTTGGTCGATCGCTGTGCACCGGTGGAGGTGCAAGGCATCGATCCGTCCGAAGGACAAATCAAGTTCGCGCGCCAGCGGCCGGCAGCACGGCTGGCGAAGTTCCAGATCGGCGACGCCATGGCGCTGCCGTTTCCCGATGCGGGTTTCGATGCAGCAGTGATGGCGCTGGTGCTGTTCTTTGTGCCGGAACCGGCAAAAGGCGTCGCTGAAATGGTCCGCGTCACGAAGCCTGCCGGCACGGTATCGGCTTACTCATGGGACGTCCTTGGCGGCGGTTTTCCGCTCAATTTGCTCTGGGAGGAATTACGCGCGATCGGCCAGCCGCCGGCGATGCCGCCGCAGCCCGAGGCGTCCCGCATCAGCACCATGATCTCGCTTTGGCGAGACGCCGGATTGCAAGACGTCGAAACGCGCGAGATCACCGTGAGCCGAACGTTCACGAACTTCGATGATTTCTGGGCGACGACGCAACTATCGCCGGCGGCGAAGCCGATCTTTGCCGCACTGGGTCAGCAAGGCATGGGTGTCCTGAAGTCCAAGATCCGGGCGCGCTTGCCCATCAGCCCGGACGGCAGCATCACCTATTCGTCGCGCGCCAATGCGGTAAAAGGCAGAAAGCCGAATAGCGACCCGTGATAGATGTGATGAAATTTGCGCATTCCCGCCTCGCTTACAGGAACGATCTGATATGAAGCTTGGCTTCTTCACCATGCCGATCCATCCGCTAGACAAGGATTGGCGGCAATGCCTGCGAGAGGACCGCGAGGCGTTTATTCTCGCCGACGAGCTCGGCTTCGTCGAAGCCTATGTCGGCGAGCATGTCACCGATCACGCCGAGAACATCACCTCGTGCACCGTGTTCATCGCCAGCCTGATCAGCGCGACCAAGCGCATCAAGCTCGGCACCGGCACCGTCAACATGCCGAACAGCCACCCGGCCACCATCGCCGCGCAAATCGCGATGCTCGACCACATGCTCGACGGCCGCTTCATCTTCGGCATCAGCCCGGGCGGCCTGCTGTCCGACGCGGAAATTTTCGGCAACCTCGACGCCGACCGCAACGCCATGTTCCTCGAGGCGATCAATCAGGTGCTGGCAATCTGGGCGGGCGATCCGCCCTACAACCTCAAGGGTAAATTCTGGACCATCGGCGTCGAGCGCCACTTCATCCCCGAGCTCGGCCAGGGCTATATCCGGGCACCGCTGCAGAAGCCGCATCCGCCGATCGTGGTCACAGCGGTGGCGCCATTCTCCAAGGGCGTCACCGAAGCGGCGGCGCGCGGCTGGGACCCGATCTCGGCCAACTTCCTGATGGCGCCGTGGGTCAAGAGTCACTGGCCGAAATATGTCGAAGGCTGCGAACGGGCCGGGCGCAAGGCCGATCCGTCGAACTGGCGCGTCGCCCGCAGCGTCTTTGTTGCCGACGACGAGAAAACGGCGAGGGACTACGCGACCGGCCCCGGCAGCCCGTATCGCTTCTACTACAGCCAGCTATTTCAGAAGCTCAAGAAGAACGGCCGCATCGAGCTATTCAAGACGCGGCGCGACCAGCCCGACGATGAGGTGACGATCGACGGCATTTGCGACGCGCTGATCACTTACGGCACGCCGGACAAGGTGGCCGACGAATTGCTGAAATACCGAGATACCGTCGGCGATTTCGGTACGCTGCTCTATGCCGGCAAGGACTGGAAGGACCGCGAGCTCGGCCGCCGCTCGATGATCCTGCTGGCCGAAAAAGTACTGCCAAAAGTCAACGCCGCGATCAAAGCATGAGCCGCCCGCGCGTCTTTGTCACCCAACCGATCGCCGATAGCGCGCTGGCGCGGTTGCGCGGCGTGGCGAATGTCGAGGTCAATGCGGATTCAAGCCAGGTCATCACGCAGGCGGACTTGTGCGCCGGCGTGGCGCGCAACGACATTCTGTTCGCGCTGCTGCATGACCGGATCGACCGCGAGGTGATGACGGCCAATCCGAAGCTGCGCGCCATCAACGCCATGGTTATTACCCCGGACCATATCGACGTCGCCGAAGCGACGCGGCGGAAAATTCCCGTTACCAACATCCCGGCCATCGTCACCGACGCCACCGCCGACATCTGCTTCGGCCTGCTGCTGGCGGTAGCGCGCCGCATCGTCGAAGGCGACCGGCTGTTTCGCTCCGGCGTCTATCCCGGCTCGCAATCGAACCATTTCGCCGGCGCCGCGGTCACCGGCAAGACCCTTGGCATCGTCGGCGCCGGCCGTATCGGGCAGGCGGTTGCGCGGCGCGCATCCGGCTTCGGCATGCGGATCGTTTACGCCGATCCGCGCCGGTTGGCCGAGTCCGACGAGCACAAACTAAATATGCTGCACAGGCCGCTCGATGATGTGCTGCGTGAAGCCGATTTCGTCACGCTGCATCCGCCGCTGACGCCACAGACGCGCCATTTGATCGGCGCGCGCGAGCTGTCGCTGATGAAGCCGAGCGCATTCATTATCAACACGTCGCGCGGGCCCGTGATCGAGGAGGCAGCGTTGGTCGAGGCCTTGCGCGCCAAAAAAATCGCCGGCGCCGGCCTCGACGTCTATGAGCACGAGCCGCAAGTCTCGCCGGCACTGGTGGCGATGGCGAATGTTGTGCTGACGCCGCATCTCGGCAGCGCTGTGTTCGAGCTGCGCGAGGGCATGGCGCATGTCGTGGTCGACAACATCATCGCCGTGATCGAAGGGCGCCGGCCGCCGAATTGCATCAATCCGGAGGTGTTCCTCTGACCCTCATGGCTGAGACAAGCCCGGTGACGACAGAAACTATTCCGCGGTCCAGCCGCCATCGACCACCAGCGAGGAGCCGGTCATCAGCGCCGACGCGTCAGAGGCGAGAAACACGATCGCGCCGGTCAGATCCTCGAGCTGGCCGAGGCGGCCGAGCTTGATGCGCGCGAGCGTATCCTTGCGGAACGCCTCGTTCTCGAAAAACGGCCGCGTCATCGGCGTCTCGATGAAGGTCGGCGCCAGCGTGTTGACGCGGATCTTGTGCGGGGCGAGCTCGATCGCTATCGCCTTGGTGAAGCCCTCCATCGCGTGCTTCGAAGCGCAATAGACCGTGCGCCGCGCGCCGCCGATATGGCCCATCTGCGACGACATGTTGATGATCGAGCCCGGCCTGTTGGCGGCGAGAAGGCCGCGCGCCACCGCCTGCGCCACGAAATACGCTGCTCGGATATTGAGGCCGGTGACGAAATCGAAGTCTTCGACCGTCACCGCGACGAACGGCGCCGGTCTGTTGGTGCCGGCATTGTTGACCAGAATGTCAAACGGCCGTTGCGCGGCGATGCCTTTCTGCGTCGCCTCGACGTCGCGGACATCGAGCGTCAGTGGCTCGGCCTTTTGGCCGCGGGCGCGGATCGCCGCGGCAGCCTGCTCGATTTCGGCCGCGGTGCGGGCGGCGAGCGTGACTTCGGCGCCGGCGTCAGCCAGCGCCGACGCGGCGGCAAGCCCGATGCCGCGGCCGGCGCCGGTCACCAATGCACGCTTGCCGTCGAGACGGAAGGACGGCGTCTTCGTCAGCTCGACGCTCACTCGGCCGCCTCGGCGTAGGGCACGTTGCGCCCGCCATAACGGCGCACCCGGATATTGGCCTGCTCGGCGTGGCCCTTGAAGCCTTCGAGGATGCAGAGCCGCGAGCAATATTCGCCGATCATTGCCGAGGCCTCGTCGGTCAGCACTTTTTGATAAGTGCAGGTCTTGAGGAATTTTCCGACCCACAGGCCGCCGGTGAAGCGCGCGTTCTTCTTGGTCGGCAGCGTGTGGTTGGTGCCGATCACCTTGTCGCCATAGGCGACGTTGGTCCGCGGGCCGAGGAACAGCGCGCCGTAATTCGTCATATTCTGGAGGAAGAAATCCGGATCCTCGGTCATGACCTGGACGTGTTCGGAGGCGACCTTGTCGGCTTCCGCGACCATTTCATCGTAGCTGTCGCAGACGATAACTTCGCCATAGTCCTTCCACGCCTGGCCGGCGGCGTCCGCGGTCGGCAGAATTTTCAGAAGCCGTGCAACCTCTTGCATGGTATCGCGGGCGAGCTTTTCGGAATTGGTGATCAGTATTGCAGGCGAGGTCGGGCCGTGCTCGGCCTGGCCGAGCAAATCGGTCGCGCAGATTTCACCGTCGACCGTTTCGTCAGCAATGACAAGGGTTTCGGTCGGGCCCGCGAGCAGATCAATGCCGATACGACCGAATAGTTGACGTTTGGCTTCGGCGACGTAGGCGTTACCCGGCCCGACGATCATATCGACGGGCTTGATCGTCTCGGTGCCGAGCGCCATGGCGGCGACCGCCTGCACCCCGCCGAGCACGAAGATTTCGTCGGCACCGCCGAAATGCATGGCGGCGACGATCGCCGGGTGCGGCCCGCCCTTGAACGGCGGCGTGCAGGCGATGATGCGCTTCACACCGGCGACCTTGGCGGTGACGATCGACATATGCGCCGAGGCG
>Ga0265325_10000441_pt1 | contig 29835 bp, 29 predicted proteins | sample 41420metaG_FD_202090 | JGI IMG/M metagenome (GOLD analysis project Ga0265325, IMG submission 202090) | Rhizosphere microbial communities from Carex aquatilis grown in University of Washington, Seatle, WA, United States - 4-14-20 metaG | ecosystem: Host-associated > Plants > Roots > Rhizosphere... | reverse complement strand
CCGCAATCCGTCTCACCGGAATGCCCAACGCATTTCCATCTCTCCATGTCGGAACAGCATTCGTGTTCCTTCTCTTTGCTCCGGGCAAACTCTGGAAAGCCGTCGCCTTCGTGTTTCTCGCTCTCACATGTCTCGCTACGCTCTCGACAGGCGAGCACTACGTCATCGACCTCATTCCCGGTTTTGCTTTCGGGGCCTTCGCCGCCGCCGTCGGATCCAAAGACATCAAGCAGGCCTCCCTCTTTCTATCTACCGTTCTAGCCTGGTCGCTAGGGATGCGCTTCGCTTCCTTCTTCCTGATCGCGCACCCATTCGTCACGCGCTCCTTCGCAGCCTTGACGATCGCCCTCGTCGTCTACGCCCTCTGGAAGCAATGGTCCGCCCAATCCTCGCCCGCAGAGGAACTCTCGCCGGCCACTTCTTGAAGTGTCATCCCGAGCGAAGTCGAGGGATCTGCGGTTGCCTTTCGTGAACGACTCCCAGCACAGAATCGGGGGTGCCCCATCCTAGCTTCGCTAGGGTGGAGTAGCACGAACCTCACCTTTCAGAGCGTTGTATCAGGGCTTGGCTGGTAGGTCGGGGATTCATCCCCGACTTCCGCAAACCTGACCCAAGAACTCACCGGGCTTTAGCCCCTGCCAAGGCGAACCCCGCTCGAAATCCCCGCGCTGGAGCCGCCGTGACCTGGGTGCCCACTCTAAAAACTCCGCGAAAGGGCGCGATCGCACGAACATTTGATGTCACTTGAATTTCCTTGAGCGGATTCTTGGACTCGGAATGCCCCTGCGTTATCGGGCGCATCCAAGCTTGCTGGAGGGAAGATAATGGCAAACTTGAGCCAAACCGATAAGCACGATCCTTACGTCCACACAGGGCAGCCCAATCCGGAGCAGACCGGCCAGGATCAGACGAAACAGCAGTCTGGGCAGCAATTCCCGCCAAACAAGCAGGGTCAGAACAACAATGTGCAGCCGGGTCAGCAATTCCCGCCGAAGAAGGATGTTCAGAACAAAGATGTTCAGAATCGGGAGCAGGACGACCAGAAGAAGACCGGGACACGATAACTAGATTAGAAATAGATTCAATTCCTGGCGGCGGCGCAACTCTGCGTTGCCGCCATTTTGCGTTTCCGGCAGAAGTGGGGTCCTGATTGACACCGGGATCCCACGATCTCATCCATTCGCAATGTCATCCTGACGTCGCCGCGGCGACCGAAAGCCTGCCCTGAGCGAGTTCGTCCTCGACGAACGAGTCGAACGGGGATCTGCGGTTGTTCTTCGTGCCCATGGCGTCGTAGGCCCAATGCATGTTAGCGGCGCACTTCACATGGACCCCGGAAACGACTTTGTTTCTTGGCGTGGTTGAAGGCGTGGTTGAACGTGCGGAAAGCAAAATCAAGAATCCCCGCGTCAACCTGCGCCGGAGGCGCAACGCATATTAGCCCCGCGCTTCAGCGTGGGGAAAGCAAAATCAAAAAAATGGTTCGGAGTCCCGTAGGGACGGCCTGGCCATTGGCCGGCCCACCCACCCCAAAATCCCCCTAACCCCCTGAAAACATTCGTAAAATTCTTCCCCCCAAGTTTGCCGATTACTTCGCCGAAATCTGTAGCCTTGAAGAAGATGAAAGGAGATTCCTCATGGCCTCACGTCGCAGGGAATTCGTTGCCCCATCCTTCCGCGCTCTACGGCGGAAGGGTGGGACAGCACGAACCCAAATCGTCAGCCTTCGTATCAGAGTTTGGCGAATAGGTCGGGGATTCACCCCATTCAGGCCCGTGCCTTCCAGTCAGTTGGAAAGCATGCTTTAGCCGATTCCCCACCCGTCACTACCGTCCCCCAGATCCGGAGAGACTCCCCCATCGTCAGTCCCGCCGCTTCCGTCGCCTCCGAGGCCCGGAATGGTTAACCCTTGTCCAGCGCTGTAATCATCTGGTGTCCCCGTCAGATCGAGCGATACGATCCCATCCGCCAACTGCTGCTCATCTCCGTCAACGCTTCCCCAAACGCTGCCATCAGGTACGGAGCTGTCATCGCCGCCTGAACCGGAGCCGTCTGTGCTGTCGTTGCTTGATGAGGGCTTCGAGGTTGCCGCCGGCGGATCTCCCCCAATCAGGTTCCAAAGCCCATCGGCGGCCAACATTACTGCACCCGTTGCCGCCAGATCTGCCCCGGCAAAAAAAAGAGCAGGAGACGCTGGCTCGGGTATAGCTGCAAGCGTCATCAATGTGGCGCCGGTTATCCCGAGGCTGCCTGCAATCTCGGTCCAGCCGGTGGTGGTGTTGTCCTCCAGTATGCGGGCTGGCGCTGCCCCAAAACTTGCAGCGTTGCCGATCAGAAGGCCTGATTTATTGTCAGTGCTTACTTTCAGAAAGATTCCCAATGCTTTTAGATTCTTATATAAGGCCGACAGTTCGTCGGGCGACATTATGGCACTGCTATCGTTCCATGCGTCCGCCAACTGCGCAGCCGTTTGCACGGAACGAGCTGTGATGACTCTGGCGCTGCGCAGCTGCACTCCGACGGCCAAGCGTTTGTTCGCGAGACCTTGCCCTACCGACCGCAGCGAAACCGCGCGAATCTTCAAAACGCCGCGCAGTGCGCCCAGGGAAGAACAGTGAGCCCCACTGGAAGACGCAAGAGCAAGGACAAATCTTGCAGTCAGCATGAAGAATTTGAGCCTCCGGCTTGCTGTCGATTCGGGCTAATTCAACGTCACCGCAGTCGACAGCCTGCGCTGCGCGAAGTTCGGCATGGAGTTAATGACGATTTGCCGGCCATCCATCCGGAACTCGACCAACTGTTCCGGGTTTCTGCCATGGATGATGAGGGCCAGCCAGTCGGAAAGCATGCCTTAGCCGATTCCCCACCCGTCACTACCGTCCCCCGGATCCGGAGAGACTCCCCCATCGTCAGTCCCACCGCTCCCGTCGCCTCCGAGGCCCGGAATGTTTAACCCTTGCCCGGCGCTGTAATCATTTGGGGTCCCCGTCAGATCGAGCGATACGATCCCATCCGCCAACTGCTGCTCATCTCCGTCAACGCTTCCCCAAACACTGCCGTCCGGTACGGAGCTGTCTTCCCCGTCCGAACCGGTGTCGCTTGAGCTGTCGTTGCTTGACGTGGGCTTTGAGGTTGCCGCCGGCGGATCTCCCTCAATCAGGTTCCAAAGCCCATCGCCGGCTAAAATGCCTGCACCCAATCCCGCGAGTCCCACACCGGCCAAAAAAAGAGCAGGAGATGCTGGCTCGGGTACAGCTGCAATCGTCATCAATGTGGCGCCGGTTGCCCCGAGACTAGCTGCGAGCTCGTCTAGGCCGGTGGTCGTGTTGTCCTCCAGTACGCGGGCTGGCACTGCCCCAAAACTTCCAGCGTTGCCGATCAAAAGTCCTGATTTACTATCGGCGCTAACTTTCAGAAAAATTCCCGATGCTTTCAGATTCTTGTATAAGGCCGACAGCTCATCGGACGACATCGTGGCGCTGCTATCGTTCCACGCATCCGCCAACTGCGCAGCCGTCTGCACAGAACGCGCTTTGATGACCCTCGGACTGCGCAGCTGCACTCCGACGGCCAAGCGTTTGGTCGAGAGACCTTGTCCGACCGAGCGAAGCGAAACCGCGCGAATCTTCAAAGCGCTGCGCAGTGCGCCCAGGGAGGAACAGTGAGTCCCGCTAGAGGACGCAAGAGTAAGAACAAATCTGGCAGTCAGCATGAATTTGAGCCTCCAGCTTGTTGTCGATTCGTGCTATTTCAGCGTCACCAGCATCGGCACTAGACCAGTGCCGTGCGTCAGAGAACCGAGCGCCTTCCCGATAATTGATCCAACAGATCTTGCTTGGTCGGTTGCCTTCATCGCGTGTCCAGGCGTATCGGATGTCGTTAGCAAATCTCCCGGCATGATCTCGCCAAAACCAGCATCTGCGAAGCAAAAGGCCTTCCCAAGCAGAGATATCGCAGCCCGGTCCCCACTGGATTCCGGTTGCGCATCAAGCAGAATTCCCGGCCTGAAATTGCCCGCTGCCGCTACCACACCTGCCGCACGGTGATCGTACTGGCTAGTGCTGCGTTCCAGACGTCCATCTCTTCCAATGACCACAACGTCACCCGGTATCAATGCAGCCGAACTTGTCACATCAAAGTGCTCGGCGCAGTCGGCGCCTATTAATGCCACATCCCCCGTGACATTCACATTGCCGTTCACTTGCACGTTGCCATCGAAGCAACCTGCATTCCCTGAGCTTCTTCCATAGACGCCGTTTCCACCACTGTCATGGATTCCGGTCACGCCCGACATTCCTGATCCAGAACTTTCTCCATGGACTCCATCTGAGACCTTGCTTCGACCGAAGATTGCAACTCCGGTTCCTGAAGTTTCCGCATTTACAGCCGGGACGGCTCCTGTTGACATTGCGGTTAAGGGCGGGTATTTTGACGCGGCAGTGATCACCGGATCAGTCGCGACATTGGCGGGGATAACTTTGATTTCTTGCTTATTGATTTCACCAGGCATCGGGGGGACTCCTTCGAAGGCGGATTCTTGGTTCATCGATCTTATGCCCGCGAATGATTGCTGGCAAGGTGAAGCCGCGCCTTGCGCGATAAAGAGTGGAGTCCAAAACAGGTCGCACCACGAACACCTCTGAGCAACTCCATTCAGCACAACATGGGCTGCCCGACCCGTCCTAACTTGTTACGGCGGGGACCCGATGGACGTGATCAAAACCGATGTCGATGTCACAGTCCATCCCCGCGCACCGCATCCGTTTGCCGCCGCTTCTCCCCGGACCCGCCTTTGTTCTCCCCAATTGGCTACTCCCTACTCGCTGCCTTTCTCTTCCCCCCATTCCGTTGTCAATAGCCCCCTCATCTCAGAGACTCCTCAGATCCCCACCTAACTCCTTACCCTTATGTCTCTTGCGTCGTCGCAAATAAATCCCCCAAGTTTGCCGATTATTTCGCGGAAATCGCTAGCCTTAAAGATGAAGGAGACATTATGGCAAGCACAGCTATTTCCACCACCACCGCCGACAGCGCACTTGAGAACTCAACCGCGCTGGCCGGCTCCGCCACAACAAAAAACACCGCCGACAACTCCGGAGGCGAGATCATCGCCAGTTGCATGCGTTCCTGGAACTACGCTCACAAGAAGCGGGCTGAGGGCAAAAATCCCACCGCATGGGAGTGCGAAAAGGCCGGCAACAAAGCCTACCTCAATGCCGTTCCACCGCTCTCGGGCCTCCAAAACATCTGCGACTTCATCGCGTGCATCAACTACGCGTCCATGGCCGGCATCGTCAGTCACAACGAAGCAACGCACTACCTTTCCAACGCCAGGATTGCCCTCGCCGCACTCAGCCTCCGGCCCAAGCCTCAAGCGACAGGCGCTAAATCAGGCGGAAAACCCGCAGCGACCTCGCCAGAAAACGAGGAGCAGTGATTTTGGCCACTTTGGAGGTCATTTTTCAATATAAATAATGTGTAATGAACAACATAAGGCAAAACACCGTCGACAAATTTTGCCGGATTTCGTCGATTTTATGCAACAGAGTGGCCCCAAAACGCACTCGGCCAGTCCCGCGCGACTTTTCCGCATTCACGATCCGCCGCCGACTGTCCACGCTTCCCCGTCCGCCGTCCGCCGCGCGTACCGCGCCTAACTCCGTTCCACTTCTTCAATCTCCAACTTGTCTCCGCGCTCGCTCTGCGTCATCAGAATGGTTCCGGCAGGCAGCTCCAGAATGCTGTGCGCCGTCAGGCACGCCGACAAGCGCCACGGCCCCACAGCGCTGCGCGTTTTCTTGATCTTTCTGTCGCGGTCCAGGTAGACAAGGTCGATGGGGAATCGCATGAAGAACGTGTGCACCGATTCGCATGGCGCGATCCACAGTCCTTCGCCGGCCGCAAGGCCATCCCGGCCCAGCAATCCTTTTCTGCGTTTTGCTCCTGTGTGTGCGGCCTCAAGCCGCGTCGCCAGCACCGTTCCGCGCGTCACGTTGGTGACCTGCAGCGGTCCCTGCGGCCCCGCCTGCGGGGGCGGCGAAACAAACTCCACCACGCCCCTGGCGAACCTCTCAAACGGATTCATCCGCTTGCCTCTGCGTGCGCGCTGCGCGGCCTTTACTGCTGCGGCGCTGCTGCACCGCCGCTGTAGCCGCCACTGGCACCCGAGTTAAGTGGCGATCCAGCCGTGCCGAATCCGCCCGTCGCATTCTCGATCAACAACGGCTTCTCCGGCTTCATGCTTTGGATCAGCGTCTCCACCGGCAACGATGCTGGTGTAGGCGGCATCGTGTTCGCCGGCGTCTTCGCATCCGGCTGATGCATCGTGATATTCGAGTTCGCCGGGAGGAACGGTACCGGATAATGCAGCGCTGGCAATGGATCGCCCGCCGCCGTCGGCGACACGATCTCCGGCGTCACAATCACGATCAGCTCCGTGTCGTTCTTGGTCTTCTGCTCCGATTGGAAGAGCTTTCCGATGATCGGAATGTCCCCAATGAATGGAATCTTGTCGAACGTGTCGCTCGTGCTCTTGTCCATCAGGCCGCCGATCATGAAGCTCTCGCCGTCGGCCAGCTCCACTTCCGTATTCACCTTGCGCGACGTAATTCCCGGCACCTCGAACCCGGAGATGTTTACTTGGTTCGAGTAGTCCAGCGCGCTCACCTCCGGCGCCACTTGCAGCCGGATCGTCCCGCGCGGCGTGATGGTGGGGATGAAGTTCAATCGGATTCCGTACTCCTTGAACTCGATCGTCACCGTCGTCAAGCCGCCGCTCGAGCCTTGCGCTACCGGATATGGATACTCTCCGCCAGCCAGGAAGCTGGCTTCATGGCCGTCCATTGCCATCAGGTTCGGCTCCGCCAGCACCTGAACGATGCCCTTGTTCTCCAGCGCCGAAATGTCCGCGCCCACGCCCAGGCCGGGGAAATACGCCAGCAGGTTGAACTCGTTGGAGAACAGTGCGCTCCCTGAGACACCTGTCACTGCGCTGCTCCCGGAGCCACCGCCGGAAATCGCTGGCGGTGCAAACTGCGTGGTCGTCACTCCACCCACGGCGTTGCCCAGTCCAAGGTTAAAAAGGTTGATGCCCAGCTGGCGCGCCCGGTTGCGGTCCACGCTCGCAAAACGCACCTTGAGCAGAATCTGCGGATCGGACTTCGGCATGTCCACATCCAGCAGGTTCACTACTTTCCCTGCCGACGACGCAATCTGCACCGCGCGCGATGAGCTCACCAGATCGGTGACCGTGCCGCGCAGGAAAATCGCGTTGTTGCTGTAGCTCACCCGGATCGCCTGGCCCGGCAGCTCTGTCCTCAGCTCGCGCCGGATTGAATCCAGGCTGTCGCCTGTTACAGTCGCCTGCTGTCTCACCGTCACGTTGAAAAACTGCCGCCCGCCATGAATGTCCCAGATGATCAGGCTTGTTTCGCCGGGAGTTTTCCCGTCCACCATGATCTCCGTCGGGCTGATCGCGCTCGCTTCCGCAATGTCTCCGAGTCCGATGGCAACCCGCTGGATTGGCTGTGCGCAATCGACAAGCACGGATTTTCCCACCGCCACTGAGAGCTCGTTCGTTGAGTCTTCATAGGTGGATTCTGCTGCCGGCGGCTGGGAAACCGTCGCCGCCTGTGCCGGGGCGCTATATGCCCTTTCGGCTTGTCCGGCGAACAATGCCAAGGCCAGCGCGCTCAAAGATACGATGGTGACCCCTGCCTTCGCTCTCAATGCTGTCCCTCAGGTGAACCAAACTTCTCGTCTGTGGTGTGGTTGCCGTTGATGATGGTTATCGAATACGGTTTCGCCTCGGGCTTGCGAGGACCTCTGGCTGCCTTCTCGTGTGCCGGTGGCGGATTCTGGTTGCCAAAAAGGTTGCTCATTGCCGTCTCAGGAACCTTCGTTGTCTGCGTATCGAGAGGATTGCGCAGCACCAGCTGAATCTTCAGCGAGTTCGCCGCCAGGCTCAATAGCTGGGCCTGCTCCGGCGTCACCAGCAGATTCACCACCTGCACTTGTTGTGGTTTGCCTTCGGCGTCCCTCTGGATATCGGTGCCCGCGGAGAGAACTTGGATATTCTGCAGAATCGTCTCTGTCACCACGCCTTGATTGCTATCGCCCGGCGGATTGCCTGAAACCAGTACGTCAACGCGCATGCCCGGAATCACGAATCCGGCTACACCCACCACTTCATCCACTCTCACCGCGCATGCCCGCATGCCCTTTGGAATCGTCGGCGCCAATCCCCCGCCCGAGCCAATACCGGCCAACTGGCTGTCTAAAATCGGCTCACCCTGGGAGATCTGCGTAATCACGCCCCGGCCAATCGCATCTTCCTGCTTCAGAATCGCGCCCTTGGGTGGCGTGCCTCCCAACGTCATCGTCGTAAGGTCCGCCGTCGTTAGCACCGCACCGAGCGGAATGTCCTTCGCCGCTGAAACCACCTGCGTTGTTGTCACCGGCTTTGACGCTGTCATCCCCTTGCTCACAAGGCGATAAACCAGCCAGCAGCACGCGCCGGCAATTACCGCTGCGACGAGGAAGATCGTCATGAGTCTTCGATTCATTGCTGCTCCGATGGAGCCGGCTCTCGCCAACTCCGCCCTTCATTCCTTGCCTCTCCCGTTGCTCGGGCAAGTCCGCTTGAACTTCTTCTTCACGCCGCCATGTTCGGAATTCAGGAGCCCTTTGTCTTCGACCCTTCCGTCAGGACCGAACGCCGAGAATGGTTTCCAGATTCGATTCCCTTTTCCGAAAATGCAGCTCACAACGCGCCCACTCCATTCATACTGATCGAGTTCGGCTCGTAGTGCGGTTTCAGTGTATTCCTTGAAAGCTTCTAAAAACGCATCAGAATCTCTCAGATCTTTCGATGAGGTACCAAAAGTGCTATGGGGGAAAACGCCTCAATGAGCGATTCTGAATTAGGCAATCATCAGCTCCCGGAACGGATCCATCCGGCTCGCGCCGCACTCGTTTTCAATCGCCGTTCCTCGCTAAGTTTACCGTGATTTTACTCGGCAATCTGAGGTCGCGCTTGCATCTTCCGTGTTATATCCGCGCCGGTTTTCGTGTGCCAAAGTGGGATGGTCCCCGGAAAAAATCTTCCCTGTACGCGGTCCGAAAGTCATCACTCGTCCAGAGAATCTCAGAGGGGGGCTCGAGCTTTTGATGGCGCCTGCGTACACGATTTCGCTCTTCAACCAGCGCTCCGATCACGGCCCGCGCCCCACCACCATTGCGGCCTCTGCGCTCCTACATGTCGTGGCTTTAGCCCTCATATTGTTCGGCATTGCTTACAAGCCGCCGTATGCAAGGGTCTCCACGGATCACTATCGGGTGCGAGAGCTTGATCTGGACATGCCTGATGAGCAGGCGCGTTTTTATCCGCCGAAGCTGCCGAAACCTGCTGCCACTCCGGGCGCGCACGCTCCTGCTTCCGAGGGCAAGCCGTCGCTCAGCGTCCCTGCTTTGCGCGACGTTGCGCAAGCTCCGCCCGGGCCGCAGACAATCCTCCAGCCCGACGTCCCCAAGCCGATCACGCTCCCTATGCCGATTCCAGTACCGCAGGTTGCCATCTGGGCGCCCAGCAAGGTGGTGGTGAAGAAAGTCACTCCGCCGCCCCCGCAAAAACCCCCTTCATCCGATGTGCAGCCTTCAGTCGAGCGTCCCAACGAAGAACTCACTCTGGCCGATGTGAACGTAGCCTCCACCATTCATCCCACGTCCCATCCGATCTTGAACGCCAGCACGACTTCGCCGGTCAGGGTGCAAACGCAGCAACCGGTCCAGGCGCCCCCTACGATGTCCACGAAATCTCTCACCCGGCAAACTCCAGCCACCATTCTGTCTCTCTCCAATCTGCGGATGAAGGAAGGCACTGCGACCCTGCCGCCGGTGAATGAGGCTGTGGTGGTGCGTGGTCCTGGAGTTCTCGCAGCTCAGGGGAAAGAGGCCTCGCCTGGGAATCCCAACACCTCGGTCAAACCCGGTCAGGGTGGATCCAGCCCGGGTCCAGGTGGCAGTCCGAACAAACAAGGCTCCGGTCCCGGGCAAGGCCTGGCATTCAAAATCTCCGGCCCTGGCGTTTCGCCGTCAAACAGCAACCGCGAAATTGCTCAAACCGAACCGGGAGATCGCCCCGACAGCGTTGACGACGGTCAGCTTTCAACCACGAATCTCAAGGAGCCGCCGGACGGCAAATTCGGCTCCGTCATCATCGGAAATTCGATTCAGGATCGATATCCCGAAACCTCCGGCGTATGGAACGGCCGAATGGCCTACACGGTTTATCTCCATGTGGGCTTGTCGCGAAACTGGGTATTGCAGTATTCGCTGCCGAAGTCCGACGCGCCCCAGCCCGGCGCCTCAACACTTGAAGCCCCGTGGCCCTACAACATCGTGCGCCCCAATCTCGATCCAGGCTCAATCGATGCCGACGCGCTTATGATCCATGGATTCGTGAATCAATCGGGAAGGTTCGAAACTCTCTCCATTGTCTTCCCCCAGGCGTTTCCTCAGGCTCAGTTTGTCCTCGCTGCGCTTGAGAAATGGCAATTCCGTCCCGCTACGCAGCAGGGCCAGTCTGCCAAAGTTGAAGTGCTTTTGATTATTCCAGAACAGCTTGAGTAATCTTCTTTGATAGGTCGGCCGCGTTCTGCGGCCGATTGAGTGCCTCGCTTACGGCCGTGTCCCCAGTTCCTTGAACATCTCGCCATCTGCAAGTGGCGTCACAACCGGTGCCGCTATCCCGACAAACTCCGTGAGGGGGCCAACGCTATCGTCGCTCGCCACCCACACGTTGCCCGATCCGTCGACCGCGATGGCATACGGTGAGAACATTCCTACATTTACAAATCCAGTGGAGCCGCTGACCGCGGTTCCACTTGCACTGATTTCGCTGATGCTGTCGCTGTCACCGCCGTTGTTCGCCGCCCACGCGTTGCCCGCACCGTCGATGGCAATTCCGTAGGGATTGTCCAGTCCGCCCCCGCTGTACCCGCCCGTGCCGGTTATGGCCATCCCTGTCGAGGTAAATTTGCTGACGCTGCCGGAGCCGCCACGGTTTGTCGCCCACACATTGCCCGAACCATCAATCGCAATGCCGTACGGGGAGTTCAGTCCGCCGCCGTTATAAAGTGTCACCGTAGGCGGTTGGCCGGGAAGACTGCTTGGCACAGCTTCGGCAATGCTCGCTTTGCCGGCGAGATAGTTCGCCGTCCACACATCGCCGTTGATGTCGGCAGCCAAGCCGGCTGGACCGGCCAGAACGTCGCTTCCATATCCGCTGCTGCCTGAAAGCGCAAGTCCACCTGATGCGTTGGATTCGAATTCGCTCAGGCTGTTGCCGCCATTATTCGCCACCCACGCATTTCCAACGGTGTCGATGGCGATCCCGTAGGGCTCGTTCAGGCCGCCGCCCCTGAATCCAGGAGGACCGGAGATACTTTGACCCTGCGCATTGAATTCGCTGATGTCGGCTCCGTTGAAGTTTGCAATCCACGCATTCGCAAAGTGGTCAATGGCCACGCTGGTCGGATTATCCAACCCCGCCGCAGTCCAGGGCGAACCGGACTTCGGCACACCGTTGGAACTTAACTCACTGACGGTGCTGGTACTGTAGTTTGGCACCCACACATTGCCCGCGGCATCGATCGCAAGTCCCGTAGGGGCAAGTCCTTTTCCGTCCAGCCCCCCTCCTGTGTATGTGATCGCGATCGTGAAGTCGTTCGGCTGGAACAGCAGCGTCGGCTGGAACGGAAGATTCGAAGGAAGCAGTCCGTAAAGCGTCGCCGTGTTCGCTCCTGGATTATGCGCGATGTTGATCGCCGCCGTCGCTGTTTCCATGGGCTGCGAATTTCCGTTCATCGCGTTAGCGAATAGCGTGCTGCATGGCGTAGAAGACGGACCTGCCGAATTCACGCATGCCCCCAGGATGTCCGCTAATGTATCGATCGTGGCTTGCGGCACCACTCCATTGCCGTTGGGCGTCGTGGGCAGTGCCACGCCTCTTCCAAGTGATTCCAGGTTCGTCACGGTTGCGAACGCATTCGGAACATCCGTTGCCGTGGCCAGCGAGGAGCTCGAGCTCGACACATGCGTCGAATCAGTAGCAAATCCGGCGATGGAATACGCCGTGGCAATGGTCGAGATTTCGTTGATCACCACGTAAGGTGCGGATGAAAGCGACCCGCAGGTCCCGATCCCTGCGATTAAGCCAATAGCCGAATTCGCCCCACTCCCCAGTCCCGGATCGCCGCCCACCGCGTACAGATACACCTGCGACCCCGCGCCGGGGCAGGTGAAATCTCCGGTAATGCTGAAGGTGCCGCCGGACCCCGTCGGGTAATAGTAGTTGCCCTGCCCATCGGAGACGGTGCCGCCGGCGCTTTGCAGCAAGGAAACAGCCGCATTGCCGTAGCCGGTGGTGTTGGCTGCATAGAGGTAGACGTGAGCCCCGACTATCGGCTGCTGCCCGCCATGCACCATGCCGTGCAGCGCAGCTCCCGGGACGGAGCTGCCCGCCGTCTGTGTTGGCGAGGTTCCCGGCACTCCGGAGCAGCCGGAAATTGAGAGAACACACGATACCAGTACAATCGTCCAGGAAATACGCACGGGGGGAACTCCCTTCGTTCGATCGAGTCGCGTCGTTACCCGGTTTTCTCAGACGTTGTTACCGGATTCTCTGCAAGAAGTCAAGCCCACTTACTATGTAGTGCCGTTGGGAATCAGCCGGGGCGAACTCATATTATCCACGATAGCGCGGAAGATCGCCGTGAGCTTCGTCAGGTTTTGGTTCGTTGGAGCCGTCGCCTGGCAGCCTGAGCCGTCATCGGAGTAGAAGTTCACCGCCGCCGATGCCATCGCCGCTAATGCCTGGCAGGGCTGTTTACCCGGGCCCCAGCTTCCTCCGTTCGTTCCTACCGAGACGCTGTAAGTCTTATCGGACAGGCAGCCGCCCGACGTCGGCGAGCCGTAACCAATCGTGTACACCGCCGTCCCCGCAGTCGCCGCAGCCTGCGCCGCCAGCACCGCCTGGCCGCACATCCCCAGCGCCGACGGGTAGGTATAAGACTGGTAGCCAGTGGGGTTGGTAGTCTTTGTTCCCGTTCCGTTTAGCGTGCCTTGCGTTGCCACAAGCTGACTCTTCGTGTTGCATGCGCCGGCCGTTGTATTGGCGTTCGAGGCGCACGCTGTTGCATCGCCGTCGGTCAGGAGGATGATCGCGTTCTGCGACCCTGGATTGGACGCCTGTTGCGTCAGCAGCGCCGCCTGCGCCGCGTAAATCACCTGCGCATAGTAGGTTCCCTCGCCGCCCGGCGCCTGGATCCCGGAGCAGTTGCTTTGCCCCGAGTCCCCCGCCGCGATCACGATGGGCGCGGCCTGGTTCAGGGTTGTCGCTGAATCCGTCGTCTTGTAGTTGTTCGCAAAACTCGTCACCTCGTAGGTGTCTGCCGTGGGCAGCGTTGTATTCGAGGGTGGATCGGGAAACGTGTACGCCACGATCGTCGGATTGCTGGTCGGGCAAGTGGAATCCTTTGAGGCTGTCGTGCCCGTCACCGCCGGAAACACAAACAGGCTTACGCTATCCACATACGTTGTGCTCGTGGTGCAGTTTTGCCCCAGCCCGCATGGATACAGATCGTTCAGCAACGCCTGAACTCCCTGCAGCGCGCACGTAATTCGTGTTCCGTTACATTGGTCGCCGCCGTCAGAGTTATTCATCGAAGAGGTCGTGTCCACAATCACCGCAATGTTCCAGGGTGCATTCTGACCGCCTGCCATGGCCGCCTTCGCGGTGTAGGACACGTTCATCTGCTTCATCCCAACCAATCCACCAAACCAAAGTGGAATCGTCGCTGACTGTGTCACAGACATTGCGTTGTAACCCCCGCTGCCGCCCGTGGAAGTCTGGCACGGCACATTCAGGCCAGTCGATACGGTGCTCAGGCAAAGGAATGTCGGTGTGGCCACATCGTTCTTCAACATCGAGTTCGCGTTCATCCCGTTCGACTGAGCGCTGTAGGTCGTCACGTTGGTTTTCGCCATTGTCGTGTCGGGCATGGCTGCCGCGCCGGCCAGGACCGCCGAATTCGTCGACGCCACAAGTTGCTGGTACGCGTAATACACATGCCCCGTCTCAACCGAAGCTGCGGTAAGCGCCATCATTGTGGATGCCGTGATCATTACCAGAACTACTGATTGGCCCCGTTGATTCCTAAGGAACCTGCGTAAGAATGGAACTCTAGACCGTTTCATCTGCAAATTCCTCCTTTCATGCAGCCGCGTCGCCGAAATCTTCGGCGCGCGGTTGCTGGATGGGTTGAACTTGAAGTTTGTTGAAGGTGGATTCGTACGGCTCACTTGTGACGCCACCGGCGGCGTCAAGGCAAACTTGAGCGATCTCAGATTTCTTCCACGGGGATACAAAGCACGCCGAGGCTACGTGCCGGCGCACAGTGCTGTCTGCGCGGCCAGCCTTTCCTTGGACCGTCGTTTGCTTCTGGACTTGGAGAGTTTCCGCCGCATCGGCCTGTTCGCAATCACTCGAGAGACAATCCTTGGATCGCTGGGTCAGCGCGAAGAGGTCAGCGGATTTGTCCCACTGCGATGCCATCGTGCGCACTCGCGGACGCTCCTGCGACCTCTTGGGGAAGGGGCTACTGCAGCCATCATCCCGCCGTGCCTGGTTACCTGCTATTGCACTTTCGTGCTATCGATTGGTTACGTTGGTCATGATTTGGACGACCCGAGCTGCAACAGGTTGACGGCAGCAGAAAGGGTACGGGAATCTGCCCCGTACCCTTCTGGCAACCAGACGTCTTTGTGCTCTACCCTTCCCTAGGTCGTTCCAGCGGGGATCAACCGCGGCGAGCTCATATTGTCCACGATCGCGCGGAAGATCGCTGTCAGCTTCGTCAGGTTCTGGTTGCTCGGCGCCGTCGCTTCGCATCCTGAGCCATCGTCGGAGTAGAAATTCGTTGCCGCCGATGCCATGGCCGCAAGCGCCTGACAGGGCTGCTTACCGGGACCCCAGCTTCCCCCGTTCGTCGAAACGCTCGCGCTATACGTTTTATCCGACAGGCAACCGCCCGAAGTAGGCGAGCCGTAGCCGATCGTGTAAACCGTCGTCCCGGCAGTTGCCGCAGCCTGGGCCGCCAGCACCGCCTGGCCGCACATTCCCAGCGCTGACGGGTAGGTATAGGACTGGTAGCCAGTGGGGTTGGTAGTCTTTGTTCCCGTTCCGTTTAGCGTACCTTGCGTCGCCACAAGTTGGCTCTTCGTGTTACACGCGCCTGCCGTTGTATTGGCATTCGAGGCACATGCCGTTGCATCTCCGTCAGACATGAGAATGATGGCATTTTGCGAGCCCGGGTTAGACGCCTGTTGCGTCAGCAGCGCCGACTGCGCCGCGTAGATCACCTGAGCGTAGTAGGTTCCTTCGCCGCCCGGAGCCTGGATTCCATTACAGTTACTTTGCCCCGAGTCTCCTGCCGCGATCACGATAGGCGCAGCCTGGTTCAAGGTTGTCGCTGAATCCGTCGTCTTGTAGTTGTTCGCAAAACTCGTCACCTCGTAGGTGTCTGCCGTGGGCAGCGTTGTATTCGAGGGCGGATCGGGAAACGTGTACGCCACGATCGTCGGGTTGCTGGTTGGGCAACCGGTATCCTTCGACGCCGTTGTACCCGTCACTGCCGGAAATACAAACAGGCTTACGCTATCCACATAGGTCGTGCTGGTAGTACAGTTCTGACCCTACCCGCAGGGATACAAATCACCAAGCAACGCTTGCACTCCGAGCAGCGAGCAAGTAATGCGCGTTCCGTTGCATTGGTCGCCGCCATCGGAAGTGTTCATAGAACTGGTCGTGTCCACAATCACGGCAATGTTCCAGGGCGAATTCTGTCCGCCTGCCATCGCCGCCTCTGCCGTGTACGACACGTTCATCTTGCTCATGCCGACCAACCCGCCAAACCAAAGTGGAATCGTCGCGGACTGCGTCACAGACATTGCGTTGTAACCGCCGCTGCCGCCCGTGGAAGTCTGGCACGGCACGTTGAGCGAGTTTGACACAGTGCTCAGGCAAAGGAATGACGGTGTCGCGGTCACATTCGTCAACATCGGGGTCACGTTCATTCCGTTTGACTGCGCGCTATAGGTGGTCACGTAGCTTCTTGCCGTAGTCGTGTTGGGCATGGCTTCCGCGCCGGCCAGGACCGCCGAATTCGTCGACGCCACAAGTTTCTGGTACGCATAGTACACATGCCCCGTCTCAATCGAAGCTGCGGCGAGCGCCATCATTGTGGATGCCGTGATCATCACAGCAACTACCGCCTGGCCCTTTTGGTTCTTCAGGAACCGGCGCATAAACGTATTTCCAAGCCGTCTCATCCTCATGGTTCAATTCCCTCCTCTCGCACAGTCACCGCCTTCAATGTCAGCGTTAACCCGTCCTTCACGCCGGCTTGCGGTGCTGGGAGCCACCAATTCCCGACCCCACCCTTGAACATCGCGGATGCGTTCGTCTCCCTTCCCCAAATCCCTTCGTACAGGGAATCGAACTTCCGCTGGTTAAACTCTCAAGGGCAAAGCCGTGTCGCTGGGGAAGTCATGCACTTTGCTTACGAGTGAATCGCGTCTGCGTCCCCGGGAATGTGTCACCGTATGATCTTGTCGACTCCACGGCGGCCTTCCCAGAAACTGGGGATCTCATGTAATGATCTTGGTTCATGGGTAATCAGAGAATTGCACTTTCGTGCTATGAAGTGGTGACCAGGGTACTCAGAGAGGCGTGGGTTGTAAGTTAAACAAATGATTGGACAAACTGGGTGCTATATGCGGGTTGGCCCATCTCGGCCCCCTTCGTTTTGGTCTCTTCCTGCTGGCGGCTTTCGCAAAAAAAAGGGTACAGGCCTTCCGCCTGTACCCTTCAAAAGTATCTGCCGCATCCCTTCTCTTCCCTTGCACAGGTGCTTTATGTCGTCCCGTTGGGAATCATGCGCGGAGTGCTCAGACCGTTCACGATCGCCTGGAAAATCTGTGCCAGGCTCGAGAAGTTCGCGTTCGCGGGGGAAAGCGCCGGGCACCCGCCCGAATTGTCGGAATAGTAAGTGTTCACGTTCGAAGCCATCGCAGCAATCGCATTGCAGGGCGTCCTCGAATAGGCGCCGCTCGGCCACGCCTCTGCGCCATCTGTGGAACCGGCGGTTGTGGTGTACGTTTTATCCGTCGCGCAACCTGACGTTTCCGACCCAAAACCGATCGTATAAACAACCGTACCCGCTGCGGTAGCCAATTGCGCCGCCTGAACAGCCTGCCCGCACTCGCCCAGAGCCGAGGGATAGGTGGGAGACTGATAGCCCGACGGGTTAGTCGTCTTTGTTCCCGTTCCATTCAGGCAGCTGCCGCCTTTGCTGCCGCAACTCGGGTTATTCTCTGCGACAATCTGGCTCGACGAGCCGCCGCTGCAGCCAATTCCGCCGGCCGCGGTGTTGGCCAGCGTATTGCATGCAGTCGCGTCGCCGTCACTCAAAATGATCATGACGTTTTTTGAGGTCGGATTCGCAGTCTGCTGAGTAGCAAGCGCCGCCTGAGCGGCGTAAATAACTTGTGCGTAATACGTTCCCTGTCCGCCAGGCGCCGAAAGGCCCGTGCAACCGGAACCGCTGAAACCGACAGCCTGGGCCAGAGCTGACGCGACTGCGAGGTCCGAGGTGTCGTTCGTCTTATAGACGTCGTTGAAGGGAATAATTTCGTACGCGCCCGCATCCCCTCCTGTCGTCTCGATGTTGAGATTCTGGCTGGACCCCGAAGTCACGTTGACGAAGTTGTAGGGCACGCTGCTGACTCCGGTACCACAGTATTGCGGCTTGTAGTTGCCTGTTGAGCTATAGGGCACTGGTGGGAACACAAATACCGCCACGTCGTCCACGTACGGTGTGCTTGAACTGCACGTTGTGTTCTGTGCGCACGGATCCATGTTTTGCAGCATGACCTCGAGACCCTGAACCGCGCACACAATCTGCGATGTGGTGCAATCTTTATCGCCCGGTATCGTGTTTTTCATTGAAGCCGTGGTGTCCATGATGACGGCCAGATTATAGGGGATGTCCGATCCGCCTTTCATCGCCGCAGTTGCGGTAGCCGTCAGGTTCATTGACGGCATGCCAATAAACCCGCCAAACCACAGATTTACCTTCGCCGTCTGCGTCACCGTGATCGCGTTGTAACCCGTGGTGCTCCCCGGTGGAGTTTGACACTCCACATAGAATGGCGCCTTCGTCATCGTGTTCGCACAAAAGAGAGTCTGCGTTGAAATCTGGTCATTCGACAGCATGCTGCTGGCATTTAACTGGCCGCTCACTGAGCTAAACTGTTTCACTGCCGCCGTCACTTCCGCTGTGTAGGCCCCGCTGGAACTCGTGTTAATGAGTGCGTCTGACATGGCTTGCGCACCTGCCAGCGTGGCCTCGTTAGTGGACGAGACGAGTTGGCGGTAGGCATAGTACACGTGGCCCACTTCCGCCGAGCTCACTGTCATCGTCAGAATTGCCGTGACGCTGATCGCGACCATCACGATGGATTGGCCTTGCTCACTCTTGATGAGCCTGCGTATTTGCCTTGAGATATCCCAGTCCATTCGAGCCCTTCCTCCGTTCACATCTGTATTGCCGACTGGCTCGTCGCCAGCACGCCCGCTGTTTTGGTTCCGGCATTGAAGAACGGCATCGCAGGAATCCCAAGCCATGAGTATGAGTAGCTAGCCGACAGAGTCACAGGGTAATTTGGCCCCATCGCCGGCGCCGCGCTGCACGTGAACGATGTCCCGGTCCCCGTGTAGGCATGCGTAGCGTCACTGGCGTCCGTGATAGTGAGCTTGAAGGTGAAATTCGCCGCCGTCCAGGTGGGAAGAGACGCGAGCATTGTGGACTTGGCATAAGCGCACGGGTCGTTGCTCGGGAACAGGCCGGCATCGCTTCCCACCGCCATTGCTGTGGCAGAGGTCGCGTTCCCCAGCTGTTGCAGGTTGTACATGCCCAGCGTCAAACTAGCCGACAGGTATATGAGCCCAAATAGCATCGGCAGCGTCAACGCGAATTCGACCAGGGCCGAACCTTCTTCGCCACGCTTGCCAAACAGATTACCGATCTTTCGCAGGCCTCTCTCAATCGTCATCGATCCACCTCACGGCTAAGCCGGTTTCGCCATCTCATTTCAACCGTGCCCGCCCAGGGACTTGTTTGGCGCACAAGTGCGCCTGTTAAACTTCAAATTTCAGTTGCGCCAGGAATAAATTGAATTCTTCTTTGGTCGCCGCGTCCAGTATCGCGGTCTTCCCGCTCCGCATGTCCTTTTCCTCGGCCAGAATGAACTGCAATCCCACACCATCCGGACCCCAGCGCACAGCTCGCGATTGCACTGCAATTGACCGCTCTGCCATTTCCTCGCCATGATCGGTCTTCTGCAAAGTCATCAGAACCAGAGTGCCCGGATACCACCGCTCCTCGGTTACAACATACAGTCCTGACGAACTGATATCGCGGACTCCATGCGCCACTGGCGCCGCGCCGTTCCAGTAATATGCAGCCAGACCCGGCTCCTTCACGCGCGGAGCCTTGCGCGGATCTGGCGACCACCAACGGTCAAACCAGGAACGCAATTGGCTCTTGGTTTTGGCGCTCGGTGGAGTCAGGTCCATACTGTGGGTCTTCCGTGCTTCGGGCTTGTCGTGTCCATTGCGGTCTTCAAGCTCCAGCAATCCCGGACCTCCGCTCCACAATGGCTTTTCGCGCAGCAGCGCAGCGCCCGCAATCTCCGGACCGGGCTCAGCTGGATCGCGTTTGTTGGTCAACCTCTCCAATTGCCGCTCCATCTCTTCGGCCACGCAAAGCACGAGCTGATCGCCCGACTGCGTTTGCGATGAGTAAATCGAGTGCGCAGGCACCGCCAGCACGCTCTCCGGCTTCGGGCATGAGGAGCTCACCTGAAAAGTCGGAAACGACTCCGCCATCTCGATCACTCGGCAATCCTCGTCCAGATAAATTAGATCAAGCGGCGCCGGCATCGCGGTCGCCGCGATGCCCCGGAATGGCTTCATCCACAGGCCCTCGCCCGACTTCAGCGGTTTCTCCAACATCATTTCCGCGACGTGATTCGAAGGAAGATCGCCAGCCGTTACCTTCAAACCCAAGAAACATTCCCGCGTTTGGTTGTAGGCACAATACGTTTGCGGTTCCATCTTTATATGGGCCCCTGGCGGCAGTGCCGCTGCTCCTTCGTTCCCCGGAGTTCCTTTCACCGGTTCAGCTCGTTCCATCAATTCCATCTGCGGCTCTGCCCTTTCTCTTCGCCTGCAGTCAGGCCTGCGAAGGGAACACTTCACCTGTTCCCCCTGCCCAGGCCACACACTCAGGCATCTGCTGCGTGCGCGGCATGCCAACCCGGCAACGGAAGCTTCGTACTCCAGCCGTGGCTTGAACGGATGTTTCTTCACGCCACGGCTTCTTGCCCTCCAGCTCTTACTTCACTCGAGTCCGGCGGCGCTGAATCAAAATCACCAGAATGACGACGGCCAATGCCGCGGCAACAACCCTGATAATCATGGTGTTATCCATGTGTTTTCCCCTTCCTGCCTCAATTACTTGGTCAGTGACTTGAACGAATCAGCCATCATGATCGCGGCTGGTCCCAGTGTAACCAGAAATAGCGCAGGAAAAATAAACAGCACCAGCGGAAACACTAGCTTGACTGAGGTTTTCCCCGCCATCTCCTCGACCAATTGCACACGCTGCACGCGCAGTGTGTCCGAATGGACTCGGAGCATCTTGGCAATACTTGTTCCAAACTGTTCTGTCTGCACCAGCATCGAAACCAGGTTCCGCAGACATTCCACACCGGTGCGCTCCGACATGTTTTTCCATGACTCTGAGCGAGCCCGTCCGGCGCGCTGTTCCAGCACCACCACTGCGAGCTCATCGCAAATCTCGGGCTGCGATGACCTCAACTCTTCCGCGCTTCGCGCCGTCGCCTGGTCGAGGCTCAGGCCCGCCTCCATGCAGATCACCAGAAGGTCAAGAACGTCGGGCAAGCCTCGCGTGAGCTTTTTTTGCCGCTTTGCGATGCGCTTGCCCAGCCAGAAGTCCGGCGCCAGAAATCCTCCGCCCAGCGCAATCAGGTAAACGAAGAACGGTCCCAGGTTTGCTAATCCGCTCACTGCGGCAATTGCTGCCAGCGTCAGCGGTAACAGCACCTTGCAGCCGTAGAAAATCTTGATCGCGTTCTCGCCGCGGAATCCCGCCCGCTGCATCCGAATCTTGATGACCGAGACTTCCTTCTCGCTCTTCGGCATCAAGTTATCGAACTTCTTCACCACGTTGCCGATCGACGACCCCGTATCTTGAAAAGTCTCGACCAGCGTCTTCTGCTTGGCGCGCCGCGGATTGATCACTTGGCTGATGCGGTCCAACGCCGCCTCGCGATAGAACATCAGCACTCCGATGCTCCCGATCAGCACGAAGACAGCTACGAACGCCAGAATTGCAAAAATCATGACTCTTCCTCACACGTCGATATCGACGATTCTCCAAATCACAAATCCGCCAATTGCGATCAGCCCGGCGGCGGCCCACATCAGCTCAATGCCGATGTCGCGATGCCAGAGAATGCTGATCATTCCAGGGTCTACAAAATAGATGCCGATGCCCAACACCACTGGCAAGAGCGTTAGAATCAACCCCGTCATGCGGCCTTGCGCCGTGTGCACCATGATCTGGCGCTTGAGCCGGAAACGCTCCCGGATCACATACGAAGTCTTATCCAGCACCTCGGCCAGATTGCCTCCGCTCTCCTTTTGAATCAGGATCGCCGTGGTCGCAATCTTCAGATCCTGCACCGGAATCCGCGTAATCAGGTTTCCCAAGGCCTCTTTCATCTCCAGGCCGTAGTTCTGTTCCTCGAAGCAGATTTTGAACTCGCTGTTTACAGGCGGCGCGCATTCGCGGGCTACCAGTGCCATCGCCGCAAGCAAGCTATGTCCGGCGCGCAGGCCGCTGACCATCAGGTCCAGCGCCTCGGGCAGATGCTTTTCGAATGCGCTGAAACGCCTCTGGCGCTTGAACAGAACAAAGGCGAACGGCAGGATGCCCAGCACTCCGCCCGCCACGAACGCCAATAAGGTGCTGTTGGTCGTCTCCAGAAGAGCGTAGGTAGGAACGACAAAGCCGGCCGCGCAAAACAGCAGCAACCGGCCTGCGCTCCAATCCAGGTCGGCTTGGCTCAGGATCTTGCGCAGATAAGGCGTCAATTCGAACTTCAGCAACTTCTCGTTCAGCCACGGAATGCTGCTGAGCAGTTCGTTCTTGCGTACGTTCAGCTTCTGCGGCAGCAAATCCCGCCGGTCGACCTTGATAGCGGAGTCCAGCGTGGCCAAAGCCTGTTTGGCGCTGCTGGAGGGTCCCATCGCGGCCAGCGGCAGGGCAATCAGAGCGAACACGCCAACAAAAACCAATCCGATGATCAATCCCATTTGGGTTCCCTCCTTCCCTCTCAGTTAACCTGTGTTTCCCGCTCAAACAGGCTGGGCGGCAGAATGATCCCCGACACGCGCAGCCTCTCCAGGAACCGGGGGCGAATCCGCGTGGGCTTGAAAACTCCAATCACGCGGCCATCCTGGCCGATGCCTTTCCGTTCAAATGTGAAGATCTCCTGCATGCTGATCACGTTCTCTTCCATTCCCGTAATCTCGGAGATGTTGGTGATCTTGCGCGTTCCGTCGCTCATGCGGGTGGCCTGCACTACGATCGAGATCGCCGATGCCATCTGCTGCCGAACCGATTTCTCCGGCAGGTTCATGTTGGTCATCGCCACCATTGACTCCATTCTCGACAGCGCGTCGCGCGGCGTGTTCGCGTGAATCGTAGTCATCGAGCCCTCGTGGCCGGTATTCATCGCCTGAAGCATGTCGAACGCTTCCTCGCCGCGCACCTCGCCGATGATGATGCGGTCGGGCCGCATACGCAGGGCGTTGATCAGCAATTGCCTCTGCCGGATCGCTCCTTGTCCTTCGATGTTCGGCGGCCGCGTCTCCAGGCGCACGATGTTCTCCTGCGCCAGCCTCAATTCGGCGGCGTCCTCGATCGTTACCAGCCGCTCGTTGTTCGGAATGTATTGCGACAGGATGTTCATGAACGTCGTCTTGCCGGCACCAGTTCCGCCTGAAACCAGGAGGCTGATGCGCGCCCGGACCGCTGACGACAGTACTTCCATCATCTCCGCAGAAATACTCTTCAACTGCACCAGTTGGTTTGCGGCCAGAGGGCCTGTTCCAAAGCGCCGGATCGACATCGATGGCCCGTCGAGCGCAAGCGGCGGAATAATCGCGTTAACGCGCGATCCGTCTGGCAGGCGCGCATCCACCATCGGCGACGACTCATCCACTCTGCGGCCGACCCGCGAAACAATGCGGTCGATGATCTGCATCAGGTGCCGGTCGTCGCGAAACGTCGTATCCACCCGCTGCAGCAGTCCGCCCTTTTCCACGAACACGTGGTCCTTGTCGTTCACAAGGATGTCGGAAATCTTCGGGTCTCTCAGCAGCGGCTCGAGCGGCCCAAGTCCAAACACCTCATCCAGCAGCTCGGCGTGGATTTTCTCTTGCTCGTCGAAGTTCAACGGCACGCGCTGGTCCGACATGATCTCTTTCACCAGGCCTGAGACCGCTTGGCGCGCCTGGCTTGAGTTCACACGCGACAGCTTCTCCAGGTCCAGTTTCGAGATCAGCGTACGATGAATCTCTGCTTTGTACGATTCCAGGTTCAGTATTTCCACTTTGTACCTTCGCTCCAGTTGGAGAATTCCGATCTTTGAAACATCATCCGAATAGGTTGATGAAGCCCTTCTTCTTTTTAACCGCGGTTTCGCTCTTCCCCGTCACCGCACTCACCATCTGCCGGATCTTCCGCGAGATTGCCGAATCTGAAAGCACCAGGGGCTTGGCGCTGATTTGCATATTTCGCACCGACTCATAGTCGTTGGGGATCTTCCAATGTGCCGCCCGGGTCAGAGCCTTGGTGATGTGCTCCTCCGACACTCCCAGAACGCGCGACTCGAATCGGTTGATCACCACCTCCAGCTTTGGCTGGGGCGCGGAAAAGAATTGCGTGATCAGCCGGTTGGAGTTGCGTAGTTCTGGAATGCTCGCCTGCGTGACCAGATAGACCGTGGTCGCTTCCTTGTACGCAGTCGTTGCCATCAGTTCCAGCCTTGACCCAAGATCCACAACTACGTTGTCGAACTCGCGGCGAGCCACCTGCAAAAGCCGGTTAATGCCTTCACTGTCGGCCTGGAATTGAATAAACCGTCCTGGCGCCGCCAGGACCCACAGACCGGAACTGTGCTTTACCAGAAGCTGCTCAAGGAACTTCGTATCCAGCCTCTCCACCTGCTGCAAAGCGTCAATAGCCGAAAACTCCGCCGTGATCCCAAGATTCAATGCAGCATCGCCCAGCGGCAGATCGAGATCGATCAGCAGGGTTCTCTCGCCCGAGTCCATGGCGAGCGCTACAGCAAAATTGCAGGCCAGCATGGTCGTTCCAGCGCCGCCCTTGGATCCCATGAATGCTAAGAGCTTGCCAGCCGGTTTCTTTCCCGGCCGTGTTGTCGGCCGCCGCGCCGCGGCTCGCACCAGCGCATCTGCCACCACATCGGGTGAAAACGGAAGCGTCAGGAACTCGCGGGCTCCGGCGCGCATGCAGCGCACCAGCAACTCCGGATCTGAGCTCTCCGAATACACCATCACCGTCGCCACACCGTTGGCGCATATGCTTTCTACCAGTTCAAGTGCAAACTCCGCATCGCCGTCCAGATCGATGAGAATGACATCGTGGTCTTCTTCCAGCGTCGCCGGAAGATCGCCCGTTCCCAATGAATAGCTGGAAAACTCGCTGACGTAGGCGCCCGTGCATCCGCTCATTGCCCGCGTCGCCTCCAGCCGGCTCTCTTCGTGGGGACTGATCACCGCGATGGAGAGATCCTCGACACCGATAGGATCCGGAAACTGGTTGGCGGAATACGGGGTTGAATTCGTGACCACGTCTCTTTCGCTCCTTGCTGTGCGATGCGTACGCAGATTGGGTGGCACAGACTCCCAATCCGTTGGAAGTTCATATTTGTCGTGCGTCGTGCTCGACACTGCCTGACTCCGTCTTCAGCGTGCGAAAAACGAAATTAATGTTCCAATCGCGATTGCCGGTGCATACGGCATCTTGCGCCGCAGCGGATTGCTCAGAACCGCTTCTCCGCGAGCCTGCGTGCTGAAGACCAAATCACCGGTATGTTGAAATAACTCCTTCAGGAATCCGCCCCAGGCAGCGATTGCCAGCGCCATCACTCCGCCCACTAAGCCGGTCATCACCAACGCCAAAATCAGTTGGTATGGGCCAATCCAGGCTCCAATGGCCGCGCACAACTTCACGTCCCCTGCGCCCATCCCGCCCATCCAGAAGAGAACTCCGTAAATCAGCAGCCCAAGACCCGCTCCGCTCAAACTTTGCTCCACGCCGTGCCAGCCGTGCAGCAAAACAGAAACCACGACTCCGCATCCAAAAAAAGGAAACACCAACCAATTCGGAATTCGACGGCTGCGAAGATCTGTGAAGGTCGCCACACCCAGAACCACCACGGTGGGCCACCACGCGAACGAGTGCATTGCGTCTGCTCCTTGCCCGAAGGCATTCCGAACCACCCTCCTCAAAGCAATTCCCGCGCCAAACTTTGAAGGCCATGAAGGCGTTTCGATTCAAATAGATGGGTCCAATTCGCCACCCTAGGTGTGCACAGTTGTTTACGCTTGGCCTCCGCCGCGAATCGGCCCGTTTACATCTGCGCCTCTCCGCCAAGCGAGCTTCATCACTCATGTAACTTATTGTTAAATCAGAAGATTACGAGGTCAGTTACTAACGTAAGCCCAGCTCCAATGTATGGAAAATGCGATTTTCTTCAGGGAGCAGCAGTGAGAAGAATTTAACGCCTCGAGTTCGATTTTGGTGGGGCCATCAGGAATAAGCTGCCCTTTTTTGACCATCCGCTACCGAATCTTGCCTAGCCGCCATTACCAAGGTCCCCTCCCTGTAGCACGAAAGAGGAATGTTCCCTACGCCGCCGTTTGCCGATGATGAACTTACATCGCCCTAGCTTCTAGAAACCAGCGAGATGGTAGATCGCCCGTCAATGACCAGAATTGGACTGTACTCGGAAGACCGTTCTTTGCACCCTCTTCTTTCTTCTGCCCTTGGTAAGGACTTCGAGGTCCTGCTCCAGCCGGATGGAGATGGAGCGGACGCCTTCGCGTCCCGGGCAGCCTGCGATGTCATGATCCTCGACCTCTATTCCGCGCAGGACACACTTCAAGCTCGCCTGGAATTCGCCAGGCGCATGATCGACTCCAGCATCCCGGCCATCCTCATGGCCGACGACAGCCTGCGCTCCACCGCCTTCGAACTCGTTCGTTCGGGAGCCTTTGGCTACCTTCGACGCCCGCCATCGATTCGCGATCTCAAAACTATGCTGGTCCGGGCCTGCGAAACCTCATCGCTGAAGCAGCAGTTGCACAGCGTTCAGCAGCGTATCGAGGAACCGGGCAATTGCGACCGGATTATCGGATCGAGCCCCAGCATGCAGCGTGTCTATCAATTAGTGCGTAGCGTAACCAATCTGAATGCCGCTGTTCTGGTAACCGGTGACAGTGGAACCGGCAAGGAACTCATCGCTCGCGCCATCCACAATCTCGGCAGTCGCGCCAACAAGCCCTTTGTGGCCGTCTCCTGCGGCGCCATCCCAGAGACATTGATTGAAGCTGAGTTGTTCGGCCATGAAAAAGGCGCCTTCACCGGCACCGTTGGCTCCCGCGAGGGCTACTTTGAGCAGGCCGCCGATGGCACAATCTTTCTCGATGAAATTGGCGACCTCAGCGTCTTCACCCAGGTCAAGCTGCTCCGCGTCCTGCAGCAGATGGAATTCAGCCGCCTCGGCTCGAACAAGCTCATCCCCTTGCGCGCGCGGCTCATCTTCGCGACGCATCAGGACCTTGGCAAGTTGGTGGCTGAAGGCAAATTCCGTCAGGATCTCTTTTATCGCATCAACGTGATGTGCATCGATTCGCCTCAGCTCCAGGAACGCCCGGAGGACATTCCCCTCATCGCGGGACATTTCCTGCGCCATTACTCGAACGTCTTTCAAAAACCAATGGACTCGATCGAGCCGGCGGCAATGGAGATGCTCCAGAGCTACCAGTGGCCTGGAAACGTCCGAGAGCTTGAAAACGTGATGCAGCGCTCCATCATCCTGGCACCCGGCCGCGTCGTCCGGGCCGAGGACCTGAACCTCAAGAATCACGAACCGGAAGAGGATGCGGCCGCCTTCGATCAGATCGTCGACATAGCCGATTACCAGCCATCCGGCTCGTTCGAGCGCCAGCTTCGTGACTACAAAATCAGGCTTGCTATCGCTGCCGTCCGCGAGAACAACGGGAACAAGACCATGGCCGCGCGCAGCCTCTCGATCTCCCGCGCCTACCTTCATCGCCTCCTGCGTCTCGCCGAAGACGACACTTTGTCCGCTTCCGATCCTCTCTTCGCGGACCACAAACTGCGCGAGACCGTCACCGCCTGACGTTCCGATTCCGTCCGCAAACTTCAAGAAACTTGGTAGCCTGCGCTTCGTCCGCAGGTATTCCTCTCCAGTGGCCTTGATTCACGCGAGATAATCGACTTGCCGCGCGGGCTTCCCTTCCAGATCCACCCCACTGCTCAAGGTCTCGCCCTCTAATGCGAAATCGTCTTCTTCGTTCTCCTCCGCGCCGCTTGCTTTTCTCCGGCCCCGCTGCCCCGCGTCGTCTCCCGGCCTCGACGATGGGTCGACATCGAAGATTGCGGGCGCACGCATTTCGCCCTGTCGTGCCCTTACAGCAGCCAACGCGCGAACTCCCGGAATGGGGGCGATCTCCATCATCACCTTCCGATTTCTGTCGCTCTATATCGGCGAAGAGGGGAAGGTCTTTAATCTTCTCGCGTACTTCGTCCGATTCTCTGACACACAATGTTCCATCGGTGAACGTCGCGACGACTGGATCGCTGCTCAACCATTCAATTCCAACCACGCATCTTCCGGGCCTCCATCGCGCATTCCGGATGGTACGATTTAGTTGCATCCGCACCGGAGGTCACCATCCATGAACGAAAACTCTGCCTCGGCAACGCTCACAGATGAACAGATTTCCTCGCTCACGCGCCAGAACAACTACGGCACTTGGCGCTTTCAGAAAACCTGGAAGCCACTGTACATCGCTGACGCTGAAGGCTGCTGGTTCATTGATGGCGCGGGCAAACGCTACCTCGACTTCAGTTCGCAGCTCATGTGCGTCAACCTCGGCCACAAGAATCCCCGCGTGGTCGAAGCGATTGCCGAACAGGCCCGCGAACTTTGCTACGTTGCTCCGGGATACGCTACCGACTCGCGCGCCCGCCTCAGTGCCAAGCTCCTCGAAGTCCTTCCGGAAGGACTGACCAAATTCTTCTTTGCCACCAGCGGCACCGAGGCCAATGAAGCGGCCTTCAAAATCGCCCGCATGTACACGGGCAAAACCAAAATCATCTCGCGCTACCGTTCGTATCACGGCTCAACCATGGGCTCCATCGCCGCCACTGGGGATCCTCGCCGCTGGGCCATGGAGCCGGCCGGAAAAGGCGCGGGCGTCGCCTTCGCGCCCGAGACCAACTGCTACGACTGCCCGATTAAACACACCTACCCGACGTGCAACATCGCTTGCGCCGACTACATTGAGCACATGATCCGCAACGAAAGCGATGTCGCCGCCATCATCTTCGAGCCCGTCGTCGGCACCAACGGCGTCCTCGTTCCTCCGCCCGAATACTTCCCCCGCCTCCGCGAAATCTGTGATCGTCACGGCGTGCTCATGATCGCCGACGAAGTTATGGCCGGCTGGGGCCGGACCGGCAGGTGGTTCTCCGTCAACCATTGGAATCTCAAGCCCGACATTCTCGTCACCGCCAAAGGCATCACCTCGGCCTATGTTCCCCTCGGCCTTTGCGCCACCACGGCGAAAATCGCCGACTACTTCGAAGACCATTACTTTTCTCATGGGCATACTTATGAGGCACACCCCCTCACCCTCGGTCCTGCCGTCGCCACCATCGAAGAGATGCAGCGGCTTAAACTCGTCGAGCGCGCCGCCGAGCTCGAGCCTTACGTCCGTCAGAAGCTCGAAGCCCTTAAGGCCAAACACGTTTCCATTGGCGACGTCCGTGGCCTCGGTCTTTTCTTTGCTGTAGAAATTGTGAAGAATCGCAAGACAAAGCAGCTCTTCAATACGATGCGCGACAAGGTGGAAGGCAAGCCACTCGTCGTCGATCAAGTCGCAGCCAAAATGATGGCGCAGGGAGTTTCGATTCAGGCCTGGGTCAGCCACTTCGTCATCGCTCCGCCGCTCATCGTCACCAAGGAAGAGTTGGACTTGGGTATCGCGGCCCTCGACGAACACCTCGCCATCGCCGACGCACTCGTCGAAGCGTAGGAGCCGGGCCTCCTGGAATTGCAATCTACGAACTGATCGGGTGCCCCATCCAAGCTTTGCTTGGGTGGGGTGGCACAATCTCCGGGATCCGCGAACTACGAACTGTGAACTGCTTTAGGCCACTTCTTCCGCGCTCTCCGGTATTCCAGCCGGTGCCGCCAGCTTCATCATCGCCACATACGACGCGCCCGCCGTAAAGAACCCAACGAACCACGCGTAGTCGTAAAGAAGGTGCAACGATCCCACGAACA
>Ga0265325_10000440_pt1 | contig 29846 bp, 22 predicted proteins | sample 41420metaG_FD_202090 | JGI IMG/M metagenome (GOLD analysis project Ga0265325, IMG submission 202090) | Rhizosphere microbial communities from Carex aquatilis grown in University of Washington, Seatle, WA, United States - 4-14-20 metaG | ecosystem: Host-associated > Plants > Roots > Rhizosphere... | reverse complement strand
CCAGCAGAATCAGGTTTCGCGCGAGATCGGCAATGCGGATGGGATCGCCCATATCCAGCACGAAAATCTCTCCACCATGTCCCATCGTGGAAGCCTGCAGAACCAGTTGCGACGCCTCCTCAACGGTCATGAAATACCGTTCCATGGAGGGGTCGGTGAGAGTCACTGGGCCTCCCGCTGCAATCTGCTCCTGAAACAACGGGACAACCGATCCGCTGGAACCGAGAACATTGCCGAAACGCACCGAAACGAAATTGGTCGACCCGCCCTGCATTGCGCCCATGAGCATTTCGGCAACGCGTTTCGTGGCGCCCATGACGCTGGTTGGGCGCACCGCCTTATCGGAGGAAATCATCACGACGTCGGCGACGCCGTGTTCAGCCGCGGCAAGGGCGATCTGCCACGTCCCGAAAACGTTATTCTCCACCGCCTCAACCACGTGGGCTTCCATCATCGGCACATGTTTATAGGCGGCGGCGTGATACACAATCGAAGGCGCCTGCGCCAGAAACACCTCGCGCAGGCGGTCGCGGCTCTGCACGGAACCGATCACCTCCGCGAAGTCGACATTTGGGGACGCCGCCTTCATTTCGCGGGCGAGATGGAAGAGCGCGGTTTCAGCGACGTCCAGCGCAACAATCGTCTTCGGCGCAAAGCGTGCAATCTGCCGGCAGAGTTCGGAGCCGATGGACCCTGCCGCGCCGGTCACCATCACCACCTGGCCGCTGAGTTTCTGGCGAATGCCATCCTCTTCCAGACGAACCGGCGACCGGCCCAGGAGGTCCTCGACCGCGATATCGCGAATCTGCGCGAGAAGCTGGCTGCCAGGAACAAGGTCGTCAGGAGGTGGAAGCGTGCGGCAGCGCAGACCCAGCTCGCGGGAGATGTGGAGCAGCGCGGTCATTTGAGCGCCGGTCACAGTCGGTTGGGCAATCAGAATTTCGTCGACGCGCTGCGTTCGGATGAGTTCGGGCAGGTCGTCGACAGAACCCACCACCTGGCCATCCATTCCGGAATGGGAACGAATCTCGCGCAGCAGGGTGCTCGCCACGGCGCCCGAACCATAAATCAGAACACGGGTGCGCGGTTCACTCTGGCGTGCAACCAGGCGGCGGCAGCGAACTTCCCTCTTTTTCGGGCGGGTCACAATGGATCGAAGAACCTGGAGCTGGCGGAGGGAATCGAACCCCCGACCATCTGATTACAAATTCCAGCGTGCGTTGTCTATGGCGTTAGCTGGTGTATATTATCAACGCTTTAGAAACGCGCGTATACGGATAAACTTACCATATACGGTCCCGGACGAAGCTGGTTGCTGCCAGTATTGCTGCCAAACATCCGGGGGGGGATGGCTCTCGCCGCGCGGATAGGTTTTATTCTGACAGCCCAGCGGGAGCTGCCCGGGCCTTTGGTCCGATGGCCATCGCCGCCGCTTTGAAAAGCGTGGAGGGGTTGGCTGCATGCAGTCGTCGAAGCCGAGCCCCCAGTCAAGCACGCCTCAATCGAAGCGCTGGCCCTTAAATGGTCATCGATTGACCTTGAGCGCGGAACGCTCTCCGTGCGTGCCACGCTCCAGCGCGTCAAGATGCCCGGAGACAAGAAAGGGCGCCTTGACCTCAAGGAGTCCAAGCGATCAAGCCAGCGGACTCTCAACCTTCCACGCGTTGTTCTCTCCGGGTTACTGGCCCACCGACAACGCCAGGGGCAAGAACGCACTCTAGCCGGCAGTCGATGGGACACTCTCAGATCGCCATTACTATCACCACTTACTCGCACGTCGTTCCGGCCGTTCGCAAGGATGCAGCCGACAAAATGGATGCTGCCCTGGCGCCCAGCGTAAGGTAGTATCTGAAATGAGCGTTGGGTCCAATCACAGAGCTTATGTCGTCTTCACAGTTGTCCTCTGGCCTGCTCTTCCAGCAGCGTCCGCAATTCATGACACGACGGCTGAGCCGGATGGAAGGGAACCCTGTCAACGGGTCGCGCTTCGGTGTTTCGTTCAACCCATTGGGACCGAAGTAGCGTGACGGCGGGCCGTGAAGGGCAATCGGAATAGCTTCCGATAGTGCGCGTTATCGTTTTGCATTCGGGCACTCCGCGGTGAAAACTCAGCTTTCTGACCAGCACAAACCGCTGGCGGCATCTCTGAGCTGCATCTCGGCGGACGTCTGCCTGGGCATTTTGATGCCGGGTTCTTGAGACAACCCTATATTTCCCGCCCCGGTCTCCACCCATAACGAAGACCGATGCGTCTCCGTCTCGCAGTGGTGTCGGGTGTACTATGCCTCTGCGCTCAGGCGCAGATCTCACCTGGACCACTCTCTAAGGCACATGCGGCTTTGAGTGGGCCGGAGAACTGCGCCGCCTGTCATGTATTCGGCGCTGGAACGGCGCGGCTGAAGTGCCTGGGATGCCATACGGAGATTCGCGACCGCCTGGCCAGCCACAGCGGTTTCCACGCCCGCGTGGTTCACAATCGGGAGGGATTCGAGGATTGCGCGCGCTGCCATGCCGAACACGTCGGTTCGGACGCGAATATCGTTCACTGGGCCACTCCCGTAGAGAAGTTCGATCATCGGCAGACCGGGTATCCTCTGGAAGGCAAGCACGCCGGCGTGGCTTGCCGCACTTGCCACACTCCAGAGCACATAGCGGCGAACGCGAGACCGGCGATTCGCGTTCGAGACCTGCGGACCACATGGCTTGGCCTTTCCACCGCGTGCGTCACGTGCCACCTGGACGAGCATCGGGGTCAACTTGGAACTGATTGCGCGCGATGCCATAGTGTCCAGGGGTGGAAACCGGTGGCGGTGTTCGATCATCGCCTGACTCGTTTCCCCCTGACTGGCTTGCATCAAAGCGTTGCGTGCAGTGAATGCCACCATAGCGTGCAACAGGACGGGCGCGCCGTCACTCAGTTCAGGGGTGTGCCTTTCCACGCGTGCAGCGACTGCCACAAGGATCCGCATCACGGCGCGTTTCAGGGGGCCTGCGAGAGTTGCCACAACACTGCGGGATGGAAGCGCGTCCGGCTGGAGAACAACTTCGACCACAGCCGCACAGCCTTTCCGCTGCGCGGCGCTCACGCGGATGTCGCCTGCTTCGGCTGCCATCGCAACAGCGACTTTCACAAGCCAGTGGCGCACACACTTTGCGCGGACTGTCACACGCCCGATCCGCACAGGGGGCAGTTCGCGGGTCAGGATTGCGCATCCTGTCATAACGAGACGTTGTTCCAGCCGTCACTGTTTACGCTGGAGCGGCACCAGAAAACGGGTTATCCACTCACGGGAAAACACCTTGCGGTGACCTGCAATCAGTGCCATAAACCCGCCGGCAAAGACACCATTTACAAGATGAGACACGATGCGTGCGCGGATTGCCACCTGGATGCACACGCGGGCCAGTTTGCTGCCGCACCGTGGCAGAACCGCTGCGACGCATGCCACACGCTGGATGGGTTTCAGCGGTCGACGTTCACACTGGCGCAGCATCAGAAGAGCGGGTTTCCGCTGACAGAGAGTCACGCCGCCATTCCGTGCGTTGATTGTCACAAGCCTCCCGTGGGCACCTATCCGCCAGGACCGGCGCAGTATCGTTTCGCCAGGTTGTCATGCGAAACCTGCCATCGCAGCCCGCATGATCGTAGTTTTGCGGGTCTGGACAAGGGTTGTGAATCGTGCCACACGGTGCGGTCGTGGAAGGATCTGCGAGCGTTCGACCATGATGGCACGGGCTTCGTCCTGCTGGGCGCACATCGCACGCTGGCCTGCACGGAGTGCCACCGTTCCGACAAGAGCGCCGGATTGACAACCATTACCTTTCACGACACCCCAACGGCCTGCAGCGGATGTCATGAAGACGCCCATGGCGGGCAGTTCGGCTCGAGCGGCGCGGCCTGCAGCGGGTGCCACAACAACGTGGCCTGGCGGCCATCGATTTTCGACCATGAGAAGCAGGCTCGCTTCTCACTGAAGGGCGCTCACGAGGCCGTTCCATGCCGCGATTGCCATACGCAGACGGCGGAGCGCAATGGGCGCAGAGTGATCGTCTATCGCGACGCTCCGACAGCCTGCGCAGATTGCCACTCGGACAAGTCCGGTGCGCCAACTCAGGTGAATGACCTGGGGCATCACTAAGGCGCGATTCCCGGCAAGGGTATATTTCCGCGCCGCAGCCTTGACCCTTAGCTCGTGTGTACGTGGCAGTCGTGCGCGCGAAGTGTCGTGGTGTCATTACGCTTTCGGCGTGGCTGTGGATGCTGCTGTTGGCGCCCTTGTGGGCCCAGTCGAAGGGGAAGGCAGACAATCCGCATGGCCCTTTGAAAGTTGCCTGCGGTAGTTGCCACACCACGACGAACTGGAGTCCGTTGCGAGCGAAGCTGGAGTTCGACCACAACACGGAGACGCGATATCCGCTGCGGGGCATGCATGAGAACGTCGCCTGCAGCGGGTGTCATGTGCAGAAGGTATTCAGGAATGTCGGAACACAGTGCGCGGACTGCCATGCGGACATCCATCGCCGCCAATTTGGCGCGGCCTGTCAGAACTGCCACACAGTTCGAGGATGGCGCGTTTCGGTGAGTGCGGTGCGCGATCACATGAATCGCTTCCCACTGCTGGGCGCTCACGCGGCGGCAACCTGCGACGATTGCCACAAAGGCGCGGCAACCGGCGTCTACACGGGTCTCAGCACGCAGTGCGTCTCATGCCACTTGCCGGACTACCAGAAGGCCCGGCCTCTGGATCATCGCGCGGCGAACCTCCCGCTCACCTGCGACCAGTGCCACACGGTGGACAGTTGGCAGGGGGCGAAGTTCGATCACGCCGCAGTTACCGGCTTCGCTCTGGTTGGGGCGCACGCGAACCTGGATTGCGCGGCTTGTCACATTGGCGGCAAGTTCCAGGGGACGCCGGCCGACTGCGCGGGCTGCCATCTCAAGGATTTCCAGGCTACCACCAACCCGAACCACGTGACGCTCGGTCTGCCGCACGATTGCGCGATCTGCCACACAACGGTGTCCTGGGACGGCGCGAAGTTCGACCATTCGGTGACGAACTTCCCGCTGACCGGGGCGCACATAAACACGCCGTGCTCGCAGTGCCACGTCAACAACCAGTTTGCCGGTACGCCCACCAACTGCGCAGCCTGCCACATGCGGGACTATAGCGGGACCACCAATCCGAGCCACACCGCGGCGGGGTTCCCAACAGACTGTTCGATCTGCCACACCACGACAAACTGGAATGGAGCCACGTTCGACCATTCGAAGACACCATTTGCGCTGACCGGCGCTCACGTAAACACGCCGTGCTCACAGTGCCACGTCAACAACCAGTTCGCCGGCACGCCCACCAACTGCGCGGGCTGCCACATGAAGGATTTCAACGGGACCGCGAATCCGAATCACGTTTCGGCGGGGTTCCCCACCGATTGTTCGATCTGCCACACGACAACCGACTGGAACGGGGCCACATTCGACCATTCGAAGACGCCGTTTGTGCTGACCGGCGCGCACGTAAACACGCCGTGCTCGCAGTGCCATGTCAACAACCAATTTGCTGGCACGCCGACGGATTGCGCATCGTGCCATTTAGCCGACTACAACAAGACCACCAATCCCAACCACACGTCAGCGGGTTTTCCTACGAACTGCTCGCTGTGCCACTCGACCGTCGACTGGACCGGGGCGACGTTTAACCACGCGACGACGCAGTTTCTCCTGACCGGCGCGCATACCACGGTTGCCTGCGCGACCTGCCACGTGAACAACAACTTCACGTCGGTTCCCACGGCTTGCTATGGCTGCCATCAGACCGATTTCCAGAGCGCCGCAAACCCGAATCACGTGTCCGCGGGATTCCCACAGGACTGCACTCTCTGTCACACGACGGTAACCTGGAGCGGGGCCACATTCGACCATGCCAAGACGGCGTTCCCACTCACCGGTGCGCACACGAGCGTTCAATGCGCCACCTGCCACGTGAATGGCAACTTCACTACGGTGCCCACCGCCTGCTACGACTGCCATCAGACCGATTTCAAGAACACCAGCAATCCGAATCACGTGTCAGCCGGTTTCCCGCAGGACTGTTCGTTCTGCCACACCACCACTTCCTGGGCCGGCGCGGTTTTCGATCACTCGAAGACGCCGTTCCCGTTGACCGGCGCCCACACCACCGTGGCCTGCGCACAATGCCACGTGAACAACCAGTTCTCTGGCACGCCGACGGATTGCGCGTCTTGCCATCTGGCCGACTTCAACAAGACGACGAACCCCAACCACACGTCGGCCGGTTTCCCCACCACCTGCGCGCTCTGCCACACAACCGCCTCGTGGGACGGAGCGACGTTCGATCACTCGACGACACCGTTCCCCCTCACTGGTGCCCACACGACGGTAGCTTGCGCGATGTGCCACGTGAATAACAACTTCACGACGCTGCCGACGGATTGCTATGGCTGCCATCAGAAGGACTTCAATGGCACGACCAATCCGAATCACGTAACCGCCGGCTTCCCGCAGGATTGCACGCTCTGCCACACGACAGCTTCCTGGACCGGCGCGACGTTCGACCATTCCAAGACGGCCTTCCCGCTGACCGGGGCGCACACGAGCGTTCAATGCGCCACTTGTCACGTAAGCGGCAACTTCACTACAGTGCCCACCGCCTGTTACGGCTGCCATCAGACCGATTTTCAAGGCACCACGAACCCGAATCACGTCTCGGCGGGCTACCCTCAGGACTGCTCCATCTGCCACACCACTACGTCCTGGGCCGGCGCGGTTTTCGATCACTCGAAGACGCCGTTCCCGCTGACCGGCGCACACACCACCGTTGCCTGCGCACAATGCCATGTGAACAACCAGTTCGCGGGCACGCCGACGGATTGCGCATCGTGCCACCTGGTCGACTTCAACAAAACCACGAACCCCAACCACACGTCGGCCGGTTTCCCCACCAACTGCGCGCTGTGCCACACCACCGCCTCGTGGGACGGAGCGACGTTCGACCACTCCACGACGCAGTTCCCGCTCACCGGGGCCCACACGACGGTAGCCTGCGCGACGTGCCATGTGAATAACAACTTCACGACACTGCCCACGTCCTGCTACGGCTGCCACCAAGCCGATTTCACCGGTACCACCAATCCAAATCACGTAACCGCCGGTTTCCCGCAGGATTGCACCATGTGCCACACCACAACGTCGTGGACCGGCGCAACGTTTGACCACTCAAAGACAGCATTTCCGCTCACCGGAGCGCACCTGACGGTGCAGTGCGCCACCTGCCACGTGGGCGGAAACTTTACTACCGTGCCCACCGCCTGCTACGGCTGCCACCAGGCTGATTTCACGGGCACCACGAACCCCAATCACGTTTCGGCGGGTTTCCCGCAGGATTGCACCATCTGCCACACCACTACGTCCTGGGCCGGCGCGGTTTTCGATCACTCGAAGACACCGTTCCCGCTGACGGGCGCTCACGTCAGCGTCGCCTGTTCACAGTGCCACGTGAACAACCAGTTCGCGGGCACGCCCACCGATTGCGCATCGTGCCATCTGGCCGACTTCAACAAGACGACCGACCCTAATCACACTGCAGCTGGCTTCCCCACCAACTGTGTGGCCTGTCACACGACGACATCCTGGGCCGGAGCGACTTTCGATCACTCAACGACCCCATTCCCCCTCACCGGGGCCCATACGACGGTAGCGTGTGCGACGTGCCACGTGAGTAATAACTTCACTACGTTGCCCACGTCCTGCTACGGCTGTCATCAAGCCGATTTCACGGGGACCACCAATCCGAATCACGTAGCCGCCGGCTTCCCACAGGACTGCACGATGTGCCACACCACAACATCCTGGACCGGCGCAACGTTTGACCATTCACAGACGGCGTTCCCGCTCACCGGAGCGCATCTGACGGTGCAATGCGCAACCTGTCACGTGGGCGGAAACTTTACTACCGTGCCCACCGCCTGCTACGGCTGCCATCAAGCCGATTTCACGGGCACCACGAATCCGAACCACGTGTCCTCGGGCTTCCCGCAGGATTGCAGCATTTGCCATACCACCACTTCGTGGGCCAACGCCACGTTCGATCATTCGACAACTCCATTCCCGCTGACTGGCGCGCACACGAGCGTTGCCTGTGGCACGTGCCACGTCAACGGCAACTTCACGACGGTGCCCACTGCGTGCTATGGCTGCCACCAGACGGATTTCCAGAACACCACGAACCCCAGTCACACTGCGGCAGGATTTCCACAGGACTGCTCAGTCTGCCACAACACCACGTCCTGGGACGGTGCCACGTTTAACCACGCCAATACGGGATTCACGCTCACTGGCGCCCACACCACCACGCCATGCTTGTCGTGCCACGTGAACAATGTATTCGCGGGGACGCCGACCGATTGCTATAGCTGTCACACCACCGAATACCAAACCGTCACGAATCCGAACCACGTATCGGCGGGCTTCCCCAAGACCTGCGATACGTGTCACACAACCGCATCGTGGCTGGGCGCAGTGTTCAACCACACGCAGTTCCCCATCTATTCAGGGAATCATCGTCAGGGCGTATGGACCACGTGTGCCGACTGTCACGTTAATTCCTCCGACTATTCGGTCTTCTCCTGCATTAATTGCCATACGCACAACAAGACGTCAACGGACCAGAACCATTCGGGCGTGAGAGGCTACGTCTATAACAGCCTGAACTGCTACCAATGCCATCCGACGGGGAGCGGCGATTGAACCAGCTTCTCAGTCGAATCATCCCGGTGCTGGCAGGTTTGATCGCGTGTCATGCGTTCAGCCAGACCGGCGAGCCTCGCACGCGCTTCAAAGTGACGTATGTCGCAAGTGATGCCGTTTATCTGGACGGCGGGCGGCAGGCTGGGCTGGAGGAGGGCTTCCACCTCACCCTGAAGCGAAGTAAGCCGGGTGCCTCCGATATGGAGGCCCGCGTCGTCGCGGAGCTGACCGTCGTCTCCGTGGCCTCTACATCCGCGGTGTGCGAATTGAAGGAGAAACAGATCGACCCTGAGGCCGGCGACGTCGCATGGCTCTCACCCGCGGATGCAGAGACGTTACGCGCGCAAGCCGCTACGCAGGGCGCTCGCGCCTACGCACAGGTGGTGAGTTTCACCGATGGCGATCCCCTCGATGAAGAGGCTCGCAAATATGTTCCCAAAGCGCCGCTGCCCGAGATCAACCACCTGCGCGGCCGGATCGCGTTCGAGCACGATTCCATCATCGATCATGGAGCAGGCAGTTCCACTTCCATGCAGGAGGGAATCGTGTTGCGGGCGGACATGACGCGCATCGGCAGCACGTACTGGAACTTCACGGGCTACTGGCGCGGCCGCCTCGATTCCACTGCCAGCGGATCGCAAACGCAAACGCTCAGCGATCTGCTCAACCGCACGTATACGATCGGAGCGTACTACAACAATCCGGATTCTAAGTGGGAGGCCGGCCTGGGCCGCCTGTACGTGCCGTGGGCGACGAGTCTCGATACGATTGACGGTGGTTATATCGCGCACAAGCTGGGCAAACACTCACGGGCCGGCATTTTTGCAGGCACCACACCCGATCCTGCGTCCTGGAATTTCAATCCCCACCGGGAGATGGGTGGGGCGTTCGTCAACTGGGAAGTGGGCAGTTTTGAGGATGTGCGCTACGACTCAACGGCGGGACTGGGCCTCACGCGCATCGACTGGCATCCGGAGCGCCAGTTCCTGTTTCTCGAGAATTCCATCTCGTACAAGAGCATTGTCTCCATCTATCACAACTTCGAGGTGGATCAGCTTAGCCCGGCTCTCACTGGCGGCATCAAGCGAGGGCCGCAGATCAGCCGCAGCTTCCTGACTTTCAGGCTTCAGCCCACCAGACGGTTCTCACTGGACCTCAGTCACAACTATTTCCGAAATCTGCCCACCTTCGACCAACAGCTTCTGGGCACTGGATTACTGGACCAGTTCCTCTTTCAGGGCTTCAGCGGCGGCGTGCACGTGGACATTCCGCGCTTTGCATCGCTCTACACCACCGTGGGCCGGAGCCGCCGCGATGGCGATGCGCGAGCAGCTCTTAACCAGATGTATGGGCTCACCTTCAGAAGGCTGTGGCTCCCCATAGTGAAGCCCTGGCCGCTGGGCCGGCAGTGGAGAATACCGTTCTCTCTCTGGGGCCTGAACGTTCGGACAGATCTTCGCTACTCCCGCTTCAATACCACCTTCGGTTCGGGTAGCTACGAGACGCTGTCGCTTTCGAAAGACGTCACCGACCGTCTTCGCGTTGAGCTGCTGGGTGGCCAACAGAATATCGTATCAACCCTGACCAATAACGCCCGCGCGCGATTCGTCACCGCCGACGGCGACTGGTTCTTCAGCCGCCACTATTCCATCGGGGCGGGCGCGACGATCTACCGTGGACAGGCTCAAAACTATGATCAGATCTATTTCAATCTTGGTTATCGCTTTTGAATTGCACGCCGCCGACGTGGCGCTGCTGCGAAAAGCGGGCGCACGCGTCGAGGCGTTTCAGGATCAGTTTCAGGCTGTCACCTGCACCGAGCGGTTAGTGCAGACGAAGCTGGGCGAGAACGGAAAGGCGATCATCCGCAAAGAGTCGGCTTTCGATTACCTTGTGGTGTTTCAGGTGAAGGATGGCGACCTGGCTGTGGATGAGTCGCGAGTTCTCAGGGGCAAGCCGGAGAAGGCCGGGGATCAAGCCCTGTTGGCAACCAGCGGCTTTTCCACGCTGTTGCTGATCTTTCATCCGCTCTACCGCGACGATTTTCGATTCATTCCGCAAGGGCCCGACCCCCTGACCAAACTGGAGCGAGTTCGATTCGAACACATTCACGGCAAGCGGTCTCCGTCGGTATTGGAACTGCGCGGCCGCAACTATCCAATCGACTGGCAGGGGACGGCGTGGATCGACGAGGCCTCCGGCAATATCGCACGCATCGACGCCGGTATCGAGTCCCCGATGGACGATGTGGGTTTGAAGAAGCTGGAAACCGACGTGCGCTATGCGCCGGTACACTTCGCGTCTGCACCGGATTTTTCATCGTGGCTGCCGCAAACCGCCATCATCGAGGCGGGTACAGTGCATCAGCATTGGCGGAACGAGCATCAGTTTACTCAGTATCGTCAGTTCGCAGTCGATACGTCCTCCGAAACGGAGGCGCCGAAACAACAGTAATGAGCGCGATCACCAATTCCGCGGCCGGCGTTAAGGCCGGCTTTCGATTCGACGGCGAAATGCGCCACAGCATCCGGCTTTATGCCTGCTGGATCGCCACGCTCTCCGTCATCGCCTGGGTCGCCGTCCGCGGGTTTCCGTACTACCGGCTGGACGCCGTCTCTCGCGCATACTCGCCGGACCACGCACTGTTTCGTCCGAGCGGCACCATCGGCCTGAGGATGGGTCTGCTCGGTCTGGGCTTCTTTCTGGTCCTGTTCCTCTATCCGATTCGAAAGCGCTGGCCGTGGCTGGGCCGCATTGGGAAGACCCGGCATTGGCTTGATTTTCACGTGCTGGCGGGAATCACCGCGCCCGTTATGGTGACGCTTCACTCCTCGTTCAAGGTGCGCGGCCTCGCGGGCGTCGCTTATTGGATCATGATGGCCGTCGCGCTGAGCGGGTTTGTGGGCCGCTACCTCTACGCGCAGATCCCGCGCTCACTAAGCGCGTCCGAACTGACTCTCCGCGACTTGCAATCGCTTTCCAGTGGCCTGGCAGTTCTTCTGGAACGACAGACCGTACTGAAGTGGGATGACGTCGCGCCGCTGTTGCGCGTACCCACGACGGAAGAAGTGGAGACCATGTCGGTGGGACGCACCCTGCTGACAATGCTTGTTCTGGATATCACGCGGCCATTTCGGGTGAGCCGGCTGCGGCGCGGTTTTCTTTCGGGCAGCGAACTGATTCTCACCGTTGGCGGCCTCCTGCGCACGCGACACCAGGATCTGGAGACGGCCATTTCGGCAGTACGTTCGCAGTCGTGGCTGTCGGCGAAAATGGCGTTTCTGCGGCGGATACAGGAGGTATTTCATCTCTGGCACGTGGTCCACCGACCGTTCAGCTATTCGTTCGCGGTTCTGGTGGTGGTGCACATCGGCATTGCGCTGAGCCTTGGGTATTATTGAGCCGCCATGGAAACGTTTATCTCATTTCTGATCGCTTCGGCCGTTACGCTGTTCTTCGTGCGCCGCTATTTGAAATCCATGGCGGCCGCGAAAAAGCCCGGAAGCTCGACGAGGGTCGTCGAGCAGAAGATGTCACCGTGCCCGCGCTGTAGCAAGCCCGTGGTGGATGGTTCGTCTTTCTGCAATAGCTGCGGAGCGGCTCTCGCCATGTGGAACGTGCATCGCGCGCAGGTGAAGGAGAGCGGCGCAGAGACAGGCGAGGCAAAAGGCCGACCTCGTCCGGTGATCAACGCATCTCTGTGTATTGGATGCGGCAGTTGCGTGGAGGCATGCCCGGAGACCGGAACGCTGGAGGTGCTCTCGGGCAAAGCGATTCTGGCGCATCCCGAGCGTTGCACCGGTCACGCGAAGTGCGTGGATGTTTGTCCAACGAGTGCCATCCTGTTGGCGTTCGGCAACGCCCTGCAGACCATTCGCGTGCCGCAGGTGAACGAGAACTTCGAGACGAATGTGCCGGGCGTGTTCATTGTTGGCGAGCTCGGCGGAATGGGCCTGATCAAGACGGCCATCAACGAAGGAAAGCTAGTTGTCGACCGGCTGCGGCAACGCGTATCGGATTCGCAGACCCGCACCGAAGGCGAGCCCTACGACTTGATCATCGTAGGCGCTGGGCCCGCCGGATTGAGCGCATCGCTCACCGCCCATCAATACGAGATGAACTACCTGACGCTGGAGCAGGGCGAGATCGCCGCCACTATCCGCAATTACCCGCGCCAGAAGTTCCTGATGGCCGAACCGATTGAGATGCCGCTTTACGGTAGCTTGTACATCGGCGATGGAACCAAGGAGGCGCTCCTCTCGGTGTGGGAGACAATCATTGCGAACACGGGAGTGAAGGTCCACACCGGCGAAGGAGTCACTGCGATCCGTCGCACCAACGGCTGGTTCCAGGTGGAAAGCTCGAAGAGGGCCTATGCTGCCCGACATGTGGTGTTAGCGGTCGGCAAGAGGGGCACACCGAGGCGGCTGGGTGTCGCTGGCGAAGAGCTAAGCAAGGTCGCGTATAAGTTGATCGAAGCGGAATCTTACACGGACGACGATGTACTCGTCGTGGGCGGCGGAGATTCGGCGGTGGAGGCGACGCTCGCACTGAGCCGCAGCGGCAAGAACCGCACAACCATCTCGTATCGCGGGCCCGATTTCAAGCGGATTCGGGAGCGGAACAAGACACTTCTTGAAGAGGCTGAGGCCGAAGGTCGCGTCAAGGTGATCCGAAACTCACAGGTGCTGGAGATCCGCGCGGACTCGGTATTGCTGGATTGCGAAGGGTCTCCGATGGAGCTTCGCAACGGTTATGTATTCGTGCTGGCGGGCGGCCAATCTCCGGAGGATTTCCTCCGAAGAACCGGCGTCGAGATTGTCGAGAAGGTCATATCGGGATGAGCAGAATTCGATGGATACAGTTGGGAGCGGTGCTCCTAGTCGCGGGAGCCGCCGTCGTTGTGATCCTGAAGGTAGGTAACGGACACGTCGCCGACTCCGGAGGAAGCGTGCGCACCCCATCGATGGACACGGCTAAGCCGGGGAACCCCACGGCCGACAAAGAGCACGAGCTGAAAGCCCTTGCCGTGGAACTCCAGAAGAAGCCGAAGCATGTGCCCATCCTGTTCCGCATGGCGCAGCTTTCCAGAGAACTGGGCAGGCCGGCGGATGCAGTGACGCAGCTAAAGCAGGTGGTGGAGGTGGAACCGAAAAACACCGACGCGCATCTTGAGCTGGGTCGCGCCCTCTATGAGATCAACGATCTGCAGGGTTCCATCGACCAGACAAAGCGCGTGCTGGAACTTGATCCGAAGCAGGTAGACGCGCTCTACAACCTGGGTGCAATCTACGCCAATCTCAATCGCACCGACCTGGCGCGTGAGTACTGGAGCCGTGCCGTGGCCGCGGCGCCGGATTCTGACAGCCGGAAGCGAGCGGAGGACGGCTTACGAAAGCTAGGCGCGATGAAATAGGGGAACTCAGTCGTCGCCGCCGTCGTCTTCGCTATCGTCCGATCCTTCCGTCTGACTCTGCTGATACTGGGAGCAGTAGAGCAGGCTGTTCAGCACGTCGAGACGCGCGCTGCCGATGCTTTCCGCCACGCGCCGGCCCTTGCGCAGCGCACCCATAGCGTACTGCGGCGTCATGCCCGGAACGAGCCACTTCATGAGCGCTACCGTGCCCGAGACGAGCGGCGCGCTGAAGGATGTACCGGAGACCATGGCATAGTTGTTGCCAGGATACAGAGTGATCAGCGATTCGCCGGGAGCGCTCACTCGCGCCACGTCCCCGTAGTTGCTGAACAAAGAACGCGTGTCGCTGTTGTTCGTGGAAGCCACGCCGATCACACCCTGGAAACCGGCCGGGTAGACCATGGTCTCCCTGCCGGAGTTTCCTACCGCGGCCACCGGCGTCACGCCTTTGGCGATCGCGTAGGCAATGGCCTGCTGCAGATCCGGAGATGGATCGGAGAAACTGAAACTCATGTTGATCACCATCGCGCCGTTGTCCGCGGCATAGTAGATGGCGCGAATGACGTCGGATAGGCGTGCCGTACCGTCCGCCGTAAAAGCTTTGAGGGGCATAATCATCGCGTCCGGCGCCACCAGATGCACGAGGCCCGAAACCATGGTGCCGTGGCCGAACGAGCCCGGCAGTTGTTGGCCGTCCAGAATGGCCACGGTCGATTGATCGAGAATCGCCACCGTCGACTGGTTCAGCACCAGCGGGTCGTTCTTCGAATCGAGAATGGCTACCGTCGATTGATCGAGGATCGCCACAGTCGACTGCGACAGATCCGCCAGCTCCGACGGTATGCCGGCGACGTTGTGAACGAAGTCGTATCCAGGCACGAGACTGTTGGCGAACGCCGGGTGCGTCGGATCGACGCCGGTGTCGATGACCGCGACCACGCTTCCGTTCACCGGGAACTGCGCATGTGCCGGATCCAGATCGATGATCCACGTAGCCGGCTGCTCGATATATCCGGAGCGGACCAGCGAACCGTAAAAAGTGGTCGGCGCGGTATTGCTCAGGTAATTCAGCAGGCTCGACGGCAGAGCGAGTGGTGGGGGCGCGGGATTCGGTGGTAGCGTAACTTCCTGATCGTCTTCCACCGAAGCCACACCCGGCGCCATGCCAAGCTGCTGGGAGAGATTCGCCTGGGCGCCAGTCGGCGGCGCGACAACATAGAGGTTCTGACTTGGGACAGTACCCACCACCGTCAGGTTGTATCGGGTGGCGACGCGCGCGAAGTCATCCGACGACTCCGTGTGGACCAGATACCGGTCCGCGGCGGCCAGCGATGGCATCATCAGCGCCGCCCACGCCAGGCAAGCGATTACTCGGCTACCGGGATATATTCTCACCATTCTCCTCATAGAGTGCCGCCAGCCGGACTTCTATCTGCTGGCCCGCCGCAACCAGCGAAAAGCGGAGCAGGAGATCCGGTACTTCTTCGTAATCGATGATGAACTCGCCGAAACGGTCGCTTCGCGATGTCGAAACCAGCCGCTTGCCAGCCAGCAGCGAAACGGGAATTTCGGAGAGCGCGGTCTCGGGGGCGAGACGGTTCACAATCTGCCCGATCAGCAACGAGCCAGACCCGCTGCTGGGTTGCTCCAACCTGACGTCCACCACATAGCTGCCCGCCTCGTACATCAGATGCCGGGTAACGGGCTGAGTCGCACGAACGCCCACCGTCTGCAACTCGAGGGCACTATCGAAGATCAGAGACGCCACGAGAGTGTTCAGGTCTTCGGCCATGCGACTCGCAAACGCTCGAATCGCGGCGCTGGCAAGCGACGCCGAAGCGGCGTCGTAAAGCCGGTCGGCTGCGGTTGTTTCCGCCAGGTGAGTAATGAAGCGCGCCGAGGCGTCGCAGATCTCGCACCCGCCGTCGAGGTGTTGCTGCATGGCCTCGCGCACCTCCCGTGGAACGATTCCGCGAACGAAATCAACCCAGTCTTCGATTTCGTAGTGCCGCATCCGCTTTATTCCCCTGAGACTCTGCCTATAAAGAGTATCCAGACCGGTGGGCAAATATAGCGCGGTGGAGTTTTCTTCATTCGTAACGACCAATCAGGCAGAATGGCGCCCAATGCCACGGATGCGGGTACCGGTCCCGAATCTCCAGCGCGGCGTGACGGAGCGATTCCGCCGGGCTGACACCATCGCCCATCTTACGGTAAAAGACGGACATGAAGTCGGCGGTACTGCGGTCATGCACGTCCCAAAGGCTCAGCAGCAGCCCATGTGCGCCCGCGTGCAGAAGGCCGCGCATCAATCCGATCAGTTCATCCGCCCCGGTGACGGCGTTCATGCCAGTGTTGCAGCCGCTCAGCACTACAAGCTCGGCGGATAGGTGAAGGCCATAGAGTTCGTGGAGTGTCAGATCCGAATCTCCCAGAGCAATTGACGAAAACGCCGGATTGTGGCGGCGGAAAATGCCGTGGCTGGCGATGTGCAGGTATCGGCATTTTGGTGCGTGGCAGCGCAGGTTGGCTTCGCTGGCTTCCCCTCCGACCAGCAGACGGCTTCCGGGCAGCAGCGCGGCGACGTCACGGGCCTCGTCGCCGATCCACGGTGCGCTCGCATTCGGCACTCCCAAAACGAGCGCCCCACCTTGAGGGTTCGGCTGCCGGGCCGCACAAAGGGCGAACACGCTGGCGCTGGGCGCTATTGAGACGGTGAAATCGTCCAGCAGGAATCGATCGCCGTCCTGCAACGCGTGGAAAGGAACCTGGTGTAGGCTGCCGTGGGGAGCAACAATCAGGTGCCGGGTCTTCAACAGGCTGCGGATCGGAGCGATCAGCTCGCGATACAGCGCGCGCAAATGCACCAGTGTGGCCTCACGCAGCAGAGTCGCAAAGGTTCTGACGTACTCCGGTCCCAGGCGGAACTTTTCCATCTGGAACTGGAGCAGACTCAGTGCGCCACGGATTTGTGAGGTGGGCGACAGCCGTACGATCCGAAGACCGTCGGAGCTGAGCAAACAGACGTGAAGCACCCCACGAACCTCGTAGTATTCGAGCAGCGTGGCATGATTCGGGATGCTCGCACGAATGGTATCGAGAGGGAGTGTGTCCGGCGCAGGCAAACACGCGTGAGCCGGCGAAAGCGCCTGTGCGCGAGTCAGGGACCGTTCATACTCGGCGACGCGGCGATGGGTTGCCTCCATCCGGCCGTTTTCCCCAGCCCGCATGTGGAACGCGGCGTTCTCCATTTCGCGGTAGTGCCAGTTCAGCTCCCGGCGCAGTTCACTGACCACCTCGCCAGGCGGCTCCGGCTGCGAGGGAAACACAATCTCATCGGCCAAACTGCGCGATTTCGCCTCCTGGATGAGCTGGAATGCCTCGGTCTCGGGAGCGGCGCTCGACACCCTGCGCTCCAGCAGCAGATGAACCAGGCCTTCATAGACTCCAACCTTGTCCTTAAGGATGGAGATCTTCAGATCTTCCGTCCAAAGCCGATTGCGCAGATCCTCGATGCGGCCGCGGGCGCTTCGGTAGGCACGCGCGGCATCTTCGTAACGTCCAGCCGTTTCTTCCGAGCGCCCCAGCAGGAACTCCGCATGAAAGCGCAGCGAAGGCGTCGTTCCGCCGGCCACCTGATCCAGCACTTCGATGCATAACGCGCGCGCGCCGCCGGCATCGTTCTTCTCCAGCAGCAACTCCGCTTGCAACAGACGGCACAGGGCAGCTTTCCCGGGCACCGGCGAGTGCGCGAGCGACTTCCACGCGCGCCTGGCCAGCCGTTCCGCGGCCGCGAAGCGTTTCTGCCGATAGTAGACCGCCGCCTGATAGAGCCGAATCACGGCGGGCCACGTTTCGTTGCCTTCGCGAATGAACAACCGGCTGGCTGCGCTGAACAATCGCAGCGCCGCCACCGCGTGTCGCTTCTGGTTTTCGGCAACGGCCTGGTTCACCACTGCTTTCGCTCGCTCGTAACCCATGCGCAGCGTTTCGAAGCTCATAGCCGCAGATCGCGCCAGTTCACCCGCCTCATCCGTCAGGTTGAGCTCCAGATAGATCTCGGACTGGTCAAGATCGCATAGCGCGGCGTGATATCGGTCGTCCACTCGGCCGCAATAGGCGCGCGTTGCCTCATACAGATGGATCGCCCGCAGATAATCGCCGCGAAGGTAGTGCAGCCAGGCGATGTTGTAGTCGGCTGCCGCAGCCAGCATCGAAAGTTCGTGGGTGACACAATAGTCCCGCGCTCGTCCGTAGTAATCGAGTGCGGGAGAGAACTGCCCGAGGCCGGTGTGACAAGACGCCATATTGCTCAGGATGGCGGCGACATCGCGCGGTTCGCCCGTGCGCTGCAAAACGGCCAGAGCCTCCTCGTACGACTCCAGGGCCTCCGCGTGCCGGTCCTGACGGAACAGAATATTACCGACGTTACTGGCAAGGCGCGCCAGCCGCAGCTCATCGCCCTGCGTTCGAAAAATCGCGCGCGCGCGATCGGCCCACGCGAACGCCTCCTCGTAGCGGCCCATGTAACTGAGCGCCTGCAACCCGCTGCTCAGTGTTCTCCCGATTTCCGCGTCCCTCTCCACCCGCTCGAACAGGCGGAGCGCCCGCCGATAGTGCTCCACCGCCTCTTCCTGCCGTCCGCTCACGTAGGCGACGTTACCCATGCAGCGTTCGCTCAGCGCGAGAGCCGCGTCGTCGTGCAACATGATGGCGATCTGCGCGGCCGCTTCGGACAGACGCTTGGCCTTGGCGGGATCGGCGTAACCCACGCGCAGAGCCTCGGCGTGCAATGCTTCTACTGACTCAATTCGCTCGCATGTGGGGAACGAATCGATGAAGTCCTGCCGGGCGGTTGCGGTTTCGATTGCCGCGATCTGCTCCAGCCACTCGCTTGTCGCGATGCTCAGAACCCCATCTCCTGCAACCGTGCCCGCAACTTCTGAAGGCAGCGTCCGCGTATGAAACCGATGGATCCTTCCGCCAAACCGAGCCGTTCCGCCACGTCCTTGTAGGGTATCGGCGGGTACTCATAGAACAGCATCTCTACCATGCGCCGGCAGCGGCCCGGAATCAGCTCCAGCGCATCCCTCACCATCTGCTCGCGCTCAAGTTCCACGACGAAGTCCTGTGGGCTCGCGGCAGCCACGGCCAGCGCCTCAATGTCGTCCATGCCACCCTGCTGCTCGCGACGCTGCAGGCTGCGCTTGCGGTGGTAGCACTTGTGCGATGCCACGGTCATCAGCCAGGACCGCAATGCCGCGGGGCTACGCAGCGACGGCAGTTCCGCCACAAGGTCCATCCACACCGCCTGAAAGATATCGGAGGCGTCCTCCGGAGTGAGGCGGTACTTGACCGGCACCGAGTAGACCAGCTTCCGATACTTCTCCACGAGCCGGGCCCACGCAGTCTGATCGCCGGCAAGGCAGGCGGCGACAAGCTCTTCGTCCGATTGCCCTTCTGCGATGGTCTGAGGGAGAACTTCCGTCTGTGGTGTCATTGGCGGCGGAAGAATAGTTGTTCGACGTTCCAAAGCGTGTGATGGTCCAGAACCGCTGGCTGGAAATTACCGACTCTGCCTCGAGCCGCGGCCAGAACGTGCGGGCTCACCAGGGGGATAATCGGCAACTGCCGGCTGACAATCTGCTGCACGCGATCATAGACGGCTTTCCTCCGCGAAAAGTCGAGCTCGGTCATCTGCTGTCGCATCAGGGTGTCGATCTCCGCTTCCCACGTGGTCGCCGGCTCCTTCTGCGATGGATTCCAGACATGCGTTGCCCCACTCGACAGCCAGACGTTCATTTCAGAATTCGGATCGGCATCACCTCCGCCGAGCCCGAAAATGCAGGCGTCGTACTGGTGGGTGTCGAGGACGCGATCGACAAGCGAGCGAAACTCGAGTGGCACCACCTGCACGTGTATACCGAGGTGTTTCAGGTCGTCCTGAATGATCGTTGCCATCTGCACGCGCTCCGAGTTGCTGGCACTCACGACGAGCGAAAACTCGACAGGGTTTCCGCGAGAATCGAAAAGGTCGCCGTCTCCGCTCCAGTGAAAACCGGCGGCCTTTAGTAGCTCCTTAGATCGGTCGAGAGAGCGTTGAGGTTTAGGGATGGCCTCGCTGACCCAAAGCCGGTTGCCCGGCGGGACATGCCCCCACAACGGCGTGGCCCGGCCGCCGTACACCAAACGGACGATCCCGTCGCGGTCCACGGCTGTCGAAACCGCCCGGCGAAACCGCACATCGCGAAACCACATCTGGCGTTTTGCCTGATCGGCGCTGCCGCCGTCGCCTCCCAGATTGAAGAACAGAAAGTTGTACTCCAGTCCGGGCCCGAGGTCCTGCAACTGGTCTCCCCGAGACTTGCCGTCGCGTTCCAGCAGCGCGTAGTTCTTCGCACCGACTCGGTCGAGGATATCGACGTCACCGCCCATGAAGCGCAACACCTGCGCGTCTTCAGTGGGGATAAAGCGAAACTCGAGGGTGTCGAAATACGGCAAAGCTTTTCCTCGTTTATCGCGCTTCCAGTACCACGGGTTTCGTTCAAGGACGATGCGCTCCCCGGGTAAATACTGTTTCAGACGAAATGGACCCAATCCTGCAATCTGGCTTACGGTCGAGTTCAATCCCCAGGCTTCCTGTAGCTTGCCTTCCCGCCATGTCATTTCCAAAAGGTGCTTCGGCAGCATGGGTATGCTATCGAAAATCCGCTCCGCGGCAGCGTAGGGTTCCTTCAAGCGGAAGGCGACGGCATAGTTGTCGAGCTTCTCAACAGTGATAGGCTGGCCGTCGACGATGAGCAGATCGCGCTGTACCGAGCGGAGCTTCTCGTCCAGGTAGACCTGAAACGTAAAGACCACATCGTCGGCAGTGAACGGCTGCCCATCCGAGAACCGGAGTCCCCTGCGGAGTTCCAGAACGTAACGGCGTCCATCGACGGAGACCTTCCAGGATTTTGCCAGGCCCGGCTCCGTCTTCTGAGTCCGCCGGTTGATGGTGATAAGATCCGCTTGCATCCGGCGGATCACGTCGCGCGAGGGAGTGTCCAGCGCAAGTACCGGATTCAGGGTTTTTAGTTCGGCCCGCTGACATACGACGAGCGTTCCTCCGGGGTTCCCCGGCTCGCTGTCGGTAACGAGGAAGTCCTGGGCCAGCCCCGGTGGCAGGAGAGCGAAAGCCACCGCCAGCGACCACACCGCGCGCGCGGTCCGCATTGACGTATTCTAGCGCCCTCTTTCCTGTAAGGCGTCCGCAATCAGATGGAACATGAGAAAGATCGGCAGCAGCAGGAATGCCGGAATCGCCATCCACCACGTCGTCAGCACCACGTCCAGCCGCCGGAGGGGGGCCAGCAGGCTTCCCCAACTTGTCGCCGGCTCGCCAACTCCCAGCCCAAAGAATGACATGGTCACTTCCGCGAGAATAAACTGCGGAATCAACAGTGACGCCTGAACCAGCAGGGCGCTCCAGGTCTCCGGCAGAATATGCCGGCGCAGCAACCACAGACTGGATGCGCCGAATCCCCGCGCCGCGTAGACGTACTCACGCTCCTTTGCACTCACGACAATCCCGCGCACCAGCCGCCCCGGGCGAGTCCAGCCGACCACGCCGATCACCGCGATCAGCAGGAAGAACGCACTGGCCGGGCGCAGCGACAACGGCAGGAACGCTCGCAGTCCGACCAAAAGGTAGAGCCACGGCAGGGAGAGAAACAGCTCGCTGGCTCGCATGACGACGTCGTCCACGAGGCCCCCATAAAACCCGGCTGCCACCCCGGCCAGCAGGCCCAGACAGAGGGCCAGCGCCGCCGCCAGCAATCCCGCCAGCAGCGAAACACGGCCACCGTGCAGAAGGCGCGAGAACTGGTCGCGTCCAAACTCGTCGCTGCCGAGCAGGAAGATGCGGGCCGGTTCGTCCACTCCAAACAGATGCACTCGACACGGGAACAGACCAAGTAGGCGATAGGGTGCGCCTGCGACGAACCACCGCAGGTGCGAGACCGGTGGAACAGCCGGGTAAGCCAGCGGGATCGTGCGGTTCTGTTCCGTTGGATCGTATGGCGCGAGAAAATCGGCAAACACGACGGACGTCACCACCACCGCAAGCACCGCGAGAGCGATGCGCAGCTTCATCGCGGCTCCCGAATGCGTGGGTCCACCGCGTACAGTAAAAGGTCCGCGATCAGGCTTGCGCCGACCAGAAACGCAGCCGAAAGCATCACCGGCCCCAGCACCAGATAGAAATCCCGCGCGGCTACGGCGTCGAGGAACAGCGGCCCGAGTCCCGGATACCCGGTGATCGCCTCCACGACCAGCGACGAGCTCAGCAGAGTTCCCATCGACAAGCCCAGCAGCGATACGAGCGGGTTCGCCGCCGCCGGCAACACCTGACGAACCCAGAGCCGCACTCCTGCGATGCCATGGGCGCGGGCCGCCCGCACGAACGGCTGTCGAGCCGCATCGAGCATGGCCGCACGAACGTGGCGCAACAACGGAGGCATAGCGAGAGCGCTCAACACCGCCGCGGGCAGCACCATGCTGCCTTCCTTCCATAGCCCGCAGCGAACGGCGATGAACAGCATCACGAAGGTGAACAGGAGGTCGGGAACGGTGATCAGGGACGATGTACCCACCGCGAACAGCGAATCCAGCCACCGTGCCTTCGACGAGGCGCACCAGATGCCCAATGGCAGAGCGACGATCCATGCGATCGCCAAAGCAGTGACAGTGATGGTGAGAGTCTTCCGTGCCCGCGGCAGCACTAGTGTCGTGACCGGCATGTTGTAGGCGAACGAAACGCCGAAATCACCGCGGGCCACGGCGCTCATCCAGCGCAGATATCGCACCGGCATCGGCTGGCTCAGACCGTAGCGATCCCGTAGGGCCGCGAGCGTTCCGGGCCCCATCCGCGGATTCATTCGCGCCTCATCCAGAAAGTCGCCGGGCGCCACTTCCAGCAACACGAACGAAAGCGTCGATACCAACAACAACAGCACCACCGCATGCGCGAGTCTGCGCAGAACGAAGACGCCGGTCAACACAGTGTCACCAGCTTCCCCTCGGACATCTCCAGCACAGTGTCGGAAACATACCGAACTACCGCAAGTTCGTGCGAGATTAACAGGATCGCCAGATCGTGCCGTTGCCGCAAAGCGAGCAGGAGATTCAGCATCTGCGCCTGCGTCGAGAGATCGAGGTTGGACAGGGATTCGTCCAGGATCAGCAGTCCCGGGCCGCTGTCGAACTCCAGTGCGGCCAGCGCCCTCGCAAGGGCTAGCCGCGCACGCTGGCCGCCGCTCAACTGATCCGGGCTGCTCGCCGCCGCGCAGTCTGACAAGCCGGTCATTTCCAGGCATTCCTGGCTGCGCACCCTTCGCATATCCCGCGGCGCGCCGGATATCATTAGCGGCTCGCCGACCGTATCCAGCACGGAATACCGTGCGTTCAGACTCGCGCCGGGATCCTGTGGGATTAACTGCAGGCGGTTGTGCGGCAGCGAGCGGATTTGTCCCCCCGTCGGGCGTTCCATCCCGCTGATGCATCTGGCCAGGGTCGATTTACCCGACCCGGATCGGCCTACCAGACCGACAATCGAGCGCGGAGCGATATCGAGATCGACGCCGTCTAGCCCTGTGACCGTCACCGTGCGGGGCGGCAGCCAGGACCGGCGGGTCCACGTCCGTCGCAGAGCCCGAACACTGACCAGAGGCTTACTTGAGTTCATGGACAAAGCAGGCCACCTGGCGCCCTTTCCGCCCTGACAGTGACGGAGCGCTCTGGCCGCACCTCTCGTTCCGATCGCTGCAGCGCGGTTCGAAGGCGCACCCGCAAGCCTTACTCAGCAGGCGCGGAGCCGAGCCCGGGATTACGGGAAGAGGCTGGCGCGTACTGCCTGCGCCGTTGGGGATTCGGCATCGCATCAGGGCAGCGGTCCATGGATGGAGGGGTGCGTTCAGGATCTCCGCCGCCCGACCCTCTTCCACGATGCGGCCCGCATACATGACCATCACCTGTTCGGCATAGTCCGCAAGGACGCCAGGCTCGTGCGAAATCAGCAAGAGCGCCGCGTGAGTCTCGTTCACGATCCGCGCCAGCGTTCCCAGAACGTCCGCGCGGCCTGCCGCGTCGAGTGACGCGGTCGGCTCATCCGCGAGAATCACCCGCGGACCGCACACGATCGCCTGGGCAATCAGAACTCTCTGCCGTTCGCCGCCGCTGAGCTGATGGGGATATGCGAGAAAAGCGTCCGCAGAAAGTCCCACCCGCGAGAGCGCGGCGCGCGCCCTGGGGAGACAATCCGATCGTTGCGTCTGCGCCCGCAATACTTCGGCGACCTGAGTTTCCGCGCGCAGGACCGGGTTGAGGTTCACGAGGGACTCCTGGGGAATCCACCCAATCTCCGACCCCCGGATGTTGCGCCATTCGCGCTCGGAGCGTCCAGCCATTTCATGCCCGTCGAGCCGAACCGAGCCGCTCAGCGAAGCATTCTCCGGGAGCATCCCGATGATCGCCAGAGCCGTGCTGCTCTTCCCACAACCAGACTCACCCAGCATGCCCGTGATTCGGCCTGCGTTCAGGTGAAACGACACATCGCGAACGGCGACGCCCGCCTTCCCCGCTGCTAGGGCGTACTCGACCCCCAGGTCATGAACTTCGAGTAGATGAGACAAGATCTTCCAGAACCGAGTGTACGCCAGGTCGGTTTCGGGGCAGCGTTCCTCTCGATACGGCTTTCTCCGCGCTCGCACTACCTAAATGCGCCGGTGTATTTGAGCCGTAGGCCGAGGCTAATGCGAGCAGGTGCCCAGTTGGCAGGCTCGACCAACATGCAAATTAACCTGACAGGCGCACTCTTGACTTCCACAACCAGACCCTCTGGCAACGGTGGTGGTCGCAGCGGCAGCGCGCTGGCCCGGCCCTCCCGTCTCCTTTAAACCGGTATCTTCTTGGCTACAATCAGCGTGATATCGTCGGCGGCCGGGGCGTCGCCGATCCACTTCGTCGGGGTGTCGATCAGCGTTCATCACGTCCTTGCCGGCGAGGATCATGACATCGAATACGTAATCGACCAGCGCTGAAATTGTGCCGTCGTAGTTCTGGAGAGCGTTGAATGATGGCCTGCCCGCCCCGTCCAGGACAACGATCTCACCATCGACAACCGTCTCGCCGACAGCGCCTGGACGAGCGCCGGAAACCTGCTGTTGAAATCCTTGTCGTTGCGGGAGCGAAGACAAACACGGCCGCCGCTCCTGATTGCTTCGGCACGATAGCCATCGAGCTTAAGGTCGTAGACCCACGTGCCGCCTTTCGGCAAGTTCTCGGCGCTCGCAAGGAGCATGGGATGGATGAATCGGCCCTTGATCCCGGTGGTTGGCATACAGGAACCAGTTTGCCTTAGCCGCCGCCACGAAAGGTCACCACAAGTTGGCCCGATTGTCGAAGTTCCCTGACACCGGATAGCTACCGTTATTGCTCCATATCGTTCCATTTTCGGTTTCGCCTAACGACGCCGTTACCTTGGGGTGGGCGATCAGTAGTGGTAAGGGCTGTTATCGACAGCACCGCGTTTGGAGCCGGCCCCGCCCGTCACTCCGAGTGGGGCGTTACCCGCGAAGTATTGTCAAAAACGCGGGGATGAGGAGGCCGTATGATTAGGGATTTTCATAGGGCCCGGGCTCAGTCGCTTGAGCCCCAGGTGCCTAGACATGCATCTACCGATGGTGGAAATCTTGACTGAATTCAGGCTGGCCGAGGCCCTCGCACTTCTCACTCGCACTCCCGCTGCCCTAAGTGCGCTATTGCGTGGGCTACCCGACATGTGGGTGCGCCGCAACGAAGGAAGAGATACCTGGAGCGCGTTCGACATCGTGGGCCACTTGGTCGTTGGGGAGCGCACTGACTGGATGCCACGACTGCGGATCATTCTGGAGGAGGGCGAAGGGCGGCAATTTGAGCCCTTTGACCGCCTTGCGCAGTTCGAGGAGAGTCAAGGCAAGTCGCTCGACCAGCTCCTGGATGATTTCGCCCGCCTGCGAAGCGAGAATCTGGCTGCCTTGCAAACGCTGAATTTGCAGCACGAAGACTGGACGCGGCGAGGAAAGCATCCATCGCTGGGAGTGGTGACGCTGTCGGAACTCGTGGCGACATGGGCCGTTCACGACCTCACCCATATCCATCAGTTATCTCGCGTGATGGCCCACCAGTATCGCAACGCAGTCGGGCCGTGGAGCGCCTATCTGGGGGTGCTGCAGTGTGCTGGTCATAGCGCTTAGACAACCGGGCTCGCCTGCTCTGCCGCTCCGATAGGTGCGACTTTGCGCTGCACGCCTCACCGTCGAACTGGCTGCTTCCGAATGGTCGGGTCCCTGGCTTCGATATCTACCGTCTGCGTCCTGTCAGACGCAGCAGGCTTAGGAACAGGTTGATGAAGTCGAGATACAGCCGCAGGGCGCCGAAGATCGCCTTCTTGCGTCCGCCGTCGGTGTCTTCGGTACCGGTCACATTCATCGCCTTGATCTTCTGGGTGTCGTATGCGGTGAGCCCTGCGAACACGATGATGCCGACGATGGAGAACACGAAGTTAGCCCCTTCGGTCATCAGCGCCGGGAAGAGCATGGAGAGCAGACCAAAGCCGACGAGTCCGAACAGCCCCATCATGCAGAAGGAGCCAACCGGACCAAGGTCCCGTTTCGTCACAAAGCCAAAAATGCTGAGGCCCGCAAATCCGAAAGCCGTGACGCCGAAAGCTTCCGCGATGCTGGACCCCGTAAACACGAGAAAGATACTGGACAACGTCAGGCCTGTCAATCCGGCGTAGACAAGGTAGATGAGCGTTGCGCTCAAAGCGCTGATCCGGTTCATGAACCACGACAGCGCAAATACTGCCCCAAGCTGAGCGATGATCAAACCCCAGAACAACAGCCGGTTGCCAAAAATCGTTTGCACCAGCGCCGGATTGCCCGATACGTTCCAGGCCACGGCACCAGTAAGGCACAGGCCGCCAGTCATCCAGCCATACACGCGGCTCATGAAGCGGGCGTTTTCGATTGCGATAGAAGCGGGCCCGACTCCCTGACTCTCCAGCTGTTGGTTGCCGAGCGAGTGATTGACTAGCGGTTGCTGTTCCATGCCCCCAACTCTAGTGTGTAGTTGACGGAGTGTCAACGCCTGCACGGCCTGTCCCCCGGCCGCAGGACCGTCTTGCTCTCTCGGAGCCAACGCCTGGCGCTCAGAGTTCGGGAATTCACGCAACTAAGCATCGCGGGCGCTCTCTTTTTTGCTTGATGTCCTACTCGCCTGGAGGTAAGGTCCGTGTCACTACCGATAATGCCCACAGAGGACCTGAAATGACCCCGGTTTCACCAAGGCCACCGTGAACGCTTGGCGTGTAGAACTGGAAGGCCGCGGCCTCGGGTCGGTATCCATCAACGTCCGGATTACTGCTGTCCGAAAGTTGGCCGTCGACGCCGCCGACAACGGACTGCTCACGCGGGAACTCGCTGCCGGCTTCACGCGGGTCGAGGGTGCCGCATACTGAATGCACTGGACGTCACAACGAAGGAGGGACTGCATTACCAGGAGATGCTCGCCGTGCTGGTCGGTTGCGGGTTGCGTCGGTCTGAGGTGCCGCACTGACGCTCAAGAGTGCCGCCAGGTCGCTTCTCGCCGAGCCGCGCTGGGGACCAGGAACATTTTACCGTCTGGACCTTTTGTGCGCCCACGACGCCCGATCTGTGAATCGAGCCGTGCGCGGGTACAGGTAGAGCCAATCAGGGCTCTAATAATCACTTTGCATGTGCGATATGTACGAGAGGACGACTCGTCACAGTGGCCACCAGATCAAAACCCTTGGCAACCAACAAGCGAAGAGAACCTCGTATGCTGTGTTCGCAACTCGTCGGCGTTGAATGGATTGACAGCGCTGGGCAGGAGCAGAACTGCGTAGTCAATCTCGAGGACATCTCTGAGTCCGGTGCCTGTCTTCATAGCGAGGAGCCCATTCCCGTTAAGTCGCGTGTGACCATCGCGCATCGCAAAGACCGTCTTTCGGGCGCGGTTCGGTATTGCGTTGATCGCTCCGTCGGCTACTTGCTGGGCGTTGAATTCGACTCAAGCACGCGCTGGTCTGACTCAAGGCTACGACCAAACCATCTGACAAACGTGCGGGACCTGGTTAAACAAAGCATCCATCGGGACCGGTCCTGAATGCGGCAGCTCCACGAGACAGCCCTCTGCCAGCAGTGCACATCCATCCAGTGCTGGTTGGCAGGATTCATTTTCGGAAACTAGCTCGGCGGCAGTCCGAAGGCGACGATAACGAGCATTATCGCTAGCTATTCCGATCACCATTACGGCGCCGCAACGGCCGCGCCACTTCCGGCCGTCCGGGTTGAAGGCGATGGGCGCGCATAGTCGATGTGACGTGCCCCATTTCCTCAGTCGGTGATGACTACGGACCTCGTGATCCTCAATTATCACTGGCGGCATTTCCCGATCTCAGAAGGTGAACTGTAGTTGCAGGTCCACTCTCCGGTTGTACGAATTTGGTGCACCTCCGTGCATCATCACGATGAGCCCGCCCAGGCCGCGGGACTGCCCAAAATAGGGGGACGAGAGGTCGCCGTCCGGCGGCGCGAAGTTGGCTCGATTGAACGCATTCAGAGTTGTGGCGCTCAGCGTTAGTTGATAGCGCCGCGTTGCACCGGTTGAGAACATTGCGGCCGGAGGGCCCGCGTGCGCGTCGTCGGCGTTAGAGATTGCGCCTCGGCCCTCCGATCCGAACTCCCAGCTGTGTGCAACGCGAAGGGCGACGTTGACGTCGGCAGGTCCGCGGCCGTAGTTGCGACCGATCAACGGCGTACCAGGCTGGGGGAACAGATCGAAGCAGCCAAATGGTGCGACATATCTATCGCCGGCACCGTCGCACGGACCGACGACGAGAGCCGGCCGTGCCGTCGGTGCTCCCGTCAACAGAGGATCTGACCCGGTTGTAATGTTATACGGCGTGCCACTGTTGGCAACGACAAACGGACTGACTGTCCAGTGGCGAGGCAGCGGCACAGTGGCGCCAAGAGCGAACCTGTGGCGCAGATCGCCATAGGCGGACGGTCCCCATTCGGCATGCAGGTTGTATGGATCCGCCGGCAATCCTTCGTTATTGTCCGTGCCGAAAGAAAGTGCGTAGAAGCCGAACAGAAACAACCTGCGCCATTGGGCATTCGTGTTAGCTATTAACTGGTGTTGGCGGCTTGCGCCTGCCGATTCCGTGAGCAGGCGGACTGCCTGATCGCCGAACGGATAGACCCCGTCGATCGGCGTGTTTATGTTCCGCTGATTTGCCAGATGCACGCCGCGGCTTTCAATCTCCGTCAGCGACACGCGCGACCTGGCATTGAGCTGTCGCTCGATCCCCACGCTCGCCTGATAGAGTCGGGGCGAGGCAAATCCGGAGGCCACTGGCTGAAACTCCTGAGGCTCTGCGCCGGAGGCGAGATCCGCAATCGAAGGCACGGCAGGGTAGAACGCCGGATTTAGAATCAGGTAGGACTGCTGCGTCACACCGTTGTACCGGAGACGATTGAGTGTGGTCGCGAGCGGAATGCGATCGTAGAAGATTCCCGCGCCCGCGCGCAGCACCATCTTTCCGAGACTCCAGGCCAGCCC
>Ga0265325_10000434_pt1 | contig 30035 bp, 25 predicted proteins | sample 41420metaG_FD_202090 | JGI IMG/M metagenome (GOLD analysis project Ga0265325, IMG submission 202090) | Rhizosphere microbial communities from Carex aquatilis grown in University of Washington, Seatle, WA, United States - 4-14-20 metaG | ecosystem: Host-associated > Plants > Roots > Rhizosphere... | reverse complement strand
GCAAGCTGGCCCATGGCGGCCATCGGCACGATCGCTACCAAAAGCGCGGCCAGAATGAATGACAAAGTCTTGCTCTTCAACGTGAAACACTCCTCAACTGCGCTGTTCAAATGCTGCCGCTCAGGGATTCAACCCCAAGGCCGGCTCTAAGGCTCAAAAAACGGTACCTTCATAGACTATCCTTTACCCCCTGCTTCCACGAAGTCCCGCGGGCAAACTTCAGGCCCTTTCTTGGGACGTTGATTGATGGCCTTAGGGAAGCAATTCAAGGGTCAAAAGCCGGCCCCGATCACAGACATGTTCCGCTCACCGTTTCGTGGTTAAAAGGGCGTCACGATCGATTACGTCTCCATCCTCGATCAAGGTGGAGATCCTGCGCGCGTTCCAGATACTCACAGTGGGGTCGCCATCCAGGATCAGGACGTCTGCGCGACGGCCCGGAGCGATCAACCCCAGCTCATTCCAACCGAATTGCAGTGCGTAATTGTTGGTGGCTGACGCCAGCGCCTCACGCGACGAGAGCCCCAGCCGGACCAGCAACTCGAGCTCCGTGTGCAGCGATATACCGGGCATGGATCCATCTACAGGCGCTCCCGATCCCGCAAGGTAATGCGGATAGGCGGAAAAAATTGTCGAGTTGATCATCCACATCCGCATCGCGTCCTGCGCTTCTTTCTTGCGCTGATTCTCTTCCATCCACCGCTGTCCTACTGCGGGCAGGTGGCGCGTCCATGCAGGCAGCGGATAATCCATTTCGCCGGTCTGCACGTTTGTCGGATTGAACAGGTTGGCTGGATTCAATAATGCCGCGGCCGGTTCCTTCCACAGGTTGCGATGCCCCGGTAGATTGACAAAGTAAATGCTCAACGTAGGCATGAGCGCCGCGTGATGCGACGCCAGGAATTTGGCATAAGCTGAGACGTGACGGTCCGTGGGCGGAATGCGCTGCGAATAGTCATATGCCGTATTGGCAGAAGGCCCTTCCGGGGCATCCACCAGGGGACGCTGCAGCTCATCCGGAACAAGACCAAGATCGTAGCGGTCCATGTGGATCAGAGCGTCTACGCCCTCTTCAACACCGACGCCGTACGGCGTGGATATGAACTCCCCATAAGCGATCATTTCAAGCTGGTGCGCTCGTGTAATGATCCATTGCGTATTGGCAGCGGTAATGTTGTGCCCGATGAAGATGACGCGCGTTCCCAGCCGCGCTGTATCATTCAACTGCTTCCCTGAGTCTTCAGGGCTCAATTCAATGGGCCGGACACCCTCGTGCAGCTTACTCATCCAGGCAGGCTGTTTCGCCAGCAGGCTCCAGTTGTCGGTTGTGCCTACTGAATCGATCGGCACAATGTTGGGGCGAGGATTCGCGCCAAGATCGACAAACCCGTGCTCACGATCGCTGCGCGCCACAATCGTGGTCACGCCCATGTAGAGATTTGCGCTGGCTTGTCCCTGCGAGTTCATGCCCGCATAACCGTCTACAAGGCCCGGGACGATGAACTTGCCGGTGCAGTCAATAATCCGCGCAACTTTGGGGATAACGATCGAAGCTGCGGGCCCAACTTCAGATATCTTGCCGTCTCGAATGATGACGACAACGTTTTGAATATCGCGAGCAGAGTGCCCCCAGTCCGTTACGTCGATCAGCGTGCCGCCGGTGAGAACAAGCGGAACCGGACCCGCGGGATTGGCAGCTATTTGTTGTGCAGGCTTGGACCAGGCCGCTTCAGCGGCCAGCAACAGCACGATCGAAAGAGCAAAGACAAATTGCCATTGCGTACTGCAAACAGTCTGGAATGCGAGTTGGTCCGACACGCCAGCGTGGCCCGTCGGGCGCAGCAATCGCTCTAGAGCGATCCACGAAACCCGGAAACGTGGTCGCGCCGACGTGCAGCTCAATTGCGGCATAAGCGGAAGCATACACCAAGACCGCCGCGCAGGCTGTGCTGTGGGTTGTTGCGATCATCTGCTTGTGTAACAACGCAACACAAAAGGCGGCGCAGTAAGGATCCCTGAATTCGGCACGCGAACACTGCCAAATCCCAGTCTGAATCAAAATCTGTTTGCAATGAACCCCTCAATCGCAACTAGCTCGCAACCAGCGTAGGCCGGCGACGCCCCGCCAGCAATGGCAACGTCTGCTTTATCGCCGCATCCACGCTCAACCCGTGTTTCTGCCGCAGGTCGTCCACTTTGCCATGCTCAATAAACTGGTCGGGCCAGCCGATCCGCACCACCGGCACCGTGCAGCCCATTTCATCAAGAGCCTCGACGACAGCGGAACCGAAGCCGCCCATCTTGGCGTGATCTTCAAACGTGACAAAGACGGCAACGCTCTTGGCGTACTGCGCAAGCACGTCGCGATCAATCGGCTTGATGAAACGCGGATTGATGACCGCGGCCGAATAGCCCTCACTCTCGAGTCGGGCGCCCAGTTCGCGCGCCATTGAAACCAGCGGCCCCAGCCCCAGGATCGCCACATCCGAACCGTCCTGCAGCACTTCAGCCTTGCCCAGCGGAAGCACCTGCGGCTCCGTCTTGCAGGGAACCCCCGCGACCACTCCGCGCGGATAGCGGATGGCGCTTGGCCCCGGCAGTTGCAAGCCGGTCTTCATCATGTCGGCCAGTTCATCCTCATCTTTCGGCGACATCAGCACAATCTCCGGAATGGAGCGCAGGTAACCGATGTCGAACAAGCCGTGATGTGTTGGACCATCGTCGCCGGAAAGCCCAGCGCGATCCATGCAAAACAGAACCGGCAACTTCTGCAGGCACACGTCGTGAACAATCGGATCGAAAGCGCGCTGCAAAAACGTGGAATAAATTGCGCACACCGGCCTGAAGCCGCACGTCGCCATTCCCGCGGCAAACACCACCGCGTGTTCTTCCGCAATGCCTACGTCAAAATAGCGCGTCGGATGATGCGGCCTGAAGTGATCGAGACCAGTGCCGTTCGGCATTGCCGCGGTAATCGCCACGATGCGATCGTCTTTATCGGCCAGCTTTGAAAGCGTGTTGGCAAATACTTCGGAATAAGTTGGCAGGCCGGTAGGCTTTGTATCGCCAGTTTCGGGATCGTATGGCCCAAGTCCGTGAAACTTTTTCTGACCATCGAGCGCCGGCTGAAATCCGCGGCCCTTCTGAGTGAGCACATGCAAGAGCACCGGGTGGTCGACGGTTTTCAGAAATTTAAATGTTTCAATCAGCAACGGCAGATTGTGCCCATCGATCGGCCCGAAGTACTCCAGACCAAACTCTTCGAACATGCCTGAAGGCCACAACATGCCTTTGGCAGCTTCTTCAGCACGACGCACCACTTTCACCGCTGTCTTGCCGGCAAAGCGTTCGATTAGGCGCGTCGCCGATGCGTGCAAGTGTTGATAGTGCTCGTTGGTAACAATCCGATGAAAGTAACGCGCGATTGCGCCCACGTTGCGGTCGATTGACCACTCGTTGTCATTGAGCACCACGATGAAGCGCTTGGTCTGCTCAGCGATGTTATTGATTGCTTCAAAAGTAATGCCATTGGTAAACGCAGCGTCGCCGGCCACTGCAATTACATTCTCCGTGCCGCCGGCCAGGTCGCGCGCCACCGCCATACCCAGCGTTGCGGAGAGAGCCGTACCCGCATGACCTGCGCCAAAGCAGTCATGTTCGCTCTCGGTTCGCAGCATAAATCCGTTCAGGCCGCCCGGCTGGCGAATAGTGTCGAACTGATCGAACCGACCGGTGAGAATCTTGTGCACGTAAGCCTGGTGGCTCACGTCGAACATGATCTTGTCCTGGGGTGTGTCAAAAACCGTGTGCAGGGCCATGGTGAGTTCCACCACGCCCAGATTAGGTCCAAGGTGGCCGCCTGTCTTTGAAAGCGTCTGAATCAGGAATTCGCGAATCTCCTCCGCCAGCTGTCCCATCTGCGCATCGTTCAAGCGCTTTAAATCAGCGGGGGATTGGATACTCTCCAGCAATGTTCCCATTCAATTCCTTCCCTCTGGACAACGCCTGGCATCCGGGGAAACCGGCCCCTCAATGTCGAAAAAAGACCCGATTTTCCGGGGCTTCAAACGCTGTTTTGCCAAACAACAGTATATCGTGTGGCAGAATTCTGCCGCGCTCTCAATTAGACGCTCTAAAACACCCGAAAGAACCACATAGGCCAAAATCCGGTGAATCCGAAGGTCGGTTCATTCATCCAGAATTGATGGTTGCATTGCTGGTTACAGAGGGCGGGCGGTCAAGCTCAGCTTTGAGGCAAACGGGCGTAAAGTTATCAAGTGGGAGAGGCAATGACATTTTCATCTGGTACGAAAGACTTTTTCCTGCGTCGAAACTTTGATATTCCTGCTGCCCTATAGTCCTGGTATCTGATGAAGGAGATCGATATGGAAATGCCATTTCATCGTTTTATGAAACCCTCGGCGATGGCGAGACCGCGTTCTGAAACCTCGCGCACATTTCTGCCGGTCGCTGCCGGCCTGCTGCTCGCTCTCGGCTTGATGGCCGGCTGCAGAAGCCTGCAATCCACGCCCCAGCCGGAAGTTCGTACCGACCAACAGGTGTCGAGCGACATCCAGAACAGGATTCAGGGCGAATCGGCACTGGCAGGACAGAACATTCAGGTGAGCGTTACCAACGGTGTCGCCACGTTAAATGGAACCGTGAGCGACGAGGCTTCGCGCGCATTGGCAGCCAACCATAGCGGAACAGTCAGTGGCGTTAAGACGGTGGTTAACAATTTAACTGTTCAATCTGCAACGCAACGGCCGACGCCAATACCAGCGCCCACCCCGGCTCCTGCTGAATCGCGCAAGCCGGGAGCGCATCTCGACCGTCGCCCCGTCTTGGCCAAGGCAGCTCCCGCACCTTCGCAGCCTGAGCCGCAGCCGGTTCAGCAGCAGGTAAACAGTGCTCCGCCGCAGCAGCAGCAGGCCGTTGCGCCTCCTCCGCCTCCGGCGCCGCCGAAGCCTGTAACCCAGCAGTACACGCTTGATTCGGGCACGGCCGTTCCCATCACCATCACAGAATCGCTGGACAGCAAGACCGCGCAGCCAAACGATGTCTTTCATGCTGCGCTTGCCAGTGATCTGGTTTCGAACGGCGTAGTCGTCATCCCGCGCGGATCGCCCGTGTTGGGCCGCGTGGTGGAAGTTCACGAGGCAGCACACTTCAAAGGCGCAGCTCTGCTAACCGTTGAGCTGACGCAGGTGTCGACGCGCGGCCGCAAAATCACGCTGGTAACTGACACCTATAGCAAAGAAGGCGCAGCCCGCGGCAAGAACACAGCCATGAAGGCCGGCGGCGGCGCAGCACTTGGAGCCATCATCGGAGCCATCGCAGGAGGCGGCAAAGGCGCAGCTATCGGCGCGGCTGCGGGCGCTGGCGCGGGTACCGGTGTCAATGCCGTAACGCGCGGCGAACAAGCGCAGATCGAATCGGAGACGCGTCTGGATTTTCGTTTGCAGTCCCCCGTCACCGTGTCGATAACAACCGCTCCGGGAGCCGCAAATCAAGGCGCTCGCCAGCCCTACGAATCGAACTCAGATCCGTCGCTGCAGCAGCGATAGGCAACTTCGAAAACCAGACTCCGGCGGTTTCGTCAGGCATTGATCTTCATGCCGTCTTACTGCCGGATTCGTTTTTTTTAATTACCGCTGAGCAAGCGGGACGCGCACAATTATCGAATCGTCCACTCGCACGATGAGCCTTGAATATTTTTCCTTGCCGGCGTTGCTCATTGCTTCATACCGAGGGCTGAGCGGCTCCACATCCACACGCAGGCTCGCCTTTGGATCCTTTGGAACATCAAAGTTGACTCGCAGGTCCGGCTCGCCGTCGCCGTCTACATCTACCGTATCTGCCACATGCGATGGCAGCGCCCTCACCGGCGTCCAATCCATTTGTACAAACGGCTTTTCTCGCTGCAGCATGTGCGGAGTCACAACTCTGTGCACATCGATGGTGTACGCACCCTGCTGAATCGTGCGTACCTTCGGGCCGCCGGAATAAATCTCATCCACATGCAAACCAAGGGCTCGCACGCCTTTCGTGATCGCACCATAGATCACAAACGGAGCCAGCAACGCCGCAACCATGGTCAGTACTGCTGCCGTGTACCCGAGTTTCGCACGCAGTTTCATCGTTCCTCCTATGCGAAAACGCCTAGAATTGTGGCCAATCCCTGCGCAATAATGCTGCCGCCGAAAAGGATGGCCATTGCCCATGCGCCATAAAGAAACATCAGCCGGGCGCGTTCAGGCTTCCACGCCACATCGGTTCCTTTCACATGCCACGAGACCGCATGGCGAGGACATGCATCCACGCATGCGCCGCACTTCATGCACGACATCAGTGCCTCTCCCTTGGCAACTGACTCTTTTGTCAGCGACATGTTCGGGCACGCATTCTGACAGAGAACGCAGGCGCGACATTTGTCCTGATCGATCCTCACGTCGAACACGCTGATCTTATTGAACAGCGATTGAAATGCTCCAAACGGGCAAAGGAACGAGCACTGCGTCCGCTTTTTGGTCATGAAGGGAAGCACAATAACCAGCGCGGCAAACAGCACAATAAAAATGACGTTCTGGATAAGGCCCACAGTGTTTCTGGCGGCGACGTACTCTGAAACGGCCTTGAACGGGCACAGCCACATGCAATAAGCAGGCTCAAACAACGCCAGCGACAGCAGCACCATCGCCAGCAAGACTGCCCAGGGCAGATAGTGCCAGCGCGGATCAAGCTTGCGAATCTTGGCTTGTTTGGGAATCGCAGCTACCCCTTCTTCAATACCGCCAAAGAAACACGCGTAGCTGCACCAGCCCTTGCCGATCACAAGCGAGATTGCCAGCCATATGCCGACCATCGCAGCAATTCCGTCGCCCGCCATCCCCTGCCCGGGCAAAATCGATCCGGGAAAGATGACGGTGCGCGTAAGCGCCGCCGGCACAATCAGCAACGGAATAGGAAGAAAGCAAAACGGCGTCCGGCCAGCGATCATTTCTTCAATCGGAATGCCCATGGTGCCGCGCATCTGCAACACCGTGTGAATGAATTCGATTGGGAACAGTACGCCGACCGATACAAAGAACAATCTGCGCCAGCGATGCGTTGTACCGGTGCGCATCATCATGAAGAAAAGTAAAACCATGAAGATCGCTGTGATTCCACCGGCGATGTTGGACTTCAAATCACGACCGGCATCGGGCCGCGCAAACATCAGAAGCGACCAGAGCATGATCGGCAGCGTGAGCAGAATAGACCGGCCGATACCGCGCCGCGCCGGGCCTGCTGCCCGCAGTACTTGAATGTTGGTGGCCATATGATTATCTCCCCAGCAACATGTACAAACCGAGTGCAAGGTAGTAAAGAGCAACAAGACCCATGGTCATGCGCGCTACCGTAATCAGCCCCGGATTACGCACCACGCAACCCAGGCCCGCGAAGGGTACAAACCAGATGGATGTTCCGGCAAAAAAAACGGCGAAGTACAGCAGTGCGCCCGTCAAGCTGCCAAGTTCCGCCGCCCTGATTCCCGCCACGATGAACGGCGGACAGAAGTTGAGTCCAGTAAGGAAACCAAGCGCCGCAACACCTGCCAAGGTCTTTTTCGAATCGTTGGCCAGTTGTGCGAAACCTTTCTCCTGAATCGTCACCAGCTTTGCCGTGGAGCAATCGCCCGTGCAATTGCGCCCGGCCGCGTATGCGTACCAGGCCAGCACGCCAGCCATCAGCACATACACCAGGCCGATGACGTACGGGTGCGGCTTGATCAGCATGGAGGCGAGGGCACCGACTTGCCACGCAACGATCGCGAACAGCAAATAGCCCAGAAGCCGTGTCCCGAGAAAAACGGCAATGGTTCGCAGATTCGAAACGACTCCAGATTGGCCGGCGAGCAATGAAGGGACCAGCACAGGCCCGCAGGCTGCAAGGCACGCCGGCCCCGACGCCAGCCCCAAGGCCAGCGCATCGCCATACCAAACGTACGCAACCATGCGCGCAATCTAACGCCCGCATGTTCTCTGATTCGGTGACGCGCGATACGTGCAGCCGTGACATTGCTGTAATTCGAGGTCGTGGATCTGCACTAGGTCCTGCCCAGGCAGCAGTCTAAAAAGTTGTACGATGAGCGCAGGCGTCTTTGTTCGTTCCAGGGAGGTTCGATCAGTGATTACAGAGTTTGGATTGCGTTTCGTGCTTGTTGCTGGACTCATTGCGGGGCTTGTCCCCTGCACCGCTTCTGGACAGCTGCTTGAGCCGGGCGCGCAATCCAGCGCTCCCAACCCACTTACCGATACCACGGTCAAACCAGGCAAAGTACTGCTTTACGAACTCGAGGCACGCTTTGCCAAAGATGTGGCCGAGCGCGGCGGCGCGGCGTTTGCTGACTGGTTTGCGGGCGACGGTGTCGCGTTGGGCAACGGCGCTGCTCCCAAGATCGGCAAGGTCGCCATCGCCAAATCGTCCAACTGGTCGCCCAAAGATTACCAGCTCACCTGGACACCCACTGATGCCATGATGGGACCATCCGGCGATATGGGCTACACATGGGGCCACTACGAGGGGCGCAGCAAAGATTCCCATGGAAATCCTGTGCTCACCAGTGGCCGGTATATCACTATGTGGCGCAGAGAACCGGATGGCAACTGGAAAGTAGTGTTGGACGCCGGCTCAAACGAGCCTGCCGGCGCCGGAGACTGCTGCAAGCTGCCAACCGCGAATTAAGCGAATGTCTCCAAATCCGGGCCATTTGTGAAGAATCTTCATGTGCTCTGGCGCCTGATCAACTTGGTAACAGGGAGCAGGGTTCCGCCGGTAACATACAACTGAATCCATCGCCCGGTTATCGAAGTACCACAGTGGCATTTCAATTTCCACAAAATTGGCCTATTTGTGTAAGAGCCAAATCATAATATTTTTCAGATACTTACCTCGTCTGCGTGTAACTTATGTGTGCGATGCAAGGCCCGAAACGCTTTGATTCACCGGATGTGTCTTTGCATTCGGAATTCAGCGTCTTCGACCGAAATCCCGATCCGGCACTGGATGAGCTCGTCGAGCTCACTGCGATTCTTTGTGGGGCAGATTATGCCTACATCGCCTGGGCAGATTACAACCGGCTCTGGTTCAAATCCCGCTTCGGCTTCAAAGGAATCGAGCAGACCCGCACCACGACTGGTTGCCACTGGACTTTGGAAAAAGGCACATCGCTGCTCATCAACAACGCAGGAGAAGACTCCAGATTTCTTCCTCAGGGAATTCCACTGACCGGCGCCAGGCCCTGCCTTTCCTACGCCGGAACTCCGCTGGTTACCAGCACGCAGCAGATGGTTGGCACGCTGGCGGTGTTGTCCGTCGAAGCCAATCATTTCAAACCAGAGCATCTCACACTCCTCGAAATTCTTGGCCATCAGGCGGTCACGCGGCTTGAGCTTTACAGCCGCATTCGCATGCAGGAACAGGCACAGCGCACACGGCAACGCACGGAGCGCGCTCTTGCCGTAGAACGCTTGTTCGTAGCCGCTACGCTGGACTCAATTCCGGCTTTGGTCATTGTGCTCGATACCGCTGGCCGCATGGTGCGGTTGAATCAGCCATGCGCTCTGCTCACGGGCCTCGCGCTCAGCGAGGCCATCGGACGCCCCTTCGTTGATGAAGTCATCGAGCCCGCCGATCGCGATTGGGTCGCGAGTAAACTTCGCAATGCGGCTGCAGGCCAGGACTCCGGTCCGCATGAAACACCATGGCGCGCCGGCGGAAGCGCAGCAGAGACTGCCAATCCAAATACCAGGCGCATCAGTTGGACCATTCGTCCACTCAAGGGCCCCAATGGCGAAATCCAATACCTCATCATCAGCGGCCAGGATGTAACCGAACAGCGGCAAATCGAAATGGCGCTGATGTCGAGTGAGACACGCTATCGTCAGGTGGTTGAGAACTCGCTTGGATTTGTTTTCACATGCTCCATGGAAGGCCGTCTTACATCGCTGAACGCGTTCACTGCGGAAACGCTCGGCTATCGGTCTGAAGCGCTGCTCGGCCGCTCTGTCACAGAGTTGATGGATGCAGGCGGCGCGGCAGAGTTTCAGGAGTGCCTGGCGGTCCTGCATTCACAGGAAGAATGGCAAGGCGCGCTGCCACTGCGCCGCAGCGACGGCCTCTATCGCCGCATTGCGTTCCGCAGTCGCCGCATGCAGTTGCCCGGCGAGCGGCCGTTCGTCCTGAATCACGGCATGGACGTGACCGAGCAATACGAAGCCGAAGAGGCTTTGCACCTGGCAACGCGCCAGCGCGAACTCATCCTGGAGTCCGTGGGCGACGGAATTTACGGCATCGATCTCGACGGAAAACTCACCTTCATCAACGAAGCCGGCGCACGCGCTCTCGGTTATACTACCGCCGAGTTGACCGGCATCGACCTTCATGAGCTCATCCACCATAGCCACGCAGACGGCACTCCTTACTCCAAGTCGACCAGTCCAATCCTGCAGGCGCTGCGCCGCGGCGAGTCCATTCGCATGCGCGACGAAGTCTTCTGGCGCAAAGACGGCACCGCTTTTCCCGTGGAATATAGCGCCAATCCGCTGCTTGAAGCCGGGCAGATTTCCGGCATGGTCATCGCGTTCCAAGACGTTTCAGAGCGCAGGCGCCTGGAGCGCATGAAAGATGAATTCATCTCCACCGTCAGTCACGAACTGCGCACGCCGCTTACCTCCATGCGTGCATCGCTGGGATTGATTGCGTCGGGAACTCTCGACAAGCGCCCTGAAAAACAGCGCCAGATGATCGAGATGGCCATCAGCAACAGCGACCGGCTCATCCGCCTGGTCAATGACATTCTCGATTTCGACAGCGTGGAAAAGGGCCGCCTGCCGCTGCATCGCCGTCCGGTTGAAGCTATTGACCTGATGCGCCGCGCTGCCGATATTGCTCACAACGTCGCCATGAATGCGCGTATCGCGCTGACCATTCAATCAACCAAAGCCGTGGTCTTTGCCGATGAAGATCGAATCCTGCAGGTGCTGAACGAACTTGTCAGCAACGCCATCAAGTTCTCCGGGCACGATACTACCATTCGCCTTGCCGCTCAGCCTGTGCCGGCTACGGGGGCTCAGCCAGGCTCATCCAGTCTCGGCGACGTGTGCTTCATTATTGAAGATCAAGGGCGGGGCATTTCTCAGGACAAGCTGGAGCGCATCTTCGACCGATTCCAGCAAGGCGACGCTTCCGATTCGCGCGCGCTTGGTGGCACCGGCCTGGGCCTGGCGCTCTGCCGCAGCATTGTGGAGCAGCACGGTGGGCGCATCTGGGCTGAGAGCTCCCCCGGACACGGCAGCCGCTTCCTCTTCACGCTTCCCGCAGCCAGTTCATTCGGCTCGTAACAAGCTCGTCCACTCACCATACATACTTTCAAGTTAGGTGCCCGCTCGACACGATCCATCCCGTTCTCCGCGAATCCGCATCGCAGTTCGACACAGGCGCTTCCTGTTTCATTGGCAGGGCCAAATTGATTCGGGGTCTCAGCTTGTCTGCCGATCCGCTGCTGTGCGACCGCTGTCGACGTGTGCATTTTGTTCATCCCAAATTCAATTGCGAAGCTGATAAGCGGTGCTTTATCCTCGCCTCTCCGGGAGGGAACGATGAAAGCTCCCGCTGTTCGACCCTATCATTGGCTCGCGCAGTACTACGACGACTTCTTCTTACCGATTCACTCACCGCTTGATGCAGCGCGGGAACGCCTGCTGCAACGCATTCTGCCGGGCGTCAAATCTGCGTGCGATCTTGCCTGCGGCACGGGGACAACCGCCATCGGTTTTGCCCGCAGAGGCATTCGCACCTACGCGCTCGATCTGTCGCCGCACATGTGCAAACTCGCACGCCAGAAAGTTCGCAGCACACGTTTTCGTGTGCCGGTGCTTCAAGCCGACATGCGCAGCTTCAAACTCCCTGAGCGCGTCGACCTGATCACTTGCGAAGGCGACGCGCTCAATCATATTCCGCGCAAGCAGGATCTTCGCAGCGTGGCCAGGTGTGTCGCCCGTGCTCTTCAGCCGGGAGGATACTTCTTCTTCAGCATCAATTCCCCAATCGGCTTCAGGAAATACTGGACGGGAACGGTGTGCCTTGAAAAACCCGGTGCCGTGATGGTGATGCGTAGCGGTCATAGCGCCAAGGCCGACAAGGCCTGGAGCGACATTGATTGGTTTATTCGTCAGGGTCGCAGCTGGCAGCGGCGGCGCGAGCGCGTCGAAGAAGTTAGCTGGACGCGCGATGACATTCGACATGTCTTTCTGATGGCGGGTTTCGAACAGCTGCGGGCCTGGGACGCCGCCCCGTTTTTCAAGGACAATGCAATGATGTCTCCCGGTTGCTACAACCTCTACCTGGCTCGCAAGAGCTGATGCTCGTGGGACAAGGCACCGCTGCGGGCGATTCGCAGAATCAACGTGCATCATTTACCGTAGAGACAGGCACTCATTCCCCAATATGCCACCGCCGCAAGGGATCATGACCGGTTCTTCAATCACCGAAATCAAACCGCGAACCAAGCACAACAAATGGATCGTGCTTATCGCGTCCTATAAGACCTTGCAGGCCATCCTCTTTGCGCTCATAGGCCTTGGAGCGCGCCACATGCTGCATAAGGATGTGGGCGACGAGCTGGCAGCACTGGCCGACCACCTCCGTTTCAATCCCGAGTCGCGCCTGGTCAACATCATCCTCGACCGGGCTTCACTGCTGAATGATCCCATCCTGCGTCGCATCGGCATCCTGGCGTTCGCCTATTCCGCTGTCAGCTACGTCGAGGGCATCGGACTCTATTTTGAGAAAGTTTGGGCCGAGTACCTCACGCTGATCATTACCGCCTCGTTCCTGCCTCTTGAAATCATCGAGATCTTCAGACGGCAAACGTGGTTCCGCTTCAGCCTGCTTGCCGTCAACCTGCTGGTGTTTGTCTACCTGCTGCAGTTGCTGGCAATTCGCGCTCGCGAGAGGGCCAGAGATAAGGCGAAAGCGGCAGAGGGATCACATTGACGGGATGCGGTACGATCGAGGGTAAATCAGCGTATATATTGACGTGCTCACTCGTAGTTCTAACTTAAAAATCACTTATCTTCGCTTTTTCTTCACCTAACACGACCCAGATCGCCTGTCCAGCGTTGGAATCGAAGTGATCAACACAAGATGTTGTGGTTTTGAGAGATTCTTAATCTATTAGCTGAAATTTCCACATTCGCGCACTGAATCCACTCAATTTAAGCGTTTTTCCACTGGCATGCACATTGGATCAAGGGTACTATTCACCTTGTAGTGGTCAAATTTGGAGCGAAGTGGTTAGAACTGGCTGAAAAGCAACTTCACTAGGCCAATTCTACCGCGATCTTTTGCTCAGTAGCTGCATTTTCGGAGCCAGACCCGCTGGGGGGAACCAGCCTGACTAACCGAACTAATGGCAGGAACCTACCCCGCGGCACCAGAAAATGCCATGCGGAGGATTTTTGAGGCGATGTCATGTTTCGCGGAAACCACCCGGCGAAGGTTGATGAGAAGGGACGGCTGAAGCTTCCAGCTGCTTTCAAGCAGATTCTGGACGCCCAGAACGTGACCCAGTTCTACATCACCAGCGTGGATGGCAAGAGCGCCGAGGTTTGGCCGCTCTCGGAGTGGGAAAAGCGGGAAAAGGCATTAGCCGAGTTCAGCACCATGGACGACGCGGTGCAGAAGTACCTGAACCTGACCAGCTATTACGGCCAGCAGGTGGAGATGGATAACCAGGGTCGAGTGCTTTTGCCACAGATTTTGCGCGGAAAGGCACAGCTTGATGCAGACGTCACGGTTTTTGGCAAGATGGTTTTCCTTGAAGTACACAACCGCGAGATTTTCGAACAGAATCTCGCTGCAAACGAAATGACGACTGACGATCGCAAGGCAGTAGCCGCGATCCTCAGCCGCCGCAGTTGAGACAAACCCCTCAGGGGGAGCACATGTCGAAGCCAAATGTACGCCATGTGCCAGTTCTTTTACATGAAGCGATTGATTTTCTCCGTGTGCGGCCCAACGGGACCTACGTTGATTGCACGCTCGGGTTTGCAGGCCATTCCGAAGCAATCGTTCGGCGGCTGGGACCAGCAGGCCACCTGATCGGATTCGACAGGGACGCCGAAATGCTGGCGTTGGCAAAGCCCAGACTAGACGGCGTGCGCCAAGAGCTGGGCAGCAAGGCGCCGAATATCACTTATATCGGCGAGGCGTTCAGTTCCATTAGCCGGCACATTAAGCCGGGTTCGATTGATGGCCTGCTGGCCGACTTTGGCGTAAGCAGCCTGCAGTTGGATGAGGCGCACAGGGGATTCAGTTTTCAGGTGGACGGCCCTTTGGATATGCGGATGGATACGCGTTCAGGGCGAACCGCCGAACAAGTGGTGAATGAGATGGACGAGCGCGAGCTCGCAAATCTCATTTACGAGAACGGTGATGAAAGGAGGTCGCGGACAGTCGCCAGAGCCATTGTTCGGGGGCGGCCGGTTACAACTACGGGACAGTTAGCCCGGATTGTAGCCTCAGCCGTCCCGGCAATGAAACACGGACAGAAACACGGCTTTATCAACCCGGCAACCAGAACTTTTCAGGCTCTCCGTATTTACGTCAATCGCGAATTGGAAGAAATTAAGGACTTGCTTGAGGCCGCACCCCATTTGCTTAAGCCCTCCGCAAGACTCGTAATCATCAGCTTTCATTCTCTTGAAGACCGTATCGCGAAAGACAGCCTACGCGAGGGAGCACATAAAGGAATCTGGGAGATTTTGACCCGGAAGCCGGTAACAGCAGGCGAAGAAGAAACAGATCGTAACCCGCGCTCACGCAGCGCAAAGTTGAGAGCGGCGGAAAGAACACAAGGCAAGATCTAGAAAAGTAACAGAGGAGAGCAACATGGCGGCATGCACAACAACTTATTTCGAGGCCGGCCTTAACTGGCAGGCACGAGTTGCCGAGCGCAACACTGAATTGCTGGCGCAGCAGCCCACGCGCCGACGCCGTGTTCGTACGCCTGAGTTCTTCTTCGCGCATCACCTTGACAATTCGCGGTTGCAAAAGTCGCCTGATCCGGTACGCTTGCGCGAAATGCGCCTCTTCTCCGCTGCCGTGTTCTTTCTGTTCTCGCTTGTGATGGTTTACGGCATGCAGCACTTCTACGCCATCGAAGGCAGCTATCGCGTGGAACAGGAAAAGCAGACGCTCAGCCAGCTGCGCGAAGAGAACCGGCAACTGCGTCTTGCCCAGGCCGAACTCACGCAGCCGGGACGCATTGATACCATGGCCCGCGGACTTGGCCTGGTTGCGCCGCAGCCCGGACAAGTAATTCATCCCAACTTGCGCGGAGACGTGAATGCGCCGGTTGAAGCCCGCATGGCTCCTCCGGCTCAACCCGCGCAGTAATTTGGAAGCTGGTATTTCGGCAGTCGGTTCCTGGCATTTGTGATCGTGAGTCAGAGAAATTTTGAAAGAATTGAATTACTTTTAAAGCAGGCACGCCCAAGCTTGGCGAAGCCAGGAACCGACAGCTGAGAGCATTCTTCCTATAGCTGGGAGTTGGGAATCGCCATGCAGGCACAAGCAACCGTTCGAGCTGCTCGTTCACGCAATAATCCCTCGCAGGTTATTCCCCTAAAACGAATTCGCTTCTGGCTCATCTGCCTCTTCTTCGCCGTTTGGGTCGCGGCCATTGCCATACGCCTCTTCCTGCTACAGGTTGTTGAGCACCATGCATACGTTGAACGCGCCTTGCGTCAGCAGCAGCGTACATTTGAGGTCGCTCCCCGCCGCGGCGTACTGTACGATCGCAACCTGCGCGAACTGGCAATGACGGTGCAGGTCGATTCTGTTTACGCCGATCCTGCGCAAATTGCAGACAAGAAAGCTGCCGCCCACATCCTTGCGGCCATTGTGCATACCGATCCCGCGGACGCGCGCACCAACGAAAGTGAGATTGCCGCGCGGCTTGCCTCGGGACACAACTTTGCATGGATCGCGCGCCGCGTCCGTCCTGAAATAGCAACGCGCGTGCGCGCTCTCAACCTCAAGGGCATCTTCTTCCAGAAAGAATTTCAGCGCTTTTATCCTGACAACAACATTGCCGCGCAGGTGCTTGGCTACGTGGGTGTAGATGACAACGGGCTCGGCGGCCTTGAACAGAAATTCGACGAGCAGCTTCACGGCACGCCCGGCGAAATGCTGACCGCCATGGACGCGCGCCGCCAGGTGCTTGGCTCAAGCGAGCACGAGCCGGAGCCGGGCCGCAACATGGTGCTCACCATCGACGAGAACATCCAGTACATGGCAGAGAAGGCGCTGGACCACACGATGGAGCGTACCAAGGCCCTTAACGGCACGGTTGTCGTGCAGGACTCCCACACCGGCCAGATTCTGGCGCTCGCCATTCGCCCCGATTTCAATCCCAATGATTATCGCCACACAACGCCCGAGCGGCTGCGTAATCATGCGGTAAGCGATGTGTACGAGCCGGGGTCCACATTTAAGCTTGTTACCTACGCCACCGCGCTTGACCAGAAAGTAGTAACGCCGGACGACATGATTGACTGCCAAGGCGGACAGATCACGCTCGCGGGCCGCGTAATCCACGATGACAAGAGCGATCGCGGACTCGGGGTTGTTTCGGTAGCGACCGCCCTGGCACGTTCAAGCGACGTTGCCGCCGTCAAGCTCGCGCTCAAGGTGGGACCTGACAAGTTTTACGATTCGATTCGCGCCTTCGGATTTGGTTCGCGCTCAGGCGTCGAGCTCCCCGGTGAAACGCGCGGCCTGCTGGCGCCCGTCAAAAAGTGGGGCGCATCGTCCATCGGCTCAATCGCCATCGGACAGGAAGTTGCTGTCACTCCAGTCCAGCTCGTCACCATGGTGTCGACCATCGCCAACGGCGGCGTTTATCTGCCACCGCACATCTTGTTTCCCGGCCAGGTGGATTCGCCCACGCAGCAATCTCTCGCGGCACAACCTTTCAAGGCCGGCGAGGATCTGCCCAATCCCCTGCCCGATGGATCGCACCGCGTGATCTCCACCATGGCCGCAGCGCAAATGCGCAAAATGATGGAAGGCGTAGTGCTGTTCGGTACCGGCAAGCCCGCGCAGCTCAACGGCTACTCCTCCGGCGGCAAAACCGGCACCGCGCAAAAGATCGACCCCAATACGCACAAGTATTCGAAGTCAATGCACATTGCATCATTCACCGGCTTCGCTCCCGTGAACAATCCTGTGATCTCTGTGGCGGTGGTCATCGATACGCCGCAAGGCGACTACTACGGCACCAGCGTGTCTGCACCGGTGTTCGCTGAAGTTGCGCAGCAGGTGCTCGAATACCTGGGAGTGCCGCACGATGTTGACCTGAAGCCGGTGGCGAATGCCAAGCCTGTAAAACCCGCCCCTGAAGATGACTCGAGCGTGGACGAGAGCGACATCCAGGCACTCTACCAGGCAGCCAACGATCTTCCAAGCGACGATCCCCTGCGCGGAGGTCCACAGCCACAGCCCGCATCAACCAGCACCACTGCGCCGGCAAAAACCACTTCGCCCGCAGCATCGCAGATTGTGGCCAACTCGCCTGCGCCACCCGCAGCCAGTGCCGTGCAGCAGCAGCCGCAGACCGTCACTCTCGGCGATCCTAATCGAGTGCGCGTGCCCTCGCTTACCGGAATCCCAATTCGCAGAGTGATTGAGCAGGCCGCCGCCGCAGGACTCGAAGTGCAGATCGTCGGCAACGGAACATGCCGCCAGCAAGCGCCCGCCGCCGGCGCAATGGTCGCGCCGAACACTAAAATCGTCGTCCGCTGCGGACATTAGTCGATACATGAGATCGTGACCTTTCCGCATTCCATCGTGTTCCAACTACAATTAACTCAGAATGAATTGGAACGATCTTATCTCCGAAATCACCGCCGACAATGCAACTGGCGGCTCCGACGCACCCATTACCGGAATCGAATATGACTCGCGGCGCGTTCTCCCAGGCTCTGTCTTTGTCGCCATGAAAGGCGGGTCGACGGATGGAAATAAATATATTGATAAAGCGATTGCCGCAGGTGCACTTGGCATCATCACAGACTCGCCGCACACTTTCGACCATCTGACGGTTTATGAAGCAGGCCGGCCCGCGCTTGAAGTCGAGCACGGACGCCGCGCCCTGGCCCAGGCCTCAGCAGCATTTTTTAGCCATCCGGAACGCAAGCTCGCCGCCATCGGCATCACCGGCACAAATGGCAAGACGACCACTGCCTTTCTCACTGAATCACTGCTGAACGCCGCCGCGCGCAAAACAATCCTCATCGGCACCATTGAATTCCATGTTGCCGGTGAGGTTCGCCCCTCCGTGCACACTACGCCCGAATCGCGCGACCTATTTGCATTGATGGCGGAAGGCGCAGAGCGCGGAGCTACCGAACTCATCACCGAAGTCTCAAGCCACGCACTCGACCAGGGCCGCATGTCTGGCATCCAATTTGACGTGGCCGTATTCACCAACCTCACGCGCGACCATCTTGACTATCACCAGACGATGGAGAAATACTTCTCTGCCAAACGGCTGCTCTTCGACGGCACGGTTTATCCAGCTCCGCGCGTAGCCGTTATCAACGCGCAGGATGACTGCGGCAAGCAGCTTGCTGCGGCCGCACGAAGGGCCGGCACTGAAGTTCGCATGTATGGAATTGGCGCGGGCGAATGGCGAGTGGCAAGTTACTCGCTCACTCCCGGAGGCGCAGTTCTGCAGCTTGAAACACCGGCAGGCAGCGCACAGGTTAATTCGCAACTTGCCGGCGAAGTGAACATCCTCAATCTGCTGGCGGCCTTCACCGCAGCACATGCGCGCGGTATCGCATTCAGCGATCTTGTTGCCGCAGTGCCCACGCTCAAGCCAGTTCCTGGCCGCTTTCAGCCTGTCGATGCAGGCCAGCCCTTCACCGTTATCGTGGACTATGCGCACACCGACGATGCGCTGCGCAATCTGACCGCACTCGCGCGACAGATGACTGCCGAGTCGGGCAAGCGCGTCATCATTGTCTTTGGCTGCGGTGGAGATCGCGACCGCACCAAGCGCCCCAAGATGGGCAAAGCCGCAGGCGCGGGCAGCGATTACGTTGTAGCCACGAGCGACAATCCGCGCAGCGAAGATCCGCTTGCGATCCTCGCCGAAATTGAACCCGGCCTCAAATCGACCGGAGTCAAGTACACCGTGGAACCTGATCGCACCAGCGCAATCCGGCTCGCAGTTGAAGCAGCGGAGCCGGGCGACGTGGTTCTGATCGCCGGCAAAGGCCATGAGAAGGAACAGATCCTGAACGGTAGTACAATTCCGTTCGACGACACTGAGGTAGCGCGCGCCGCTTTGCGCGAACTCGGTGCCAGAATGGGATATGGTGGGGAGCAATGAAACTCACGCTGGCAGAGGCGGCAATTGGAGCAGGCGCAGTGCTGGAAGCGCCGGCTTCGTTTGCCAATGCAGGCGCGATCAAAGTTTCAGGCTACTCCATTGACTCGCGCACCGTGGGCCAGGGCGAACTGTTCTTTGCGGTACGCGGCGAACGACTCGACGGTCACGATTTCATAGCGGCGGCCTTCGCTCGCGGGGCAGTGGCTGCGGTGGTTTCGCGCGCCCGAGTTGCTGGATTGCCGGATGATGTGCTGGCTTCGCCGCTGCTCATTGCTGAAGATCCGCTCTTAGCTCTGCAGTCGCTGGCCACGCACATTCGCCGCCAGTGGGGACACCGCGTTGTAGCCATCACCGGCTCTGCCGGCAAAACCACGACAAAAGAGGCTGTGGCCGTAGCGCTCGAAGCAAAATTCAAGGTCTTGAAATCGCAGGGCAATCTCAATAACGGATTTGGATTGCCGCTGCAGTTGCTGCGCCTTGAGCCCGAGCACGAAATCGCCGTGATTGAAATGGGCATGAACCATGCCGGCGAAATCGCGTCTTTATGCCGCATTGCCGCGCCCGACTGGGGTGTTGTTACCAACGTCGGTACAGCGCACATTGAGAATTTTGCTGAAGGGCAGGATGGCATAGCTCGCGCCAAATTTGAGTTGGTGGCCGCGTTGCCGGCAAACGGCGTGGCCTTTCTCAATTGCCTCGATCCCTACGTCTCACAATTTGGCCGTGATTTTCCGGGACACGTGGTGTATTTTGGCGAAGGCCCCTGCGCGGATCCGCAAATACTTTCGGTAAAGGAAGACCTTGAAGGCCTGCATGTGAACTTCCGCGCTGCAGAGCGCGAAGGCAGCTTCAAATTGAAGCTGCTTGGACAGCACAACGCTACGAATGCCATCACTGGGTTGGCGGTCGCTCTCGAAGCGGGTGTTGATCTGGACGCTGCAATCGCCAGGCTCGAATCGCTCACAGCCGGCGACAAGCGCGGACAGATTTTAGATATTGCCGGCACGGAGATTCTCAATGACTCCTACAATTCCAACCCTGAAGCACTACGTTCGATGATTCGTACGCTGGCCGCGCGCCCCGCCCGGGGCAGACGCATTCTGGTTGCGGGCGAGATGCTGGAGCAGGGCGAACACGCGCCCGAACTTCACTCCACATGTGGCCTTACTGCGGCGGAAGCAGGAATTGATTTGGTTCTGGGCGTACAGGGCAATGCCCGACATCTGGCCACAGCCGCATGTTCCGGCGGTGTAGCTTCGCTGTTTTTGCCCGATGCGGAAGCGGCCGGCCGTTGGCTGGTTCAGAATGTTGTACCCGGTGACGTTGTACTCGTAAAGGGCTCGCGCGGAGTTCACCTGGAGCGCGCCATCGAAATCCTCAAACAAGCAAAGGCCTGACAGGAGGGCCAGTGAAACTTAACCGAATGCTCGGCAGTATGCTGCTCGTTGCGCTCACATGCGCGATACCTTTCGCGGCAGCTCAAAAACTTCCTAACTTTCAAACACCGGCGTGGACCAGGCCGCATGCGCCGTTCAAGATCGTCGGCAATCTTTATTACGTCGGCAGCGACGATCTCGCTGCATATCTGATTGACACGCCGAAAGGCCTGATCCTCATCAACAGCAATCTCGAATCGTCTGTTCCGCAGATTCGCGCGAGCGTTGAAAAGCTCGGCTTCAAGTTCAGCGATATTAAAATTCTGCTCATCAGCCACGGACACTTCGACCACTGCGCGGGCAGCGCCGACATACTCAAACAGACCGGCGCCAAGTATTACGTGATGGACGCCGATGTCTCTGTGGTTGAATCCGGCGGCAAAACGGACTTTGAATACAGCACGCGGACAGATTTTCATTTCCCTCCCGCACATGTGGATCGAGCGCTGCATGACGGCGGTAAAGTAAGCCTTGGCGGCGTCACGCTCACCGCGCACCTTACCGCCGGCCACACCAAAGGGACTACAACCTGGACGATGGACGAAGTGGAAGGCGGCCGCACTCTGCACGTTGTAATCGTCGGCAGTCCGAACGTGAACGAAGGCTACAAACTGGTGAACAATAAGCAATACCCGAAGATCGCCGACGACTATAGGCGCGGTTTCGAGGTTCTCAAAAACCTGCCGTGCGACATCTTCCTTGGCGCCCACGGTGGATATTTCGGGCTTGCACAGAAGTTTCCACGCTGGCAAAACCGAGACAAAGATGCTTTTATCGACCCTGCCGGTTACAAAGCGTGGATTGCCAATCGTCAACAGGCATTCGAGAAAGAACTGTCGCGCCAAAAAGCCGGCAAGCCATAGATTCGGTAAAACCTAATGGCTGCTCCACGCGGTCCCGCCAAGCGTTAACCGAGGGTTCGTGATCCACATCACAAACCTGGAAGTATCATGGATGCAATTATGAATGCGGCAGATCCATTTCGGAACGGCCGCATTCATTTCGTCAAGGCAGGTAGTGATTTGCAGCTCGATCCCTCGGCGTTCCTTGCTGACTCTGATCTGATTCAGGCGCTTGAAAAGCGTTCGACCCCCGTCTTGTGTAATGAAGACCGGGTTCTGTTCCGCCAGGGCGATCCGCCGGTGGGCCTGTACATCCTGAGCAATGGAGAAGCTACCGTCTCGATGGAGACCGGGAACGACGAGATCACGTTTTCCTGCCTGGCGACGGATGGTTCCCTGCTGGGACTACCGGCCCTGATCGCCAACCAGCCCTATTCTCTGACCGCGGTGGCTCAAAAAGGCGCAAAAATCGGGTTTATCGATCAAGATCAGTTCAACTCCCTTATGCAGTCTGAACTCGCGCTGATGGTAAAGATTCTTCAAGTCCTGGCTGCGGAAGTCCGCTCGGCCCGGATGGCCATTACGCAGCAATAGCTGCAGAGCCCGGAGTTTAACCCGCTTCATCCGTGTTGCGGACCATATCCTTGGCCGGCCTGCAAACCCCCAGAATCAAAGGACCTGCACCCGAGCCACCCCTTACCTGCTAAACTCTCAATCGTCATGCTCGGTTCATGCTTGCTGATCACGGCTGTAACTTATCTGCTTGGTTCTATTCCAACGGGATACCTGCTGGTGCGCATTTTCCGCCATGAGGACATTCGCTCCGTGGGCAGCGGCAACATAGGAGCCACCAATGTGCTGCGCACCGTCGGCAAGGGCCTGGGCGCGGCCACATTCCTACTGGATATGCTGAAGGGCAGTACCGCGGTCTGGGTGGGTGGCCTGATTGGATCGATGTTGATTCCCGATGCCCCGCTGCGCTCTGTGCAGGCGCTCGCGGCGCTATGCGCGGTGCTGGGCCACATGTTCCCCATCTGGCTTAAGCTGCGCGGCGGCAAGGGAGTTGCCACCGGCTTCGGCGTCTTTCTGGTTGCGGCGCCCTGGGCGGCGCTGGCTGCCATCTCAGTTTTTATTGTTGTGCTGTTCCTCAGCCGTTTCGTCTCGCTCGCATCCATTCTTGGGGCCGGACTTTTCCCGGTATTCGCATTTTTCATGGTCACCGGACAAAAGCCGGCTGTATTCATAGCGGTGCAGTTCGCCGTGGCGCTGCTCATTATCGTGAAACATCATCAGAATATTCGCCGCCTGCTGGCAGGCACGGAATCACGCTTTGGAGCCCGTAAATGAGTCGAATTACCGTACTGGGTTCCGGAGCCTGGGGAACCGCCATCGCTCTATCTCTCTACCGCCGGGGCGGTCATCACATCAAGCTGTGGGCCCATAGCCCTGAAGCTGCTCAGGACATCATTGACGCGGGCGAAAACACGCTTTTCTTTCCCGGCTTCCCCATTCCTACGGACCTTAAGATTACGGGCCACGAAAACGCTGTTGCCGATGCGGAGATCATTGTCTCGGTGGTGCCGTCGGAATTTTTGCGAGCCACCATTTCGCGCTTGCGCCCTTACATGCACGACGGGCAGATTATCGTAAGCGCAACCAAGGGTGTTGAAGATCGCACGCTGCTTCGCATGACTGAGGTGATCAGCGCGTGCGTCGCCAGCAGTAACGCGACCGTTCCAGCGCGCGATCTGCTCATTGGCGCAATGTCGGGCCCTAGTTTTGCGCTGGAAGTTGCGCAAGGACAGCCAACAGCTATCACCGCCGCGTTCCATGATCCCGCTATCGCCGCTCGCGTTCAGCATGAGTTCTCTTCTGAATCGCTGCGCCTCTACACATCCACCGACGTCATCGGCGTGGAGCTTGGCGGCGCGCTCAAAAACGTGATCGCAATTGCCGCCGGTGTTGCCGCCGGCATTGGCCTGGGATACAACTCCGCGGCTGCGCTCATGACGCGCGGCATTGCTGAGATTACGCGGCTAGCGGTGGCCTGCGGCGGCCGTCGCGAAACGCTTGCCGGACTTTCCGGCGTGGGCGACCTGGTGCTGACCTGTACCGGCTCACTGAGCCGCAACCGCACCGTGGGCCACGCGCTGGGCGAAGGCAGAAAGCTGCCTGAAATCCTGGAATCGCTCGGCGGCAAAGTTGCGGAAGGTGTGTTGACCACTCATGCAGCACTGGGTCTGGCCCGCAAACACAACATCGAAATGCCCATCACTGAGCAAATGGAAATGATCCTGACCAAGGGCAAAGACCCTCGCGAAGCCATTAAAGACCTGATGCTGCGCCCCGGCAGAGACGAACACTAATTCATCGCTTGGCAATAAAGCTGAACAGCAGCACACAAAGCACGATGAGACTGATAACCGTATAGAGCTTGTCGCGGAGAAGCGCGAAGCCTACCACGCCAAAGATCACGCGGCACACGGGCGTTGCGATAAGCAGCAGAAGGCCGAAGCCCATGATGCCGCGTGGATTCAGATGTGCAGCGCTGCCGACAATGCCGCCGATAGTCGTCGTTGCCGGCGTGGCGGCATGGAAGTGTTCGTAGTCGCGCAGCGAACCGCCGTTTTGCGCCAGATACATAACGCCGCCAAGGAGCACCACCAGCGCCGCGATCGTAACGCCGATCTGCAGCATGCGTCCCATCGCCATCTCAAGGCCGTGTTCTTTTTCGCCTGACACTCACAGCCTCCCTGTAATGCCGTTGTAGATCATCTCCGCGCCAAGCGCCACAATGACCACCGCGAACCCAAGCCTGATCGTTTTGACCTCAGTGCGCGCCAGTACACGCGCGCCTATAAGCGAGCCCACCAAAACGCCGAGCATAACCGGCATCGCCAACGACGGCAGAACGTATCCGCGGCTGAGGTAGATGCCCGCGCTGGCGGCTGCGGTTACGCCGATCATAAAATTGCTCGTCGTAGTGGAGACCTTGAAGGGCAGTTTCATGGCGTAGTCCATGGCCAGCACTTTGACCGCGCCTGACCCTATACCAAGCAGCCCGGAAAGCGTTCCTGCTCCAAACATGATGCCGAACGCCGCAGGAACATGCGTGGCCACGTACTCCTGCTGGTCGCCGTTCACAGGATAGCTGCCATTGAGCCTCAGCTTCATTGCCAGCGGATCGGGCTTGCCGCTCGGAGCCACGTCTTGTAGCTTATGCAGCGAGGCCCACGCCGAATACAACAGCACCACGCCAAAGATAACGCCGATCCAATTGCCTGTGACTTTGGCAGTAAGATATGCGCCGAGAATTGCGCCAAGCGTAGTAGCCACTTCAAGAAACATGCCGATGCGAATGTTCGAGTAGCCCTCGCGCACGTAAGCAGCGGCGGCGCCGGACGATGTGGCGATGACAGAAACAAGCGACGCGCCCAGAGCGTAGTGGATATCCACTTTAAACAGCAGGCAAAGCGCGGGAATGATGACCACGCCGCCGCCGAGCCCTGTCATTGCGCCCAAAAAGCCGGCCAGTAGAGAGGTGCCAAACACGGCCAGCGAAAAAAGAAGAACACTCACATAGACAGGATAAATGCAGGGTCCGGCTCTCAATGCCAGCTCTCAGCTTTCAGCCAAAAGCTCTCAGCCAAAAGCCGATCGTTAAATTCAGCCGCGGTAGCTGAAAGCTGAGCGCTGACGGCTGTTTCGCTATCCGCCTGCGATGGCGCCAATGATGAGCAGCGGCTCGCGTCCGTTAACAACGTCCGCGGGCAGCGCCACGTCCATACCGTCGTTGGAAAGATCTTCCTGGCAGGCAAAGAAGCGCAGAAAGGCGCGGCGTTTTCCCGTATCGTATTCGCGAACGGTTCCGCGCAACATGGGGTAAGCGGCCTCGAGCGCGTCAAGAACGCGACCGATGGTGACGGGCGCCGCGACTTCGAGCGAGATTTCAGGTCCAACCTCGGCAAGATTGCGAAGATGAAATGGCAAGGCCACGCGGATCGAATGCCGATCCGCGCCGCCCTGCAACGTCGGTTCACTCATTTGAGTGTCTGCACCTCAACCGAAAGCACAGATGGAAGATTTTGCACAATCGGCGTCCATGTATCGCCGGAGTCCGCTGAAGCATATACCTGGCCGCCGGTGGTGCCAAAGTACACGCCACACTTGTCGAGCGAGTCGACCGCCATGGCATCGCGCAGCACATTCACATAGCAATCCTTTTGCGGCAGGCCCTTCTCAAGCGCCTCCCACTCGTTGCCTCCGCTGCGGCTGCGGAACACGCGCAGCTTGCCATCGATCGGGAAATGCTCTGAGTCGCTTTTGATGGGCACAACGTAGACGGTTTCAGGCTCGTGGGCATGCACATCAATCACAAAGCCAAAATCTGTCGGCAAATTGCCGCTGACCTCGCGCCAGTTGTCGCCGGCATCGTCGCTGCGCATCACGTCCCAGTGCTTCTGCATAAAGAGAACATTGGGCCGCGAAGGGTTCATGGCAATGTGGTGAACACAGTGGCCGGTCTCCGCATTGGGATCGGGAATGAATTGCGACTTCAGCCCCTTGTTGATCGGCTTCCAGGTCTTCCCGCCGTCGTCGGTGCGGAACGCGCCCGCAGCTGAGATGGCAATGTAAATTCGGTCGGGGTTGCTGGGGTCCAGGATCACGGTGTGCAAACACATGCCGCCTGCGCCCGGCTGCCACATCGGGCCCGTCCCGTGGCCGCGCAGGCCGGAGAGTTCGTGCCAGCTTTCGCCGCCGTCGGCTGATTTAAACAGCGCCGCGTCTTCAATTCCGGCAAACACGGTATTGGGGTCGGTTAGGGAGGGCTCAAAGTGCCAAACTCGCTTGAATTCCCAGGGGTGCTGGGTGCCGTCGTACCACTGGTGAGTCGTCAGAGGCTTGCCGCTTTCAGGCGACACATCGTAGGCGAAACGATTGCTTGGCTTTGGCGGCCACGCATCTGCGGGCTTTTCGCCCACGGGTACACCCGGCTGCATCCAGGTTTTGCCGCCGTCGTCGGACCGTTGCACCACCTGGCCAAACCATCCACTGGTTTGCGAGGCGTAAATGCGATTGGGGTCAACCGGCGAGCCTTTCAGGTGATAGATCTCCCAGCCCGCAAAAAACGGGCCGTCCACAGTCCAATTATTGCGTTTGCCATCCGCGCTCAGAATGAACGCGCCTTTCTTGGTGCCTACCAGAACGCGAACACCACTCATAAACCAGCTAACCTCCAAGGGGGATTCAGGGCACAGCCGCAGCAGCATTCGAGGCTGTGGCCCGGGGTCGGGGAAGACCCGCTAGCGCATTCTTTCCGATTTACGTTGCGAAATGCAAGTGAAAATTCCTCAAGGTATCTTGTAAGTCGCCGCTAAAAGAATGAGAATCTTGATATCCCCTAAACCCCGCGCACCTGGGGCGCGGAAAGTTAGCTTTATTAGTTAGTTTGTATCAGAGGACCAGATGGCCTTCTCCCGGCATGGTTTCACTCGTGGCGGCTTGCAGTCGCTGCGAGCGTACGCCTGGATATGCATGGCCGTTTTCGCGGCGTTGGCCGGGCCGCAAGTCATCGGGGCACAGGTCGCCAATCGCCTTCCGCAAAGCATCGACACAACGCGCACGTTTGTCTTGCAAAACCATCACCCTCAGTGGGCAAGCGCGGCTAACAGCGTCGGGGCCGTTCCCGCGGATGCGCCACTCAACCAATTCACTCTGGTGCTTTCACGCACCGCCGCGCAAGAGGAGGCATTTGAGCAGTTGCTGGCAAATCAGCAGAATCCTGCATCTCCTGAATACCATCATTGGCTCACGCCGCTGGAGGTGGGCGCGCGCTTCGGCGTCTCGGATGCCGATGTGGCAGCGATTGAAGGCTGGCTGCAGTCGCAGGGGTTGCATGTGAACTGGGTTTCAGCGAGCCGCATTTTCGTGGGGTTCGGAGGCTCGGCATCCAATGTTGGCCGCGCCTTCGGAACCGAGCTGCGCTACTACAACGTGAACGGCGCGCAGCGCATGTCTGTGACGGCTGATCCGGTAATTCCGCGGGCGTTAGTTCCGGTTATAGGATCCATTCGCGGACTCTACGACATTGATGACAGGCCGGCCGTGCGGTCTTCGATTGCGCAGTCGGTGACGCCGGAGATGAACCTTTCAAACGGCACCCATTTCGTTTCTCCAAAAGATTTCGTCACCATTTACGACGTGCCCAGGTCTTACACGGGAGCCGGTGTCACAGTCGGCATCGTGAGCTGGTCGCGAACCAATTTAGCAGATTTCGCCAACTTCAAATCCAAGACTGGGACGAGCTTTCAAAATCCGACTGAAATTGTTCCGACAGCTTTCGGCGGAATCGATCCCGGCCCGGCCTACACTACTCAGCAGTCATGCAGTACATGTCTTGATGGGCAGACTGAAGCCACGCTCGATGTTGAGCGCGTGGGCAGCACCGCACAGGAAGCCAACATTCTGCTGATGGTTTCCTCCTCGTCCGGCAGCGGCGGAGGCATTGGCGCAGATGCTCAGTACCTGGTCAATACAGATCCCGTTCCAGCGCAAGTGATGTCCATCAGCTTTGGCGGCTGCGAAGCCAACGCAGGACCCTCTGGTGTTGCCTACTGGAACTCAATATTTCAGCAAGCTGCCGGGGAAGGTATTTCAGTTTTCGTATCGTCTGGCGACTCCGGCGCAGCCGGCTGCGATGCGGCCTTTTCGGCGCCGCCGTCTTCCCCTGGGGCGAACAGTCCCAACTACATTTGTTCGTCACAATATGCCACTTGCATGGGCGGAACACAATTCAACGACTCGACTGGCACTTCAACCTACTGGAACTCGAGCAACGGCTCCGGATTAGCATCGGCAATCGGCTACATTCCTGAGGGCGGATGGAACGAGTCAACGCCGACTTCGGTTGCGGCATCGGGCGGTGGCGTTAGCCGCGTGATTCCAACACCGTGGTGGCAGACTGGAACAGGTGTGCCTGCCGAACGAACGGGCCGCTATACGCCGGATTTATCGTTCACCTCCGCGGGGCATGACGGCTACTTCGGCTGCATGGCAGCCGGCGGCGGAAGCTGTGAGGGATCGCCCTTCAACTTTATCGCGTTCGAAGGAACCTCCGCGACAGCACCTGGAATGGCGGGAATTGCAGCATTGCTCGACCAAAGACTCGGTTCTGCGCAGGGCAATCTGAATCCCGAAATCTACGCGATTGCAGCCAGCAATCCGGCCGCTTTCCACGACGTTACTGTGGAGACCAGCGGCGTTGCCGGTTGCCATGTGAACACGGCCAGCATGTGCAACAACAGCATTCCCCCACCGGCGAATCGTTCGAGAGGCCAGGCGGGATACCTGGTGGGTGATGGCTACGACGAAGTCACCGGGCTTGGCTCGCTTGACGTGGATGCGTTTCTGAACAGCATCGCTGCTCCCCCCACCATCAAGATTCTGGCCACTCCTTCAAGCCTGACATTTCCGACAGAGTTTCTCGGCTATTCAGCAACGGCGCAGTTAGTCATTCAGAATTCCGGCTCGACGACGCTGAATGCGCTTGCAATTTCGATTGATGGAGCTAATGCCGGAGATTTCAGCCAGACAAGCGATTGCCAGTCTTCGCTGAATGCCGGCAGCGGATGCACGATCCAGGTTACGTTTAAACCCACTGCCGCAGGATCGCGGACCGCCGGCCTGACGATTACGTCGAGCAATGCATCGAATTCTCCGCAAGGGGTGCCACTGACAGGCACGGGATCAAATACGCTGCTGGTTCCCTCAATGTTTGCCTACGCTTCGCCAACCACTGCAACCACAGCCCAGCTGGTAACGGTGTCGATATCGGCGGTGCATCCTGAAGCGCAGTATCCGACGCCTACGGGCACAGTGCAGTTAACCGCGGGCGGTTACGTTTCGTCGCCTGTTGTGCTCATAAGTGGCAATGCGACAGTGAATATTCCCGCAGGAGCGTTACCCCTCGGAACAGACGTATTGGTAGCTACCTATGCGCCTGATGCGGCGAGTTCGACGCTCTACCAAAGCACGACTGCGAACGCAACCGTCACCGTCAATCCGATTACCAAGTTGACGCCGACAGTAATGGTCACGCCTACACCTGCAAACCTGACGACCGTGCAGACGTTGAGTGTAGCAGTTACGGTAAGTGGGGGCAGTGGGAATCCGGCGCCGACTGGCACTGTGAACCTGGCAAGCGGCAGCTATTCTTCGGCTTCAACTGCGCTGAGCAATGGCAACGCTACCATTAATATTTCCGCGGGCACACTGGCGGTGGGTAGTGACCAGCTAATCGCTACTTACACTCCG
>Ga0265325_10000433_pt1 | contig 30059 bp, 33 predicted proteins | sample 41420metaG_FD_202090 | JGI IMG/M metagenome (GOLD analysis project Ga0265325, IMG submission 202090) | Rhizosphere microbial communities from Carex aquatilis grown in University of Washington, Seatle, WA, United States - 4-14-20 metaG | ecosystem: Host-associated > Plants > Roots > Rhizosphere... | reverse complement strand
CGGCGCGCAGCAAGCCCAAACCACGACCTCCGCAGCTAATCACTCGCGCGCCCCCAGGCACGAGTAAGACCCTTAACAATACGACCATTTCGCGGCCTTGCCGAACCTCCCCCGGTCCGGCCGCCCGGCGCTGAAGGGCCCAAAATGAGTAGCGGTGACAGCCGAGAAGAGCAAGGATTTCCGCGGCTTAATCGCCGCGCTCGGGCACCGATTCAACCCTATTGGTTACCGGCGGGGCCGTCTCAGACGATCAGCACGATCTTGCCGATATGCTGGCTGGTTTCCATGCGGGCGTGGGCCTCGCCGGCTTTGTTCAGCGGATAGGTCGAGTCGATGACAGGCTTGATCTTGCCGCCCGCGATCAGCGGCCAAACCCGGCTTTCCAGGCCGCGGGCGATCTCCGCCTTCTCGGCCACGGTGCGCGGACGCAATGTCGAGCCGGTGTGTGTGAGGCGTTTCCTCATCAGGTTGGCGAAATTGGCGGTGGCCTTGGGCGCGCCGGTGAACGACACCTGAGCGATCACCCCCTGCTCCGCCGCGGCATCGTAGTTTCGATCGACGTAATCGCCGCCGACGATGTCGACGATCAGGTTGGCGCCCTTGCCGCCGCTCGCCTCCTTGGTGGCCGCGACGAAGTCCTCGGTCTTGTAGTTCACCGCGACATCGGCGCCGAGCTTCTTCGCTGCATCGCATTTCTCTGCCGAGCCTGCGGTGGTGACGATCTTGGCGCCGAACGCCTTGGCCAGCATGATCGCCGTGGTGCCGATGCCGGAGGTGCCGCCATGCACCAGCACCCAGTCGCCCGGCTTCACGTCGGCGCGCATGAACATGTTCTGCCAGCAGGTGAAGAACGTCTCTGGCATGGCCGCGGCCTCGACCATCGAGAGCTGCGGCGGCACCGGCAGCGCATGCGGCTCGTAGGCCAGGCAGTATTGCGCATAGCCGCCGCCGACCACGAGCGCGCAGACCTTGTCGCCAAGCTTCCATCGCTTGACGTCGGAGCCGAGCGCTGCGACCTCGCCCGCGATCTCAAGCCCCGGAATATCTGGCGCGCCCTTCGGCGGCGGATAGCCGCCCTGGCGCTGACGCACGTCGGGGTAATTGACGCCGGCCGCCGCGACCTTCACCAGGATTTCACCCGGCCCGGGCGCGGGCACCGCGCGCTCCTCCGGCACCAGCATCTCCGGACCGCCGGGGGCGCGGATGGCGATCGCAGTCATACGTGAAGGCAGCGTCATGATGTCCTCGCGATTGGGTCGACGCTGGTTTAGTGGGCGCGCTGCGGTGTGACAACCGCGCCGGGCGTGGCTATGTTTCCGGCAAAAGCCCGGAGGCGCGGATGCCCGCCATCGACGATGACGACCGGCCGAAGAAAAAGCTCGCGCACGAGATCGGGCAGGGCCTGACGCTGCTGTCGGTTGCCGAACTGACCGAGCGCATCGGGCTGCTCAAAGACGAGATCGCGCGGCTTGAAGCCGATATCAAGAGCAAGCAGGCGTCTAAGTCCGCGGCCGATCTGTTTTTCAAAAAATAGCGCCGCAACATAAAGACGGTGCGAGCACGCGCCGTGTTAACCCGGCATTAACCATAAGCAGCTTCGAGCCGGGATTTAACGCGTTGTTAAGCTTTCCGGTCCATTACTGCTTTCTGTCCATTCCTGATGGACGTTGAGTGGCTCCTGTCCACTCTGTTTGACGCCTCCCTGTTATCACCTTCGAGCCGCCGGCAACGGCGGCTCTTTTTTGTTCCGTTTCGGGGCAGGTGTATCCGCACGGTTACCATTTTGTAAACATTGCGGCTGAACGGCTAGACAGCTTCGCGCCGATCCGGGCAGATATCGCCGGTGTGGGGTGAGGCGTAGCGTATGAACGAACGTCCTGCGAACGAAGCGGCGCCGATCGTGTTCGGCGAGAAGCTGGCCAGTTCCCAGGCATTCGCCGCGCTGTTCCGCGACGGCATGAGCCTTGTCGAGGAGACGGCCGCTTATCTGGACGGCCCCGGTCGCCAGGAATCCAAGAAGCTGGAGCGCGGTGCCGCGCTCGGTTACGCGACCGAAAGCATGCGCCTGACCACGCGCCTGATGCAGCTTGCCTCGTGGCTGCTGCTGCATCGCGCGGTCAAGGAGGGCGAGATGACGCTCTCCCAGGCCAACAAGGAAAAATCCAAGGTCAAGCTCGCCGCCGGCGAGCCCGGCGACCCGGAAACCATCAAGCTTTTGCCGGAGCGTTTGCGCGGGCTGATCGACCGCTCCAAGAAGCTCAACGATCAAGTCCGGCGGCTGGATGCCAACATCTATGCGCCCCCGCTTGCACCGGACAAGCCCCGCGCCAGCAATCCCGTCGAGCACCAACTCGGGCTGCTGAAAGCCGCGTTCGAGCAGGACGGGCACTAACAAGCGCAGAGCCAGCAAAAAACCCCCGCATCGTGCGGGGGTTTTGTTTACCGGAAATCCGAGGCTTACTTCTTGCCGGTGCTGACGCTCAGGCCAGCGAACTTCTTTTCGAAGCGCGACAGCCGGCCGCCGCGATCCATCAACTGCTGATTCCCGCCGGTCCAGGCCGGGTGCGACTTCGGATCGATGTCGAGATGCAACGTGTCGCCCTTCTTGCCCCAGGTGGTGCGCGTGGTGAACTCGGTGCCGTCGGTCATTTTGACCTTGATGGTGTGATAATTCGGATGGGTATCGGGCTTCATCGTTGCGGTCCTGCGGCCACGCCGCTTTCTGGAATTTCGGTGGATTTGCGCGGTTCTATACAGGACCGATGCGGGCCCGACAAGCCTTGTGGCGGGCGGTTGCAATTGCCGGCCTGCGGAGGCACAGCAGGGGCCGGGCGCGAAACCGAGCAGGACTGCACTGATGAACGAGACCGCCGGCGTTGCGCAGGAAGCGGCCCCGTCTGCGGCGGCGGAACCTGTGCCGGCGCTGCCGCGCAAGGCCAAGCTCCGCCCGCTGCGGCTGCTGGTGCCTTATGTCGTGCGCTACCGCGGACGCGCAACGGCTGCCCTCGTCGCGCTGCTCACCGCGTCGATCGCCACGTTGGTGGTGCCGGTTGCGGTACGGCGGATGATCGACTTCGGATTCACCCCCGAACGGATCGGCCTGATCGACCAGTATTTCGGTTTCATGATCGTGGTCGTCGCTGTGCTCGCGCTGGCGAGTGCTTCGCGCTACTACCTCGTCACCACGCTCGGCGAGCGTGTGGTGGCCGATGTCCGCGCCGCGGTGTTCGCGCATCTCACCGAGCTTTCGGCTCCGTTCTTCGACACCGCCAAGACCGGCGAACTGACCTCGCGGCTCACCGCCGACACCACACAGATCAAATCCGCCGTCGGCTCCTCGGTGTCGATCGCGCTTCGCAACCTGGTGCTGTTTTTCGGCTCCGTCGCGATGATGATGTTCACCAGCCCGAAGCTTTCGGGCTTCGTGCTCGCCACCATCCCGCTGATCGTGCTGCCGCTGGTCGGTTTCGGCCGCGCCGTGCGGCGGCGTTCGCGCACCGCGCAAGACACGCTCGCCGACGCCTCGGCCTATGCCGCCGAGTTGATCGGCGCGGTGCGGACGCTGCAAGCCTTCACCAATGAGGCGATGGCGAGCGGCCGCTTCGCCGCGGCGGTTGAGCGCGCCTACTCGGCCGCGGTGCAGTCCACCCGCGCGCGGGCGGTGCTGACCGCGATCATCATTTTTCTCGCCTCGGCGAGCGTCGTCGTCATCCTCTGGGTCGGCGCCCAGGACGTGATCGCAGGCACCATAAGCCCCGGACGGCTGAGCCAGTTTGTGCTGTTTGCGGTGTTTGCCGCGAGCGGCTTAGGCCAACTCAGCGAGGTTTGGGGCGAACTGTCCCAGGCCGCCGGCTCGGCGGAGCGCCTGGCCGAACTGCTCGCGATTGCGCCGGAAATCCACGCACCGGCGCGTCCCGTCGCGCTGCCGGCGCTGCCTCGCGCCGAGATTGCTTTCGACGCGGTCCGCTTTGCCTATCCGGCCCGCCCCGAGATCGACGTGCTGGACGGCGTGTCGTTTCGCGTTGCGCCTGGCGAGAAGGTCGCGATTGTCGGTCCTTCCGGCGCCGGCAAGAGCACCATCTTTCACCTGATCCTGCGCTTCTACGATCCGCGGACCGGCTCGATCGCCTTTGATGGCGTGCGGCTGCCCGATGCCGATCCCGCCGAGCTGCGCCGGCATATCGCGCTGGTGCCGCAGGACACCGCGATCTTCGCCATGAGCGTGGGCGACAATATCCGCTTCGGCCGGCCCGAGGCGACCGACGCCGAGATCGAGCGCGCTGCTGATGCCGCCGCCGCGGCAGGCTTCGTCCGTGCGCTGCCGCAAGGCTACGACACGCAGGTTGGCGAGCGCGGCGTGACCTTGTCCGGCGGCCAGCGCCAGCGCATCGCGATTGCGCGGGCGATCCTGCGCGGCGCGCCGCTCTTGCTGCTCGATGAGGCGACATCATCACTTGATGCCGAAAGCGAAACGTTGGTGCAGCAGGCGCTGGAGCGGCTGATGACCGGGCGGACCACACTGGTCATCGCGCATCGGCTCGCGACGGTGCTGTCGTGCGATCGCATCCTGGTGCTCGACCAGGGCCGGATCGTCGAGGAAGGCACGCATGACAGCCTTGTCGCCCGCGATGGCCTCTACGCGCGGCTGGCCAAGCTGCAATTCGAGATCGCCTGAACGGTGGTGTAACGTACGACAGCGGTTCGCGCGCCCCCGTCGGCGGACAGTTGGGACGGCGCTGCGCAAGTCTGAAGTTCGCAATGGAGTGTGCTTATGAGACGAGTTCTGGTGATGCCGCCCTTTGGATCTTGCATCCCGGCATCGACCTCCCCCGACGCGCCTGCGGGCCCGATTGCGATCTCCCAACCTGTCGGCCAAGGCCAACTCGCGCGCAATCTTCCGGATGACGTCAAAACCATCCAGACAGCATTGAACCAGGTGACGGTCAACGGCTTGCCAGGAGGGCCGATTCCTTTCCTGGCCGTTGACGGAATCGAGGGACCGAAAACCCAGGCCGCGATCGTCAATTTCCAGCGCGTTCAGGTGAAGGACATCCCCCCTGATGGAGTGATCGAGCCCGGCAAGAAGACAATCTTGCGTCTGAACGCGCTGGTCGCGCCGCTGTCGAAATTCGATCTCAACTCCAAGCTCGCGGTCACCCTGCCCCTGGTAAAATCAGCCCTCGCCGCAGCGATCGAGAACGTCACCACGGTCATCACCGGAGCCAATGGACAGGTCCCTGTCGCGACCGCCGCGGACAGGCTCAACCGGCATTTCAAGCTGGATACGCTGAACGCGTCGGAACAGAGCGCGGGCCGCGTCAACTTGTTCGAGACCTACTCCGAGATGGCCCTGGTGACGAGCCGACCCGATCTTTTCAACTTCTTGGGCGCGATCGAAGCATTCGACGTCGATCCGGGAAACGCCAAGATAGCGCTGACCACCGTTCAAGGCATCTTCGAGCCGCCGCTGGATGGCGGCGAAGACAACCCGGCACGGCATATCCGGCTCGGCCTCGGCTTCTTTGCACAGAACGTAACGCCTGATTTTGCCGCCTTCATTCTGCTCCATGAACTGGCGCACTTCACCAGCCGGCGCGACGGTCAGGTCATCGATGACAACGGACGCGGCTGGTTCAATGACGCGTTCATCCTGCCGCTCACCGCCGGGCAACGGCTTCTCAACGCCGACAGCTATGCAGGCTTTGCCCATGAATGCCGCACCAACAACCCGGCCAGGCCGGTGTTCGTCAAAACCGCACCCGGCGGCCGAGGTGGAGCGCGTTAATGCTTATTCGCCCTTGTGGTCGCCGAGCATCCTGCTCGTCAGCAGCGCGTGAAGGTGGCCGAGTTCGTCGAGCGCCTGGTTGATCACCCGGCGGCGCGCCCCAAGCCGATCCATCAAGGCCGCGCAGATGCGCTGGCCGTTTCTGAACTGCAGCGGAGTAATGTCGTCCTCGGTGGCCTGGAGAATCATGACGATGTCGCTCAAGGCCACGCCGGCCTTGCGGCACTTGATGATGAACGCGATCCGTTCGCAATCGGCCCAGCCGTAGACCCGAACGCCGTCCAGGGAATGCCGCCGGCGGATCAGGCCGCGCATTTCGTAGTAGCGTAGCGTGAACTGCGACACGCCGAACATCCGGGCGACATTGCCGATCGATAGCACGGCATCGGCCGGCAGGTTGATCCGCCCGCTGGCGGAGTCGTCCAGCCAGACCACCTCTCGTTCGACCTCGGAATCGCTGTTGCCGTCGGACATCGCTGGCCTCTTAGCTGCACCGCGTTCAGCAAAGATCGAGACGGTTTGCATCGGAACGGCGCCAAATGGTTGGATGGCGCGCTTCCGAGGGGCGACCGTCATCGACCGGTCAGCCTGTAAGCGCGAGGCCCTGAGGCCAGGGCGCGGTTTTGGCCGGCTCGGGCCCGGAGGTCCAGCAATTTACCGCAATGAGCACGTTAATAGGGATAAGAATACAAACAAAAACAATGCCTTATGAAATCAGCTCGCGCCGCCAACCCCAGCCGCGGCGAGGTCGCGTGCCAGCCGGTCGACGATGCCCTGATCGAAGATAACCTTGGCCAGTTCGGTCCGCGGATCGCGCCGCCAGGCCGGCGCGATGACGGTCAACCGGTCGACCGCCTGTTGGAGCTCGCCCTGGTTGCCCTCGGCCGTTGCGGCCAACACCCGCGCGATCTGCCCGAGCGGCGTATTGTCGTTCGGGATATCGCGGGCGTGGCGAATCGCCTCCGCCACATCGCCGGCCATGTAGCTGCCGACAAACAGATAGATGTGGTGCCAGGCCGGCCGCACGGCGCCGTGGGCGCCGGCTTCGCGCATCTTTTTCATGCCGTTCTCGACGTCGCCGGCAAAGATCAGCCTGCCGCCGTATTCGCCGAGCGCCAGCATGTCGTACCGGTTCAGAGCCATGCAGCGCTCGCCCGCGGCCAGCGCCGCCGCGATGTCGCGACGGTTGGACTGGATCACCATCAGCGCGAGGTAAGCCCGCGAATCCTCCGGATGCAGCGCGATCGCCTCGCGGACGGTGTGCAGCGCCCGCTCCAGCGCCGGCGCCTCGCCCTCGCGCGGTTTGTAGCTGAGTTGGGCCTCCCGGCTGTACATCATCGACAGGAAAATCAGGCCCACGGCAAAACTCGGATCGGCCACCGCGACGCGTTCGAGACAGGCCCGGGCGGAATCGTGATCGCCGCGATCGGCCGTGCGCATGGCGTCGGCGGCCTCGAGGACGCACCGATAGCGCGGGTCGCCGGCATTCGAGGCAAGCTGCTTGGCGCGGTCGCGCGACCGGATCACGCCGTAGGATTGCAGCAGCGAATTGGTCAGGGCGATGACGATGGCGTCGTCGCCGGCATCACCATTCCAGTGCACGTGCTCGAAGTCTCGCGACCAGATAACCTTGCCTTCAGCCGTGCTGTTCAGCGTGAACCATGCATTGGCGGTGTCACCTTTGTACTCCAGCGTCCCGGACAAGCGGTAATCGACGCGCGTTTCGGTGCCGGAAGCGACATTCACGGTGTCGAAGCGCGCGAATGCGTCGCTGATCTTGGCATAGAGGCGCTCGGCATCGACGCCGTGCGACGGTGACGCGCCGATCACCCGCATCGGATCGATCTGGATCACCGGCATGCCGTTGCCGGGCGCAAACGCCGGAGCCAGCCCTGCATCGAAGCCGCGAGCGGCCGTGTCCAGAGGCCGCACGGTCTGGTCGTGGCGCTCGAAAATGACAACGGCCGCGATGATGAGCACGGCCACGGCAGCAATGATGCCGATCGAAGCAACCGTCGGCGGGCGATGCAGGATCCCCAACCAACTGCGGACGATATCGGCTACGGGCTCCATGACACCCGCTGGCATCGAGCGCCGCCGGAAGGTCGGTGCGTAGGTGCCGCGCGGCAGGTCGATGATCACTGGATCGTCGACACCCGGTCCCGCATAGTAACGCTCGATAGCGCGGCGTAGCCGAGTCGCTTCGACCCGGACGATCGGATCGAGCTGAGGGTCGAAGCTGCTATCACGGCGCAACACCTCGATGCCGATAGTGTAGGCCTTGATGCGGTCGCCCTTGCCGCGAAGCACCGCATCGACAACGAAACGCAGGAAAGCGCCAAGCTGCGGCGAGCGGCTGAAGATGTCGCTCGCCACGATGCGCTCCGCGGCGGCCATGATTTCGGCGTGCAGCGGTTCGCCACCACATTTTTCAAGCAAAACGGTCATGCCGGCTGTCGTCGTTGCCGCCCAATTCGGTTCTGGAGTGATTCGCTCGCCGGTGACTTCGAGGCCACCGCTGGTCCAAATAAATGGAACTGAGCGTCGAGGGCAATGAGCTAATGCCAGATGCTTTAAGCTTCAAGCATTATTTTTCCCGCCGTTAAGCGCTTGAGTTTCCACGTATTTAACGGGCCGGGGTGGGGCGCCTGCCATGCTTGCGGCCATTGCAAGCGAGTCGCGACGCTAAAGCTCGGTGCCGATCTTGCGGTCGAGCGAATACGGCCCGCCGCCGCGGAGCGCGATGGCAAAGCTCACCAGTCCCCACATCAGCGCGTATTCGTAGCCGCGGCGGGTCCAGGCAAACCCGGTCTTCCAGTAGATCAAGGTGATGATCAGCATCTCGATCGCGACTGCGGCGGCGAAGAACCGCGTGAACAAACCAACGATGAGAGCTATTCCGCCGATAAACTCCGTCGACGTCGAGGCCAGGTACCACAGCATGGCCGGTTCAAATCCGAGGTCCGAATAACCCTTGAGCACGTTTGGCGCGGGCCCGGCGACGATCTTGCCCCAGGCATGCACCACGAGATTCCAGCCGACCGCGAAACGAACGATCCACCACGAAAACGGGACGGCGAAGTCGTAGAACGGACGAAGTGCAGGAAGCAGCAGCTTCGGCTCGGCGTGCGTGTCGGCCATGACGATCCTCCCGAGGCAGTCTTGTTATGGGGAAATGCTAGCACGCGACGGCCGGCGGTCCAGGGGCGCTAACCGCCGACGCCCTTGGCTTTCATGGCGCTGCCGATCTCGTCGAGGATCGCCGGATCGTCGATCGTCGCCGGCACCGTCAACGGCTCCTTGTCGGCCATCTTCTTGATGGTGCCCCTGAGAATCTTGCCCGAGCGCGTCTTCGGCAACCGCGGCACCGTAATGGCGAGGCGGAATGACGCCACCGGACCGATTTTCTCTCGCACCAGCGCCACGCACTCCTGCTCGATCTCCGCGGGCGGGCGGTTGACGCCGGCCTTCAGCACGATGAAGCCGCAGGGCACCTCGCCTTTCAGCTCGTCCTTGATGCCGAGCACCGCACATTCAGCAACATCCTGGTGCGACGCCAGCACCTCCTCCATGCCGCCGGTCGAGAGCCGGTGGCCGGCGACATTGATGATGTCGTCGGTGCGGCCCATGACGTAGACGTAGCCATCGTCGTCGATGTAGCCGGCGTCGGCGGTTTTGTAATAGCCGGGGAATTCGTCGAGATAGCTCTCGCGCATGCGGTCGTCGTTCTGCCACAGCGTCGGCAGCGACGCCGGCGGCAACGGCAGCTTGATCACGATCGAGCCCATCGTGCCGCGCGGCAGCTCCTTGCTCGACTCATCGACCACGCGGATGTCGTAGCCCGGCATCGCCACCGTCGGCGAGCCGCGCTTCACCGGAAGCTGGCCTAAGCCCACCGGATTGCCGGCGATGCACCATCCGGTCTCGGTCTGCCACCAGTGATCGATCACCGGCTTCTTCAGGAGATTCTCCGCCCAGATGATGGTGTCGGGATCGGCGCGCTCGCCGGCAAGGAACAGCGTGCGGAACTTGCTGAAGTCGTGCTGCGCGAACAGCTTGCCCTGCGGGTCTTCCTTCTTGATGGCGCGGAACGCGGTCGGCGCGGTGAACATCGCGACGCAGCCGTGCTCGGCGATGACGCGCCAGAACGCACCGGCGTCGGGCGTGCCGACCGGCTTGCCCTCGTAGAGGATCGTGGTCGCGCCGTAGAACAGCGGCGCGTAGACGATGTAGCTGTGACCGACCACCCAGCCGATGTCGGACGCCGCCCACCACACCTCGCCGGGCTCGACGTCATAGAGGTTCTTCATCGACCAATGCAGCGCCACCAGGTGGCCGCCGTTGTCACGGACCACGCCCTTCGGGATGCCGGTGGTCCCCGACGTGTAGAGAATATAGAGCGGATCGGTGGCGAGCAGCGGCACCGGCGTCAGCACGTTGTGCGCCCAGATGATGGCGTGATCCCACGTCGCCTGCCAGTCGTGGTCGCGGCCCGGCGTCAACTTCGCCTCGCATTGCGGCCGTTGCAGGATCAGGCAGGCCTCAGGCTTGTGCTGGGCGAGATCGATCGCGGCGTCGAGCAGCGGCTTGTAGGGAATGATACGCGTGCCTTCGATGCCGCAGCTCGCTGACAGGATCACCTTGGGCTTGGCGTCCTCGATGCGGGTGGCAAGCTCCTTCGGCGCAAAGCCGCCGAACACCACGGAATGCACCGCGCCGATGCGCGCGCAAGCCAGCATGCCGACCAGCGCCTCCGGCACCATCGGCATGTAGAGGATGACGCGGTCGCCTTTGCGGACGCCGAAGTTGTGATGCAGGATTCCGGCGAGCGTCTCGGTCTTGGTCTGCAGCGCCGCGTAGGTGATGGTCTGTTTGGTGCCGGCGACGGGAGAGTCGTAGATGATCGCCGCTTGCGTCCCCCGGCCGGCTTCGACGTGGCGGTCGACCGCGTTGTAGCAGGTGTTGCAGACACCATCCGTGAACCAGCGGCCATAGACGCCGGCCTTGGCATCGAACACGGTCTTCGGCTTCTCGATCCAGTCGATGGCCCGCGCAGCCTCGCCCCAGAACCCCTGCGGGTCGCGTTGCCAGCGCGCATACACTTCGTGATAGCGGCTTGTCCGGGCGTCCATTCGGTTTCCTCTAACCGTCATTGTTCTATCAGTCGCATGATTTGCAAGTAAGTCCGCGCCGCGCGCTCCGTCACCTCTCCCGCACGCGGGGAGAAGAAGCCGGGAGGCCATGCCCAAACGGCTCTGGTCAGCCGTGCGTTGCTGCGCTCTGATGCCGCGCTCGATTCTCCCCTCGCACGCCGGGTGCCCGTGGAACTGCTGACCGACCCCAGCTTCATGGCCGTCGCCGTGATCGGCGTTTGCCTGCTCGGCATCTCCAAGGGCGGCTTCCTCGGCCTTGGCGTGATGGCGCTGCCGCTGATGTCGTTGTTCGTGCCGCCGTTGCAGGCCGCCGCCATCATCCTGCCGACGGCCATCGCCCAGGATACGCTGACGCTCTGGGTCTATCGGCACAGCTGGAGCGCCTGGAATCTGAAGGTCATGCTGCCGAGCATGATCGTCGGCATGTTCGCCGCATGGCTGATGGCCGCGCATCTGTCCGCCGCGCAGATCCGTCTCGCCATCGGCCTGATCGCGGCGCTGTTCGTGGTCCGCACCTGGCTGGGAAACCGCTTCGAACGCTACAACCCGCAGCCCAACACCGCGACTGGCATCGTGTTCGGTGCCATCGGCGGCGTCACCACCATGCTGGCCAACGCCGGCGGACCGGCCTGGCAGATTCATCTGCTGCCGCAACGGCTCGATAAGCTCACGTACATCGGCACGGTCAGCATCCTGTTTGCCTCGAGCAACGTGGTGAAATTCCCGGGCTTCGCCACACTCGGCTTCCTCACCCGCGATAACTTCCTGGTCGGGCTTACGCTGGTCCCGATCGCGGTCGCGGCGAACTACATCGGCATCTGGCTGGTGCGGCGCACCTCGACCGAAATGTTCTTCCGCGTTGCCTATGGGCTGATGTTCGTGATTGCCGTCGAATTGATCCGCAGCGCCGTGATCGACCTTTGGTGGCATTGAGCGGCATACATCCATGCGGCAAACCGGGTGGCGCGGCGCCTTCATCTCCGCTTTAACCCCCGGCATGACGCTGATCGCCGATCCGCTGTTCTATCTGGTCGCCATCCCTGCGGTGATCTTCCTCGGGCTGTCGAAAGGCGGGTTCTCCGGCATCGGCATGGTCTCGACGCCGATGCTGGCGATCTTGATGGCGCCGCTCGAAGCCGCCGCGATCCTGCTGCCGATCATCCTGCTGCAGGATGCGATCTCGGTCTGGGTGTACCGCCGGGTCTGGGACCCCTGGAATCTGAAGGTGATGATCCCCGGCTGCATCGCCGGAGTCGGCTCGGCCTGGCTGTTTGCCGCCTACGTGCCGACCGGCGCGATCCGGCTGGTGGTCGGCCTGATTGCGCTCGGCTTCGTCGCTTATGCGGTGCTTCGCCACTGGCTTCCGCGCGAGCCATCAAAGCCGCGCGTCTCCCACGGCGTGTTCTGGGGCACGCTATCGGGTTTCACCACGACGCTGATCCAGATCGGTGGCCCGCCCTACTTTGCTTTTGTGTTGCCGCAACGGCTGCCCAAGATGATCTACGTCGGCACCACCGTGATGTTTTTCGCCGCTGCCAACGCCATGAAGATCGTGCCCTATGCCTCGCTCGGCCAGTTCTCGACCTCGGGCCTTGCCACCTCGCTCGCTTTGTTTCCCATCGCGATCGCCAGCAATTTCTTCGGCATCTGGCTGGTCCGCGTCACGCCGGAAAACATCTTCTATCAGATCACCAACGTGATCGTGTTCCTGCTGGGCTGCGAACTGACCCGACAGGGCTTGGCCGAACTGTTCTTCCGATAGCGCACTTTGAACCGAATCGCACCTTCGTTCGACAAATCCAATACGGCAATCGTATCCTGCGCGCCGCGGAGACGATGATGCGCATTCCGGTCCTGTTGGCTTTGGCAATATTCGCAAGCACGAGTCCGACGCTCGCGGCCGAGCAGAATGTCTCCCGCGACTGCCGGCAGTCGGGCGACCCCGACCGCAAGATCGCGGCGTGCTCGGAGCTTCTCGCCGATCCGGCAATGCCCGACGAGGTCAAGGTCGTGGCGCTGCAAAACCGCGGCCTCGCCCGCGCCGACAAGGGCGACCGCGACGGCGCCCTCGCGGACTTCAATGCCGCGATCCGGATCGATCCGCGCGCCGCCTTTGCATACCTGTTTCGCGCCACGCTCTACCAGCGCAACGCCCAGCACGATCTCGCCATCGCCGATCTTGACCAGGCGATCCGCATCAATCCCGGCTTCCCGCTGTTCTACTTCCGGCGCGGTGCGTCCTACTACGATATGCACGACTACGTCCGCGCCATCGCCGACTTCAGCGAGGCGATCAAGCTCGATCCGAACTACGTCGACGCCTTGTGGGGCCGCGGTCAGGCCAACGCCTATTCCGGCCACAAGGAGCGCGCCATCGCCGACTTTACCGAGGTGATCCGCATCGAGCCGCGCGCTGCGCGCGGCTACATGGCCCGCGCGCAGATCTACCAGTCGCAGAGCGAGCACGACCGCGCCATCGCCGATCTCGACCAGTTCCTCAAGCTCGACGCGCATGGCTTCGCCGGTTTCGTGCTGCGCGGCAATTCCTACCGCGAGAAGGGCGAGCTCGATCGCGCCATCGCCGACTACACCGCGGCGATCAAGCTCCTGCCGACCTACTCCTTTGCCTATCAAGAGCGCGGCATCGCCTACCGCATGAAAGGCGACCGCGAGCACGCCATCGCCGATTTCCGTGAGGTGGTGCGTATCAGCCCGCTCGTGTCGGACGCGGCCCTCAAGGAGCTGCAGGCGCTGGGCGTCGAGGCGCCGAAGTCCGAGGACGACGCCATGAAGCAGGGCGTGCTTCAACTGCTGAAGAAGTGACCACCCCGCCGAGCCCCGCTGTCACGGCGCTGGTTGCCAACGCCGAAAGTGCTTTAGACTGGCGGCATGGCGACACCTTACGACAGCGATCTCGACCGCAATCCCGCAAACTTCCAGCCGCTGACGCCACTCACTTTGCTGGAGCGCGCGGCCTCGGTGTTTCCCGATCAGCTTGCCATCGTGCATGGTCCGCTGCGGCGGAATTACCGCGACTTCTACGGCCGCGCGCGCAAGCTTGCCTCGGCGCTGGTGAAGCGTGGCATCGGCCACGGCGACACCGTGGCGGCGGTGCTCGCCAACACGCCGGCCATGCTGGAATGCCACTACGGCGTGCCGATGATGGGCGCAGTCCTCAACACCATCAACACGCGGCTCGACGCCGCGGTCATCGCCTTCCAGTTCGACCACGGTGAAGCCAAAGCCGTGATCGTCGACCGCGAATTTTCCACGGTGGTGAAGGAGGCGCTGTCGCTCGCCAAGGTGAAGCCGCTGGTGATCGACTATGACGATCCGGAGTATTCAGGCCCAGGTGAACGGCTCGGCTCGATCGAATACGAGGCACTCGTCGCAACCGGCGATGAAAACTTCGCCTGGCAGATGCCGAGCGACGAATGGGACGCCATCACACTGAACTACACCTCGGGCACCACCGGCGATCCCAAGGGCGTGGTCTATCACCACCGCGGCGCTTACCTCCTCGCGGTCGGCAACGTGCTGACCGGCTCGATCCCCAAGCACGCCGTCTATCTCTGGACCCTGCCGATGTTCCACTGCAACGGCTGGTGCTTTCCCTGGACCATCTCGGTGGTGGCCGGCACCCACGTCTGCCTGCGCCAGGTGCGCGCGAAAGCGATGTACGACGCCATCGCCACCCACAAGGTCACGCATCTCTGCGGCGCGCCGATCGTGATGGCGACCTTGCTCAACGCGCCCCCCGAAGAGAAGAAACCGCTGCCGCACCGAGTCGAGTTCTTCACCGCGGCGGCACCGCCGCCCGAAGCGGTGCTCGCCGCCATGAAAGAGGCGGGCTTCAACGTCACCCACGTTTATGGGCTCACCGAAACCTACGGCCCTGCCTCGACCAACGAATGGCACACCGAATGGGACAAGCTGTCCGGCGCCGAGCAGGCCGCCAAGAAGGCGCGCCAGGGCGTGCGCTACGTGCCGCTCGAGGCGCTCGACGTGCTCGATCCGGAGACCATGCAGCCGGTGCCACGCGACGGCGAGACGCTCGGCGAGGTCATGTTCCGCGGCAACGTGGTGATGAAGGGCTATCTCAAGAACAGGAAGTCGAGCGACGCGGCCTTCGCCGGCGGCTGGTTTCACTCCGGCGATCTCGGCGTCATGCACCCGGACGGCTACATCCAGCTCAAGGACCGCTCCAAGGACATCATCATCTCCGGCGGCGAGAACATTTCCTCGATCGAGGTCGAGGACGCGCTCTACAAGCACCCGTCGGTGCAGGCCGCGGCCGTCGTCGCCAAGCCCGACGAGAAATGGGGCGAGACGCCCTGCGCCTTCATCGAGCTCAAGCCCGGCCGGCAGGCGACGCCGGACGAGCTCGTGGCGTGGTGCAAAAAGAACCTCGCCGGTTACAAGGTGCCGCGCACCATCGTGTTCGCCGAACTGCCGAAGACCTCGACCGGCAAGATTCAGAAATTCAAATTGCGCGAGATGGCGAAGCTGGTGTGACGCGCGCGCTTAGCGGCAAAGTGTGCTATACATACCGGAACAGAGTCATCGCCATGAATCACTTCCCACGTATCACACAGAACCCGGCTGTCATGGGCGGCAAGCCCTGTATCCGCGGTCTTCGCGTCACCGTCGGAATGATCGTTGGGCAGATCGGCACCGGGCAAACCGTCGATGATCTGCTTGGCGATTACCCCTATCTCGAGCGCGACGACATTCTTGATGCACTGCGTTACGCGGCTTGGCGCGCGCAGGAGCGCGAGGTCGAACTGACCGGATGAAAATCCTGGTCGATATGAATCTATCGCCTGCCTGGGTCAGCTACCTCACAAGCGCGGGATATGAGGCGTACTTGGTCCAACGTCGGTCCGGGTAACGCCAGCGATTCCGAATTGATGGCTTGGGCAGCCACGAACCTCTATTTGGTTCTGACCGCGGACCTGGATTTCGGCGCGATACTGGCCGCATCAAAAGGCTCCGCTCCGAGCGTCGTGCTACTGCGCAGCGACATTCTCGCGCCAAACGCGATCGGCACTTCGGTTATCCTGGCGCTCCGCCAGGCAGAGCAGGAATTGTCCGACGGGGCGCTCATGTCCATCGACGCCGCGCATGCAAGATTACGAATCCTGCCGATCACGTGAGCCTCGTTAAACGCGCCGCGCGCGCTACTTCAAGCTCTCCGGCGTCACCACGCGGTTGAAGTCCTGCCGCGTATCACGCGACATCGGCCCGAGGAAGCCGGGACCGGACCCCGATGAGCCTTGCTGCACACCGAAGTGCAGCGTGCCGGGCCCGACCTGCATGCCGCCACCGTTGGTCGAGGTGTCGACGCCGCCCTTGCTGAAGTTCTTGGCCTGCTCTTCGAGATCGAACTTCGGAACACCGTATGGGTCGGCGCTCTGGCCTTCCATGGTGAAGGCATGCGCCGCAGATGCAGCGAACGCTCCGCTCATGGCCAGGATGCCGAGAACAGCAAGCTTGCCGACAGAGCGCATAGGGTCCCTCGCAGCGGTTTGCCAAAACCGGAATACGACTGCGCCGCGATCCCGTCAACCGGGCCGCAATTGCCGGCCGGACGACCATCGCCTAACCTTTGGGCAGAGCGGAGGAAAGGCGTGATGCGCGGCTTGGGTTGGGCCATTGTGTCGCTGGCAACGACTTTCGCCGCCACGCCATCGCTCGCCGCCGATTATTATGCCGGCAAGACGGTCGAATGGCTCGTCGGCGCGCCGCCGGGCGGCGGCTACGACATCTACGCCCGCGTGGTGGCGCGCCATCTCGGGCGCCACATTCCTGGCGAGCCGACGGTGGTGGTGAAGAACATGCCGGGCGCGGGCTCCGCCAAGGCCGCGCAATACATCCAGACCATCGCGCCGAAGGATGGCACCTCGGTGGCCGGCATCATGCCTGGCGCTATCATGGGCCCACTGCTCGACGACCACAGCGCGCCGATGTTCGATCCGAACAAGGTGCGGTATGTGGGCACCGCCAACAGCGGCACGCGCGTCTGCGTCACCCTGAAGAGCGGCAATATCCAGACGTTCGAGGATGCGCAGAAGGTCAAAGCCAAGTTCGGCGGCAGTGCGCCAAACGATTCGACCTTCGAATACGGCTATCTGCACAGGCACACCTCGGGTGCGCTGTGGGACATCGTGCCGGGCTATCGCGGCACGCCGGAGATGGCGCTCGCCATGGAGCGCGGCGAGATCGACGGCGTTTGCGGCTGGGACTGGTCGAGCTTCAAGTCGCAGAAGCCGGACTGGATCAAGGACGGCAAGGCCAACGTGCTGATGCAGGTCAGCATCGAGCCGCATCCCGAACTGACCAAGATGGGCGTGCCGACCGTGTTCAAGTTCGTCAAGGACGGCGAGGCCCGCAAGGTCGTCGAACTGGTGATCAGCCAGACCGTGTTTCACCGCTCCTACATCGCACCGCCCGACACGCCGCCGGCGCAGCTTGAAATCTTGCGCAAGGCGTTCGACGAGACCATGGCCGATCCGGCGCTGCTCGACGACGCCCAGAAGCTGCGGATCGACATCGAGCCGCTGTCCGGAGCGAAGGTGCAGGAGGTGGTCAGCCGGCTCTACACCACGCCCAAGGATATCGTCGAGCGCGCCCGCAAGGCGATCCGGCCGGATTGAGTGCGGTTGCTCGCCGCGATCAGCGATAGCCGCCGTCGCCGATGATCGGCTTCTGCAGCGTTCGGAACAGCGGTCCGCTCAGATCGCGTTTCTGGCCGGGACGAGTGCCATCCGCCTGAGACGACGGACCGCTCGCGAGCTGGGCTTCGCCCCGGACGCCGCCGAAATGCACGACCTGTTCGTCAGGATCGCTGAAGTTCGACGCGCCCTCGGATCCAGACGAGCTTTGAGAACCGGAGGTGAAGGCTTGAGCGGCGGGACCGGCAAACGCCAGCGCCGCGAGCGCAAAGGCTGCCAACAGCAGAGCGGTCTGTTTTCGAATCATGGGCCCTTCACCTCAGCTTGCGACCAAAACCGTACGGTTGCGCCGCGACCTCGGTCAATCGCGCTGGCATTACCGCGACATTACGTTTTGCTCATCCCGGAGCGGTAACTTGCTCGTCCCAACGGGCGGTCACAACCGCGTCTCCGTGACGGATTGATCCTTGCCGATATGGCGGCGAGCACCCCGCCCTCCAGCACTCCACGACAAGCGCGAGGGCATTCGGCCCTGGCTCAACCATTTGAGATCACTAGCAAATTTATATTACAAGATATATCTTGCGCTATGTCTTATAAAGATATATCTTTCGATGCATCTCAAGAACTTAAAGGAGAAAACTGAGATGTTTGGAATGAAACACCACGGACACCGCTTCGATGACCGCTCAGCCGCGGGCCGCCACGGCCGCTGGGGCAAGCATCACCGCCACGGCGGACGACACGGCCGCGGCGACTTCGGCGGCGGTGACATGATGCGCGCCGGGCGGATGCTGGCGCAGGGCGACCTTCGCCTGCTGGCGTTGGCGCTGATCGCCGAGCAGCCGCGCCACGGCTACGAGATCATCAAGGTGCTCGAGGACAAGACCGAAGGCTGGTACGCGCCGAGCCCCGGCATCGTCTATCCGACACTGACCTATCTCGAGGAGGCCGGCTACGTCACCGCGCAGACGGACGGCGCCAAGAGGCTCTACACCATTACCGCCGAAGGCCGGACCTATCTCGAGGCCAACCGCGACTTCGTCGACGCGGTGCTGGAGCGGCTCGGTGCCGTCGGCGAACGGGTCCGCACCCGCCGCAGCGAGGAAGGCGACAACGACAGGCGCGAAACCCGCATGCCGCGTCTGGTGCGGGCGGCGTTGGAGAACCTGCGCGATGTCGCGGTCGAGCGGCTGAAGGACAATGGCGACACCGAGGCCAAGGTGGTCGAGGTGCTGGCCCGCGCCGCGGCTGAGTTGAAGAAAAACTAACGCGTCACGATCTCGGCGTGGCCGATCGAGAGCGCGGCGCCGGACGGTGCCGCGCCGCCGCCGCGATCGATCACCGCAACCTCCACCTGCCCCGAACTGCCGGACAGCGCGCCGGGAATGCGGAACTGATAGCTCTGGCCATCGCCGACGATCGAGACGCGGCCGACCTCCTGGCCCTTGAAACGCACCACGGCGCCAAGCTGCCCCGACGACGCCGGCCGCACCACCGAGATGCTGACTTCGAGCATCACGACGTTGGCGCTCTTGGCCGATGCCGGAATTTGCACGGACACGCGGGCGGGCGACGCCGCCGTTGCCGTGCTTCCGGCCGAGGCGAGGTTCGACAGCGCCAGCACCCACAACGCCAACGCCAGCAGCGGCAGCGAGCACAACAGCGTGCGCCGGGCCGAGAATGGCCGCGGCGGCGCGGGCTCGAGATTGTCCGGTGCTGCGATCATAGGATGACGATCTCCACCCGGCGCGGCCGAACGTTGCTGACGTTGGATTCCTGATTCGAGCAATGCGGCAGCAGTTGAACCGCAAGCCGGTCGCTGCGCAACGCCTGCGGGTGATCCATCCGCGCCAGCACCGGCGTGAGATCGACGCATACCGACAGGCCGCCGGCTCGCGCATTGCCGCCATCATGGTGCGCGTGCTCTCCGCCGAAGAAGCTCAAGCTCGTCGCATAGCTCGGGTTGTGCAGCGGCGTGCGCGGCGACAGGCTCTCGCAATTGGCGAACACGCGGACCCGCGTGGTCGGGTCGAGCGGTCCCTCGATGTCGCGCAGCACCGCCCAGACATAGCGCCGGTGCATCTTCAAATCCGGGCGATCGGGGCGGAAGGCGAAGGCCTCGCTGCCAACGATTTCGCCCAGCGGTCGGCCAAGCGGCACCGGGATCGTGATCGGCCGATCGCGTGAGGCGATCTGCTGGTTTTCGGCAGCGGCAACTAAAAGCGTGCGGCCCTCGTGCAGATCGACCCGCCGAAGTCCGGCGCCGGCGCTGGCAAAGGCGCGCGCGTCGAGCCGGCGGTAGTCGCGAAGCTTCTCGGTGACGAGATCGCCCGTAGGCAGCGGCAAGTCGGCGGCAAACGGCCCCGCGTCATCGTCGTAGCGGTAGCCGAGCGAAGGCGGCGAGGCCAGATCGCCGACGCTCATGTCCCAGCGGCCGCCGTTGCCGTTGATGAAATTGCCGTTGAAGGCGAAATCGCGCCACATCTGTTCCGGGCTGTTGGCGTTGCCGCGCCGGTTCCAGTCGGTCCACAGCCGGTCGATGTTGGCGTGGTGCAAAAAGAAGATCGGATCGCGCGCCGACAGATCGACCACCGACATGTTGCCGCCGATGCTCTGATGCACGCCGTCGTGCGGGTTGAACTCCAGCTCGGTCTTGGAGCCGAGGGTGCGCTGCCACTGCGGCGACGTGTTGTTCTGGCCGCGCGGGCGGGTGCTGCCGAATGCCTCGAAGTCCGGGCTCTGCATGATGCGCGAGATCACCGGCTGCCCGACCATGTCGTCGGCGAGCCGCAGACCGTTGCCAACGCCTGGCCGCGGATGAAGCAGCGGATTGGAGTTGCGGTCGCCCGCCGTGAACGCGGCCGGGAATTGCCGATCGCCGGTCCAGTTCCAGTACGGCAGGGCGAAATCGCGCTTGCCGGACAGTTCGCGGCAGATGCGCTCGAACGAGGCGATATAGGCGCGATGCCACGGCAGGAAGTACCAGTTGCCGTGCGGACAGAAATTCCGATGGATGTCGGCGAAGCGGATCCAGTTGCGCGCGTCGGACTGCGGCAGCGCCTTCATCCGAGCGACCGCGCGGCTCATCGCGGCAAGATCGCCATCGCGCGCGGTCATGCCGCGCACAGAGCGGCGCGTGACCATCGCGCCCTGCGCGCCGGTCGAGGCCGGCATTCCAAGCAGCACCAGCGACGAAGCACCGGCGAGCATGAGCTCGCGTCTGTCGAGCATGATCCTCTTCCCCTCCTGGAAAGAGGTACCGAACTCGCTGCCGTGAACCAATCGCGCGACGGCGATTGTTATCGGACGTGGTTATCGCGACTGGTTAGCGCGCGTGGTTAATGCCACCATGGCGGTCCGACCGAGCAGCAAAGAGCAGCCGACATGATCCTGGACTGGCATTCGCACATCTACACGCCCGAAGAAGCCGCCGACGACCTGCGCACCTGGGACGGCAACAGCGGGCCGTCATGGGGCGAGCGCGGCTGCCCGATGGTGCTGGACAACTTCATCCGCGCCCACAAGGAGAACAACATCGACATCAGCGTCGTCAGCAATGCCGCGCACTACCTCAAGGGCAAGCGCGACAACGAGGAGCTTGCCTCGGTGCAGGCCTGGACCGACTACGCCGCGAAGGTTCAGCAGGACCACAAGGGCATGCTGTACAGCTTCGCCACCATCCTGCCCTGCCGCGGTCCGGCCTTCATCAAGGAGGCCGAGCGCGCCATCAAGCAATGCGGCCTCAAGGGCATCTTCATCCACTCCAGCCACAAGGGCCAATATCCCGACGACGACGAGGCGCGGCCGTTCTGGGAGCTGGTGCAGGACCTCGACGTGCCGATCATGATCCACCCACCGCATCTCGGCTTCGGCGAGGAGCGGATGAAGGAATATCGGCTCGCGTCCAGCATCGGCCGGCCGTTCGACCTCTGCCTTGCGCTCGGCCGGCTGATCGTGCGCGGCATCCTGGAGGATTTCCCGAAAGTGAAGATTGTCGCGTCGCACGGCGGCGGCGGCATCTGCGAGACCATCAGCCGGATGGACTACGCCTATGAATTGCAGGACGAGGCGTTCTTCCTCGGCTCCTATGCGCCGATGAAGATCAAGAAGAAGCCGTCCGAGTACATGAAGATGCTCTACATGGACACGGTCTGCTACAACACGCCGGCGGTGAAGATGGTGCTGGAGTGGCTCGGGCCCGATCGCGTGCTCTACGGCAGCGATGCGCCGCCGCTGACCTCGCTCAAGCCGCGCGCGATCAAGCTGATCAACGATCTCGATATTCCCGCCGCCGACAAGGAGAAAATCTTCTGGGGCAATGCGCGCAAGCTTCTGAAGCTGAACTGACAGACACCGCGCATCCGCGTACGCTTGATCCGTCACCCTGAGGTGCGAGCGGCGAAGCCGCGAGCCTCGAAGGGCGACGGCCCGGGCCGTTCATCCTTCGAGGCTCGCTTCGCTCGCACCTCAGGATGACGGAGCAAGGCCACAATCGTTCGTCGCCGCTATTCGATCTTCAGACCGAGCCCCTTCACCACGGCCGACCACTTCGTCTCTTCGCTGTCGATGTCGGCAGCATATTCCTCGGGCGTGCTGGACAGCGGATCGACGCCCTCGCCTTGCATGTGCTTTCGCGCCTCCGCGCTCTCGACCGCGGCGCGAAGCTCCTTGCTCAGTCGCTCGATGATCGGCCTCGGCGTACCGGCCGGTGCCGCGATGCCATAGCGGATGGCAGCGGAGAAACCGGGCACCGCGGATTCCGCGATCGTCGGCACATCGGGCAAAAGCGGCGAGCGTGTCGCCGTGGTCACCGCCAGTGCGCGCAAGGTGCCGGCCTTGATGTTGCCGAGGATCGGCGACAGCGACAGCACCATCATGTTGACATGGCCGCCAAGCAGATCGCCGATCGCCGGTCCGTTGCCCTTGTAGGGCACCTTGGTGAGCTCGATGCCGGCGCTCTTCATGAACAGTTCGGTGGTCATGTGTCCGATGGTGCCGGGCACGAAGCCGTAGTTGATCTTGCTCGGATTGGCCTTGGCATACGTGACGAGCTCGGCGCTGCTGTGCACCGGCAGCGACGGATTGACGGTCAGCACGCTCGGTTGGCTGCCGATCAGGCCGATGGGCGCGAAATCCTTGCGCGGGTCGTAGCCGGCGTTCGGATAGAGCGTCGGATTGATCGCAAGCGTGCCGGTGTAGGTGAGCAGGATGGTGTAGCCGTCCGGCGGCATCCTGGCGACCGCGCGCGTGGCGATGGCGCCGCCTGCGCCGCCGCGATTCTCGACCACCACCTGCTGGCCGATGGTGTGGCTCATGCGCTCGGCGACGACGCGAGCGAGCGCGTCGTTGCCGCCGCCGGCCGGGAACGGAACGACCAGCGTGATGGGCTTGGTCGGATAGTTCTGGGCCGATGCGGCGCCACCGCTCAGTGCGGCGAGGACGACGGTCAGGGCTTTCATCAGCTTCATCGGTCTACTCAACCTTCAAATTGAGCTTCTTGATCAGCGCGCCCCACTTGGCCGCCTCCTGGTCGATGTCGGCCGCGTATTCCTCCGGCGTCGAGGGGAGCGGATCGCCGCCCTCGGTGTTGACGCGCTTCTTGATCTCGTCGGTTGCCGCAATGGTGCGGAGCGCGGCGTTGAGCTTGGCGACGATCGGCTTCGGCATGCCGGGAGGCCCGAGCACGCCGTAGTGCAGCACCGACTCGAACCCGGGCAAACCGGACTCATTGGCAGTCGGAATATCCGGCAGCAGGCTGAAGCGCCTCTTGTCGAGCATGGCGATGCCGCGCAGCGTTCCGGCGGAAAGATTTCCCATGGCGGGCGGCAGCACGCCGAAGGCGATCGGCACCTGGTTGCCGAGCAGATCGTTCATCAGTTGCGCGGTGCCCTTGTACGGGATGATGGTGGCCTGCACGCCGGTGATCGACTTGAACAGCTCGGCGGAGAGATAGCCGCCGGTGCCGACCGCCGAGGTGCCGATGTTGAGCTTGCCACCCGGCTGCTTCGCGATCTCGACGACGTCGGCGATGGTTTTTCCCGGGAACGACGGATGCGCCAGCAGCGCCACCGGCATCGACGCGAACAGCCCGATCGGCGTGAAGTCCTTGCGCGGATCGAAGCCGGCGTGGACGTAGAGGCTCGGGTTGATGGAGATCGATCCGGTGTGGCCGAGGAACAGCGTGTAGCCGTCCGGCGCGCTGCGGATCAGTGTGCGGGTGCCGACGAGGCCGGAGCCGCCGACGCGGTTGTCGACGATCACCTGATGGCCGAGCTGGCCGGATAATTTTTCCGCGACAACACGCGCCAGCACGTCGACACCGCCGCCCGGCGGATAAGGCACCACCAGCGTCACGGTGCGATTCGGGTAGTCGTCATCGGCCGCAGCCGGTACGGCGCCAAGCGCCGCGCAGACCCCCGCGCCGATCGCCACAATTGCCGTTCGCCGTCCGATCATGACACTCCCTCATTCTGCTCCGCTAAAATAGCACCGCCGGCTCCCGTGGAGAGCCGGCGGCTCTATCTCAACAGCCTCAATCTGACGCGGATGGCCTCAGTGCACGCTCACACTGCCGTGCCGGAGGCGCTCGATCTCATCCTTCACCAGCAATTTGCGACGCTTCAGTTCGACGATCTTCAGGGCATCACTCGAAGGGTGGGTCAATTCTTCGGCAAGTTCGTCTTCGAGGGCCCGGTGCTTTCGTTCAAGTTCTGCAAGGTGCGCTTGCATGGTCATGTTGGAGTGGCTCCTAAGACAGTTTTAGATAAACACCCCTGACTCGTTCAGTGTGCCACGACCCCGGAAACAAGTCGATTATCGCGTCTTGTGCGGCGCAATAAATCCCCGCTAATCCGGCCCCCGTGGCCCGCTGCCCGGTCTGGGCGGGCCTTGTGAAACGCGGTACAAGCATTAGGTGTTCCGGGCGGCGGCCATTCGGCGCAGCGTTTTGCTTGATTCGTGAGCACCCCAAAGCCATGGGAATTCAAGAGTTTGTTTTGATACCAGGCTCGGCTCCGGCGATCGGCAATTCCGGGCGGATGGCTCATGAGGCGCTGCGGGTAGCGGCGGGCATGAAGCAGGACGAAGAGATCGAGCTTCGCGCGCAACTGGCGCAGTTGCGCCAGGAGCATCGCGACCTCGATGCGGCGATCGAAGCGCTGCATAACTCACCGGGGTCGGACCTGCTCCAGGTCCAGCGGCTGAAGAAGCGCAAGCTGCATCTGCGCGACCGAATCATCCAGATCGAAGACCAGTTGACGCCGGACATCATCGCCTGACCCTCAGGGCCGGCAGTCCTGACAGACAGACCCGATCTTGACCGCTGGTTAGCCACGATGCCGCATTCCGGCGCGGTGCGGCGGCACCGAAGGCATGCGGGGATCGGCTAGGTTTATCCACAGGCCGGCCGGCGGCATGGCCGCCGTGAGGTCCTCGGGCGCGGCCCCAAACATACCCTGAATCCGCGCCGATGATGGACTTTCAGGCCCCGATCTGCTACCGACGCGCGGCTCGGGCGGCCGTTTTCAGGCTCCCGCGCTCGCAACCAGCAGGATTCGGATCAGAAGGAAAGACGCGTGCAGGTTCTCGTCCGTGACAACAACGTCGACCAAGCCCTCAAGGCGCTCAAGAAAAAGATGCAGCGCGAGGGCATTTTCCGCGAGATGAAGCTTCGCGGTCATTACGAAAAACCCTCGGAAAAGAAGGCTCGGGAAAAGGCGGAGGCGGTGCGCCGCGCCCGCAAGCTGGCGCGCAAGCGCGCCCAGCGCGAGGGCCTCATTCCGATGAAGCCGAAGGTGATTGGCGGTCCGGGTGCCGAGCGCGGCGCTCGGGGTGGACCGGGCGGCGGGCGCGGCGGCGCGGGCCGCAGCGCCGGATTTGGCGGCGGCGGTGGATTTGGCGGCGGCGGATTTGGCGGCGGTGGTTTCGGCGGCCGCTAAGCCTTCCGTCCTTGAAAGCTTGTTGTTTGCGGCGCGGGCAGGCTGACGAAGCGGCCCGCGCTGTGGCATTTTTGGAACCCGACGATCGTCGAACCTTCGCCGCAATCGTCCGGTGAACAGCCAAGGTCGCGACCGACCGCGATGAAAGCCGCCGCAGGATGACCATGCTGCGCACATTCCGCGCGGGCCCGTTCGGCTTCACGGGCGCCTCGCTCCTCCGCGTTGTGGTGCTCGGCGCAGCCGCGGCGCTCGGCGCCTGCGGCACCACTGGCATCAGCAACATCGGCGGCGCGGGACAGACTGCGGATAGCGACGACAGCCTCGCCGCCTCGCCTGCCAACATCGCTTCGCTGACCGGCGTGGTCGAGCGCAATCCGAACGATCCGCAGGCCTACAACATGCGCGGCTCGGTGTTCGGCCAGGCCGGCCGCAACGCCGATGCGCTGTCCGATTTCAACAAGGCCATCAGTCTCGATCCGAACTACGCGCAGGCCTACGCCAACCGCGGCCTGATCCAGCGCAAGACCGGCAAGCTCGATCTCGCGCTTGCCGACTACAACAAGGCGCTGAGCCTCGATCCGAACTACGCGGTGGGCTATCTCGGCCGTGGCATCGTCTACCGGCTGCGCAAGCAGCCGCTCGAAGCGTTCAACGACTTCAACAAGGCGATCGGGATCCGGCCCGACAACGCCGAGGCCTATTACAACCGCGGCCTGCTCTACCAGAGTGAGAAGCAGCACCAGTACGCGATCGACGATTTCTCCACCGCAATCGGCCTGACCCAGAATCAGGCCGAGCCCTATGTCGCGCGGGGCCTGAGCTACATGGCGGTCAACGATTACAAGGCCGCCGCCGCCGATCTCGACGACGCGGTGTCGGCCGAGCCGCAGAACCTGCAGGCCTGGACCACGCGGGCGTTCGCCTACGAGAAGCTCGGCGACAGGGAGAAGGCCGCCGGCTCCTATGCCCGCGCGCTCAACATCAATCGCGACCACGAGCCGGCCAAGCAGGGCTTCGCCCGCGTCGGCGGCAAGATGGGCCAGACCTATCAGACGTTTTGATTAGAGCATGATTGCATTACGTTGAAACAAACTCCGCTCGCTCCCGCGAAAGCGGAAGCCCAGTTCTTGGCAAATGCTGGGTCCCCGCTTCCGCGGCGACGAACGGCAGCGATTCAATCTAAAACAACTATGCTTTAGCGCTGACCCGCGCGGCCTCGCCGTTTCATGCCGATGCGCCACGACCAACCCGCCACCGCCCGATCGCCGGCAACGCCCGCGACCACCCGGCCCGCCAGCAATCCCAGCACACAGAACAGCAGCAGCTCGGTGAGATCGAGCGGACTGGCGATCTCGAAACTGAAGCGCGGCGCATAGATCAGGTAGGCTGCGACGACCCCGCTGGCGATGACACCCACCGCCGACAGGCTGCCATAGCGCACCGCCATCAACGCAACCGGCAGCAGATAGATGAAGATCAGGTGTTCCTGTTGCAGGCGTGCCTGCATCGCGAGAAGCGCGGCCGTTGTCAGGCCGACAAACGCCAGCGACGCCGCGACGGGCGTGATCCACTGCCGAAGGGCCGACGTTGCGTCCCTGCTGAGCTCCAGCTCCGACATCCGAAAGCCGTGAACCGCGTTCCCCCACCGCGCGGCAAACGGTCGCGCGGCAAGGGGACCATAGTGCATGGCGCTTGGCATGGCCAGCAGGACAGCACCGAAATCGGCTAGGGCTCCGCCTTCGGCAAAGTCTCGGCCAGGAACGCCCGCACCGACGCCATGGCGCCGTACTGGTCGAGATTGGCGTGGGTGGCCTCCGGAAATCTGATGAAGCGCTTCGGTTCCGCAGCCAGCGCGAACAGCCGTTCGCCGAACTCGATCGGCACCACCGGGTCGCGCCCGCCGTGGAGCACCAGCAGCGGAGCGGCGATTTGGCCGATCAGCCGGTCCGAATAGAACCCATCCTTGATCAGCAGCCGGACCGGCAGGAACCAGTAGATCGACGCCGCGACATCGGCGATCGAGGTGTACGGCGCCTCCAGCACCACCGCCGCCACCCGATGACGGCTCGCCAGCGCCACCGCGACGCCGGTGCCAAGCGACTCGCCGAATGCAACGATGGGCGCCGCCGGATGGCGCGCGCGGGCAAAATCGTAGGCGGCCTCGGCGTCGAGCAGCAGGCCGGCTTCGCTCGGGCGGCCGCTTGAGCCGCCATAGCCGCGATAGCTCACCGCGACGAGGCCGCTGCCGTCCTCGATCAATGCGCGAAAGCGCGGTGCCCGATAGGCCAGAGTGCCGGCGTTGCCATGCGTGTAGAGCACCACCGGACGGCCGGCGCGCGGCGGCACATGCCAGACGATGACCTTCTCGCCGTCGCGGGTGTCGCGCACAACCTCTTCCGCGCCGGCAAGGCCTGCGGCGGCCGGCGTCGTGTGCGTCCGATCCGGATGATAGAGCAGCGAGCGCTGCACAACGTACATGAAGACGACAAAGCCGCCGAATGCGGCGACCACGAGCAGCAATCCCTTCAGCACGCTCATGACTCATTGATAGCATGAGCGGGCCCGCTACACTGCCGCCGATGCTCGCCCTGTCCCACTTCGTCTGGCCGCGCCCGCTCGGGATGTCGCTCTACCTGCTGGCCGCGTTGACGCCCTGGCGTCCGGCGTTTCGGGTTCGGGCCGCGAAATCGAACCTTGCATTCTACGTCACGCGCCACGACGTCATTGGCCGGCACATCGCCAAGTACGGCGTGCACGAGCCGCTGATCACGCGGTGGATCGACGAATTCCTCGGCGCGGCGCCGCGCGGCATTGTCATCGACATCGGCGCCAACCTTGGCTGGCACGCGCTGCACGCGGCGCGGCACCGAAATGTCGAGATGGTGGTGGCGTTCGAGCCGCACCCGTTCAACACCTGGCTGATCGAGCGCAACCTCGCCGAGAACGGCATCGACAACGTGCTGGTCGACGCCCGCGCTGTCGGGGCTGCACCCGGCATCGCCAGGTTGCATCGCTACAAGAGCAGCAACTTCGGCCGGCATTCGATCGCAGTCGATCACGGTTTCGGCTCGCGCCAAGTGCCGATGACCGATCTCGACGGAGCCCTTGAGGCGGCCGGCCTCGGCTCCGGGCCGATTTCGCTGATCAAGATCGACGTCGAGGGCTATGAGCCCGCGGTGATCGCCGGCGCCAAATCCGCGTTGCAGCGGACCGCCGCGGTGATCCTGGAATACTCGCCGGACATGAGCGGCTCAGGCGGCCTCTCCACCGCGCAGCTCCTGGCGGACATGCGCGCCTTGCATTTCGCGCCTCATGTGCTGGTCAGCGAAGGCGGCACGACGCCATCGAGTTACGACGAATTGCAAGGCCACCGCGGAACGCTCGACGTGATTTTCGTCCGCGAAGACCTGCACGCGACGCTGGAGCAGGGAATGAACCAACGGTCACGCGGCGCGCGCACGCTCGACGACATTGCCGAGCAGAACCGCTGGATCAAGACCCCGGTGTGACCGGCGTACGTTAGGTTCGTCTGCGGCCGACAGCATCGGCGTACATTTGCCGGAACAACGGCACCATCGCCTGCCACCGGCCTTGCATGGCTGCTGAAGCGCCGTCATCGTAAGGGCGATCCGGCCTGGGGCGCAGACGCACAAAACTGGGCAGACCGTAGCGCATCGCGATGGAGTTTGCCCACAACCGAGCGATCCGACCGTTGCCATTCGCAAACGGATGAATCCGAACCCACTCGCAATGGACCCAGGCGCACACGTCGATGACAGCAGCCAACTGATCTGTGGTTAGCTCTTGATTGGGCTCGATCTGGCTGTCGAGCGCTGCCACCGCCCTTTGTAGCGTCTGTTCGAATTGGCCCAATTCAGCCGCCACGAGATCGAATCGAACGCCGTAGTGATCGCCGATCCTGACGCCAATTCGTTCCAGCCCCTCCTCACCTCGAAACCGTCCCACATACTCCGGTCGGAACACGTCGAGCCCGCGCATCATATCGCGGTGCCAGCCGCGGGCGGTGGCAACCTCCGGTGCGGCGCGGCGGATTGCGTGGTCGCGAACCGCCGATAGACGTGTGCGAGGTTGGTGCGTAACTGAGGACTGTCTTCGTCCCAATTAGCCATTTAACAGCTTGAGCATTTGCTGTTCGGTCGGACCGGCTTCCGCGCCCTCGTTCTCCAAAACGACCGTTCCCTCCATCGGATCTTGAGTCGCAGAAGCTTCCGCCTCGACAAACTCCCGAATGGAGCGCTCGAAGTTAGGATCGTTTTTTCGATAGGCCCGCAAATCGTTCAGTGTCGAAGACAAATCAGCTTCAACCTCCGCAATACGCCGGGCGACGTACTGGCTGATGGCCTCGTTGGCCAGCTTGTTAAGCGGCCGATTGAGAATCGCACTCAGCTTTTCCAGCCCGCTCATCGTGAGGGGCTCAATCCGAAAAGTCGTGGCTTTCCCAGCAGCCTTCTGCGCCATGGCCCAACTCCGGGATCAAATGCTGTCA
>Ga0265325_10000432_pt1 | contig 30063 bp, 23 predicted proteins | sample 41420metaG_FD_202090 | JGI IMG/M metagenome (GOLD analysis project Ga0265325, IMG submission 202090) | Rhizosphere microbial communities from Carex aquatilis grown in University of Washington, Seatle, WA, United States - 4-14-20 metaG | ecosystem: Host-associated > Plants > Roots > Rhizosphere... | reverse complement strand
ATCAGTCCGTTCTCCCGCAAATACCAGAGCGTGAATTCCAGGTGCTCGCGCGGGCAGCCCAGCATTTCCTCAAACTCGTGCATGCCCATCACTGGCTGCTGAGGCTCCGCGATTCGTTTCGCGTACAGCAGCGAAAGAACGCCCTGACGCTTACGCTTCTCCGCCTCCACTCCGACCGCAGCCTGCGGCGTGCTGAAAATGCGCCACCGAACCTTGTTTGTGTCGACCCGCCGCGCATCGAATGATGCCCGGCGTTCCGGGTTGCTGAGCACTTCATAAGCCGCCAGCACGTCCTTAAAGTTTTCCTCGTTCCCGGTTTCGCGATTGTCGGGATGATACCGCTGCGCGAGGACGCGGAAGACGCGATGAATCGTGTCGAGGTCGGCTTTGGGGCTGAGTTGCAGCACCTCGTAATAGTCTGGTGGATTCGTGTCGGCGGCCACCGTCTCGCGCGACTTCGAATCCTCGCCGGTGGAATCCTCAAACTGCAGGCCGGATTGAAACGCGCCGCCGCGGCCCGGTTCGCACCACCGCACGGAAGCTTTGTGGGCTCCAATCCGCCCATTCAGACCTTCCGCGGAAGCAACGCGCACGGTACTCCCCACGGTGAGAGGAACACCGGTTTCTATGCCAATTCCGCCTTCCGAGGTATCTACCAGCCGGCCCGGAATTTCGTCCGTGCCGCCAGTCGGACGGCTGAGCGTAACCTTAAGAGGATGCGGGAGCTTCCGTGCTGCCCGATTCTGCGCGCGTCTCTCCGCTGTTGCCATTACTACCTCTATCGGACTATCGGCTCTCGCAGGTTCGACTTTAGTCCCCTTCGTTGCAATGCGCCGATTGTAAAGCTGTCCGAAGCGGGCTAAGCTTAAGTAGCCATGAGTGATAGCCCTGATCTTGTGCAAGCGGTCGAGGACCACCTGCGCGCCTCCATCGAGATTCTGAAGGAAGACGACGAGGCCGATTTATCCAAGTGCGAGAGACATTTGAAGGTCGCGCTGGATACCATGACGGAGTTGCTGGCCTCGGTTCCCGACGCGGCTACGGCGGGGAAAGTGGCGCTGGCCACCACTCTCGGGCTGGATACTTCCAAAGTCCGGGCCGCACACGGGAAAGTGGCATTTGCCTACCAGCGTGCGCGCCGTCTGGAGCGCCCCTCGGTGACGGTGCTGTATGAGCTGGTCGGCCAGTGGCCGCCGCTTCTGATCAAGGAAGCTTAAGCCTGCTAAGTGTTAGAATAGGCTTGTCCACGGCGGCTGTAGCTCAGTTGGTAGTAGCGCCAGATTGTGGTTCTGGATGTCGTGGGTTCAAATCCCACCAGCCGCCCCAACCCAAACCACAGAAAACAAGCTACTTCCACAATGGAATTCCACACGTCGCTAAAACTAGCTACAGCAGCCGTAAAAACGATACTCTGCTGAGGTCGTGAGCGACCTTTACATATGCCGGCGGCACACCGAATCCTGCAAGTTCAGCGATCGCACTCAGCGCGATTGTAAATGCCCCGCGTGGTGCGGCGGCTACGTCGATAACCGGCGAATCAATCGGTCGTTGAAGACCGTCGACTGGGGCCTCGCCGAGCGGTTTCTCGCGCGCCTGCTCGACCCGGAGGCTCCAGCGCCCACGGTCTCCATTGCCGACGCGGTCGCGGACTTCCTGCGCGATTGCGAAACACGCCAACTCGCGCGCCATCAACACGGCGATTACCTCGAGGGACAGGTTGACGAACCGCATCATTTTGGTCATATCAGTATCCACTTCGAAGTCGCGCGGAAAAAGAGACGCCACAGGGTCAGATACGGGTCCAATCAGGTCCAGGCTGACACTCGGATAGGCAAAACGGGGAGTCTGTGCTCCTCGGAAGACCCTTTTTGCCGACGTGCGTACGTATCCAATTGGACTTCTTGCTTTTTGCCATCGACCCTCGTGCACAACCTCGCCAACGCCGAACTGATGGTCCCTGGGGCAGCCGGAACCATCTCCCAGTCACGTGCGAGAGAAATTCCAGATCACCAAGCCGCATGCACAACTGTAAGAGCTCGAGTCTGGCACGTTGACATTCTGAGAGAAAGAGTGTGAACGCCTCCTCCACCTGTCGGGCTGTCAGTTCCATGAAAACCTGGTGTAGCGCTTCGGGGTTATCGACCCCCGAGTTAACTAAGGTCACCTTTCTCTTCAGGAATCGACGACTCACCAGAGCTGGCAAATCACTCCGTTCGTAGGTTTCGCCCCCCTGTTTCAATGTGTCGGAGAACTGGAGGATTGAGACATTAAAAAGATAAATGTTCCTTGAGGCCTCTACCTCATTCCGCCGTTTCGAACTCCTCGGCGAGGTTATTGCGTTCCTGGTGCTGATGACGCTGCCCGTCAGTTGCTTAGATTCGATATATCGAATATTCTAATGGTATGCAGGATACGTTGCGGGCATACAAGGCCAGTATTTTTCAGGCCTTGTCCCACCCCACACGCATCGCCGTCCTCGAAGTCCTGCGGGGCGGAGAGCTATCCGCGCGGGCCATTCAGGACAATCTCGGTGTGGAACAGGCGAATCTTTCGCAGCACCTGGCCATCCTGCGCAGCCGCCAGATTGTGGTGAACCGTAAGGACGGCAATCAGGTCTTCTACTCGATTCGCAACCCGGTGCTGGTGGAGGTTCTCGACATCATGCGCCGATATTTCCAGACCAACCTCGCCGACGCCATCCAGATGCTCGCGGAAGTGGAACGTGAGGCTTCTGCCCGGTGATTGCTGAATTGTTCCTGAGCGGCATCCTTGTCTGGCTGGCTGGCGCGGTGGCCTCCCTCGTCCTGTGGCGCCATCCCACTGCAGCGCGCCGAATGGCCTGCGGGGCGGCGCTGGCGGGCTCGCTTCTCGAACTGGCCGGCTCGGCGATGGCCATTTTCAGTGGCGGCACGACAGTGATTGGCCTTCCGTTCGGCAATCCGATGTTCTCCTGGGCCGTGCGGATCGATCCTCTGTCGGCGTATTTCAACGCGCCTCTCGCGGTGCTCGCCGCCGCGGTTTCTCTCTACTCGTTCGGTTACCTGCGGCACATGGAAGGGCGCCGGAACCTGGGCGCGTTCGGATTCTTCTTCAACCTGTTGTTGTTGAGTCTGGCGCTGGTCTTCACCGCGTCGAACGCGTTCTTCTTCCTGGTGGCCTGGGAGGTGATGGCGCTCGCGGCATTCTGCCTGGTCAGCTTCGAGCACGAAAAAGAGGAAGCGCGCAACGCGGGAGTACTGTTCCTGATCATGTCCCATACGGGGACGGGCCTGCTGCTGATCGCATTTCTGATGCTGACCTCCGCGAGCGGCTGTCTGGATTTCACCAGCTTCCACCTGCTGGCTTCGCGAATGCCCCCGCTTCCGCAGGGCATGGTCTTTCTCCTGTTTCTTTTCGGCTTCGGGGTGAAAGCGGGAATCGTTCCCATTCACATCTGGCTGCCGGAAGCCCACCCAGTGGCGCCCAGCAACGTTTCGGCTCTGATGTCAGGTATTGTCATCAAGACCGGCATTTACGGCCTGGCGCGTGTCTTTTTCGATTTCTACGGACCGCCGCCGTTGTGGATGGGTACCGTGGTGCTGGCGCTGGGCGTGGCATCGGCCCTGCTGGGCGTGCTTTATGCGCTGATGGAGCACGACCTGAAACGTCTGCTGGCGTGGCACAGCATCGAGAACATCGGCATTATCCTGATCGGGTTCGGCGCCGCGCTGATGTTTCGCGCGCTTGGGCAGACGAATCTCGCCGCGCTCGCTCTCATCGCCGGTCTCTATCACACCTTCAACCACGCCACCTTCAAGGGACTTCTATTCCTGGGCGCCGGCTCCGTCGTGGAGGCCACGCACACGCGCAACATGGAAAAGATGGGCGGGCTGATCCGGCGGATGCCTGCAACAGCCCTGTGTTTTCTGGTTGGCGCGGTGGCCATTTCCGGTCTGCCGCCCCTGAACGGATTCGTGAGCGAGTGGCTTACGTATCAGGCGCTGCTGGCTGGCTTCGGCACTACGCAGAGCCTGACCCGAGTGATGTTTCCCATAGCCGGCTCCCTGCTGGCACTCACCGCGGCGCTTGCAGCGGCCTGTTTCGTCAAGGCTTTCGCCATTCCGTTTCTGGCGCTGGCGCGGAGCGATGAAGCCGCCACCGCGCAGGAGTCCTCATGGTCTATGCGCGCGGGGATGGCGTTGCTGGCGCTGGGCTGCGTGGCGCTCGGCGTGGGCGCGACCTGGCTTGTGCCGGTGTTCGATCCCATCACCCAGCAGACCCTGGGTGTTCGCGCCAGTGCAGCGCTGGTAACGGCTCGCGGACTGGCGCTTTCGTCCGGCACGGCCCACAGCGGCACCATCTCGACGGCCGGGATTGCGCTGCTCTTTCTGGTAGCCGGAGCGGCGTTCGCCTTGCCACTGGCCATGCGCTGGCGGCGTCGCAGTGTCACCGGGCCGGCGTGGGATTGTGGGCTGCCCGGATTGACCGCCGATAACGAATACACCGCCACGGCCTTCTCGAAACCGCTGCGAATGATCTTCTCCGCACTGTATCGCCCGCGCCGCGAAATCCAGGCCGAGTACGAGGTGTCGCCGTATTACCCGAGCGCGATCCGCTTCGAAAGCGAGATCGAGCCGACGTTTGAAAAACACATCTATGGTCCGTTGCGAGAGCGGATCATGGCCGCGGCAAATCGCATGAGGGGCATCCAGGCTGGCAGCATTCACGCCTATCTCGCGTACATTTTCATCACACTGGTTCTCCTTCTCCTGTTTGGAGTGCGCGGATGATGGACCGGCTGATCGAGAGCGTCGCGCAACTGATTCTACTGCTGGCTCTGGCGCCACTGGTGACAGGCGTCATTCGAACGCTGAAAGCGCGCCTGCAGACGCGGCGCGGCCCGGCCATTCTTCAGCCGTATCGCGATCTCCGCAAGCTTTTCGGCAAAGGCATGGTGATTCCGGAGACCGCCTCCTGGATCTTTGCAGCAACGCCCTGGGTATTGTTCTTCAGCACGATTCTCGCGGGGCTCATGATTCCCATGGTTGCCGCCGAGGCGCCGCTCGGTCTGTTCGGTGGCGTGCTGGCGGTGATCTATCTGCTCGGGCTAGGTCGCTTCTTCCTTGCGCTGGCCGGGCTCGACACTGGCAGCTCGTTCGGTGGTCTCGGCAGCAGCCGGGAAATGACGATCTCCGCGCTGGCCGAACCGGCCATGATGCTGGCCATTTTCACGGTGGCGATCGGGGCCGGTTCCACCGGACTCACCGAAATCGCCGGGGCTGCCATTGGACAGAACTGGCGTTTTCTTGCCCCAGCGCAGATGTTCGCATTCGCGGCACTGGCCCTGGTGCTGATTGCCGAGACCGGCCGGATCCCGGTGGACAACCCGGCCACTCACCTGGAACTCACCATGATCCATGAGGCCATGATCCTGGAATACTCGGGCCCGTATCTGGCGCTCGTCGAGTGGGCCGCCTCGATCAAACAGCTTGTATTGATGACGCTGCTGATCAACTGCTTCTGGCCCTTTGGCCTGCAGCCCAACTGGTTCGGTTTCGGCGCGCTGGAGGGAATCGGCTGGCTGCTGGCGAAACTGCTCCTGTTGAGCTGCGCGATCGTCCTGCTGGAGACCGCGAACGCCAAGATGCGCCTCTTCCGTGTGCCGGAGCTGCTGGCGGTGGCGTTCACTCTGGGGACACTCGCACTGGTTTCCACGTTCCTCTTCTGATGACCATGAAACCCCTTCTCGATCTGCAACTCGGTGACCGAATCGTCACCCTGATGGCGGCGCTGGTGCTGGTGCTGCAGATCGCCATGGTGGCGCAACGATGGATCGTCACCCACATCCGCATCTTCGCGGCTCAATCGTGTTTCCTCGCCATGATTGCTGCCACCATCGCCTGGTTCAATCACGCGCCGCATATCTACATTGCGGCCGCGCTTACGCTGGTCGTGAAAGTGATTCTGGTGCCCATCCTGTTCGAGCGGCTGGTGGAACGCATGGACATCCAGAAGGAAATCGAGCCAATCGTGAACGTGCCGCTTTCGGTGGTGATTTCGGGCGGATTGACGCTGGTTGGTTACGTAGTTGCGGAATCGTTTTATCGGCCGGACGAACCCGGGCTGGGCCATAACGCGCTGGCCGTCGCCATCTCTCTGTTCCTGATTGGCTTCTTCACAATGATCAATCGACGCAAGGCGCTGACACAAGTGCTGGCGCTGTTATCGCTCGAGAATGGGCTGTTTCTGGCTGCCATTTCATTGACCTATGGCATGCCGCTCATTGTGGAGCTCGGCGTTTTCTTCGACGTGCTGGTGGCGGCGATGGTACTTGGCATTCTGGTCTATCGCATTCGCGAAACCTTCGAGTCGATGGACGTGAGCCGGCTACGGAGGCTGCGGGGATAAAGATGCTTCTGGTCGCTCTACTGGTGGTCCCCCTCGCTACCGCCGCCGCGTCGTTCTTCGTTCGCCGACGTACGGCGATGGAAGCAGTGAACCTGGTTGGGTTCGGTGGCGTCTTTCTGCTGGCCGTCGCACTGGCCGCGCAGGTGCTGGCCGCCGGCGCCGTCTCACTGGCGAACGGTTTCTTCTATGCCGATTCGCTCAGCGCTCTGGTGATTCTGCTGACCGCTTCGGTGGCACTCGTTTGCTCCACCTATGCGGTCGGCTACCTGCGCGACGACCAACGCAGCGGAGCTCTGGGCGACGACGAAACCGGGACAGAGCAGATCGTGCAGCTTCGCATGTATTACTCGCTGACGCCACTCTTCGTCTTTTCCATGCTGTTCATGGCGGTGGCCAACAACCTGGGAGTGATGTGGGTGGCCATTGAATTGACCACCCTGGCATCGGTCTTTCTGGTCACCTTTTATGGCAAGGTTACCTCACTTGAGGCCGCCTGGAAGTATGCCATCATCGGCGGCGTGGGCTTGTCCATGGCGTTGTTCGGCACCATCGTCGCCTATTACGCGGGACATCGCCTGCCCGGTTCGGAGGAGTTGGCCGGGTTGAGCTGGTCCGTTCTGGCGCAGCACGCCGCGCAACTCGACAAGACGTCCATGCGCCTGGCATTCGTCCTTATTCTGCTGGGCTACGGAACCAAGGCCGGCCTCGCGCCCATGCACACGTGGAAGCCGGATGCTTACAGCGAGGCCCCGGTGCCCTCGGCAGCCATTCTCTCTTCGGCGATGCTGAACTGCGCTCTCTACGGCCTCATTCGTTTCTATATTCTGACCAGCCGCTGCCTCGGCGCGGAGTACCCCGGTCGCCTGCTGCTTCTGTTCGGATTGCTGTCCATGGGCGTTTCCGTTCCGTTCGTGCTTGTGCAGACGAACTACCGTCGCCTGCTGGCGTATCACACCATCGATCATGCCGGCATCATGGTGACGGCGCTGGGGCTCGGAGGCGCCCTGGGCAGTCTGGGTCTCATGCTGCACATGACCTTTCACACCATCGCGAAATCTCTGCTGTTCCTGTGTGCGGGCAATGTGTATCAGCACTTCCGCACCGACCTTTTCTCGAAGATCAAAGGCAGCGTGATCCGAGCGATGCCGCTGACCGGCGTGGTGTTTCTTATGGCCATGCTGGCCATTATCGGCATGCCACCGTTCAGCCTGTTTCAGAGCGAGTTCCTTATAGTACGAGCAGCCTTCGACGGCGGGCACATTTTGACGGGTATCCTCTTCGTACTGTTCGGTACCGGCGTGTTTGCGGGCGCTCTGCTGCACGTCGGCGGTATGATTCTGGGGCCTTCCGGCGACACCGCCGCGGTGGCACGGCGTCCGTGGCGCGATGGTTCGCTGCTGGTGCTGGCTACGGCGCTGGTGGTGATTGGATTCTGGGTGCCCGCTCCGCTGTTCGATCTGATTCGCAGTGCGGCGCGGGTGGTGAGCGGACAATGACGCCTCTGCTGGCGGACCTTCGCGAGAGATTCCCGGACCAGGTCCGGACGGTGGAGGAGCCGGTGCCCGATCAGATTTCCGTTCTGCTGTGCGGTCCCGATGCCACGCCGGTTGCCAGGTATTTCCTGACCGAACACCAGGCGAGACTAGTCACCGTCTTTGCCGAAGATCGAGTGAATTCGGAAGGCGTCTTCTATAACTACTACGTGTTCGACCGGCCAGGCGACCCTTCGTGGGTCACCCTGAAAGCGCCGATCCCAGCGGACCAACCGTCGTTCCCATCGCTCGCCGCGGAATTGCCGGCCGTCAACTGGCAGGAACGCGAGATTCAGGACTGGTTCGGACTCGAAGCCATCGGACACCCGAATCCGCGCCGCGTAGCGCTCCACGACAACTGGCCCGACGTGCATCCATTGCGCAAGGATTTTCCGCTCGACACCGTTCTGCCGCCGTTTGAAGGAGAGCGGCACGTCTATCGGCCGACGCTCGGAGAAGGCGTGTTCCAGATTCCGGTAGGCCCGGTTCATGCCGGCATCATCGAACCGGGACACTTTAATTTCGCCGTGGCCGGGGAGCCCATTCTGTATTTGCAGCTACGCATGTTCTACACGCACAAGGGAACCGAGAAGCTCTTCGAGAATCTGCCCATCCATCGCGCGGTGTTCCTGGCCGAGAGCATCTCCGGCGATTCGGCGTTTTCTCATGGCACGGCGTTTTGTGAAGCTATCGAGGGGGCCGCCGGAATCGAAGTGCCTGCGCGTGCCCGGTTCCTGCGCACTATTCTGCTGGAGCTTGAGCGTATCGCGAATCACATCGCCGACATCGGGGCCATCGCTACCGACGTAGGATTCGTCATCGCCAACGCTCACGCCGGCCGCGTGCGCGAGTTGGTTCTGGGCTTGAACGAAACGCTCACCGGGAGCCGGGTGCTTCGCGCGATGGTCGCCGTTGGCGGGGTGCGAAGGGACTGGCAGGCGGCGCAGATCGAAGCTATAGGGACGGCACTGGATATAGCGGAGCGCGAGTTCCGTGATCTTGTGGCCCTGATCGAATCCTCCGATTCCACTCGCGACCGTCTGGAACACACTGGGATCCTGCGCCCGGACAAGGCCCTGATGCTGGGCATCGTTGGCGTCGGAGGACGCGCCTCCGGTGTCGACAAGGATGTCCGGCGCGACCACCCGTACGAGGCGTACGGCCACTTGCCTTTCCGAGTGCCGGTTTATCAGGCGGGGGATGTCCGGCAGCGAATGCAGGTGCGCATGGATGAAGTGCGCGAATCGATCGGGATCATCCGTGCGGCCGTGGCCGGTATGCCCGGCGGTCCTCATCGGGCACCCGCCCGGCCGATTCCGCCGGATCGATGTGCGCTGAGCGCCGTCGAGGGCTGGCGCGGCGAGATCATTCACTGGGTGCGGACCGGTGAGGGCAATCGCCTCGATCGCTGCAAGGTGAAGGATCCGTCCCTCAATAACTGGCCGGCCATAGTGGAAGCGGTGGAGGGCAACATTGTGGCGGATTTCCCGGTGATTAACAAGAGTTTCAACCTGTCGTATTCGGGCACGGACCGGTAGAGCGATGTTCAGGATCCTGCAGAAGACTTTTCGCGTGGGCATGGCGACCACCGACTATCCTCGCGTAGCGCCGCGCGTCGCCGAGCAGTTTCGGGGGCGTCCGGAGTTTGACTTCGCAGCCTGGCGCGATGCCCGCCCCGCCGCAGAGGCATGTCCTACGGGCGCTATCGCCGTGTTCGATGGCGATGCTGGGCGACGGGTCACCGTGGACTTTGGAAGGTGCATTTTTTGCGGTGAATGCGCGGAGGCTTCGAACAGCGGTGCCGTGCGCATGACCCAGGAGTTCGAGCTGGCGGTGCGCGATCGTCACGCGCTGGTTCTCACCGCCGACTACGCGCTGCATCCGGATGGCAGCCACGCGGAACTGCTCACCATCGCTGGCGCCGATTCGGGGACACGTCCGGAAGAGGCCATCCGGAAACTGCTCGGCCGGTCGCTGGCGATCCGCCAGGTTGACGCCGGCTCCTGCAACGGGTGTGAGCAGGAGATCATTGCGCTGAATAATCCCATTCACGACATCGAGCGCTTTGGTATCCATTTCGTGGCTTCTCCGCGTCATGCCGACATGTTGCTGGTGACCGGTCCGGTGACCAGAAACATGGAGCTGGCGCTGCGTAAGACCTACGCGGCGACGCCCGATCCGAAGGTGGTGGTAGCGGTGGGAGCGTGCGGCATCAGCGGCGGCATCTTCGGTACGAACTACGCGTCGCTGGGTGGCGTGGATGCGGTTATTGCCGTCGATGTCTACATCCCCGGCTGTCCGCCCCGGCCCGAGGCCCTTTTGCACGGCATCCTGCTGGCTCTGGGACAACTGCCACTGAAATCGATGGCTTGAATGATGCGGTGGGGGTAGGGTAGTGGGCTACCTTAATTTTTTAAAGTAGCCCACCGCCGGGGTTAGTTGACAGCTCTCTTTTCCGCCGAGCTCAGGCAAGGTCGTAGCGATCAAGGTTCATCACCTTGTTCCACGCAGCCACGAAGTCATTCACAAACACCTCCTTCGAATCGGCGCACGCATAGACTTCCGCGAGTGCCCTAAGCTGGGAGTTCGAACCGAAGATAAGGTCGACACGGGTGCCGGTCCACTTGACTTTGCCCGTCGCGCGATCGCGCCCTTCAAACACGCCTTCGGTAGAGGAGGCCTGCCACTTCGTACCCATGTCGAGCAGGTTGACGAAGAAATCATTCGTCAGCGTCTCGGGCCGATTGGTGAACACGCCGTCTTTGGACGGCCCGGCGGTTACATTCAGGGCGCGCAAGCCGCCGACGAGAACCGTCATTTCAGGAGCGGTCAGCGTCATCAACTGCGCCCGATCCAGCAGCAGTTCCTCGGCCGGCAGAGGCTGTCCGCTTCGGAGATAGTTGCGGAACCCGTCAGCAATCGGTTCAAGCGGCGCAAAGGAGTGCGCATCGGTTTGTTCCTGCGAAGCGTCCGTACGTCCCGGCGTGAAAGGTACCTTCACGTCGTGTCCGGCTTTCTTCGCCGCCGCCTCGACGGCCGCGCAGCCACCCAGAACAATCAGGTCAGCGAGCGAAACCTTCTTCCCGCCGGACTGCGAAGCGTTGAAGTCCTTTTGGATCCCTTCGAGCGTCAGCAGTACCTTTCCCAGTTGAGCGGGCTGGTTGACTTCCCAATCCTTCTGCGGCGCCAGGCGAATGCGCGCGCCGTTCGCGCCGCCGCGCTTGTCGGAGCCGCGGAACGTCGCCGCCGACGCCCAGGCCGTCGAGGCCATTTGAGAGATGGACAGTCCCGACGCGAGAATCCTGGCCTTCAGAGCAGCAATATCCTGGTCCCCGATCAACGCATGATCCACGGCGGGAACAGGATCCTGCCATAGCAGCGATTCCTTCGGCACCAGCGGACCGAGGTACCGCGAGATCGGCCCCATATCGCGGTGCGTGAGCTTGAACCAAGCCCTGGCGAACGCGTCTGCGAGCTCCTGCGGGTTTTCGTGGAAGCGCTTCGAGATCTTTGCGTAGGCGGGATCCATCCTCAGGGAGAGGTCCGTCGTGAGCATGGTCGGCGCGTGCCGTTTCGACGGATCGTGCGCATCCGGCACCGTGCCTGCGCCTGCGCCGTTCTTCGGCTTCCACTGATGCGCACCGGCAGGGCTCTTCGTCAGTTCCCACTCGTGGCCGAACAGCGTATCGAAGTACCCATTGCCCCACTTTATTGGGCTAGGGGTCCATGCGCCTTCCAAACCGCTGGTGATCGCGTCGGCACCTTTGCCGCTGCCGAAGGTGTTTGCCCAGCCGAAGCCTTGCTCCTCAATGGGGGCGCCTTCGGGTTCGGCACCGACATATTTGCCCGGATCGGCAGCGCCGTGGGTTTTGCCGAACGTGTGTCCGCCGGCAATGAGCGCAACGGTCTCCTCGTCATTCATCGCCATTCGAGCGAACGTTTCCCGGATATCGCGTGCCGCAGCGATGGGATCGGGCACTCCATTGGGCCCTTGCGGATTCACATAAATTAATCCCATTTGAACAGCGGCGAGAGGATTATCGAGCTGACGATCGCCGCTGTAGCGCTGGTCCCCCATCCACTCACCCTCCGGCCCCCAGAAGATGTCCTCCTGGGGCTCCCAGACGTCCGCGCGCCCGCCGCCGAAACCGAAGGTCTTGAACCCCATCGAATCCAATGCGACGTTGCCGGCGAGAATCATGAGGTCGGCCCAGGAGATTTTCCGGCCATACTTCTGCTTAATCGGCCAGAGTAACCGGCGCGCCTTATCGAGGCTCGCATTGTCCGGCCAGCTATTGAGTGGCGCAAAACGTTGTGTGCCGGAGCCTGCCCCGCCGCGGCCGTCGCCGATGCGGTACGTACCTGCGCTGTGCCACGCCATACGAATGAAGAACGGCCCATAGTGGCCATAGTCGGCCGGCCACCAATCCTGTGAATCCGTCATCAAGGCATGCAGGTCCTTGATCACGGCGTCCAGATCGAGGCTCTTGAACTCCTCAGCGTAGTTGAATGCCTTTCCCATAGGATCGGACAGGGGCGAGTTCTGGTGCAGAATTCTCAGGTTGAGCTGGTCCGGCCACCAACCCGCATTCGTCGGGGCCCCAGCCACGGTGTTTCTGCGAGCGCCAACCTTTACCGGGCACTTGGCCTCGGTTGGATTATTGGGGACAGCCGCCGTAGTCGCTGTAAGTTCTTTCTCCATCTCTTGATTCTCCTTCAAATTTGTTCAAACAATATCGCGATGAACTGCGAAACGCCAACGACCCCTTAACGGGAAGCGTGCCGCGGAGCGCACTTCGTGCAGAGCCCCCGAAAAATGAGTTCGCACTCGCGAAGTCCGGAAGGAGCTGCTCAACGGCTTCGGCCTCGCGGCCAGCCCGCGCCTTTGCCGGCGCGTTCTCAAGTGCGAGCCGATATGGATTCATACGTCGCCATTGTAATTCCTGGACCCAAGGTTGCGCTTGGATGTTGCCCCATTCCAGCCTGTCTGCGTCGAAGAGAACACGGGACTCTCAACGGCGCGATACTCGCGAAGACTTACCGCGAGGCGGGAACGGTGCACCGAACAAGCAACACAACCTCAGCCTCCAGCACAGACTCTGCCTTGACGCCTGAAGTGTCCGGCCAGATGCGCTCGGCCGATGCAATTGATGAGGAAGATACCCAAAATGCGAAGCAAAACGAAAGCGAAACGAAGGGTTGGACACAGGAGGATTCTACGCCTGCTCGACCTGGAGTATGCGAAGCGAACCGTGGCGAATACACTTGGTTCGCCCGACCCGCCCGGTCTTATGTATTTGCAATAGACGACTTCGTGGAGTGATATTGCTCGGAACCGAGACTGGCGTCCAGCAAGCACGTGGTCCTGCGGTACCGGCTTCAACTGGAGTCGCGTCACCGGGCACCGTCGACGGTCAATATGCGACTGGCGGCTGTCCGACGTCGGGCCTACGAAGCAGCCGACAGCGGACTCCTCAGTCCGGAACTGGCAGCCGGGATTCAGCGCCAGCCCGGACAGCAGAGCTGGAGTCCATCGCCCGCCCATCCGCGTCCACCAGATGGAGGGTAACTTCCTGGCGATCCCACTTGTGCGTCATGCGCAGCGCGTCCTCAGCGGAACGGAAAAGCCGGTCGAGATTCATGGCGACGATGTGCTTCACCACGCCGCCTTCACCAGCTTCAGAAGCTGGGTACCCGCGGGGCGCGAAGCCAGTGGCGTCGATGCGCTCACTCCTTCCTCGCGGAACACGTGAGAGCCACGAAGGTTCCGGGACCTGAGCATAGGCTTCAGCCAGTTCGAACGTGCTTCCTCAGATACACCCGATCGGGACTGCTCGCGGTTGGATACCCGCACGTAGATGGCAGCCTCCACCGGGTCGCGGAATTGGTCAGCCTGTGTTGTTGTTTTCATTTGGAACTCACTCTGTGATGCGTTGCGTCTCATCAGTTCGCCGAGCGAACGTTCTCGAGATTTCGCCCCCGGCAGGGGTATTCGGTCCAGTTTGATGGTCTCCATTTCCGATCCCTTTTCGAATCGTGTTTGGATGTCGGCACGAATTTGGTTTTTTTCGCGCGAACGAGGCGTCCGAGACACCACGACGAACTGGAGCCAATTGGTTGCCACATGTTCGGCCCGTCGGCCGGCAGGGAGATCAATCCTCAATGAACATGTAAGGGACAACCTGTCTCAGCCGCCCGCGACATGTTGTCCCAGGCCAATCAAGGTGATCAGCTATCTAACTGGCTGATAAGACTTAGTGTTGCGGTACCACACGTGCACGGGAAGGCTGCAATGACTCTTCGTCTTCTAATTTCGCTGGCTCTTATGCCAGCCTGTTATCTTCTGGCAAATCCCTTTACGGAGAAACTTTCCCGCGATCTTCCTGAGTCGGGCGCGGCGGACGTTAATGTGATCGTCCGGTTCAACGCCAGCCCCGGTCATCACCAGCACACGCTGGTGGCTGCGCATGGCGGCAGGCTGTTACGGCAGTTGTCTCTTGTGCAGGGGGCCGCGTACACGATACCGGCCGACAGCCTGGCGGCGCTTGCCGAGGAGAATGACGTGATCAGCATCGCTCCAGATCGTACGGTAACCGGCCTCGCCAGTACCGTGCCTACCTACAACGGGGCACCCTGCGACTACGGGTGGATGGCTGTGGGCGCGGACACCACCAGCAATGTTTATCACGCGACGGGCGTTGGAATCGGCGTCGCGGTGATCGACAGCGGCATCGATAACGTGGCCGATCTGCGGGATGCCTCCGGTAAAAGTCGCATCGTTTATGCAGAGAGTTTTGTTCCCGGCGATGCCAGCACGGGCGATGCCTATGGCCACGGCGATCACGTGGCCGGAATCATCGGTGGTAACGGCTCGAATTCGACAGGTTTGCAGTATACGTACACCGTTCGGGGAATCGCGCCTGCCGTAAACTTCATCAACCTCCGGGTGCTCGATGCACAGGGGTCCTCGCAGGACAGTATCGTGATTGCCGCCATCGAACGCGCCATTCAATTGAAGAGTCAGTACAACATTCGCGTCATCAATCTATCGCTGGGCCGCCCGGTGACCGAGTCCTGCGGCAGCGACCCGTTGTGCCAGGCCGTGCAGCAGGCATGGCAGGCCGGCATTGTTGTAGTAGTCGCAGCCGGAAACGGCGGGCGCGACAACTCCGCGAATACCAACGGCTACGGAACCATAATGGTACCGGGCAACAACCCGTTTGTGATTACCGTGGGCGCGATGAATACGCGCGGCACGCTTGGCGAAGGCGACGATCGGATCGCCTCCTACAGCTCGAAAGGCCCGACCCTCGTGGATCACATCGCGAAGCCGGATCTGGTGGCGCCCGGAAACCAGATCTTCTCAGTTCGCAAGGTCGGATCCACGCTCGATACCAGTTATCCAGCCAACCAGGTGCCGGTCTCCGCGTATGCCATTGGGAGCAAGACCGGCCAGGCGTCGTCCTACTTCGTTCTGAGTGGCACCAGCATGGCAACTCCTATGGTCACCGGTGCCGCTGCGTTGATGCTACAGCTCAATGGGTCGCTCACGCCGGACGAGGTGAAGGCGCGCCTGATGAAAACCGCCAGCAAGTTCGCGCAAACCACGTGGAACATCACCGATCCGGTGACGGGCCAGGCGTACGTCGACGAATCGGACATCTTCACCGTCGGAGCCGGATATTTGTCCATTCCCGCTGCCCTACTGACTCAGGACGTACTGACATCGCCGGCCATCTCTCCCACGGTTGTGAATGACGGATCGGGAAATCTCACCCTTTCCTTCAACGGAAGTGGGGGTTGGGGGACTAGCGTCGTGTGGGGCACTAGCGTCGTGTGGGGGACGAGAGCAAAGAGCGTAGTGTGGGGCACGGGCGCGGTCTGGGGAGCCACAGCCGCGGGCACGCCCGGGTATGGGAGTTCGGCAATCTGGGGCACAAGCGTAGTGTGGGGTACCAAAAAGCCGAGCGGCAAGGCGATTCCGGATGCGGCGGCCACGCTCATCAACGGCGAATAGCGCGCGCATCCCACCTGATTGCAATTTCAAAAGGGCGCAGATTCGATCTGCGTCCTTCTTGTTTTTTCACCTGGTGGCGGCGCGCGAAAATGCCGGGACAAACTGTCTCATGCCCGAGCGGGACAAATCGTCTCAGAAGGCGCGTCACCACCCGCTATCTCGTTGATTTTTATGGCTCGCTATCTGGCCATCCGCTTGCGCTTAGAGGTATCGTAAATGACTCTCCATCTGATTCTCATAACGACCGTCATGTCGACCTTTCCGTTGCTCGGAGGAGGTTCTGGCCAGAGCGACACTCCCGAGGAAACCGGCGCCGTAGCGGCAACTGCCCCCGACAGCGTTGTGTGGGGCTCCCTGGCACGAAACGAACCCAGGCCCGCGCGGTTGTCCAGGGAACTTCAGCGTGTCGACGCCGAGTCCAGGGTCAACGTGATCGTGCAATATAAGACGTCTCCGACCGAACGCCATCATGCCAGAGTGGAGTCTCTCGGCGGCCACGTCGTGCAACGGCTGGATTTGATCCGTGGTGGCGCCTATTCGCTTTCCGGCAGAGCGTTGCGGGAACTGGCCGCCGACGACGAGGTTGAGCACATCTCAGTGGATCACGCAGTGACGGGGCTGATGGATTACGCGGAACCGACGGTGAATGCCAACATCGCGTATTCTGCCGGCGACAACGGCAACGGAATCACCGTGGCGGTCATCGACAGCGGCATCATGGATACGCACCCCGACCTCCAGAGTCACGGCACGAGCCGGGTCGTCTACGGTCAGAATTTTGTGCCGAACGACGGCAACAGCTACTTCGACCGGTTCGGGCATGGCACCCACGTGGCCGGCATCATCGGCGGCAACGCCGCCAGGTCAACTGGCTCGTCGTACCTGCACACGTTCCTGGGAATCGCGCCTAATGTGAGCTTTGTCAATCTGCGCGTGCTGGACCAGAACGGAGCGGGAAACGATAGCAGTGTCATCGCCGCGATTCAACAGGCCATAGCGCTCAAATCGCAATACAACATCCGCGTGATCAATTTGTCGCTGGGCCGCCCCGTATATGAGAGCTATACGGTGGACCCGCTCTGTCAGGCCGTGGAGAAGGCATGGAAAGCGGGCATCGTGGTAGTTGTCGCCGCGGGGAACGATGGGCGCAACAACTCCGCGAACACTTCCGGATATGCGACGATCTCCGCTCCCGGTAACGATCCGTATGTGATCACCGTGGGAGCCATGAAGGACGAGCGCACGCTGAGCCGCGGCGACGATCTGATCGCGAGCTACAGTTCGAAAGGTCCCACGCTGTTCGATCACGTTGTCAAACCGGACCTCGTCGCGCCGGGCAACCGGATCAATGCGGCTTTGCCCGCTGGGCTGACGCTGACCAATACCTATCCGCAAGGTCAGATTCCGTGGACCTACTACGTCAGGAATGGCAACGCCGGCCCCTCTGTCGATTACTATGACCTGAGCGGAACCAGCATGGCGGCGGGCGTGGTAAGCGGTGCGGCGGCACTATTGCTGCAACAGAACTCCACGCTGACGCCCGACGCGGTGAAGGCCCGCCTGATGAAGACCGCAACCAAGAGCTTCCCGGCGTCCAGTGTCGCCACCGATCCGGTCACTGGCCAGACATACACCTCCTATTACGACCTGTTCACCGTCGGCGCCGGCTATCTGGACGTCTGGGCCGCGCTGAATTCATCGGACCCGCTTCCCGCCGGGACGAACGCGATGTCCCCCGCCGTTTCCTACAATGCATCCACCGGACAAGTCACGCTGGTCAACGGCACCAACGTGGTTTGGGGCACCAACGTGGTCTGGGGCACGAATGTGGTGTGGGGCACCAACGTGGTTTGGGGCACCAATGTGGTCTGGGGCACGAACGTCGTGTGGGGCACCAAAAGCCTCTCGGGGTTCAATGTGGTTTGGGGCACCAATGTGGTTTGGGGAACGACTTCCTCGGACTCCGAAGAGAGCATCGGCGTGGCGGTTAACGGAGAGAACTAACGGGAAGCCCGGTCACGAGCGGAGCCGGTGCTGGAGAGGCCGGCTGCCGTTGACCGGGTCTGGCCGGAATCGCCGCCAACAACGCCCGAGTGTAGGGATGCTGGGGCCGTTCGAATAATTGCTCGACGGGCTGGTCTTCCACGATGGCTCCGCTGGCCAGTATCGCCAGCCGGTCACAGAAGGAGGCCAGCATCGGCAGGTCGTGCGAGATGAACAGCACGCCCATGTTCATCTCCCTGCCCAACTCCCGCAGAAGACCCAGAAGGTCCGCCTGCGTGATAACGTCCAGCGCACTGGTAGGCTCGTCGGCAACCAGAAGGCGAGGGCGGTGCAGAAGGCTCATGGCGATGAGAACACGCTGCGCCTGTCCATGACTGAGCTGCCGAGGGTAGCGGCGCAGGAACTCATCGTCCCAGGGCAATCCCAAACGTGTACAAAGCGAACTGCCGCGCTCCTTCCAGCCGTTGCCGCGTTCGTGGGCGCCCCAGGCCTCGGCGATCTGCGTACCGATGCGCAATGCGGGATTCAGGCTGCCGCTTGCGTTTTGCAGGACGAACGCGATCTCCCGGCCCCGGATCTTGCGCATTTCGCGTTCCTTCAAGACGAGCAGATTCCGTCCGAGAAAATCGATCGACCCAATGGCCGTTCCCCCGCGATGGTCCAGTAGCCTGAGTATGGCGAGTGCGATCGTGCTCTTGCCGGAGCCGCTCTGCCCCGCGAGACCGACAACTTCGCCTTCTCTCACTTCCAGCTCCGCATCGTGCACCACGTGGGGATGGCCTCGATAGCTGACGGAAAGAGACAGCCGCAGCAACGATTCGCTCATGGACTCACCGCAAGCTGATCGTCGTTCCAGAAAACCTGAGGCCACACCAGGGCAGGGGTGGCGTTGCGCAGTTTCGGCGAGACGGCGCACATTGCATCCGGATTCACCAGAAAAACGCTGGGAACGCGATCATGAACGATCTGCTGCACTCGATCCCATGCGACCTTGCGCGCCTTGTCTTCCGTCTGGGAAGCCTGGACGCGCATTAACCCGTCCACTTCCGCTTCCCACGCAGTGGCTGGCCTGGGTTCCTGGGGATACCATTCATGCTGCGCTCCCGAACTCAACCATAAGTTCATTTGGTCGCTGGGGTCGAGTCCGCCCGAAATCGGGAGAAGACAGGCATCGTAATCGAAGGTTTTGGTGATGCGCTCGATGAGCGACGGAAAATCCAGAGTCACGATGCGCACACGGATTCCGATGACGGCGAGATCCTGCTGGATCATAGTCAGCATTCGCTCGTGGATGCGGTTCCCCGAGTTGGTCACGATGGAGAACTCGACGGCCGTCCCCGCGGGATCGAAAAGCGTGTCGCCGCGCTTGCGAAAGCCCTCCGAGGCGAGGAGCTCCAACGCGTGGGCCGGCGAATGCGAATCGGGTTTGAGAGCGGCGTTGAACCACAACTTGTTGGAGGGCGATACGGGCCCGGCTGCCGGTTTCGCGTGCCCGTGGTACACCACACGGCAGATATCTTCACGATTAATTGCGAAGGATATGGCGCGTCGGAACGCGTTCGACGCGAACCACGCCTTGCGGGGCGCTGGGATGGGCGCTGACGGCACCTGATTGAACCAGAGCTGCAGCCAGTCGAGGGAGGGACCGGAATCGTGGACGCTTGCCGGGGACTCTCTGCTCAGAACGTCGTACAATTCGGGGTCCAGCTTGCCGATGAAATGGATCTGGCCGCGCCGGAACCATAGCGCCTCAAGGTCGCGGTTCTGCTGGATATCGAGACGGACGGTGGCTGCGTACGGCAATGTGTGGCCGTCGGCGGCACGTTTCCAGTAGTGCTCGTTGCGCTTCAATAAAACGTAGTTGCCGCCTTTGTATTCAGCAACCGCGAATGGACCGGCAACGGGCGGCTGGCCCTTCGCGGCATGACGGCACTCGATGGCCATCTGATCGAATTGCAATGCCAGAGCGGATACCGGCGCAGGGAAGCGCACGGTCAGCGCATCGGGCGCGGAGACGTGTGTTTCGACGTCGCCCGGGCCGGAGCGAAATGCGTCACCCACCGGTGAGTGCAGGGCCGGACTGAGTATACGGTGTATGGTCCACGCGACATCGTCGGCGGTCAGCGGAGTTCCATCGGAGAATCTCAGGTTCGGCCGCAGCTTAAAATCGATCTGCCGCCCTTTTTCGGAAACACGCCAGGAGGCTGCCAGCGCCGGCTCCAACTGCTGAGTGGATCGGTTCAGGCGGATCAGCACGCCGGCGGTGAGATAGCGGACCACTTCTGACGACTCATCATCCACGAGTTGAGGATCGAACGTCCTCGGGTCGGATCGCAGGCAGAAGCGAAGCTCGCCACTGCTTTGAGCGAATACCCCCAGGAGAAACAGGGCCTGGCATGTGCACACGCGATGGATTGACTTCACTGACGCGCCTCCGAACGGGAAACCAGCGTGTACAGGCTGGCGACGACACACGTGAGTACCACGGCGGGCAGGACGGCCCATGGACGAGAGTTCAACACAGAATACTGCTGCAATTCGCGCAACAGGCTGCCGAGAGACGGCAGAGGCTCGGCTACGCCGAGGCCCAGAACGCCGAGGTTCGCTTCGCTGAGCACGAAAAGTGGCAATGATACGAAGAACTGGGCCATCAGGACCGGCCTCATGTTGGGCAGGACCTGACGGACAAACAGCCGAATGCCGGACGACCCACACGCACGGGCCTGCAGGACGAAATCCGAAGTGACGAACGACCGAACCCGCGCCCTCACAATTCGCGCCGGTGAGGCCCATCCCAGCAGACCCAACAGGAGGAAGGTGATGGCGAGCGAAGAACCCGGCGAAACGTCGAATGGCAGGAGCGCGCGTACCGATAGCAACAGGAACAGCCAGGGCAGGCTGATGAAAAGATCGATGCCCCACAGGACAGTTCTCTCGACGCCGCCACCGATCCAACCCGCGATGCCACCCACCAAGGTGGCGATTCCGGTGGAAAGCAACGCGGCCGCGCAGGCAAGCAGAAGCGAGGTGCGTGCTCCGTATACCAGGCGGGTGAAGCGATCCCGTCCAAGATCATCGGTACCCAGCGGAAACCGCGCGGAAGGAGCGGCGTTGGTGTTCTCGCGATCCTGCTGCTGGTAGGAACTTCTGGTGAGCACAGTGGGGGCCACACAGGCGAGAACGCTGAGAAGCAGTGTGGCATATGCCGCGACGGTCAGCACTCGGATCATCGTGCGCTCCCCCTTTCCGGGTTTCTGGCAACCACGATATCCGTGAGAGTGTTCGCCCCAATGGTCACGATGGCGATCAGCACGGTCATGCTGACGAGGATCGGAAGGTCCCTGCTTAGCGCCGCCTGCCAAACCAGTTGGCCCACGCCCGGTCGACTGCACACGGCCTCGATCGGGATCGAAGCGCCGAAAGCGATGCTGATCGCCATCCCCGACACGGCGGCAACTTCTCCCATCACTGGAGCAACGACGTGCAGAAACAGAATGCGGATACGTCCCACGCCACGCGCCCGTGCCGCCAGCACATGATCACTCGCCGCGCTGGTCCGCAGGACGCCGGCCAGAAACTGGAACGAGTGAGGGAGAACTGCCGCCGCAACCGCATACGTAGGGTTTACATCGAGCCATACGCATACGAGCGCGACCACTGCGGCAGGCACAGAGAGGGCCACCGAACTGCCAAGTCCCCCGAGAAAGGATGCAGCGGCGGGAGAGCATCCGAGGAGACCCACGGCCAGCAGGAACCCAAGCATCGCGCCAGCGGCAGCCCCCTCGGATACTTCGGCGACGGTGATCCCGGCCCGTTCGCGCAGAAGCTCGGAGATGGGACGCTGCATGGTCGGCGAGAACCCCAGGTCGCCGTGTAGCGCGCTGGCGAGCCAGTGCAAGTAATAACGGGGCACATCACTGCCGGTTTCATTCCGGCGATGGATTTCGGCGCGTGTCGCATCGCTCAGGCGAGGGTCCAACTCCTGAACGCTGGCGCCGAATCCCGGTCCGAGGCGAACAAACGTCGCGCCGATCACCCCGGCCACCAGCGAAATCAGGACGATCCTGGTTACACCTCGGGCGAGTAAAACCAACATCTTAAACAAGATATCGGAGGGACCACGGCAGTTCTTTAGGCGGCCGGGTGAGGCGGCAAAAGGCCCTTCAGTCGCCCTGACCTGGGTAAAGCGCTGAGCCGCGCCCGTACGTAAGTAATTGGCGTGATTGAGTGGTTCGTACCATGAAATTCTTCCCGAAATGGTCGATGCAGTAATTGAGCCTACATCTGACAATGGCGGATCTTTCGATTCCTGTGTACCTTGGCGTGCAGGTTGTCATCGGCAGTCCTGCCATGCGACAGCTCATTGAAACCGTGCGGCGTGTCGCCCAGAGCAACGCTACGGTTCTGATTGAAGGGGAAAGCGGATCGGGCAAGGAAATCGTCGCCCGGGCGCTCCACCATCTTTCGCCGCGCGCTTCTCGCACCTGGGTGGACGTGAGCTGCGCCGCACTGCCCGAGCACCTGATGGAAAGCGAGTTGTTTGGCTACGAGAAGGGCGCGTTCAGCGGAGCGGACAGCGCCAAACCCGGTCTGTTTGAGCTGGCCGATCGGGGCACCCTGTTTCTCGACGAAATCGGAGAACTACCGCCGCGCATGCAGGTGAAGCTGCTGCGGGTGCTTGATGGCGTCCCCTATTATCGACTGGGTGGTGTGCGCAAGGTGAGCGTGGACGTGCGCGTGGTTGCGGCAACCAATCAGTCGCTGGAAGCGATGGTAGGCGCAGGAACGTTTCGACGCGACCTGTATCACCGCCTCAGCCAGATTCCCATCCGAGTGCCTCCGTTGCGGGAACGGCGCGAAGACATTCTGCCTATCGCCGAGCACTTCCTGCACCAGCAGTGCCCTCATTTAAGCTTCTCCGAATCGGCGAAGAGAAGGCTCTCCGAGTACGAATGGCCTGGAAACGTTCGCGAACTCCGGAACGTGGTAGCGCGGGCGGCCGTGCTGAGTTCAGGCACGGAAGCCGAGGTGTCCGATCTTAAGGTCACAACGCGCCCGGAGCTTCCGGCACCCGTGCAGGCGCTCGAAGGGTCCGAAAACACCCTGGACGACATGGAACGGCGGATGATCCATGACGCGCTCGCAAGGAATAGCGGGCACCGGCAAAAAGCCGCTGAACACTTGGGCATCTCGCGGCGCACGCTCAGCCGAAAGCTGAGAATCTACGCAATGGAGGAACCAGTGGAAAGCTGGGTGCACTGATATGAGCGTCCCGGGGAAAGAGAGGAGAGCGGAGGCCCGGAGGCCGGCTTCGGGTGCCGTAACGTTGTCGTTCGCGGACCCTATGCCGGTTACCGTCCGCGGTTACCTCCTCGATATCAGCGGCAGCGGATTCCGGGCCACTCACGAGAGTGCGGCCATCCGTACGGGGATGGAGATTGCTTTCTCATGCGCGGAACGGTCCGGCAGGGCTCGCGTCGCGTGGATTCGGATCACCGGCGATGCCATCGAAACGGGGTTCGTGCTCTGCGGAACTCTGGCGCCGCCAGCAAGCCAGAAGCGGCCATGAGACGACGATAGATGTCCCTCGGAGCCAGAGCATACGTAACAGTCATAGGTATGGCGGGCCTTTGCATGCTGTTTCTGAGCATGCTGCACTGGACCGGCGCCGAAGTACCGCGATTCCTCGCCATGCTGGTGCTGGGTGTTTTGTGCTCCAGCCTCAAAGTCTCGCTGCCCGGAATCACCAGCACGCTGTCAGTCAATTACATCTTCGTTCTGATCGCCGCCAGCATCTGCGATCTTCCACAGGCGGTGATTGTAGCGGTGGCCTGTTTTGTCGCCCAGACCTTCCTGCGGGCCAGGGTGCGGCCACATCTGGTGCACCTGCTCTTCAACACCTCGAGTTCGGTGGTGCTGGTGAGCGCCGCCTATTACGTGTATCACTCCGCCATGCTGAGGCGGGTCAGCGCCAGTATTCCGTTCCTGTTTCTCTGCACGGCGGTGGTGTATTTCATCCTGAACACGGGTTTCGTTGCTGTAATTCTCGCGCTGACTGAGCGTAAAAACCTGGTCGGTGTCTGGCGAGGTAGTTACCTTTGGACCGCGCCGCAGTACTTGCTGGGAGCGACGGTGGCGGCAACATTCACCGCCCTGGCCGGCGCGTTCGGCTGGCAGTGGGCGATTCTGGTGATCCCTTCGATGTGGGTGCTGTACTCGTCATACCGCCTTTATCTGGGGCGGTTCGAGGAGCAGCAAAGACACGCGCAGGAGATGGCGGACCTCCATCTGCGCACCATTGAAGCGCTGGCCGTTGCCATTGACGCAAAGGATGAGACCACCCACGATCACCTCCGGCGAGTGCAGGTTTACGCAATGGAGTTGGCGAAGGACCTCAGCCTCACCGAATCCGAGACCATGGCGTTGCAGGCCGCCGCGCTCCTGCACGATATCGGGAAGCTTGGAGTACCCGAATACATTCTTTCCAAGCCCGGCCGCCTCACTCCCGAGGAATTCGAACGGATCAAAGTGCACCCGTCGATTGGCGCGGAGATCCTCGACCGCGTGCACTTCCCATATCCTGTCGTCCCGATCGTCGCCGCGCATCACGAGAAGTGGGATGGCACCGGGTATCCGAATGGTCTGGCGGGGGAACAGATTCCGATGGGCGCGCGGATCCTTTCGGCGGTGGATTGTCTGGACGCGCTCGCTTCAGATCGTCAGTATCGGAGGGCTCTCCCTCTGCCCGAGGCGATGAGCGCGATCGCTGCTCAGTCCGGCACCAGCTTCGATCCCCGGGTGGTCAGCGTTTTGGAACGGCGTTACCTCGAACTGGAAGAGCTGGCGCGGGCCGCGGGCCATGGGGTCACCAAGCTCGCCCGCCCGATTGTCCCCGATCATTGCAAGGCTCCTGGCGCGGGCTTTGTGGAGATTTCCAACGGTGCGTCCGAGGCTGCTCCCAGTTTCATAGCTTCTATCGCCGCGGCACGCCAGGAGTTCCAGAACCTGCACGAACTGACGAGCGCGCTGGGAACGTCCCTCACCGTGGACAGTACGCTGTCGCTTCTTGGCGCGCACCTCAAGGACATGGTTCCGCACGACAGTCTGGTGATCTACATCCTTGAGGGAGACGCTCTGGTGCCGCAGCACGTCAGCGGTCTCGACGGACGCCTCTTTGTGTCGATGCGCATCCCGGTCGGTGAGGGCTTATCCGGCTGGGTCGCGGAGAACCGAAAGCCGATTATCAATGGCAACCCGATGGTCGAGCCCGGATACCTTCGGGACCCTGGCCAATTCAGCGTACTCATGTCGGCCACGGCTGTTCCACTGGTGGGAACACGCGGCGTAATCGGCGTGCTCACGCTCTACAGCCGGGTGAAAGACGGCTTCACCCGGGATCATCTGCGCCTGCTGAATGCGGTCAGCTCCAAGGCAGCCATCACCATTGAACGTGCGCTGGAACTGACCGAGGCGCGGCGCTCCGCTCAGACGGACGCGCTTACGGGTCTGGCCAACACACGTGCGCTGTTCATGCAACTGGACGCGGAACTCTCGCGGTGTACGCGTTCCCAGGAACCGTTAACCGTTCTGGTGCTCGATCTGGACGGCTTTAAGCAGGTGAACGACCGCTTCGGACACCTCGCCGGCAACCGTGTGCTTCGCCGCGTGGCCGAAGCGCTGAAGGGGGCCTGCCGGGAATACGATTTGGTGGCGCGCATGGGCGGCGACGAGTTTGTCATCGTCATGTCGGGCGTCGACGCCATCGCCGCGCACCAGAAATCGGATGAGTTGTCCCGCCTGGTTCGACGTGCCAGCATGGAATGCCTCGGAGAGGAAATGGTATCGGTCAGCATCGGCAGCGCGAACTACCCGGCGGACGGAGCGGACGCCGAAGACCTGCTGGCAACCGCCGACCGCGACATGTACTCGGTGAAAAGCTCGCATCGCCTGAGGGATTCTCAGTACGTTCAGGCGACGCGTCCCGAGATTGCGCTGATTCAATAGGGGCCGCTGGACCCCGATCTCGAGTTACCATTCTGCGGCTTCCAGCGAACCCGATTAACTTTACAACGACGCGGCAGATCGGCAGTTTCAGGCGGATTGTTGCACATTTCCGATACAGCGACGACGCCAGTGGGGTACGCATCGCCGGGTTTTTCACCTTGAGGAATAGTGAGCGAAGTGCAGCCAGTCTCCGAGTTGATTGTCACCCAAGCCCTCGCAATCTCGCTTTTTTAACACCTGTCTCCTTGAATCACTGGATATAACAACTTCCCTAGGTAAACAAGGGGAAATCGCGCTGATGTCATTACGAGGTGTGTATCAGGCTCTAGCCGAGACACCAACGTGGGCCCGTGCTGTCAGCCGGCCGGTTGAGTGACCGGATTTCGCCCTCGAACATTCCGCCTTCGCACGACGAATGCTACTTCGCGCGAGGGCTGTTTGGTGGCCTGCGCATCGAATAGCACTAGTGGTACAGCGGGACTGCTCACCAGCCGCCCCATTTCAAGCTCATAACCCTGCATCGAGGCGTGAATAAGGCTTTACCGTCGGCAACAGCGGGGTCGCGTAGTGAATGAATTCCTCGCGCACATCGTTGCCTTCCGGCGCAATCCATTCCTGCGGGAGCGGGCGCTCGGTGCGCGAGACGTCTTCCAGCGGTGCCAGAAATGTGCTGCTGGCGTAGGGTTGGTCGCTGTTGCGCCGAATGGCAACCATGATTCCGCTTTGATGCTGCGCGGCGGCGATGGCGGCTGCTTTTCCACATTCCCAAGCTTCCCGCCGGTCCAGCGCGACAGCAAACTCGCCGCAACTTCGCCCGAATAATCCAGGTTTTTCCGCGCGCGCACGGATGCCGAGCTTCTGGTGCAGCAGTCGTGCCAGAGTGTGACCCAGATTTGACGACAGGCGGTGCAGTGGATTGTCCGCGCGATCCACGTCGGCCCCGAAGGGCGAGCCTGTCTCATCCAGCTGTCCTTCGCAAACCGCAATCACCACGCGCCCAAGTTTTCGATACACGCGCTCTGTGTCGGCGGCAATCTGGTCGAGACTCACGCGACGCTCGGGGAAATAAATCAGGTGCGGTGCGTCGTTGGGATACTGGCGGGCGAAACACGTTGCCGCGGCGACCCATCCCGTATTGCGCCCGAGAACTTCCAGAACGCAGATGGGAGAGGGAAGCGAGCGGTTGTCTTCGCCGATGTCGCGCGCGGCAACCGCGAAAAAATATGCTGTCGATGGATACCCAGGAGTGTGGTCGGTCACGCACAGATCGTTGTCGATGGTTTTGGGAATGCCGATTACCTGTAGCTCGTAATTCGCAGCGTGGGCGCGCCGGGCAATTTCGAGAGCCGTGCTCATGGACCCGTTGCCGCCTGTGTAGAAAAAGCATCGAATATCGTGGCGGCGAAAGATCGCGAGAATACCATCGACATCGTCCTCGGAGAGCTTCTTCCGGCTGGAGCCAAGCGCGGAGCCCGGTGTCTCGCCCACCTCGCGAATCAGAGCCTCATCGCACTCCAGCAGGTTCAGCCAGTTCTCATCGAGGATTCCCTGGACGCCGAATCGCGCGCCACAAAGTTCCGAGAACGAGCGGCGGATTCGGCATTCGGCAACGAGTCCGGCGAGACTGGCATTCAGAACCGCCGTGGGTCCGCCGCCGTGCGCGAGCAAGGCTTTCATCGAAGACAAGCTTACAGTGTCGCGATGCCGATGAGCGCGAGGCCCGTGGCGTATCCGAGAAACATTAGAACAATGAAAGGAGTAACACCGCGCGGCGCGCCCTTGAATTCCTTCCAGATGAACACGCCCCAGATGGCTGCAATCAGCGTCGCGCCCTGCCCGAGCGCGTATGACACAGCGGGGCCTGCAATGCCCGACGCGATAATGTTCAGGCACAGAGCCAGCATCCAGATGGCGCCGCCGAGCACGCCAATGGAATGAAGCCGCACGCTGCCAGCACGGTAATCGGAGTATTTGAGATGGTTCACCTTCAGAAAGACGCCGTTCACCACAAAGTTACTCACGAAGACCCCCGCGCCGAAGAGCAACAGGGCCGAGTAAGGAGTTAGTAACCCCGGCCGGATGGGTTGTGAATGAAACGACGGCGAGATAGCGCCAATCAGCTGCGGATAGAAGTAACCCATCAGGCATCCGGCAATCACCGAGTAAGTGATGCCGCGCGCCGCATTTACGCCCACCTTGCGCGGCAGCTTCGAATAAGCCAACGCCGCCATCACCATGGCGAGCACCACAAGACCCACACCGGAGAACAGGAGTGGTGCGCTGCCTTTGGGCGTCTGGAGGTAGCTCACCACGGTCCCGATTACCAGCGCTAAACCTACGCCGACGGGAAACGCAAGCGACATACCGGCCGCGTCGATGGCCACCACCAGCAAGATATTTGAAATATTGAACAGCACTCCGCTGAGCACAGCCCGAACGATGGCGGGAGCGGAAGCGTGGCCCAGATTTGCCAGCGCCGGCTCGCCCGCAGTCCCCATGCTGCCGGCGGTAAGTGCGAAAAGAATTCCGAAGGCCAGCACGCCTATCGCGTAATCCCAGTAGAACAGGGGAAACGGCCAATGGTCCTTGCCGGCCAGCTTCTGGGTGTTGGCCCAGGAACCCCAGCCGAGCATGGTAACAACGCAGAGCAGAATCGCCAGGGAAACGTTGTCGACGATGAGCATGGTTGTGCGCTTCTACGCGGGCGCACCCTCCCAATTGTGAATCGATTCCAGTATCGTTTATAACAGATGCCGAAACGATACCGCGGTGCCGTCATAGTGGCCTGCTTTGGATGCGTGCTCGCAGCCGGCCAGGATATGCAACACCAGCCGCAGGGAAATCAGATTCCCGGGCCCGGCCAGGCAGTGGGTGCGAATCTTGGTTGGTTTAACGAGATGACTTCGTTCCGCTCGGATGGGAATGCCGACCGCGACGCGTGGCTGCGCGATCTGCGGGCCTGGCGCGCGGAGCGGCTCACGCGCATGGGTTATGACGACGCCGAGTACCGCCGCCCTGAATTTCAGTGGACGCAGAGCAACTTTGTCTCGCCGCAGGTGATGGTGGAGGAGCGCACGCTGTTCGACGTCGAGAGTGGTCGTTGGACGGTGGCTAGGTATCTGGACGATCTGGAGAAGCGATACGGCGGAATCGACAGCGTGCTGCTGTGGCCGGTGTATCCCAACATTGGCATCGACAACCGCAACCAGTGGGATTTAATGCGGGATCTGCCGGGAGGCGTCGAGGGCGTGCGCCAGATGATCGAAGACTTTCATCGGCGAAGCGTGAAGGTTCTGTTTCCCACCATGGCGTGGGACAACGGTACGCGCGATCCTGGCGTCCCGCATTGGACAGCGACGGCACAAGCGATGGCCGAGCTCGGCATCGATGGCGTGAATGGCGACACATTCTCCGGTCTGCCGCGCGCGTATCGAACGGCGTCGGACAAGACTGGTCATCCGGTGGTCTTCGAGCCGGAGGGCGCTCCGCAAGCCGATGAAGGCTTAGTGTGGAACAACCAGAGCTGGGCTTACTGGACGTTCCACTTTCAGCCGACAGCCAGCAGGCAGAAGTGGCTGGAGCCCCGCCACATGACGCACATCTGCGACCGGTGGGCGCGCGATAAAACCGACGACTTACAAAATGCTTTCTTCAATGGGATGGGTTATGTAAGTTGGGAGAACATCTGGGGTATCTGGAATCAGATTACGGATCGCGATGCGGAGGCGCTGCGCCGCGTGGCCACTGTGGAGCGCGAGTTCGCCGGGCTGATGAGCAGCGCGGATTGGGAACCATTTATTCCCGTGTTGCAGTCCGGTATTTTCGCGTCGAAGTTTCCGTCTCACGGTGTCGCTCTGTACACTCTGATCAATCGCAACGAATACGATGTCACTGGACAGCAGATCGCGCTCCCCGCCGCGAGCGGAGGGCATTACTATGACGCCTGGCAGGGGAGGGAGTTGACGCCGGTGGAGCGGAACGGCCAGGCGGTGCTCTCGTTTCCCATGGAGGCCCATGGCTACGGTGCTCTGCTTGTGGTTGACGCAGGCGCCAGCGTTCCTGGTTTAGACACTTACCTGGCGCGGATCCACGCACTTACGCAGGCGCCATTAGTCACTT
>Ga0265325_10000431_pt1 | contig 30068 bp, 18 predicted proteins | sample 41420metaG_FD_202090 | JGI IMG/M metagenome (GOLD analysis project Ga0265325, IMG submission 202090) | Rhizosphere microbial communities from Carex aquatilis grown in University of Washington, Seatle, WA, United States - 4-14-20 metaG | ecosystem: Host-associated > Plants > Roots > Rhizosphere... | reverse complement strand
CCTGTCGCGGTACCGGTGTTATCGAGGAAGAAATTAGTTCCGACCTCGACCAGGCTGCTCGATCCAACCGATTCGATCACTGTGGTGGGCAACTGTGGAAGACCAATCACCCCATCGCCGTTCAAGTCCTGATGAAAACTCGTTTCGATCGCTTCAAACGCAGAGTTGCTTCCCGACCCGGGCGCAACAGCGCTTGAAACGTAATTGCCGTTGCTATCGGTGTTCCACACTGTGTACAGGTCTGAACCCACATACTTCCAGGCCACTTCATAACCACTTGTCGTTTGTTCCGTGGCGATCGGTGTCCAGCCGCCAAACTGGCCCGCCACAAAATCTGCACCGCCATATTTCAGCGAAGGACCAGTCCCGGTGCTGATGCTATCGAAGTAGAAATGATTGCCAGAATTGACCAAGCTGGTCGTTCCAAGCGACTCGATCACGGTGCCACCCGCACTGATGGCCACTGGCAATACGCTCGAGGCCGCACCCGTATTGCCGGCCACATCAGTGGCTGTCTCTGTCAGATTGTGGGTGCCGGAGCTTAGCGCTGCCGTGGTGTAGTTCCAGGCGCCGCCGGCGCTTGCAGTGGTACTGCCCAGCAGGGTGGCACCATCATAGATCTTAACTGTGCTATTCGCCTCCGCCGCGCCCGTAAGGGCTATTTGATTGGTGTTGACGATCGCTTCGGTCGCGATCGATGGCACCGTGGGTGCTACCGTGTCGACGGTCACGCCCAGCGCCGTTGAGGCCACACCGGTATTGCCAGCGGCATCAGTAGCGGTGGCATTGAGGCTGTGGGCGCCATCGGCAAGGGCTGCCGTGGTAAAGCTCCAGGCTCCTGCCCCGTTCGCGATGGCACTGCCGAGCAGCGTGGCGCCGTCATAGACCTTCACGGTTGCATTGGCTTCCGCCGTACCCGCCAACGTCAGCGTGTTGTCATTGGTGATCTTATCGCCGACCACACCGCTGTCCGTCGAGAATGAGGCAATGCTCGGGGCAACTGGTGCCACTGTATCGACGGTCACGCTCAGGGCTGTCGATGCGCCGCTGGTCACACCTGAAACCGTATCGGTCGCGGTGAAGCTGTGGGTTCCGTTGCCCAGAGTGCCAGTGGTAAAGGTCCAGGCGCCGCTGGAATTGGCGGTCGCCGTGCCCAACAAGGTCGCACCGTCGTAAACATTTACGGTGCTGCTGGCCACGGCCGTTCCGGTCAGTGTGAGCGTGTTTGCCTTGGTGACGCCGTCACCGGTAACGCCGGTGTCTGGCGAGTAACCGCTGATGACCGGGGCCCCCGGGCCGCTGGAAACGAGATTCCATCCGATAGCATCCAAAGCTGCGAGGTCTGCGGCGGAAAACGGCGAGACAACTCCTGGCGTGCCGTAGGCATTGCCAGCATCAGGTGTGGCTCCGGCCCAGTCGCCGAAGTCACCACCCGGATTGGTATTGAAAGTGTTGAGGTTCGTTTGTCCGTTATTGACCGAAAAGTACCCGGGCGTCGAGCCTGACAACGTACGAACGCCAGGCGCGGAATAATGAAACAGGTCTAATGGATTATACGTTCCATTTTGGCCACCACTGAGTTCCCGGCCGAGCACTTCGGAAATCTCGTGCAAGGCGGTGCCATAGAAGTCGTAGGTCCCTGCCGAGACGCCATCTGCGTTGTTGTAATCAAAACCGGCCGAACTGCTGAGTCCGACCCAACCATCCGGGATCGTACCAGCCCACAGCCCAAGCGCTTTTGCTTCGGCGGACGCTACATAGAACGTGCCGCCATTCGTTGGATCGGTACCGGGCAGCGATGCAACGGACGACGCATCATTCGCAGTTGTCGCATCCGCAGCAAGTGCGTTCTTGACTTGCGTATAGTTGAACGCACCTATGTAGTACATGCTCTGGCCAAGTGCGCCGGAGCCCATCGTTTGTCCGTTGACCTCGCCATAGCCAACATTGATGGTGATGGTTATCGGATCCGAGAACTTGCTTTCCAGGTACGAGACGGCTGCCGCGATATTTGTCTTGAACGCCGCAGGCGCACTGTTCACGCTCGCATCGTAATTGACATTGATGATAAGGCCAGCGCTGGCCGACCCACCGGCCGTCGTGGTTGACGTACCCGTGCTCGTTCCCGTCGTGGTGGTCGTGGAACCGGCATCGCCCCCCACCAAAATCCACTGCATTTCGTCGCCAGCTGAAGAGCTGGTCGAGGCCACAGCAGAGATCTCGGGCAACGGACCAAAATCAATGGCAGCCGCGCTGTGATCTGGCAGCACAAACGCAAGACCATCGGTGTGTGAGCTTACCGAATTGTCGTGCGCAATAGACACATCCGATCCAACCGGACTATTGACCGCATTGGACGCATTGCCTCCGGCTGCATGACTCTCGGTACCAAAATTTGGCGCCGTGGTATTGAGATTGCCGCTGCTCGATCCGCGATTGTGTTCAAACGCGCGGCTGCTTGTGCCGTGATCATCGCTAGCCACGTCAACAGACGCGGACGAGACCTTGTTGACATCTCCGAGGGACGACACAGTGACATCAGCCGGGACCACATTAGCGATCACGCTCTGATCTTGCGGGGACTGATCGTCGGTTACGGAAGTAAGAGTGAAATTGTCTGACTGGGAATCGAATGACAAATCGGAGTGACCGGCATCGAAGCGCCCATCGACGGGATCCGCATCTACGATGCTCGACGTGAGAGAATTACCTGCGGCTGCATCATTCGTTGCTACGGTTTTTCGCATTTTCCCACGCTCGCTAGACCGGTGAATGGGCTTTCGTTCTGCCCTGCTCTCACACCGTTCTAGTTTTTGCGCGGTAAAATCGCGTTAGTTTAAAGCGCCGGATTTAATCGATCTGATTGCGCATCCAATTTACTTTAATGCAGGGTTTGTTTTGTGCCTGATTGAATCTATTCAAGCTGATTTTTACGTTTGATTAGGCGTAAATCTGCCGCGCGGTCGCAACACTTTTTCATTGCTCGAATAAGTGTGGCTTGGACCTGTTGACGGGCCGTAATGCCCGATCGCCCGAGAACGTGCCCTTTTTCGGTACCAAGATTGTGCTGAATCCACAGTTATTGATGGGTTGTTAAGCTTCCACAAGTTGTAAGCGTCTAGGAGTAATAAAAAAAACACTGGCTGGCCCATAGGTTACAGCGCGATTCAAAAGACGCGTGGGACAGCATGACAATAGGATACCCCCGCTTGGATGGTTTGATACCTAAATCCGAGCTCTCAACGGCCCTGCAGACGTGCCGGAGCGCATTCATATCGATCGCCGTGTTCAGCGGGATGAGCAATGTCCTCATGCTCACCGGCGCCATCTTCATGCTGGAAATCTATGACCGCGTCCTGCCCAGCCGCAGCGTTCCAACGCTTGTTGCATTGATTATCATCGCAACGTTTCTTTATGCAGCGCTCGGCGTCCTCGATCTCATCCGGAGCCGCATCCTCATACGCATCGGCTCCCATCTCGATGAATCCGTTAGCGCGCGTGTGTATACTGGCCTCGTCCAGTTGCCGCTCAAAGCTGGAAGCCGCGGTGAAGGACTTCAGTCACTCAGAGACCTCGACAGTCTGCGCTCGTTTCTCTCCGGCACCGGCCTTGTCGCGCTCTTCGATTTGCCTTGGATTCCGCTCTATCTCATCATCTGCTTTGCGTTCCATTTTCTCATTGGCTTTACCGCGCTGCTCGGCGCCATCGTTCTAGGTGCATTGACGGCATTGACCGAGATCTACACGCGCGACCCGGGCAAACAATTGGCCGGACTTGCCGTAGCACGAAGTGGACTTGCCGATTCCAGCCGCAGGAATGCCGAAGCCCTGGTCGCGATGGGCATGTCGAAGCGGCTGGCCGCGCGCTGGAAGGAGATCAACAAGAAATATCTCACCAGCCAGCGCGAGACCAGCGACATCGCCACGGGCTTCGCGTCGACATCAAAAGTGCTTCGGATGCTGTTACAGTCGGCAGTCCTTGGCGTCGGCGCCTATCTCGTCATCAATCAAGAAGCGACCGCAGGCATTATCATTGCGAGCTCAATCTTGAGCGCGCGAGCGCTGGCGCCGGTTGATCTTGCTATCGCGAATTGGAAAGGTTTTGTCGCCGCGCGACAAAGCTGGCACCGGCTCAATCAGCTTCTTGTGCTCTTTCCCGAACAGGCGGAGCCGATGCTGCTTGACTCACCAAGCACGAATGTTGCCGTGCAGAACGTGAGCGTGGTTCCCCCAGGAGATCAAAGACTCGTCGTCAATGATGTAAGTTTCACGCTCAAGGCTGGCAGCGGCCTGGGAATCATCGGACCGAGCGGATCCGGAAAGTCTTCTCTCGCGAGGATGCTGGTCGGCGTCTGGCAGCCGGCACGCGGAAAAGTTCGCCTGGATGGGGCCACTTACGATCAGTGGGCGCCTGACGTTCTCGGTCAGAAGATCGGCTACTTGCCACAGGATGTCGAGCTCATCGGGGGCACGATCGCCGAAAACATTTCCCGGTTCGATGAAAGCGCAACGGCTGAGGGCATTATTGCCGCAGCTCGTGCCGCAGGTGTTCATGATCTTATCGTTGGCTTGCCGCAAGGATACGAAACGTCAATTGGCGAACAAGGCATGTTGCTTTCGGGCGGCCAGGCGCAACGAATTGCTTTGGCGCGCGCACTCTATGGCGACCCGTTTCTGGTCGTGCTTGATGAGCCCAACTCAAATCTGGATGCTGAAGGCGACGAAGCCCTGACGCGCGCAATCCTTTCCGTCCGCGCACGCAATGGCATTGTCATCGTCATCGCACACCGTCCCAGCGCAATTGCTGGCGTCGACCTATTGCTCGTTATGAACAACGGCAAACAAGCGGCTTTCGGCACAAAAGAAGAAACGCTAGCCAAGCTTCAGCGTCCGCACCAACCAGCCCGACCGCTCAAAGTCGTTCCCGAGCTTGAAAGCGCATCAGCATGATAATGCTAGATCATCCAGACACGCGTGAAGCCATCCGGCGTTACACAATCGCCGGCGCCGCCGTCGTTGTCTTCCTAACAGGCGGCGTTGGCGTCTGGGCAGGAACGATGCACATTGCAGGCGCGCTAATCGCACCAGGCACGATTGTCGTCGATTCTAACGTGAAAAAGGTCCAGCATCCGACCGGTGGCGTCGTCGGAGAAGTCCGCGTGCACGACGGCGATCACGTTAGAGCCGGCGACCTTCTGGTCCGTCTTGATGACACCGTTGCACGTGCCAGTCTTGCGATTGTGACGAAGGGTCTGACCGAGTTTGAAGCGCGCAAGGCAAGGCTCGCGGCAGAACGCGATCGCGCGGATACCATCAAGTTTCCCGATGACCTCTTACAGCGGGAAAACGACCCCGACGTAGCGCAAGTTCTTGCCGCCGAACGCAAGCTATTTGACCTGCGGCGCGCCGCGCGCGCAGGACAGAAATCCCAGCTGCGCGAGCGAATCGACCAGCTCGGCAAGGAAATCAACGGCTTTAGTTCGCAGCAGATTTCAAAGGAAAAAGAAGTCACGCTGATTGAGCGCGAATTGGCCGGGGTCCGCGACCTTTTCCAGAAAAGTCTCGTTCCCATCACCCGTGTTACCGCCCTTGAACGTGACGCAACTCGCCTTGATGGCGAACGCGGCCAATTGATTGCATCGATCGCTCAGGCCAAGGGAAAAGTTGCAGAACTCAACTTGCAGATCATCCAGGTTGACGAAGACGCCTCCAGCGAAGTCGCCAAGGAGATGCGAGAAGTAGAGGGAAAAATCGGGGAATTTGTCGAACGCAAGATCGCCGCCGCAGATCAGCTCAAGCGAACAGATATTCGTGCGCCGCAGGCTGGTACGGTCTTTCAGTCAGCTGTTCACACCGTGGGCGGCGTAGTTCCGGCGGGCGAGCCCATGATGATGATCGTCCCGGACGCCGAAAAATTGGCCGTGGAGGCGCGGGTCAACCCGCAAGATGTCGACAAGGTGCAAGTCAGCCAGGCTGCGGTATTGCGATTTACCGCTTTCGACACGCGCACCACGCCGGAGATATTCGGCAACGTCACCCGCGTGTCCGCCGACACAACGACGGACCAACGCACAGGCCAGAGCTATTATACAATTCGTATTGCGCTGGAGCGCGATCAAATGGCGCGGCTGGGCAACGTCAGGCTGGTTCCGGGCATGCCTGTTGACGCCTTTGTTCAGACAGGCGAGCGGACCGTCATTTCCTATTTGATGAAGCCCCTCTCCGATCAGATCGTGAAGGCATTTCGGGAAAAGTGATATTGGCCAATGTGCAGGCGTTGCTGCCCGCGATTAATCTCCAAACGCAAAGCCCACTCTCCTAAGATTAATAGTTTATCGCGGCTTTCGTTGACCCCTGATCAGCCCGACGACATAGATATCGTGTGCTGGTTTCAATCAGCACCTATGTTGGATCGATGGGCGACGCGGATAAATTTCGGAAGATTCTTGCGCAATGGCCCATCGGCCTGGTCGCGCTCGGCGTTGCGCTTACGCTCATTTGGATTGCACTGTTCGCCTGGTATCCGTTACGTCTTTTGCTTTTGGCGTCATTGCCTTTCTAAAAAACGTATTATCGCCGATCTGAATTAGTGCCATACGCCGTCTAACGACGTAACGAACTCAATCTGCAAATTTCAAACTTCGACCGTCGCATCGAGCAGCGCATTTAGCACTGCGGCAATTCAATGAGAGAATGGCCTCGGCGTTGTGGCTTAGCCAAGGCCATCCCTCCAACATTGGAATTCTGTCGACAGTGAAGTTGTTATGCGGGACGCTAAAATTAATGTCGAGTTACATGTAACTGCGCGTCCGTGATTGCTCGTATTTACCTTAGCTGGAAACCCTAACTGTGAACGCGTATGGCGTGCATTCATTCCATGCTGCGTTCCGCACCACGTAAAGTTCCGAGTAGTTCCCTCGACGGAACACTGGACTACCGATTAGGAGTGGTAGTCTTGGCGTTTTTTTACACGCCGGTTACACGGAGGTATGAAACCCACACAAATACAAATTACCGTTATATTTCAGATGCTTGTGCTAGGCAGCCCGATAAAGACACAATGTCTTTTGTCTGTTAAAATTAATCCAAACTTACCATACACAATTGAATAAAAGTCGAGTAATCAAGCAGCTGTGGCGGCTCAAACAAAGGCAATTCGTTACGACGGTCCCTAAAAGTGCGATTGCGTTTTTTTGCGACCCTTTGTGACCATTGCGTCTCTTCATGAACTATCACAAGCCTCAATTGAGCACGCCGAAGAGCGTTGCGCTTGAGTCGCTCAGGTATCCGAGACGCCGTCGGGCCCCGTGGAGTATTTCCTATCGCGTTGTCGCACCGATCGCGATGCTCTGCGATGTATTCGTTATCGTGCTGATGGGTGCAATCAGCAGCATCGCTTATCAATACTATTACTACGACAGCGTCGTTGGACGCCCGGCCGAAACGATGCAAGCGGCCGGGCTCGCTGCAGTCGTTGCAGCCCTATTCGTTAGCTTTGGGAAAATTCGGAATCTGTATGAGCCCTCCGAGCTTCTGAATCTCAAATCCCAAATCCAAAGAATTTCGTTCAAATGGCTCGCGGTGTTGCTCTTCCTGGCAGCAGCTGCTTTTGCGATGAAAGCTGGTGGAAATTTTTCCCGCGGGTCGACGATCGTGTTTGCGGGGCTTGGCCTTTTAGCTTTGGTCGGCGAGCGTGTGCTGTGGCGTATCGTTCTCGCCGATGGTTTGGCCGTTCGTCGCTTTTCCGGACGCAGGGTTATCCTGATCGCCGAACAGGGCTCAGTGCGGGAATCAGGCATTCTAGAAGCGCTCGATCGCCATGGACTCCAACCGACCCACCAGTTTATTTTGCCTCTAAAAGATATTCAGGAGCAAAAACAGGTCATCGCAAAAGCAATTGCGACAGTCCGCGGTTCGAAAATTGAAGAGATTATTGTCGGCGCCGATCCCGGCCGTTGGTCACAGCTCAAGGAGTTATTCTCGGAACTCCGGGTCCTTCCCATCCCGGTGAACCTTGTACCGGTTGGGCCATCAGCGGATCTATTCCAGCTCCCTTCACACACCATCGGCGATACCGTCACCGTTGAGCTGCAACGCGGTCCGCGCACGTTGTTTGAACGCGCTGCCAAGCGGGTGCTCGATATTGTCTTTGTAACCGGCGCGCTGGTCTTGCTGGTGCCGTTGTTCGTGATGACCGCGATTGCCATCAAGCTTGATTCCCCGGGACCCGTGATCTTCTGGCAGCGACGTTCCGGTTTTAATGGCAGAAAATTTTACATCATGAAGTTCCGGACCATGTCAGTCCTCGAAGACGGCGAGACTGTCATGCAGGCCAAACCGAAGGATAGCCGTGTCACGCGCGTGGGATATTGGCTGCGTCGTACCAGCATCGATGAATTGCCCCAGCTGTTCAATGTCTTGCGCGGGCATATGTCGATCATAGGCCCCCGCCCGCATGCGTTGGCGCACGACACCGAATTTGGGAAGCTGGTGGCCAATTATGCCTACAGGCACCACGTCAAACCCGGCATCACCGGATGGGCCCAGGTTAACGGTTTCCGGGGGCGAACCTGCACGGTATCCGACGTCGAAAAGCGGCTTGAGCTCGACCTTTGGTATATTGATAACTGGAGCCTAGGGCTCGACTTCAAAATTTCACTGATGACGATCTTTGAAATCATCAAAGGCGAAAACGCCTACTAAGCACGCGGCGGCGTCCAGCCCCCTATTTCCGGCACTATTGGCAATGGCTCCGCCGCATCGGCGGGGCTGACGAGCTATTGGGGGCTATGGCCGGGACGGCTTTATCCCAAAAGAATGTCACCATTCTCATTGGCATCGTGTGTTTGCCCGGCTACTCTTGCTGGGCTGCAGACAGGGCGGGTCTCGGGGGACATTAATGCGTGGGGCAATTATAGCGGTTTGCGCTGCAACTCTTTTGTCGGGTTGCGGCTCCATGCCCGACCAACAACGCAACACCCTTATTGGTTTTGGCGTTGGTGCGGGTGTTGGCGCCCTGGTTGGCTCAGCGGTCGCTACAGGCGGAGGTTCCATTGCAGCGGGCGCGATCATCGGCGGCGTGACCGGCGCGACCATTGGTTCACTGATCAAACCGGATGCATGTTACTTCACCAACCGGCGCGGCGAACTGTGGCAAATACCATGCGGTTATAGGCCTGCGAGCGCGGTTGCCTGTTTCTACGGACGAGGCCCCGGCTCGCTTGAAGAGGTGGATTGTCGCTCTGGGGCGCCCTATCGCGCCGCGTCATACCAAGCGCTGGATAGTAAAACGCTGTAAGGCGCCCTTCTTATTGTGGCCAGCGTACCCTGACGGGCGGCAATGAATATCCGGCCTGTTCGAGCGCCCTGCGGCCGAAAATGCCAGCAACATATCCGACTTGAATCGTTGTAATATTCATCACGGCCCAGAATGCGGCCGCGCGAAAGCCGACGACCGCGAGAGCCGCAGCCTCGATCATTAACAAGATCAGCAAAAACAGCAGCGTTCGAGTCTTGAAAACCGACCCGGCCACCGCCCCGGCTAAAAAATGAAATGTCATCGCGTACAGCAAATTCTCGGTCCGTGCCCCCTCGAATCGCGCACGACGCTATCTGTAATTTGTAAAGAGCCCCTGAATCACCGCAATGGCTATTGAGGGGGTTTTCCCCCGACCATCCGGCTCCTGCCAATCAGCTAGATATCCGATTTCAAGCAAGCTATTGCGAAGCTTGGCCTATTAGCCTGCCGGCAAAGCCGGCGATAACGCGGTGATAAAGCGATGTCCGCTTTGGTCCAGCACAACGCATGTCAAACGCCCGGAGGCGTAGGCACCGGTGTCGATATTGATCCGGTTTGCTAAAACTTCAGGCTCGCGCCTCGGCGTATGGCCGTGAACGACCACTTTGCCGAAATCAAATTGGCTGCTGAGAAATTCATCGCGGATCCATATCAGGTCGACCTCACTCTGACGCGCCAATGAAACGCCCGGTCGAACGCCCGCATGACACAAAAAGTATTGTCCAAACTCAAATGACATTTTGAGGGACTTGAGAAACTCGATCTGTTGTGACGACATTGCATCACGCAGTTGCCGAGCAACCCGTTCAAAATCAGAACGTCTCATCTTGGGTGTGACTTCAATTCCGAACGATTTCACCGTTTCCAGGCCACCCAGACGCCACCAATCGGGGCCAACCGTTGGATTGTCCAGAAAAGCCTCAAACAATGCCTCGTGATTTCCCTTGAGAGCGACATAATGACCAGCAAAAGGATTGGTTGCTAAACGATCAAGTACGCCGGAGGAGTCGGGCCCACGGTCGACATAGTCACCGAGCGTTACAATTATATTTTCGCCAGCGCGCGATTTAATATCACCATTGATCCGCTCGATCATGGACTTAAGTAAATCCAACCGACCATGAATATCGCCGATCGCGTACACTCTGTTTTCAGCGATTGTCATATTTTCTCGAATGCTGGCCGAGAAAGCAAAAAGGCTCGCCGGATATTACCGGCGAGCCTGTCCCATTGAACCAGATTGAGATTAGACCACGTGGATCTCGTTGCTCGCCAACGCGTGACTGTTCTCGAGTTTTGCCATGGCGATCGGGGAACCGGCGCCTGCGCCATCAGCATCAAAGTAGACTGTGTGGTCAGTCGTGTTGTACCAGAACTTCTGATTTGCGTTGGTCGGACCAGTTCCGTTTGCCACGAAGTGCGTCGGATCGAGCGTGCCAGTGTCCGCACCCCCGACCGCAAGTCCGCCGCCGAACGCAAGGTGATTGAAATCCAGTACGTCGTTTCCAGTCCCGAAGTCCACGATATGGTCGAGGCCCTCGTTAGTCGCGTTGTACTGAAAGTGATCGTTGCCGGCGTTGCCAGTCAATGTGTCACTGCCAAGGCCGCCGATGAATGTTTCGTCACCTGTGCCTGCGACGATCGTGTCGTTGGCGTCGGTGCCCTTTAGTGTCTGTATGTCGTCGTTGACGAGCACCTGGAAAGTGCCCGCTGAGGTGTCACCATCAGAGTCCGTCGCAGTGAAATTGAACGACAATGCGATGTTGGTTTCTTTGCTGCCATCGTTCGACTGATCGAGCCCGTCCTCTAGGATAAACCGGAAGGCGCCCGAACCATCATCTGACAACGAGACCTCGAACACTGTCCGAGCCGGATCTTCACCGTGCTGTGCAGTACCGGTCAGCACCGTATGATCGGGCGAGAGCGTGAGCGTAATCGCATCACCATGCGACGTCAGAGTGCCGCCCGTGATGCCAACCGTGGTGTTCGTGAAGGTGACGCTGCGCCCGCCGGAATCCTGCACAAAACCAAGCGCGGGATTGCCGCTAACGTGGGTATCGGCCGCGGTGTCGAAATTATCCGCACCCCAATTGATATCGAGCAGTCCTGTCGACGTCGCCTCGTTGTTATCACCGTCCGCGTTCGGCACGATAATATCGCCGGGCTGGATGTCGTGATTGCCGGTCGGCAGTCCGTCCTCGTCGACAACGGTTGCTGCAACCAAAGTCACATTATCGATGAACGCGCCCAATTCGTTTTCTGGGCCGGTACCCTGGAATCCGAGCGTGTCGCCGGGTCCCGTACCTGTCACAAACAGCACAATCTGTTGCCAACCTGACGCCAAACCGGTCGAGTCAATCGTATCGACGATGGCACCATTCCACAGCACGTTGAGGCCGCTGTCGTCCCCTGCGCTATTGCCCGGGCGCGGTGAATACCAGAATGTCAATTCGTAGGTCTGGCCAGCTTCGGTGCCGGCGATGACCTGCTGGATGGTGGCGTCGGTGTGAACCGGGTCAGGTGTGGCCGACGGAGGTTGATGGCTCGGATTTCCAGCCGTATCTCCGTCAAGTTCAACCAGCGCAAAGCCGTCTTCTGCTGCCAGCCCACCCGCACCGCCCGTTTGAACTTCGAACGGAATATGATCAATACCGTAGGTCCAACCGGGAAGCGACGCGTAGATGTCCCAGTCTGCACCGCTGAGGTTGGGGTGGCCTTCCTCAAAGCTGCTGTTAACGATCAGGTTTGAGTTCGGCGCGATCGACGGACCGTCGTCGCGGAATTGAATGAGGTTCCCTATTCCGGCTGAAGCTGTCGTTGTGTCGTTATCACCGTCCGTGAGCGAGAACGTGACCTGGAGCGCATCATTGACGATGGTCTGCGGTGCGCCGGCCTCGTTGGGATCAAGCGGGTTAGGGTGCTGAATCGCGATGTATTCCGCGATCGTGACTGTGCCGGTACCGCTGTCGATGGAAAGCGCAAATGCGATCGGGCCACCGGCATTTGCAGCGTCAGTACCAATGTCACCTTCGCGGCCAACGATGAGGTTACCTGAGTGATAGAGATAAATACTTCGACCATCGGTGGCATTGAGGCCTGAATCGGTGCCATCGGTGACATTGAGTCCGAAGGAGGTATTCGGACCTGCGCCCGGCCCATCCGCCCCAAAGTTCGGGCTCGCTGTCGTAAACAAGGCGGCACCGCTCTGCGCAATCTGAATTGGCGTCCCAAGCAACAACTCCGAGAACAGCGCAAGCAGGCCGGGTGTCGTGGCAACGTCATTCGTGCCGGCATCCTGACCGGCCGTTTCGTCGATAATCAGCGTTCCTGACGTGGCCGAAATAAACGGCTGCGGCGCGTCATCCTGGAAAACAATATTGCCGCTGACATCGACCGTCCGCGTGACATGGTCGCCGTCGCCGTCCGTGATGGTCACCGCCACCTGGACGTTCTTCAGGCCAGTTGTAGGTTCATCGTGCGCCGCGTCGGTCGTTCCAGGGATTGGATTCTTCAACGAGACATATTGGGCGACGCTAATATTGCCGTCCTGCCCGATCGCAATCGCGAAAGCCGCCGGGTCGACAAATGTCCCGTTCGGAAGATGGGTGCTGTTGTTAAGGCCGTCGGTAACCGTGATGCTGTTATTGCCATCGTAGCGGCCGACTATCAGGCTGCCTTCCTGGAACAGGAAGATTTCATGGCCGTCCGTGGTCTGCAGGCCGGAATCCGCGCCATTGGTTCCATTGACGACGAGCGAAAACACTTTTGAATTTGAAATCGCAGGTCCGTCAGTGCCGAAGTCCGCACTCACAATAACGATCGGCGATGAACTGGTGGCGAAGCCGATCGCGTCGTGATCCTTTACCGCAACGTCGGGATCGACACCTTTGTTCGTGACCGCGTCGAAAAGAGCCAGCACGCCGGTTGGCAGACCGGAGCTCGCAACGTCGTTCGCGGGATTTGGGTCGGCCGCAGTCTGGATGCCAGGCGTTTCGTCATGGATGACGGTACCCGTAGAAACCGCGCTGGTGATGCTCGGGCCGTCATCGTCGAACGAGATGAACGAACTGCCGCTGCTGACCAGGTTCACGGTTGCAGACGACGTGGCGGGATCGCCATCACCGTCCGTCAGGGTCGTGACGATATGGAGGCCCAGCGTGCCGCCGTTCACCAGTGTCAGGAGTGCCTGCGTGTCGAAATGATTTCCGTCGCTGCCGTGATCGATCGGCAGGAATTGGTCAACCTGGATTTGCGCGGTCGCCGGATTGTCGGGATTCAATAGCGTAATTCGGAATGCGACATAGTCGTCGCCGCCGGAACCAAGGAGCCCGTCGGCGCCGGGAATCCGCCCTTCGATATGAGTGCTGTCCACCTGAACGAGCGAGATCGCACGGTGGGCGAGATCCAGCCCGGACAAAGCCGGAGAATTCGCCAACGCCGTCACCGCCAGACTCGTCTTCGCGTCGCCACTCAGCACCAGGCTAAGCGTGTCCACGCGTGAGCCGCTTGCGGCGGGACCATCGGCCCCGAAATTGACAGTCACGTTAAATAGGCTTCCCAACCCGCCCGAAAGGCCGGTCGTGAGTTCTCCGATTGCTTGGGAATTGTTTGCAAGCGGCGCGGTCGTGACCGTCACCGTCAGCGGACCGTGGTCGTCCGTATTGCCGTTGGAAGGTCCACCGCCCGACTCCGGTTCCCCGCCATTGTAGTGGTCGGTAACGACCAGCGTTTCGTCGAGGTCAAGCGATAAGCCCGAAGTATTGGGCTCGGTCTTCGGGCTATCGCTGACCGTCGGGCCATCATCCTGGAAGATGATCTTGTGGCCGATATTGACGGAATCCGTCACTGCGTCGCCGTCGTGATCAGTAACCGTCACTGTCAGTTGCAGCGCGTTGTCGGTGATCCACTGTTGGACAGTGAGCGGGTCATTCGGCGGCGCGTCGTTGACGTTGTTGCCGTTATCGTTCGCTTCGTCGCTGTCGCCGCGATCATCGTGCTTGATCGACTGGTATTGTACCACGGTGATTTGCCCCGTGGCCGGGTCGATGTTGATCGCAAATGCCGCCGGCTCATCGCTGACGCCGCCAACAGTGCTGCCATCGGGATCGTTATTGCCGCCAACTTCATAGCGGCCGACCACCAGGTGAGAATTCACCTGGAACAGAGAAATGTTGCGGCCGTCGGTGGTCTGCAGACCCGTGGACGGATGCGATCCGTTGAGGTCGAATCCATAGACAACGCTGCCGGGGCCATCGGCACCGTAGCGCGGGTCAACGGTGACGATTGCGCCGGCATTGACCTGCGCATAGCCGATGACCGGATCCTCGCCGACGAGATCCGTTACATCCGGATCGTTGGCTTTGTTCGTCACCGCAGTGAACAACGTGTCGAGCGTAGCCGTCGGGGTCACGTCATTGGCATCGCCATCAACGCCCGGCGTTTCGTCGTGAATGATCGTGCCCGAGGCCAGTGTGACGTGTGGATCCGGCGAATCGTCGTCGACGGTGATCTTCATCGAACCGTCGGTATGGTCGCCGTCACCGTCGGTCACGCGATAGTTCACTGTGAAATCGAGATTGTCCTCGTACGAGGTCTGCGTGCCGAACTGGAAGGGGTCGTCGTGCCCCGGATGATCAATGGCGTGCAGCTGGGTAACCGAGTAAGCGCCGGTCGTGGTGTTGGTCAGGTTGATCTGCAGGACATCGATGCCGTTCTGCGCGATCGTGATCGCCGTGGCGGAGCTTGCAGAAATCGTGAACCCGAGGCCGCCCGGCAGATTGACGCCGAGCAGTGAGATTCCGCCGGGGCCGTCGGCGCCGTAATCATGACCGAGGAATCCAGTGGTGTTCTGTGGCGCGATATCATCGCCCGGACCGCCCTCAATGCCCGGCGCAGTCGCCGGCGGCATGGCCAGGTCATCATCTTCCAGAACAACGATGTCGTTCGACTTGGCCGACGGGCCATCGTCCTCGAACTGCACCTTGCCGGAGATGTCAGCGGATGCAGACGCAGTGTCCCCGTCGCCGTCGGTAATCGTGACGATAGCGTTGATCGTTCCGGAGGCCAGTTGGACGGTCTCGTCGATATCACCATTGTCCGCACTGTTGTGATGCAGCGACAGCCATTCCGCGGTGGCAACGTTTCCATTGTCGTCGATGGTGACGGCAAACGCAGCTGCACCTTCGCTGCTGCCGACGCGACCAACGATGATGCCGTTCTCGGTAAAGAGATAGATATGCGTACCGTCGGTCGTATCGATGCCAGAGTAGACACCCTCGCTGCTCAAGGCGAGCGAGAAGGCGGTGCCATCGGGGTGACCGTGGTTGTCAAGCTTCGGCCCGTCAGCGCCAAAGACTGCATTTACGTCAAGCGCTTCACCGGTGCTAATTGCGAAGCCGAGCGCGCCGTGATCCTTATCGCCCGACGAGACATCGGGATCGTTGCCCTTGTTCGATACGCTGTCGAACAGATGGCGCACCGTCGATGAGGTCGTGTCATCGTCTTCGAATTGGACACCGGGCGTCTCGTCGAGAACGACGGAGAAATGCCGGTCGACACTAACGCTGACTTTCGGGCCATCATCGAGGAATTTGATTTCCGGCCCAACATCCGCAGTTTTCGTAACGCTGTCACCGTCGCCGTCCGTGAGGGTCACGGAAACCGACAACGTGCCGCTGGCGAGCGTTACTGGCTCGCTGATGTCGCCGCCGGCATCCGGCGACGAGAAATGCTCGAGCGACAAATATTGGACCAGATAGACCTTGCCGGTCGCCGGGTCGATGGTGATGGCGAAGGCAGCAGCATCGTCGGAATCGTGCGAATCAAAGTGATCGAAATGACCGGGCTGGCTGTCTTCGGCAAGATCGTGGTCGGCATCGATACGGCCGACAATCACGTCGTTGCCATTGATGGTCTGCTTGTAGAGATAAATTTTCTCGCCTTCGGTCGTGTAAAGGCCTGACCACTCGCCATTGCCTTGTGACAAGTTCAGCGAAAACACTTCCGCCTGGTTTAACGCGGCGCCGTCGGCGCCAAAATTCGCGTGGACGTTGACGAGACCGTTAAGGCCCTGCGCGTAACCGATTGCGCCGTGCCCGGAGACATCCGGGTCGTCGCCCGTGTTGGGAATGCCGTTGAACAAAGCTGCGATGGTCGTGGGATTGCCGTTGAAGGTAATGGCCGTGCTGCCGCTGACGTCGTTCGCCGGGGGCTCCGGATTTTGCGCCGTATTCGCGGTACCCGGTGTTTCGTCGTGGACAACACCGAGGACGACTGAACCCGAGCCCTCGCCCTGGAAGGTGTCGATGCAGAGCGTCGGTACGTCATCGTCGACGTTGATCGTCAGATGCGCATCGGCTTGGTCGCCGTCGAGATCCGTCGCCGTATAGGTAAACTTGATCTGGAGGTTGTCTTCGAACTCAGTCTGGTTGCCGTACGAGTTCGGGTCGGCAGTAAATGTATGAGCCAAAGGCGCATTCAGACAGAAGGTATAATCACCGAACTTGTCGACGGTCAGCGTGAAGACATCTTTCGTCCCGTCCGGCGTGCTCATCGTGCCGTGGAGCGTCCCACCGCCGTTGCCGTCCGCCGTCCAGGCCACGTCGACGTCTTCTTTGTGGCCGACGCCGCTGCCATCCACCCAAATCGCTTGCAGCTGGCTGACCGGCAGCGTGTTTTCGCCGTCAGTTACTACGACGTCGAGATTGGTGCCGAACGACACCCCGCCGTAGTTGTCGGCGCCCGGGCTGAAATCGAGAACGCCGGTGAGCTTTTTGCCAAATCCGTCATCACCAGGGCCGCCCTGGATCCCGTGATGCTGGTTTTCGTCGTCCAGCGCCTGCGAATATGACCCGCTGCCGCCCTCGCCGTCATAGTAAGGCTGCGGATAATTCGGGACTGAATCAAACGCGATCGGCGTATCGTCGATGACGCCGATCTCGAGCGTGTGAGCCGGGAACGAAATTGGATCGGGCGTCGCATCGTGCGCAAAGATCGCCGACGACAAGTCGATATTTAAGGTCTCTTCAAAAATTCCTTGGGGATTTGTGCCGTCATCGTGGCTGTGAATCGGATGATCGATCTGGTCGGTCAACTCGAACGTGAACGTACCGTCAGCATTCACATGCAGGATGAAAATTACGCGCGAGTCGGCGCCTTCGCCGCCCGGCGTTACGCCTTCGATCGTCGTGGAATCGATGACGAGGTACTGGACCGTCTCGCCGATCGACTTGAGATCGTTGCCATTGCTGTCGTGAACGGTCGTGCCATTCGCGGCGCTGTTGGTCAGGAACGTAATCGGCAGGTCGCCACCGACGACGAGACCGGCAAGTGTGCCGTTGAAAAATTGCGTGGTGTTGAGGCTGCCCGGCGGGAAATTAGTCGTGTCCTTGTCGTTACCAGCACCATCGGCGAAACCGGGTCCTCCTGCCGCATCGTGCGTATCTTCATTGCCGTTGCCGGCATCCGTATTGATGCCGTGGAGTTTCAACTCCTCGATGATTTGCTGATTGAGCTGCTCTTCTTCGACCACTCCAAAAACATGACCGAACACGGTCGGGGTTTGATTGGCCGCCTGAATGAACGTCGGCGCTTCCTCCACCGTAAAGTTTATGTTCGGCAGTTCTTCCGGCGGGAGCAGATCGAGCGGATTACCAAGCGCCAGCGGATCGACCGACGGGTCATGGAAGTCGGCGCCCGAGGTTACGCCGCCTGGGCCGGCGGCCGGCAGGACGGACTGATCTTCGGTGATCGTAAACTGCTGGGCAAACTGTTCGCCGCCCATTGTTACGTTCGGCCCCATTTCGAGGATCAGATTTGAAAGGATGGTGCCGCGGGAGTCGAAGAACGGCTCGATGATGTCCTGCGAACCGTCGGCGAAGATGACGTGCAGCGACTGGTTCTTGCTGTCGTGGAATAGTGTGATTTTTTCGTTGGCGATGGCCGTGAAGTCGATCTTCACAGTGCCGGTAAAACTCGCATGAAAGATATCGGTGTGGCCGGCCTGCGGTTTGGTGAGCTTGATGATCTGAACCGGATCGGCGCCGGAATTGGCCTTAGAGCCAGCCTGCGCGACAACAAACGGACCGTTCATGACTACCTTCCCCGCGCCCCATTTTTTTTGGTGGGCGCACTACAGCCATTCAAATTTGCTGAGAACGGTACTGGCTTTGTTAGTAATTGGTCAAGAAATTGGGCAGCTTATTAAGGTTAAAAAACCTGTTTATTTGCAAGTGGTTAAGTCGAAAAACGGGAGGTATTTTTGTCACACTTTGGGATAAAAAATACCGTCCCCATCAGTACTTGCGTCGACTGCAACTTGCGGCGGAAAGGTCCCAGAATCGGCTTTCCGCGCCGTGACCCGGTATTGGATGCTTTGGGGTTGAACTGTTGCCCGCCGGCACTTGTGCCCCTAACAGCGTTTACGTAAGAATTGCTGGTTCCTTGGGGGAAAACGTCATGAAAAGCGTGTGGGCTCAGCGTAAGGCGCTCTTTTTGGGAGCCTTGGTCTTGCCCGTTGCCATGTCGACAATGGCGTTCGGCAACGAACCTATGAGCCCCCAAAAAATGTGGCTCTCCTGCGAAAACGGTCGCGATTACCCTATCCACCCCCTCGCCGTCTCGCGCGAATACGATCTGGTGACGGGCTATTTGCTGACGACCGGCCACGGCCGCGGTGTTCATTTGCGGCTTGTGCCCATGGGAAGCGGCTATCGCTACGCCGGCCCCGGCGTTTGGTTTGACGGCTTGCGCGGCGACGCGGTGCTCAATTGGGGCCGGCCCGACGCAGTTGCCTGCCACGTCATGCAAGAGTGAGCGTCCGATCGCGCCAGGCGACCAAAAGCCTCGGATGATCTGATACGCAAAACGCGCCTCCCAGGCGCGTTACTTTTTTGGGCGTAATGCGTCCGCATCAGGTGTTATTGTCCGGCCGCACCGGAACGAAGGGAGGCGCCATGATTTCGATTCGGCGCGCGGTTATTTTCGTAGCGCAAATTCTGGCGTTGTTTTTCATCGTGTTCTCAACGATGGCCGGCGCGTTGGCAGGGCAGGACTGGTTGTCGAATGCCCTGCCCTCGTTGGGCGGAGCTTTCGCTTCGCTATCGGCTCGGACCGGAATTTCAATCTTTGGCGCGGTGGCCGGATTCTTTGTTTCGACGATATTGGTGGCGATATTTTTTCTCGCCGTTGAAATCGCGAACAACACGCGAAATCCTTTCAATACGTGAGATGCATGCGCGTTCGTCTACAAAACCCACTTGCTGGCAACAAATATGTTCGATGCTAGTATGCTGAAATCTTCGGAGTTGAAACGATGAAATGGCCGACCCTGGCATCAATCTGCTTTTTGCTCGTGCTGCCCACGTTCGCGCTAGGGCAAGCGCAGACGATCGAGCGTCAGGTGAAAGGCAAGCCGGACACTAACATAAATGCCGGAATATTCACGACACTGCGTCGCGACTGTACTGCAGGCCCGTTGCCGGCAGTGCGACTCGTTACGCCACCCGCGCACGGCACGGTGACGGTCAAGCAAGGCAAATTGCGTGCGACCAACCTGAAGCAATGCCTTGGCACTGAACTTCCGGCGTTCATTGCCATCTATCGGTCCGCCCAGGATTTCGTCGGACAGGACCTGTTTACGCTGGAGGTGACAGGCGCCGGGGGTAAGTCGCAAATTCAGCGCATCACCGTCACCGTCGCGAAGCCCGCGGCCGGCCAGGGAATATAGCGATCGCAGGGCAAATTGCCGTTGAACTACGTCTCTACAAATGCTCAATTATTGGCTGGTTGCGGTATTCACGAGCGGTCGACCGGATCGGGAGCCAGATCATGCGGACGTTATCAATTTCAGCCGGGATTGCGCTTCTTTGCGCCGTTACATCGCCGGTGTTTGCAGCTGACATGGCAGTGAAAGCCTCTCCCGCACCGAGGGTCGCCGCGGCCGAGGTTGTCTGCCTTCGCTGGGTCCAACAAAACTATTCTTGGTATAACTATTGCGATCCTGTCCCCTACTACCCGCGCAGCACGCGTCATTGGTGGGGCCTATAGGAACCGGGCGCTGCTAACCGTCGTGCATCACGGCTAGTTTTTTCGACATCCACGCATCGCAATAAGTAGCACTTGTCGCTGCGCGTTATGTGCGGTGATTCCGGCGCCCCTCTGCCTTCATCTTGCCTTCTCGCAGCGTTTTGCTTTTCTACCGCTATCAAGCAATGCGCAGACATTGCGGTCCTCAGACCCTTGGGTGGAGAACGATGCGCTGGGTCAGCCTTGTCCTTGTGTGCGTCGCGGTCGCTTTCTCGAGCAGTCGCGCCGGACACGCCGCAAACGACGGCATGTCTCCAATTCCGGATTGGACCGTTCGCCCTAACTTCAGCCACAAGGAAAAAAACCAAAAAGAAAAAACGCTCGACCGTTGCTCAGCACAGCTGACTAATCCGGACAGGATTACGATCATCTATTCGCTCGACCGTCACTATATGTGGACGCTCGAGCTGTCCAACCCGTCCTGGAATTTCCCCAAAGGCTCCACATTCGATGTCGCCTTTGGAAGCGGCAACCGCAGTTATTTTCGCCAGCGCGTCGCCGCGCTCGAACCGCAACTGGTCCGCGTTTTACTACCCGATAGTGTGAACTCGTTTGAAGCGTTCCGTCGACTACCCCGGCTCGAACTGATCGCTGGTGGGCTGACGTCTCAATTCGATTTGAACTATGGCAATCTGGTGCTCACCGCATTGGTAAAATGCGTACAACGCTATGGCGCCACGGCAAAAAGTCGAGCTGCAGTCTCTGCCTGGCTGAAGTCACCAATCGGACCAGCGGCCGGTCCAAGCGCGGATCCGGAAATCCAGAAGGAAGCTTCAAGTCTCGCCGCAAATATTATTTCCGAGGCGGATATCACCAAAGCGACCAATCTCAAGCCGAGTGAAACCCCGCCGGAAGCCACCAGCGACGCAGCTTGGAAAGTCGGCGCGAATATCTTCACCGTTTCAATTTTGTCGCAAGGTGACATACCGGAAATCGGCGACCTCACCGATCTCATCATCGGCGGCGACGCACAGAGCTGCCGCGGCGACTTTTTTTCAGGCGCTATGCTTGACGTGATCGAGACTGTGAATGTGGCTCGCGCGTACACAAATTGCCAAACCGCGCAAACCGCGACAGCCATCTATTATTTCGTGGCTCCCCGCAAACAAGGCGGCGTTTACCTGCTCAAGACAATCGTCAGCGGTGTTGAAGTGACTCCGACCGGCGAGAAAAATTCAAAAGACCTCGACGGAAAAATTCGCGCCGCGTTCATGGCGGCGCTCGCAAAACAATGAACGCAAGGATCCGGCCTACTCGACGCAAAGCAGGGATGGTGGGGGAGGTAGGACTCGAACCTACGAAGGCATAGCCAGCGGATTTACAGTCCGCCCCCTTTGCCGCTCGGGACACTCCCCCGAAGCCGTCGCACCGTATTGATCTCGAAAGACAATTCGGCTCCGCCCGCCGGCTGGTCGGGATGTGTCGGTTTTATGGGGAGCTACCCCCATTAAGTCAATGGAGGCTGTTCCGCACGCAGTGGATCAGTTAAGGCACCCATAAATTCCTCCCTGCCGGGATCCTCCAGGACCAGGGGCGCAGCACGGACACGAGAAATGAAGTCTCGACAATCTCCCCATCGGCCCGGCTCCGGCGCGAAACCCGGTGCTACGCGCGAACAGGTCGAGCGTCGGGAGCGATTTGAGCGTGCACGCCGTGAGAGCCTGCGGCCGGACGCCGACGGTCCGGTTGTCATGTATGGCTGGCACACAGTGACTGCCGCCCTGAAAAACCCCGCACGGCACATCCGCAAGCTGCTCGCCACCGAAAATGCCGCGCGACGACTATCTGACGAAGGTATTTCCTCGCGCGTGGCGCCCGAGGTCGTGCGGCCATCCGCCATTGCCGAGCGGCTTTTGCCTGACGCCGTGCATCAGGGGCTCTACCTTGAGAGCGACCCGCTACCCTCCCCCGACATCGAGGCATTGCCGGCTGAGGGCGTTGTGCTGGTCCTCGATCAAATTACCGATCCACACAATGTTGGCGCAATTTTCCGCTCGGCCGCGGCCTTCGGGGTCACAGCGATCGTGACGACGCAGCGCCACAGTCCCGAAGCGACGGGGGCCCTGGCCAAAGCCGCGTCGGGAGCGCTGGAACATGTGCCTCTGATCAACGTGCAGAACCTGGCGCGCGCCCTCGCCGCACTCAAGCAAAGCGGTTTTCTGGTGGTCGGACTCGACAGCTCAGGCGATGCCAATTTCCCCGAACTGACTTTGCGCGAACCGCTCGCTCTGGTCCTCGGCGCCGAAGGCAAGGGCCTCCGACAATTGACGAAGACCACATGCGATCACGTTGCACGCATTGATCTTCCGGGCGAAATCAAAAGCTTGAACGTGTCGAATGCAGCAGCGCTCGCACTCTTTGTTGCGAGCAGTCGACTAGGCCGCGCCTAATATAAGGTCCGGCTCGAATTTCAGATTATTGCATGGGCTGCACAGGCGCGATGCCATACTGGCTCGCGCGGCTCGGCGGCAGATAAAAAGGCGTCCCCGACGAGACTGACCAACGCCGGAAATAATCTTCCGCCCTGGAAGCCGGACGGGCGGTGATGTGTTCGAGCCGTCCGACCCGCGGCCGTTTACCGGTCTTTGGAAAATAGTGGCGATTGGCCCACGGTGCATACCAGTACGACCGCCCGATCACGCCAGGTTGATCGTCGTAGATCACGATCGGTTCGATGCGCGCGCCATATGCAGAATAATAAGTCGAGCCGGCGTCGCCACCCCTGGACAAATCGGCCGCTATCGCCGTCGTGGCACCGACGGTGGCAACGAAACAGGCACCTATCACGGGGGCAAGATATCTGCGCATCGCTGTTCCTATCCGTATGAATAGGCCTGCAGATTATACGAAGACTTTCGTGCACCCCGCTCAATCGCCGGGTATTATTAATTGTGACGTGGACGTTGTGAGGACCTTGCTCAATTGCCTCTTCATTTTCGCCACAAAACTCGACTTCAATACAGTTAACCGCCAAGACCAATAACCATGCCTGATTGCCAGCCCGCCCCGCCCCGACAAAAGCGGCAGAGCTTCCGCCAGCGTTACGACGACCTGGAAATACGCCGCGCTGAGCTGTCAGCGCGTCTACATTTGCTTGGCGAAACTGCCCAACGCCATCCGGGCTACAAGCGCGCGCTCAAGCTTCTCAACGATATCTATCGCAAGGAAAAGCTCGCGCGGCGTCTGGCGGTCCTGCACGCCGCCGCCTGGTTGATCGACATACTCGAAAAGCTCGCCAGTTCCCTTTGAGCAACCCGGCGGACGCGGCATTAAAGCACTGTTTCGCCACGTTCGTTTTTTCCTTTGGAATCATAGCCACATAAAAGTCGAATACGACTTTAGGCGTAAGACCTGAGATGGACAGACGTGCCATGATGCCGGGCGTATTTCTGGCTCGGGGTAGTCTTACGCGACGAAGAGGCAGGCCGCCCCCAACAAGAAATCAAAATAAATTAGAAAACGGGGACAACGCCCATGACCGCTATGACTGCGAACACATACCGCGAGGGCGGGATGACGTCCGAGGAACGGATGGTCATTTTTGCTTCTTCGCTCGGCACAGTATTCGAGTGGTACGACTTTTATATTTACGGCACGCTTGCGCCCATTCTGGCCGCGACATTCTTCTCCGGCGTTAATCCAACGGCGGCCTTCATCTTCACCTTGCTCGCCTTCGCCGCCGGTTTTGCGGTGCGCCCTTTCGGTGCACTGTTCTTCGGCCGGCTCGGCGACATCATCGGCCGCAAATACACCTTCCTCATCACCATGACGTTGATGGGCATCGGCACATTCTTCATCGGGCTGCTGCCATCCTACGCTTCGGCAGGCATCATCGCTCCGATCATCCTGATCGGCCTTCGCCTGGCACAGGGTCTCGCGCTCGGCGGCGAATATGGCGGCGCTGCGATTTACGTCGCTGAACATGCTCCGAAGAATAAACGTGGCCTGTACACGTCTTGGATTCAGACCACGGCCACGCTCGGCTTGTTCATGGCGTTGCTGCTCGTGCTCGGCATCCGCACGACGCAGGGCGAGCCGACCTTCGTCGCCTGGGGCTGGCGCATTCCGTTCCTGCTTTCCGCGATCCTGCTCGCAGTGTCGATCTGGATCCGGCTCAAGTTGCAGGAGTCACCGGTGTTTGCCCGCATGAAAGAACTCGGCAAGGGCTCCAAGCGGCCCCTGTCGGAAGCTTTCGGCGAATGGGCCAACCTCAAGATTGCGATCCTGGCGTTGTTCGGCGCCACCGCCGGCGAGGCCGTCGTGTGGTATGGCGGACAGTTCTATGCGCTGTTCTTCCTGACGCTGACGCTGAAAGTTCCGGCGGTCACCGGGCAGATCCTGATTGCAACTGCGCTTCTGCTCGGCACGCCGTTCTTCATCGTGTTCGGCTGGCTGTCAGACAAGATCGGGCGCAAACCGATCATCCTCGCAGGCTTTGCGCTCGCGGTGGTGACGTACTTCCCGATCTTCCAGGGCCTCACTCACTTCGCCAACCCGAAACTGGAAGCAGCGCTCGCGGCTTCGCCGGTGAGCGTAATCGCCGACCCGGCCGAATGTTCGTTCCAGTTCAATCCGGTCGGTGTCGCCAAGTTCACGACCTCATGCGACATCGCCAAGTCGGCGCTGGTGGCTCGTTCGGTGAACTATGAGAACGTGGCCGCACCGGCGGGAACGAAGGCGAGCATCAAGATCGGCGATCAGGTCATCCAGACCGGCACGGCGGACTTCGCCAAGCAACTTGGTGACGCGATCACCAAGCATGGTTATCCGCCCAGCGCTAACACGGCCGATATCAACTACCCGATGACGATCCTACTGCTGACCATCCTGGTGATCTACGTCACCATGGTGTACGCGCCGATCGCCGCCTGGCTCGTTGAGTTGTTCCCGACCCGCATCCGGTACAGTGGCCTGTCGCTGCCCTACCACATCGGTAACGGCTGGTTCGGCGGCTTCCTGCCGGCGACCGTGTTTGCGATCGTGGCGGCAACCGGGAACATCTACTCCGGTCTCTGGTATCCGATCGTTGTGGCAGCGATGAGCTTTGTTGTTGGGCTTATCTTCCTGCCCGAAACCAAGGATCGGGATATCACCCAAATGTAAGAACGGCGGGCGGCCCCGCGCACAGCCGCCCTCCGCCTACCAATCCGGCCCCGCACCTCAGGTGCGGGGCTTTTTTATGGGCGGAGGCACCTGATGACGCCCAATGGGCCCAGGGACCAAACAGGCCGATCCGTGGTCGGCCGGCGAATGGAAACCGCATTTTTGTGACGGCTGACACAGCCCGGCCCCCCGGTCCCCCCTATTGTGCCAATCAACGAGGATTCAGGCGTACGGGGAGAAAACAGATGGTTGGGATCGAATTTGTTGGTTGGGGCGTGTTGACGGTGGCTTTCACCGCCATTCAGTACGGCTGCCTGCTGATGTCGGCCGGCAAGGCCTAGTGGCAAAGATTTCAACCGAAAAAGATTTGGCTGAGCCTTCTTGTTCCGGGGATTTCCCCGGTTTAGGACGCAGCGCTCAGGACTTCGGCTATTTCGAAAAGGCCTATCCGGCCGGCGCCTCCCGGAACACCTGGGACCCCACCTCCGATCGCCAGGCGTCTGACACCCCACCCCCCGCCATCCCGAGCGGCGCGTCTCACACAGGTTTGACAGCCCGCGTGGAGAATTTCGCCCGGACGATTGGGGCCCAAATATTTGGGAAATGGTAGCTAGCGGCCGCTAGTCTGGAATTCACTCCCTGCCGCTTCGGTGCTAAGCGACTCAAATTCCGACGGCTAGCCGGGTTAGCTCAGCGGTAGAGCAGCGGTTTTGTAAACCGTTGGTCGGGGGTTCAATTCCCTCACCCGGCACCGGAATCAGCCACACGCGATCCGCCAAACAATCCCCACCCGGGCGGCCGCAAGGTGCCGAAAGGGACCTTGTTCGCCGGTTAAGGACTGTGGCACACTGTGGCGTTGGTAATACTTCGGAGATCTAGCATGCCTCAGGGCACCGTAAAGTGGTTCAATCCGACGAAGGGCTATGGCTTCATCCAGCCCCAAGAAGGCGGGAAGGATGTGTTTGTGCACATCTCGGCGGTCGAACGCGCCGGACTTAGCACGCTGAACGAGGGACAGACCGTTCAGTTCGAACTCGTCGAGAACCGCGGGAAGACGTCCGCGGAGAACCTCAAGGTTAAGTGACCTCGTAGCCCGAGGCTGCTTTCGGCCGTTCTGTCTGAACCACGCACCGCCGAGCCTATTGGGCCCGGCGGTTGATGCACGCTTGTGCTTTCCCGAAAAATCCCAGCGCCTGCGTTACCGCGTCAGCTTTTCCAGCTCGGGGAACGGGGCAAATACCGCATCCTTGCAAAGCTCGCGTACCTCCTTCGGAATATCGAAGAAACGATCGAGCTTGCCCGCCACATAGACTGCCGCGCCGTCTTTTGACCCTTGATATTTTCCGTCGGTATTGCGCGCGTTGTAGCGCACACACGCAACGTACCGGTCACCCGGGCCTATATATTTAAGCTGCGGCTGCGATACGGCCGCCCCGCGCACATGCGAGGGATCGTTGAGATAGGTGCGCAAATAGGCCAGCAGGTCTTGCTTGTAGGCCTGTGGGAAGACATTTTCCGCATCCCATTTTGCTTTTAGCTCAGCACTGCTCGGACCAACTTCGGTGGTGCAGCCGCCAAGCGCGACGACCGCCGCAACGGCCATCAGTCGTCCAATCCGTTGCATCTGTGCAACCCGCATTCGCCAGGCCCCCCACTCCGGCGCGATCATAGCGATTGGCGCAGGATCGGCCAGAGCGGCCGGCGAGCGACAAGCCGGCCGGCCTCAGAACGTGACGCCCGCCTTTGCCATGAATGTCCGGCCCGGCAGCGGATAGGCGTTGTAACGGCCGAAGGTCGCCGAACTCGCCACCGCGTAATCGAAATACAAAACATTGAACAGGTTCTGCACCGCGACCGACCAGAACAGGTTTTTCATTTGACCGCCGAGCCGCACATCCATTGTGGTGTGCTCGGGAATCAACGGCTGGAAGTTAGCCTGGTCATTGTCCATCCGTCTGGCACCGACATAGCGAAGCACGGCATCGAATACGACGTACTTCTTGTAGAGATCAGTGGACACGCCGATATTGCCCCACCAACGCGACACCAGTGGAACGTCGTTGCCGGCATAGATTCCTTCGCGGAATTTCGCGCGAGTATAAGAAAGCGCGCCCGTAAGCCGCATCGTGTCGGTGACATCGAACGATGCCGCGCTCTCCACACCGTAGCGCCGGGTTGGGTCGAGATTGATATTGGCGCCGATCGGCGGAAACGGAATGAACAGGATCTCGTTGGTGAGCTCCATGTCATAGACGCTGGATTGCCAGGCGAACCTGCCGAAGCGACCGCGTAACCCGCCCTCGACGTCCCGCGAAGTCTGGGTTTTCAGGTCAAAGTTGACCGGAAACGCGTTCACTCCGATCCGCTCATCGACGTTCGGAGTACGGAAGCTGCGCGCAACGCGGCCGAAGACCGCAAGCATCGGCGAGAACCGGTGCTCAAACCCAAAGTGGAGCGCGTGATTCGTTTCGGTCTTGTCGAGCGGCGTTGCCTCGGCGTCAAAAGGGGGAAATGCACCTGGCGCCGTCGGGTCGAAGCGATCGCGGGCGGAGAGCCGCATCTGCTCGAGCCGTCCGCCCCACGACAGATCGGTTGTCGGCAGGACGGATAGTGTCTGCTGCGCATAGGCCGCAGTCGATTGCTGACGAAGATTGTAGGTATGAAAAGGTGCATCGGTCAGCGCAACGCTGCGTTTGGCTTCGAGCTGCGAATTGTAGTAGTCGATGCCGGCGGTAATTTTCGTCGGCAAACCCGCAATCTGGGTGTTGATGTTCGCGCGCGGGGTGATCGAACCCGTCGTGAGTTCGCGAATGTCGGACGTGTCGAAGCCGAACAGTGTCGAGAACGCCGTCTGGTCCTTCCGTCGCAGGTTTCCGTCAACAATCAGTTCGACACCTTGGCCAATCATACGCGAAACGCCGAGGATGACGCCTCCCCCCGTCTTGTCGGCAAAAGCTGTCGGCGTGGTTGCGCCACGGCGATCGGTCACGAGCTGGTTAATTCCTGCGGCCTGGTCAACAAGACGCGCGCCCGGCAGTCCAAGATGCTGCTCGTCTCCGACAATATTGAACCATGCACTGCCTTCGCTACCCGTGTAGCGCAGGTCGCCAATCGCGTTGCGCTGCTGCAGCGCGCTATTGACGCGATAGCCGTTGGAATCGACCCCGTTTGCAAAGACTGACGCCGCGAACGGGCCGCTTGACACCGCGGCAGAGCCGTTGAGTTCGCGCTGGCTGAATGAGCCCGCGCCAGTTTCGATCCGGGTGGTCGGCGGCAATCCTGCGCCGGTCTTGGTGATAATGTTGATGACACCACCCACCGCACCGCCGCCGTAAAGCACGGCGCCGCTGTTGCCGCGTGAAATCTCGATGCGCTCGATGCTGTCTTTCGGGATCGCGCTCAGATCGACACCGAGAAGATCGATATCGTTCAGTCGACGGCCATTGAGCAGGAATAGCGTGTTAGACGACGCCGTTGCGCCGAAACCACGCAGGTCGACCGTCGTGGTCGCGCCGTTATTGCCGCCGGTCGTGCTCCAGGTCTGAACGCCAGCCTCGCGCGACAGGACGTCCTGGATGGTGGTCCCCGGGGAGCGGGCGATGTCTTCCGCTGTGATAACGCTGTTGGAAGCACCGGTGATTCCGGTCCCGGTTCGCGTCGCCCAGACGTCGACAGTTGGAAGTATCTGCGTATTGCTCTGGGCGACAGCAGATTGAACAAGCAGAGGTGTGAGCACCAATATTGTGCTCAATCGAGATATTTTGAATCCCATGACACAAACGTTCCTTCGTTTGCGTTCGCGCATGCGAACGCATCGGGTGATGACCAGGCCCGATGCAAAGAACGCAGTGAGAAACCCAGGCAGCGACGCGCGGGGCTCACGTGCGGATTGTCGTGGGAGTAGTTGCTCTCACGGCCTTCGCACCGGCATTGCCGTCACCGCTGCGAAAGACCGCTCCGTATGGACGCCCCGTCCACCGGTTGGGTGACTGCGCTGGCAGGTCTCCTGGCTCGCGGGTCGTTGCCTTTGTGGTCCAGCCTTCCCAGTTTCCCAGTGGCTGTAATGGACCTAAGACTCGCCGCTCACAGTTGCGGGGGCAGCCACGGATTCCTTCAAATTCGAAGGCTCGAATTCGTCGTGTCCGTGTTCCCTCTTTCGTCCCCGATGTGACTCGGGGAACCAGCACGGTAAAAGGTTCTCCTGAACGCGAAGACGAGTCAAGCGCGCCGCTGAAACGCCACGCCGTTCTTCATCGTCGACCACGTGCCGAAGATGATTTTACTGAGTGGTCTCCTTGGCGATCCATGCGTGGTAATCGGGGTCAACGTTTTCGACAGGCAACGTCATGATCGCCGGAGTTTTATAGCTGTGGAGCTCTTTCACGGCGTCCGCAACGGCCTGGGCAAGCGCGGCCCGGGTTTTTACAAACATGACGATTTCCTCGGCGCGCTCGACCTTGCCCTCCCACCAGTAGTGCGAAATCATTCCCGGCAGGATATTCACGCAAGCGGCCAGCCGGCGCTCGACCATGGCGCGCCCCGCCTGCTCCGCCTCGACAATCGATGGCCAAGTCGTATAGACG
>Ga0265325_10000428_pt1 | contig 30160 bp, 24 predicted proteins | sample 41420metaG_FD_202090 | JGI IMG/M metagenome (GOLD analysis project Ga0265325, IMG submission 202090) | Rhizosphere microbial communities from Carex aquatilis grown in University of Washington, Seatle, WA, United States - 4-14-20 metaG | ecosystem: Host-associated > Plants > Roots > Rhizosphere... | reverse complement strand
GCGATTTTCGTGGGACTGCTGCTCGGCATGACTTTCGCCCGACAGGGGAACGACTCGCGACGAAACGACGAGATGCCTGGCGGCGCCCTCGCCTACGCCTTCCTTCGCGTCGTGGGCGACGCGCTCTTCTGGACGTTCCATCCCTGGTCGCCGTTCTCGGTGTACTACGCCCCTTCGCCGTGGGAGGCGCGGGGCGGATACGGGCGAGCGACCCGCCGCGATTCGCGCGAGCCGAAGGTCCCCTTCTACGAACGCGTGAACCGGTTCTTCTTTGGTCCGACCGAACCGCCCGAAGACCCGCGGGAGACCGAGCGCCTGGTCGTCGCCGCGATCCGCGCGGGCAAGGGCCGCATCGGCCTCGCCGACGTGATGCGCGTCACGGGCCTGCCGCGCGACCGCGCGGACCCGATGATGGCCCGTTTGATGCTCGACTACGACGGCGACGTCAACGTGAGCGAAGACGGCGGGATCGTGTACCGGTTCGCGGCGATTCGCAAGACGGCGTCCGACAAGGCCGAGCCGGAGCCGCCGCCCGCTTGGGCGCGCGTCAAGCCGATCGCGCCGCTCACTGGCAATTCCGCGGGCACGAACTTCGTCATCGCCGCGCTCAACGCGTTCAACTTGTCGATGGGCTTGTGGGCGGTGAACAACGACATGACGATCGAGCGGGTGACCCACCTCTTCGATCGCGTGCCCCACGCGATCGCCGACACGGGGTTGCCCATCGCCCTCGGCGTCGTGCCCCTGGTGTTCTCGGCATTGCTGTTCGTGGTTCCGGTCGTGCGGGCGGTTTCCCGGCCTTTCCGCGCGCGCGCGGCCGTGGAAGAGCGGGGACGACTGGCGGTGCTGCGAGAAGTGATCGAACGGGTGCGGAGCAAGAAGCCGATCACCGACGCGGACGTGGCCGAGACCTGGCGGCGCGCCACGGGCCGTCCGGCCGACGGCAAGCGGCTCGATCGCGAGCTCGTGGCCCTCGGCGGGGACGTGGCCATCGAACCGAGCGGGGACACGCGCTGGCGCTTTGCCGACCTCGAAACGGAAGCGTCGGCCGTCGAGGCCGAGCGCGCCGCAGCTGCGGACGAGGAGGCACGGCTGGGGGAGATCGTGTACGCGACCGACGAGCGCTGAGGCCGGCAGCCCGGGCAGCGGTTGTCACGCCCGAGCGCGTTCGGTACTTTGCCGCGAAATTTGGTTTTTAGGACCGGGAATCGAAAGGCCCGCCAATTGTTCGTATGGCTAACATGACCGCCCGAAAGCTCAGCCCCGCCTTGCTCGTCCTCGCGTTTGGCGCGGCCGGCTGCCACTCGGCCGCCGCGGCCGGCGCCCCAATCGCCGCAACGCCCCCCGCCGAGTCGCTGCAGACTCCGGCCCCCTTCGCCACGCCTCCCGTCCTGCCCGGCACCCCCGACATCGCGACGCTCGTGGCAAAGGTGAAACCGTCGGTCGTCAACATCACGACCGTTCAGGAAGTGAAGAACCCGCGCGGAGACCTGGGCTTCCCCGGAGGATTCGAAGAGCTATTCCCGTTCTTTCACGGCCCGAACGGCCACGGCCGGATGCCGGGCAACGAGGGCGGCGACGAGGTGCTCAAGCGGCAAGCGCTCGGCTCCGGATTCCTCGTGGACTCCGACGGGCACGTGGTCACGAACGCGCACGTGATCGACGGCGCCGACACCGTCAAGGTCAAGCTCGCGGACGACCGCGAGTATCGCGCCAAGGTCGTCGGCAAGGACGAGCGGCTCGACGTGGCCGTGCTGAAGCTCGAAAACGCTCCCCACGATCTCCCCGTCGCCGCGCTCGGGGCGAGTGACGCGATGCGCGTGGGCGAATACGTCGTGGCCATCGGCAACCCCTTCGGCCTTGGCAACACGGTGACGATGGGAATCGTGAGCGCCAAAGGGAGGACGATCGGCGCCGGTCCGTACGACGACTTCATTCAGACCGACGCGAGCATCAACCCCGGCAATAGCGGCGGCCCCCTTTTCAATCTCCGCGGACAGGTGGTTGGGATCAATACGGCCATCAATCCGCAGGGTAAAGGGATTGGCTTCGCGATCCCGATTGACGCCGTCAAGATGGTGCTCCCGCAGCTCATCGCCTCAGGCCACGTGTCCCGGGGGCGGCTCGGGGTGGTGATCCAGGGCATGGACGAAGACCTCGCGAGGGCGCTCGGCATGGACCGCGCGCACGGGGCGCTGGTCGAACAAGTGGAGCCCGGTAGTCCCGCGGAAAGAGCCGGGATCAAATCGGGCGATGTCATCGTCGCCATCGACGGTCAAGACGTCCCCCACTCGGAAGACCTCCCGCGGATGGTTGCCCCCCACAAGCCGGGGACTCACACCCACGTGACCATCCTGCGCGACAAGCAGACGCAGGTCATCGAGGTGGCCCTCGCCCCGCTCGAGGACCAGGACGGACACGGCTCGACCTCGCAGCCGCGTGAGCCCGGCGCCGAGCAGAGCGGGTCTTCTCCCCTCGGCCTGGGTGTGGCCGACGAGAACGGCCGCGTGGTGGTCGAGCGAGTCGCGCCCGACGGCCCGGCGCAAGGAAAGGTGCACGCCGGTGACGTCATCGAGTCGGTCAATCAGCAGCCCGTGACCACCACGAGCGATCTCACTGCCAAGGTGCGAGCTGCGCCGGGCGACCGGCCGGTCCTGCTCCGCGTGAAGCGGGGCGATCAGTCCCGCTACGTGGCGATCGAACGACGAACGCATTGACCGCCGGCCGCCAATCCCGCATTTCTCCCTGCGCGAAGTCGAATTATGGTCAACTGCGGGCGCTCCGCGGGAAAGCCCCGGTGGAGCGATTGGGGCCCACGCCGCTCGGGCAGGGCGCGCTGACTCGCCGATGGAGGATTCGATGAAACGTTTGGTGATACTCGCGGTTCCGGCTTTGATTTCGGGTTGTGCCGTTCAGTTTCGGGCCCACCCCCCCGAACCGGTCGTAACCGCGGAAGTGGTGGCTCCTCCGCCGCCCCCGCCTGCCTCCGCGACGGTTGAAGTGGCGGTCGAACCCGTCCAAACGGGCGAGCCCGAAGAGGTGAGCGCGACGACAGAGCCGCCCGATCCCGTCTATGAAGAAGAGACGGACGCCCCGGGGGCCGGTTACGTTTGGGTCGGCGGATATTGGGGTTGGAACGGAGGGGATTGGGGCTGGAATTGGGGCCACTGGGAGATTGCACCCGAAGGCCGCGTTTACATCGAGCCGTACTACGAGCGGGTCGGGGACCGCGTGGTCTACGTGCACGGATACTGGGGCACGCACGATGGCCCCCGGCGTGCGTACGGAGGCGAAGCCATTCGCTTTTCCAGGCCGGAGCGCCCTGCAAACTACCACCGTGGCGAGCGCGTGGTCGTCGAGCATAGGGCTGGACCCCCGCCGGGCCATCGCCCGGGCGGTGCCTACGTGCACGCGAGCGGCACCGTCCGCCCCGTCCCGCACGAAACGGTCCCCCATCGCACGGCTGTGGCCGAGAAGGGGCCGATGCCGCGCGGGGAAGCCAAGCCCGAGATGAAGGCCGAAGGGAAAGCGGAGATGAAGGGCGAGGCCAAGCCCGAGGGGCGAGGCGAAGTCAAGCCCGAGGGGAGAGGCGAGGCCAAGGCCGAGGCAAAGCCGGAGGCGAAGGTCGATCCGCGGCACGAAACGAAGACTGAAGCCAGGGCCGAACCGCGCGCCGAGCCCAAAAACGAAGCCGCTCACCCGGCGACCGGACGTCCCGTGGAGAATTCGCCTCCAGGACAGCCGCCTCACGGCGGGGTGCCGGCGAACGCCCAGGCCGCGAAGGCCGAGAGGCCCGCGCCGCACGCGCCGGCCCCCGCCACTCGCCCGCCGCCCAAGAAGAAGTAAGCGCGGGCTTGCCGCTCCCACTGTCACGTTGCGGATGGTGACATGCGGGGACGGCTGTACTAGCTTCGCCGCCCCAAGATGGCGCAGACCCGCACGACAGCCCGCGACGCGGACGGCCGAGACGCGCGCATTGGAAGTGCGGCGCGCGTCCGCGGTCGCGTCCATGGCGATGGGAATCTCATCGTCGAGGGCCATGTGGAGGGCCAGCTAGCGATACGGGGCGATCTGACGATTGCCGACGGTGCGAGCGTGACCGTCGAAATAATCGAGGCGCACGCCGTGACGATCGCGGGAGCGCTGGAGGGCGACGTGGCCGCGACCGGGGCGGTGCGCCTTGGAGCCAGCGCCCGCGTGCGCGGCAATCTGCGGGGGGCCGCCATCTCGATGGAAGAGGGCGCACGTTACTCGGGACGCCTCGATTGCGAGTTCGATTTGCCGCCGGAGCTCGGCGGCGCTTCACGTGGCGAGACGCGCGGGCGCACGCCTGCGCGACGCTGAAAAATTACGGAGAGACCCATGGCGAGCACTGTCATCGGGGCGGGCATCACCGTCGAAGGCGACATCACCACCGACGAGGACGTCGTCGTGGCGGGCACCGTACGCGGCAAGTTGTCGGCCAAAGAGGGCATCACGATCGAACACGGCGCGACCGTCGAGGCCGATATCGTCGGCGGGTCGCTGACCATTGCCGGAGCGCTCACCGGAAACGTCACGGCGACCGAGCGCGTGGACTTGCAGTCCGGGGCACGCGTGATCGGAAACGTGAAGGCGAGCCGCGTGACGATCGCGGACGGTGCCCAGTTCAAGGGCAACGTCGACATGGACGTTTGACCATGGCGGGAAGCATCTCGGTCATCGGACGGACGACGCGCGTGCACGGTCGGGTGACCGGCGCGGTCGATCTCGAAGTGCAGGGTTTCGTCGAAGGGGACATCGCCGTGGGGGGCGACGTAACGGTGGACGTGCACGGCATGGTCGGAGCGGGCGTTCGAGGTCGACGTCTCGTCGTGCGCGGCGCCGTCAAAGGCGACTTGGTGGGCGAAGAGGCGGTCTCGCTGGAAGATGGAGCCCGCGTCGTCGGCGATGTTCGAGCGCCACGCGTGACGATTGCCCCGGGAGCGCTCGTGCGCGGCTTCGTGCAGACCGGCGAAGCGGTGGAATCCCCGTCGCGCGCGGCCAGACCGCAGTCCGCGGCGCGTCCCGCTTCGCCTGCGCCGGCCAAGACGATGGCAGCGCCGCCCGCGCGGGCGCCCGCGCCGACGCCCGCCGCGGCAGTTCCAGCGCCAGCGGCGAAGCCCGCAGTAAGGCAGACGGAGGCAATGACGGCGGTGGGCGGCGTGACCGCGAACTCGTTGCCCCGGCGACCCCCGCCTCCCGTCGTGCCTGCGCTGAAGAAAGCCAAGGGGCAAGTCGCGAAGCGCAAAGAGCGCTGACGAATCGGCCGCGGCGGTTCGTCCCTTTGACGGGCCGCGCTGCTGGACCGTGTCGTTCGCTCGCGCGTCCTTGCCGGCGCGGAGCTATGCTTCCCGGGGCTTCGACATCCGCGGAGAATTGCCGCCTTGGACACACAACGAATCGACATCCTGAGCGACTCGACCGGAGAGACCGCCGAAAAGGTCGTACGCGCGGCGATGCTGCAGTTCCCGCAATCGGGTGCGCAGATTCGTCTCCACACGCGAATGCGGAGCCGGGAAATCATCCGCCCCGTGCTCGAGAACGCGGCCAAAGACGGGGCCCTGGTCGTTTTCACGGTGGTCAGCCCGGCATTGCGTGAGTACATCCACGCGCAGAGCTACGAGCTGAAAGTAGAGGCGGTGGACCTCATCGGCGCCTTGATTGGCAAGTTGGCGCTCTTCTTGGAGCGCCAGCCTATCAACATGCCCAGCGGCACGCTTCCGCTTACCGAGGAGTATTTCCGGCGCGTCGAGGCCGTCGAGTTCGCGGTCAAGAGCGACGACGGCAAGGAGCCGCGCAACTTCAAGCGGGCCGATCTCGTTCTTTGCGGGGTGAGCCGTACCTGCAAGACGCCGCTGTCGACGCTCCTGGCGCAGCGAGGACTCAAAGTCGCAAACCAGCCAATCGTTCTCGGGGTTCGAGTTCCTTCCGAGCTCGACGAGGCGATCCAAGACCGAGTCGTCGGCCTCACGATCGACGTGGACCACCTGGTCGAAATCCGCAAGGCCCGCCTGAAGCAGCTCGGCATGCCCGCTGACGCCGAGTACGCCCTTCGCGAGCAGATCAAGCAGGAGCTCGACTACGCGCAGCAGGTGTTCGCGCAGCACCCCGCGTGGCCGGTCATCGACGTCACCGGGCGCGCGATCGAAGAGATCGCGGTCATCGTTCTCGAGTCTCTCAAGGAGCGCGACGAAAAGACCAAGAGGGCGCGCGCGGCGATCGTGTGACGGGCTGCGGGAAGCTCTAGCCCGGGCCCAGCCGCGCGATCCGAAGGTTGCGAACGAGGCCGCGCATCGACGACGCCGGACCGCGGACACCGATTGAGATGCGCGCGTCCGACCGGACGCCGGTCGCACACGCCCCGCTTGCTCCGCCCGCAATCGCCCAGCTCACGTTCGACCCGCGGCGCGAAACGTGGACCGACGCCGCGCCCGGTACGACTGGGCCCGCGCACGCCACACCCCCGACCTCGAGCTCGACTCCGAGCTCGTCGCGGAGGACGACGAGGGTGGGCTCGCCCGTCGGCGCATCGATGTCGATAGACACGTCGGCGTAGCGTCGATCGGTGACGAAGGCGCTCGCCCCTGGCCCGAGAAGAAGCCCCGACGACGAATCGAACACGAGAATCCCGGGGCCCGGAAGGCGGTCCGGTGCCATCTCCGACGTGTCGTCGACCAGCAGCGGAGCTGGCAAGGTGGCGTACTCCCCGCGCGTATCGAAGCGGAGCGCAGTCATGGCCGTGGCGTCCCCCGCGATCCATAGCGCCAACCCAGGGTCCGGCGAGCAGGTGGACGCGCCGATTTGCGCGGGCAGACCGTCGAGCACGTCGAGCGCGGCGAACGCACCCGTCCACGGCTGCCACCGCAGCCATCGATCGCCCGTCCAGAGAACGGGGGATCCGCCTGCCTCACCGAAAAGCACCGGCGCTGTCAACGACCCTTCAAGCCGCGCGGCCGCCTCGAGTGCGCCGTCGGCGTCGATGACCCACACGTTTTGAAAAGCCGCGGGGGCCCCGGCCGGCGGAGCCAAGACGGCGAGCGCGCCGCCACCGGCTAGGGGAGCAAGGGCCATCGCCGTGCTCGCGACGAGCGGCTGCGCGCGCTTCGGCGTAGAGCTCGCGTCCGGCGAGAACCACTCGAGCATCCCAATCGGGTTTCCGTCCGCGCCGACGCCGCCCGCGACCAGGATCTCGCCCGACGCAAGCCGAACGGCAATCGGTGACCGCCGGGCAACCGTGAGCTGGGCGAGGCGCTCGGTGCGCACCGTGCGGCTCACCGGATCGACGACCTCCATCGAGGCAAGTGGAGTCTCGCCATCGAGCCCCACACCGCCGACGAGGAGCGTTTCGCCCGTAGCCAGGACGACCGCCGCTTGATCGGCGCGCGCGTCGCCGATCTCGATCGGTCGCTGTTGGTCGAAACCACGCAACGACGGCTGGTACACCTCGGCAGTCGAGAGCACGGTGCCGTCTTCGCCGACGCCTCCGGCCACGAGCGCGCCGTCGCCGAAGGCCGTCCCGCTGGACCGCGAGCGCTGCGTGAGCAGGCCGACGTCGACCGGCGCGACCGTACCTGCGTTCAAATCGGCGACGAAGGTGCGCGGCGTAGGATTGCCCGCGCCGCCGAACACGAGGACACGGGCCCCCGTCATGGGTGTCAGCGCCGCGCCGCTGCGCTGGTCGATCGGCGTCGACAACGGGCACGACGCAAGGGACGGCAAGAGGAGCACGTCGACGTCGCCTTCGGGCGGAACGCTGGTCTCGCCCGCCCATGCCTGGCCGTTCTCGCGCGCGAGGACGACGAGCGCTCGCGCCGCACCGTCGATCTCCGGCAATTGCTCCCCGACCGTGCCGAGCAGATGCCCCGTCTCCGGCCGTGTGGGGTCGAAGTCGCCCAATGCATCGAATTGCGCATACGCCGTCCCGTCGACCGCGCATGCCTCGGGCACATGCATCGTCACGTTGCGAAGCGTGACCTTCGGATCCCTGCTGCAAGCAGCCAAAAAGCAGAACGCGAAGGCACAAGCCCGTTTGCTACGATAGGGGGCGTGGGGCGGCTGCACCGTCACGACTGAATGTACCCCCAAGTATTCGGAAAATACGTGCTCGAGCGCGAGCTCGCGCGCGGCGGCATGGCGCGCGTCGTACTCGCGACGCTGCGCGGGGCGGGCGGCTTCGAAAAGAAGCTGGTCGTCAAACAGATCCGCGACGAGCTCGCCTCCGACGAAGAGTTCGTGCGCCGGTTCGTCGAAGAAGCCAAGACGACCGTCGCCCTTGCACACCCGAACATCGTCCCCGTGTACGAGCTCGGGGTCGAGCTCGGCACGTATTTTCTGGCGATGGAGTACGTCGCGGGAGCGAGCCTCGCTGAACTCTTGCGAGCATGCGCGGGCAAGGGCCTGTCCCCGGAGGAAGGCGCGTACGTCGGCGTCGAAGTGTGCCGCGCGCTCGACTATGCGCACAGGCGGATGAACGTCGTCCATCGCGACGTGACCCCCAGGAACGTGATGGTGGACGAAGAGGGGCAGGTCAAGGTCATCGACTTCGGGATATCGGCGCCCGTCGCGACCGCGCCGAGCGGGCACGGCGTCTTCGGATCGCCGGGCCACATGCCGCCGGAGCAGATGGATGGAAGCGAGCTCACGCCGTCCGCAGACGTGTTCGCTGTGGCCGCTCTCCTGATGGAGCTTTGGAGCGGCAAAGCACCGTTTCGCCGTCGGACGCCCGAGGCAATCGACGACGCCCTTCGCGGACCGCACCCGAAGCCGAGCGAGATCGACATTCGTCTCTTGCCTCTCGAAGACGTGATGGCGAGCGCGATGTCCCTCGACCCGCGCGCACGCCCGCAGCAAGCCGACGACCTGGCGCGCGTGCTCCGCAAGTTTTTGACCGGCGTGGACCTCGGCGACGTCGCGCGGCAGCTCGGCGAGCGCGTGCGAACCGTGCGCGCACACCCGCCCGTCGTGCCGGCAGACCCGGGTCCAGTGCTCCAGCGACCCCCGTCGCGGCCCACCGCGACGCAAGTCGGAACGAAGACGTTCGCGGCGCGCGACGAGGTCGGCGCCTGGGAGCCAGACATACGGTCGCCGATGGGTGGGCCATCCACCCGCAGACTGCCGTCGAATCAGGCGCCGGGCGCGACGAGCGGGAAGCCGCCCGCGACCCGCGGCCTGCTCTGGCGCGGCGCCCTCGCCTCGGGCGCAATCGCGATCATCGCGTTTCTGGTCGGGCGAGGCGCGGCGACTGCGACGGTGCCGAGGCCGGCGGCTACCGCGTCGACTCCGGCGCCGCCTGCGTCCTCGACGCCGGCGCCGCCACCGGCATCGCCCGCGCTCGCGGCACCCGCCGCGACGCCCCTTTCGAGCGTCGACCTACCCGACCGCGCACACCTCGTCCTTCTGGGCGACGGCACGTTCGTGACGGTCGACGGAGTCCCGCGCGGAAGCACGCCCGCACGCATCGCGCTGGAGCCGGGGGCGCATGCGGTCGTCTTCGCGTTTCCGGCCACGGGCGAGTCGAAGGGGGCATCCTTGATGCTCCATTCAGGCGAGCGCGCCACCATGCGGGCTGACTTCACGGGAGCGAAACCCACCATCCGTGTGGAGCATTGACCCATGCCCGACTTCTTCGATCTCTCCCGCCGCCTATCCTCCGAGGAGCGCGCAATCCGCGACGCGGTGCGTGCCTTCGTCGACGCACGCGTGATTCCCAGCATTGCGGAGCACTGGGAGCAAGGGTCGTTTCCGACACAGCTCATAAGCGAGCTGGGTGATCTCGGCGTCCTCGGTGGCAATCTTCGCGGCTACGACTGCGCCGGGTGGAGCGAAGTCGCCTCCGGGCTCGCGATGCAAGAGCTCGAGCGCGGCGACAGCGGCGTCCGGTCGTTCGCGAGCGTCCAGAGCAGCCTCGTGATGTTTCCCATTCACGCGTTCGGGGCCGAGGCGCAGAAGGAGCGCTACCTGCGGGGAATGGCCAAAGGTCGCATCGTCGGGTGCTTCGCGCTGACCGAGCCCGACTTCGGCTCCAACCCCAGCGCGCTGCGTACGGTCGCCATCGAGGACGGGAACGCGTACGTGCTGCGCGGGATCAAGCGATGGGTCACGAACGGCAACCTCGCCGACGTCGCCCTCGTCTGGGCGAAGCTCGGGGGGCCGAACGGCGAGGTGCGGGGATTTCTCGTGCCCGTCGATTCGCGAGGGTTTCAGGCGCGACCCATCGAGCGCAAGATGAGTCTGCGCGCGAGCGTGACGAGCGAGCTCGTGCTCGACGATGTCCGCGTCTCCAAGGATGCGATTTTGCCCGGCGTGCGGGGAATGAAGGGTCCCCTCTCTTGCCTCTCGGCGGCACGCCTCGGGATCGGATGGGGTGTCATCGGGGCCGCGAGCGGGTGCTTCGACTGCGCCGTGGATTATGCGAAGAAGCGGGTGCAGTTCGCGGGAAAGCCGATCGCCTCGCACCAGCTCGTGCAGGCCAAGTTCGCCGAGATGCTCACGCAGATCACGACCATGCAGCTCATGGCGCTCGAGGCGTCTCGCCTCAAAGAAGAGGGCAAACTCCGCCCCCAACAAGTGAGCATGGTGAAACGTCACAACGCGCGCGCCGCCCTCGAGATCGCACGAACGTGCCGTGACGTGCTCGGGGCCAACGGAATCACGCTCGACTACCCGGTGATGCGCCACATGTGCAATCTCGAGACGGTCTCGACCTACGAGGGGACACACGACGTGCACACGCTGGTGCTCGGACAAGAGGTAACGGGAATCGCCGCCTTCGAATGAAGCGGGAGCGCGACGTTTCAGTACGTCCCGTCGTTCGGCAGACCCGTCGTGTCGAAGGCCCAGTACGCTCCGTGGTGAGAAAGCAGTCTCACGGCCCTCGAATACCCCCAAGCGCGTGCGTTGCAACTGATGTCCGCGCCGAAGACGAGTTCGCGAACGAAGGACTCGCCGCTCGGGTCGCGCGGCGCCTCGGCGGGAGCTTTGACGAGGACGAGAGGAAAGGCGCGAGCGTACTTGCAGCGGGCGTCGTATTCGTCGGGATCGAACTCCCATCCCCTCGCAGGCCACGCGGGCTGCGAGTTCGGCTTGAAGCGCACGGGGACGCTCAAATACCTGGCGAACGCGAAGGCCCAACGACCGCGCTTGCGCGCGGCGTAGTACGCCGCCAAGTGGGTGAGTGCCGGGTTGCGGAACGCTAGGGACCACGAGTCCCAGATGACGGCCGTCACCGCGCCGCCGGCAGGCAGGTCGTCGATGAGTCGCGACGCGTCCCGGGTTTCCCAGCCGTAGATCGCGCAGTGGACGACCGTGTTGACGCCCGCAGCCAGCCCGAGCTTCAGCATCCACGACCGCGCGCGTGCAGCCTTGGCGGCGTCGAGGAAACGCGGAGTCGCGAGGACGGCGCCGAGCACGGCCCACTGAGCGAGCCGTGGAAAGATGAGGTGCGTGCCGATCAGCACCATGGGCGTGGCGAAGTACGCCAGCGTCATCGCCACGAACGGACCCACGAACGGAGGCGTCTCTTCGCGGGGTTCGTCCCACGCGCCCCGCCGCTTCCACGCGAGGATCGCGGCCCACGCCATGATCGCGATCGCGGCCCAGAGCGCCAGCTGGTCGGTGCCGTCGTGGTAGAGATCCGTGGAATACGCGCCGAAGAAGACCAGCTTTTCGACCAACGGCGGCGAGCTCCCCTCGATCGTGGGGTCTCGATACATCTGCGGGTCCCAATCGTATTGCCGCCGATAGACCTCGATGCAGTACGCGCACCCGATGAGGAGCGGCGCGGCGGCGGCCATCGCGCAGAGGACGGTGCGAAAGGCCCGCCGTCCCGGCGGAGCCGAGCGGGGCGCCGCCCGCCAAGCCGCTTCGACGGCAAGCACGCCGCCGCAAGCGCACAAAATCAGCATCGCGAGGACGTGCGCGAACGCGCAGGCGATTCCCAGCGCGGCCACCGCGGTTGAGGAAAAGAGTGTGGGTCGGATGGCGGCGCGCGCGATGAACACGAGGGCCCACGCCGTGATCGCGGTGGCCAAGACGTAGTTGACGAAACCCCAGCCGACCGAAAACGAAAACAGGATCGGCGTGAAGAGCGCGGCGTACGCGGGAGGTCGCCGGAGAATGCGCACCAGCGCGACGACCGCCCCTGCCATCGCGAGCAACGAGGCCGCGACGACGATCCGACCCGCGAACTCCACCGGGAGTCGGGTCGAGAGCGCCGCCACGATCCAATGAAATAGACCGTTGTAGGTGAAATAGCTGAGTTGAAATTCGGCGTGTTCCTGGGCGCTGGGGTCGGCCAAGCGCCTTGCCACGCTGCTCAGCGCCAGGTGCTGGGGATAGTCCACGCACGGGAGAAGCTTCGTGACGAACAGTCCGCTGACGACGAGGGCGACGGACGTCCAGTACACGCGCGTCGCGGCGCGCGAATCGAGCGTAAAGTGGTCGACGACGCGCGCGGGCAGCGGCCATCGCTCGGTTTGCTCTACGGACGCCACCCTTTCGCGGAGCCGTTTACCTCAGTCGACCCTCGCCGGCCAAGCGGCCCATGAATCGCCGGGGCTTGCATACGCAGGCCGCGCATGTAAGGGACTCTGACGTGGCCAGAAACCATCTCGCAGCGATGGCCATCGTCGTTGGAGCGCTCGCGGTCGCAGGATGCAACCCGCAGCGGCGGCAGGAATGCGACAAACTGGTCGCTGCCATGAAGCCTCTCGACGACGGGGCGCCCTCCGCAGACCTCGTGGACCACGTGCGCCAAGAAGTCCAAGCGCTGAACCTCGAAGACCAGCCGCTCCACATCTACGCGACGAACTACCAGAATACGCTCACGGTCTTGGCCAGCACGCTGCGGCTCAAGGCCGACCCGTCCGCGCCGGACGGCACCGACGAAGTGATCAAGACGCGTCTCAAAGAGGCGCGTACGGACAGTGACGACGTGCGGCGGTATTGCGCGCAGTAACCCGGGCGCCGCCTCGGGAATCCAAAGCGCGTGGTATAGGGCGGCCGATGTCGGAACGGACGCGCTGGGTGGTTGCGCTCGTCTTCGCCATTTCGGCGCTGGCGGTCTGGCGGGCGGCGTGCATTCTCGCTGGACCCGACGTCGATACGGACGCGTATGCGCACCACATGATCGCCAGGGCGATCCTGGCCGACCCCCGCGATCTCGCCGTTCACTGGGTCTGGCTGCCGCTCTTTCACTACGTTCAAGTCCCGCTCGTCGCGCTCGGCGGCACCATGATGCACGTCCGATGGGCCAATGTCGCGCTCGCGGCGGCCGTTCCGTGCCTGCTCTTCGCGTACGTGCGACGAACGACGCGCTCGAGCGGAGATGCCGAGGTGCCCCCGGACGCGACGGCGCTCGTCGCCGCGCTTTGCGCCGGGGCCTGTCCGATTGCGATGCAGATGGGGACGACGGCGCAGCCGGAGCCGCTATTTGCCCTGCTCGTCCTCGGAGTCGCCATCGCGTTCGAGCGGCGCCGTTATTGGGCAGCAGCGGCAATGCTCGCACCCGCCGTGATGCTCCGCTACGAAGCTTGGGCGGTGCTGGCTGCCGTTGGAGGCATGCTCGCCGTCGAGCCGTATTGGCGCCGCCGAGCGGGGCTCGCGGCCGAACCGGGCAATCCGCTCCGCCCGTGGATCGCCGTGGCGGTGCCAGTCCTCTTCATCGCCATTTGGGCCGTTCTTCGACGCCCGGTCGACGGGCAGTGGTTCGGGTTTCTCCGGCAGACGCACGAATTCGCGCACGGAGCGCTGAAAGAAAGGAGCGGCGGGGCCCGTGGAGCGGCGGAGCTCGCGCTCGACGCAGCCTACTACCCGATCGTCGTCCCCGTGCGCGTGCTCGGGCCAGTTCTGTGGCTCGCGCCGTTCGGTGTCGTACGTACCGTGCGCCAGCAGGGCGTGCGGTTCGTTCTCGTACTCGTCGCTTGCCTCGGCTTCGTATCGCTCACATGGGTCATGCGATCGTCGCTGGGCCTCGACCGACACTTCGTCGTCGTCGTTCCCCTCTATGCCACCTTCGCCGCACAGGGGGCCACAGTCTTGGCGGATTGGGCAACGCGTGTGGTGCGCCGTCACGGCGCGGCAGCCCGAAGCTCGGTCACGGCCGGGCGCGCTTTCGCGTCCTTGCTGACCTTGCTCTCCCTGGCGGGGCTCGCCGTCGAGCTCGACGTGTGGATGGGCTTCTGGCGCGCGTCCATCGCGCGCGGCTGGCCCGAACGCGCGGCGCTCGGGACGTATTTGCGAACGCTTCCCAGCGGTCCGACAATTTTTTGCGACGATGCGACCCTGGAGATTGCCAGCGGCCTCGATCGGGGCCGCTTCGATCGCCGCTGGACCGACGATCCGCACACGTGGAACGCTGTGGCCGAGCTCGCCCGCGCCGAAGGTGTGGTGTATGTGGCGACGTGGCGCCGCAAGCTGCACGGCCACGAGAATGAGGGGGAAATCGTATTCCGGGCCGGCTTCGAACCGGCCCACGAAGAGTCGACCGGAGTCGCGGTGATGCGCATCTCATCGGACGGCGGGCGCTCGGAGCGGTAGCCTCGGACAGTCGTCACAAGGCATGGATGAGAAAGAGCGAACCTTCGGCCTGGCGGCGACGACACGCCGCCTCCGCGCGTTTCGGAGTCTGCTCGGCGCGGCGCGCGCGCCGATTGGATTTCAGATCCTCGGGCGAGTGCTCTTGCACGCGGCCCTCGTGGGCGCCGCCGCAGGGTTGCTGGGGTCGCTCTTCTTCGCCGGCGTCGAGGCCACGCAGCGCATCTGGCTCGAAAAATGGACGGGGTACGTTCCGCTGCGCGCGGGCGGCGAGCGGATTCTCGGCGAGATCGAGGGGCCGGTTCCCTTTCGCCCGTGGCTTCTCGTGGTCATCCCTGCCCTCGGCGCGCTGATCGGTGGCGCAATCTCGGTCTGGATTGCGCCCGAGACGCGCGGGGGCGGCAGCGACGCGATCATCGACGCCTTTCATCGGAAAGAAGGCCGGGTGCGAAAACGGGTGGCCTTCGTCAAGGCGCTCGTGTCCATCCTGACTCTGGGTTCGGGCGGTTCGGGGGGTCGCGAAGGTCCGACGATGCAAATGGGGGGCGCGCTCGGTTCGCTCGTCGGGCAGCTCCTTCGGGTGACCGACCGCGAGCGTCGCATTCTGCTCGTCGCCGGGACGGCCGCGGGCATGGCTGCCGTCTTTCGAACGCCGCTCGGGGCCGCGCTTCTCGCCGTCGAAGTCTTGCACCGCGACGACTTCGAGACCGACGCGCTCATCCCGAGTGTCCTCGCGAGCGTCGTCGCCTACTCGGTGTTCATCGCGTTCTTTGGGGAGGCGACGCTCTTCACGCACGCACCGTCCTATCCGTTCGTCCCCCGGCACCTGCCGCTCTATGCCCTGCTCGCGCTGGGCATTTCGTTCGTGGCTGGCGCGTTCCTTTCGACCTTGCGCTGGGTACAGTCGACCACGCGCAGCCTTCGAATTCCGGAGTGGAGCAAACCCGGCCTCGGCGGCCTGGCTCTCGGACTGTTCGCGACGCCGATCATCTTTTTCATCGGACCGCACCTCGGACAGCCTGGGCAGGGGCTTGGCATCCTTGGCGGCGGGTACGGGGCCGCGCAGCTCGGCATCAGCGGCGCCTCGTGGTTTCCGCTCGGGTGGCGCGGCGTCGAGCTCCTGGCTCTTCTCGGTGCAGTCAAGATCGTCGCGACATGCCTTACGGTCGGGAGCGGCGGCAGCGCGGGCGATTTCGGTCCTTCGCTCGTGATTGGCGGAATCTTCGGGGGAGCCTTCGGACGCGCGGCGCAGACGCTGCTGAGCGATCCGCGCATCGACCCAGGGGCATTCGCGCTCGTTGGGATGGGGACCTTCTACGGCGGCCTCGCGCACGTGCCGATCGCGTCGCTCGTCATGACGTGCGAACTCGCGGGGAGCTACGACCTGCTCGTGCCGCTCATGCTAGCCGAGGGGATCGCCTTCGTGGCCCTCCGCAATCGGAGCCTCTACTCGGCCCAAGTCTCCACCAAGCGTGATTCGCCCGCGCACCGCGAGGACCTGATCTTCGACGTGTTGACGGGGGTCCGGGTGGGTGACGTGATCGCGCGAAACCGGACGCACGAGACTTTCTCCCTACGCACCCCCGCGCGCGTCGTCATCGAAAAGGCCGCAGCGACGGCATGGCAAGACATTTTCCCCGTGCTCGACGACAGCGGCGTCCTCGTCGGAGTCGTGGTCAGCGATGTGCTGCGAACCATGGCTGCGAACCCCGACATCGGCGAGCTTGCGATCGCGCACGACCTGATGATCCCGCCGGTCAGTGTCAAGGATACCGACGATTTGCAGCGCGCGCTCGACGCGATCCTGGAGCACGGGGTACGCGAGATCGTCGTGACCGACGAGGAGGGTCGCATCGTCGGCCTGCTCGACGAAGCGGACATCACGCGCGTCTATCAAAGCGCGACGGCCAGCAGGCGGGCATAAGGCCTCACCCGCCGCTCGGGCGGCCAGTCTGGTTGCGACTGACGCTAAGACCCTTTGCGTCCCTTGAGCAGGTCGCCGAAGGTGCCGAAGCCCTGGGGCGCCGGGGCCGTCTTCTCCGCCTTGCGGAAGCCCTCGAACTCGGCGCGCTCTTCATCGTCTTTCAGAGCGCGGACCGAGAGGCGCATCTTTCCCTCCCCGATCTCGATCACTTTCGCGCGGACCTTGGTGCCGACGGGAAAAGCCTTTCGAAGGTCCGCCCCGCGAGGGACGCCGAGCTCGGCGAGCGGCAAGAGACCCCTGCCTGCACGCCCTTTCGTCCCGTCGATCTGCACGAACAAGCCGTAGGACTCGACGCGCTGGACCTCACCGGACACGGTCTGGCCGACCGCCACTTTGACCGCGTCTGCCTCCGTGTTCCCCGTCACGTTCACGCTTGCACCGGCCGCGGCCGCCGCCTCGATCGTCGGCGCGAGGCGAACGCCGTCGTCGGGGTGCACCCCGACGACGCGCGCACGGAAGGTATCGCCCGTCGTCGCCTTGAGGCTTCCGTCGGGGGCGCGCAGGTCGATTGCCTCGATGAAACCCTGCTGATGCCCTTCGAGCTCGACGAAAACGGCTTCCTTCGTCACCTGCACCACGACGACTTGGAAGGTTTCGCCGACCCGAGGCCGGCGCCGCCGCGGGGCTTCCTGGCCGCCCTCCTCGAACAACGCGGCAAAGGACTTCTCAGGCGGATCGGAGCTGCTCATGCTTCGGATTTGTACCACGCCCCCTGGCCTCGCAACGGAGGTGTGCCATGATGAATCGAGCAATCGATGGGGCTTCGTGCATACGCCGCAGCGGTCGTAGGGGCGGCCGGGGCGCTTTGGCTCATGAGCGGCACCGCGCGCGAACACCCGCTACTCGGCAGCGAAGCGCCGCAATCGATCGGAGCGCTCGAGGCCCGCGTCGCCTCTCGACCCAACGACGCCCGCGAAACGCAAGCGCTGGCACAGCAGTACCTCGATGCTCGGCAGCCCGGTCTGGCCATCGTGCTCGTCGAGGGCGCGCCGGAAAGCGTACGCGACGACGTGCGCGTACAGCACGTTTTGGCCCGAGCGCTCATCGACGCCGGTCGCAACGGGGGCGCCCTCGCGGTCGAGACGCAGGTCCTCGAGGCGTGCGGAGCCGTCGTCGACGGCCAGTGGCCCCCTGGATGCGACGCGGTTTTGCTCGCGTCAGCAATGCGCCGCACCGATATCTTGCGCGAGCTCCTCGCGCGCGGTGTGGAGGACGCGCGAGCGCACCCGGAGACCAGCCTCGCCTCTTACCTGATTGCCACGCGTCAGGCTCGCGTCGCGCTCGAATGAATCGGATAACAGGCGGCCCTCGTCCGCGCTCCCAGAGCGGGGCCTAGAAGCTGCACCTTGCCGTTTCGTGAGCTTGCGCCCTTCGATGCCCCTCGAGGCGGCCCCGAGCAGCGCGCGCGTACTCGTCGTGGACGCGGACGAGGCCGTGCGCGCACAGCTCGCGCTGGTCGGACGCGAGAAAATGCTGGTCATCGTGGCGGTCGCGACCCCTGCATCCGCGCTGGCGGAGGCCGCTCGCGCGCCGTTCGACGCCGTGTTCATCGACGCTTCGCTGGGGCCCGCAGCCCTTGCGCTCGCCCGCGACCTTCGCGCCGCGCCGGGGCACGAACGGCTGCCGCTCGCATTTCTCTCCGAACGCGACGACGTCGGTCGACGCGTGGAGGCGGCACATGCCGGGGCGTCGCTCTTCCTGCCAAAGCCCGTCGACCCCTATACTTTCGGGGCCGCTGTCGAGCAACTGCTCGCGCTCGGTCGCAAAGACAAGATGCGCGTGCTGATCGTCGACGACGATCCCGCGTTCGTGGCATGCGTCGTGGAAGTCCTCGAGCGCGAAGGGATGGTCGCACGCTCCGCTCCTGACGCGCGCCGGCTCATGGAACTGCTCGACACGGTGCACCCCGACCTCGTGCTGCTCGACGCGATCTTGCCGCACGTCAGCGGTTGGGATGCGATCCGCATCGTTCGAACCGCACCGGAGCACCGAGACTTGCCCATTCTCTTTCTCACGGCCCGTACCGACGTCGCAAGCCGCGTTGCCGCGTTCGAAGCGGGCGCGGATGACTACCTCGGCAAGCCGCTGGTCCACGAAGAGCTCCTCGCCCGTGTGCGAGTCCGGCTCGAACGCAGGCGCCTCATCCGTGAAGTGGTCGAACGCGACGCACTCACTCGCTGCCTCTCTCGGCGCGCGCTCCTCGAGGCGTTCACGAGCCGCCTCTCCGAAGCGCGACGCCACGGGCGTCCGTTCTCGGTGGCGATGCTCGACGTCGACCGGTTCAAGCGCGTGAACGACGCCTACGGACATCTCGTGGGCGACCACGTGCTCATGTCGCTCGGACGGCTTCTCAACGCTCGCTTTCGCCTCGAAGACATGCGGGGCCGGTGGGGGGGCGAAGAGTTCGTCCTCGCATTCCCGGGCGAAGTGGGCGGCACGGCGGGCGCGGTCCTCTCGCGCGTGCTCGACGAGTTCCGCGCCCTGGCTTTTCGAAGCGAGCTCGGAGAGCGCTTCTACGTGACGTTCAGCGCGGGCGTCGCGAGCTTCCCGAACGACGGCGCCACCGCGGACGCCCTCATTCGTGTCGCCGACGCCCGGCTTTACGACGCAAAACGATCGGGCCGGGGCCACGTCGTAGTCGCGCCGGCCGACGCCTCGAGTGCGGATGGACTCGGTGAGTCGCGCGCCTGACTGCAGCGCGGTTCCTCGTGGATCGACAAAACCCGGCTACACTGACAATCGCTCAACCCCGTTTTCTGGAGCCCATAGACATGTGCGGAATCGTTGGTTACGTCGGCGCAAAGGACTGCGCCCCGATCCTCGTCGAGGGGCTGCGCCGCCTCGAGTACCGCGGCTACGACTCGGCCGGGCTCGCCCTTCATACGGGACGCGAACGCGGCATCGAAATCGTCCGCGCCGTGGGCAAGCTCGCCAATCTCGAAGCCGCGCTCAAGCGAAACCCGCTGGCTGGGACAACGGGCATCGGCCACACGCGCTGGGCAACCCACGGACGCCCGAGCGAAGCGAACGCGCACCCGCACGTCGCCGGCAAAGTGGCCGTCGTGCACAACGGAATCATCGAAAACCATGTTGCGCTGCGGCGCGAGATCGAATCGATGGGGGTGCGCTTCACGAGCGACACCGATACGGAAATCGTCGCGCATCTGGTCGACCACGCGTTGCACGCCGGTGCTCCTCGCCTGGCCGACGCCGTTCGCGTGGCGCTCGAACGGGTTCGCGGCGCCTACGCCATTGCCGTTCTCGCGACGGATTCGCCGGGCGAGATCGTCGTGGCCAAGGCGAGCTGTCCTCTCGTGCTGGGGCTAGGCAACGGCGAGATGCTCTGCGCGAGTGACGTACCGGCCTTGCTCGCTCACACACGCAACGTCGTCTTCCTCCACGACGGGGAGATCGCGACGCTGACGCGCACCAGCGTCGAGATCACGACGCTCGACGGAACGCCGGTGCATCGCGCAGCGAAGACGATCGACTGGTCGCCCACCCAAGCGGAGAAGGGCGGGTACAAGCATTTCATGCTCAAAGAAATCCACGAGCAGCCTCGGGCCGTGGAGGACACGCTGCGCGGACGGGTCGACCTTTCCGAGGGCGACGTCGTGGGCGAAGAAATCGGGATTTCGGCCGACCTCGCCAAGTCGATCCGGCGCGTCTATTTCATCGCGTGCGGCACGAGCGCACACGCTGCGATGGCAGGCCGGTATTGGGTCGAACAGCTCGCCCGCGTTCCTGCGGTGGTCGAGGTCGGCAGCGAGGTCCGCTATCGGGACCCGGTCTTTGGCCCGGGCGACCTCGTGGTTGCCGTGAGCCAAAGCGGTGAAACGGCCGACACGCTTGCGGCGCTTCACACGGCCAAGTCGCAAGGAGCGCACGTGCTGGCCATCGCCAACGCGATCGACAGCGCAATTCCACGCGCGAGCGACGCCGCCCTCTACACGCACGCTGGTCCCGAGATCGGCGTCGCATCGACCAAATGCTTCACGACGCAGCTCGTGGCGATGTTGCTTCTGGCCGTATATCTCGGGAGAAGGCGCGGGACGTTGCCACAAGAGCAGGCCAGACGCATTCTCGACGCCCTTGCCCGTGTTCCGCAACAGATGCGCGAAGTCCTCGGAGCGGGGGACGAGCTGCGGTACCTGGCAAAGAAGCACATGCGCTCCCAGCACATGCTCTTTCTCGGACGCGGCTCGAGCTTCCCCGTCGCTCTCGAGGGCGCGCTCAAGATGAAAGAGATCTCGTACATCCACGCGGAGGGGTACGCCGCCGGCGAGATGAAGCACGGCCCGATCGCGCTCATCGACGAAGAGATGCCGGTCGTGACGATCTGCCCGAAAGACGCCCACTACGAGAAGACGTTCTCGAACATGCAGGAAGTGAAGGCGCGCGAGGGCCAACTCATCGTCGTCTGCACGCGGGGCGACCACGACGTGCGGACGCTCCTCTCGAGCGACGTCGACGCCCGCGGGTCCCGCCGCGCGAGCGCTCCGCCGCCGGAGCCGGACATTTTCGAGATCCCGATCGCCGCGCCGGAAGTGTTGCCCCTCCTTACCGTGCTCCCCCTCCAGCTGCTCGCCTATTACATGGCCGACTTGAAGGGGACCGACGTCGACCAGCCGCGCAATCTCGCCAAGACGGTCACGGTAGAGTAGGGCCTCGGCCCCGCCGCCGTCTGAACCGCTACCGTTCGAGCCCGCCGCCCATCGGCTGCGCCAGCTCGATGTCCAGCACGGTGATCGACCACGGCGGAAGGGGTTGGTCGAACGTCGACGCGGCTTCGCGCACCGGCGGCTGGTTTGCGGCGAACCCGGCCGCGCCTCGCGCGTAGACATAGGCCTGGCGCGACGCGAGAGAGCCGCACGCTTTGAGGTCAACTTCCGCGAGGAGGGCCGAATCGGGCGACAGGTTGATGGCGATTGCCACCACGTGCTTTCCCTCTTCGTCCCGCGAAGCAAAGAGGGACGCGCCCTCGGATGTCGTCGCGGGAAGGTACCAGTCGAGAAAGTGGCCGCCTTTGCCGTCGAAATTGCGATAAGCCAAAAACCCCTGTGTGCTCGGCGCACCCGCGGGGGGAACGGTCCAGTAGAAGGCGGAGGTCACGCCGAACTCCGCGAATCGCCCCAGGGCTTCGGCCGTCGCGAGCGCGCCCGTGATGTGTTTCTCGCCGCCGAAATTCCATTCGCCGATCGAGATGCCGCGCCCTGGGTAGTTCTTTTCGACCCACTCTCTCATTCTCGGCAAGAGGCGAATCGGTTCCTTGATCCACGACTCGTCCACATACGTCGGGTCCCAGAGGCTCCTCGTCGAGCGAAGGCGGAGGGCGGCCGTCGTCGGGTCGGTTTCGTCGCCATAGACTTTATTTTCCTGCGGATAAAAGTGCATGTCGAGCACGTCGAGAACCCGGACACCGGTCTTTTGCTCGTACTCGCGCAGCTTGCGCAGATACCATTCCACGAGGGGCACGTCGCCGTGGGCACGACGATCCGATCTTCGATCGAAGCCGCCGCTCGCGTCTTTCGCGGAGAAGAAGTAGTTCGTCCAGCCCCACTCCGCCGGTCCCGCGATGACGGCGTCCGGGTCGGCTTGGCGGATCGCCGTTCCGTATTGGATCGTCCGATCGAGGAGCTCGTCGTAGCCGAGGGGGTCGGGCCGAACGTCGCGATGCGTGGTGCTCCAGAGCATCGGCTCGTTGTCGAGAATGTATTCGGCGACGCTGCGCGTACCGGCCTTCGTATCCGCGGCGTGAATCGCGACGATCCACTTTTTCACCCACTCCGGTGGGGCTGGAATGCTCGTCTGGGTGGCAGGGCCGGGAGCGTACTTCGCGCCAGACGGCGCGCGTTTGGTGCCGTCACCGGCGTCCGGATGCCACGGATCGGTCTTTCCTTGTGCACCGTAGACCGAGACCGGAAAGGAGTACGACGTCGCGTCCTTGGCCACCCAACCCAGGATTGGAACGGTGAGCGCCGACGCTTTGTGGCGCTCCAGGTTCTTCGCCAGAAACTGGACATAATCGTCTGCAGCGTGGTTCTCGAAGAACCAATCGCTGGCCTTGTTCGAGACGCGCCTCTCCCAATTGTACCGGGTGGAACCGTTGCCTCCCCACCGGTGGGCCGTTGCCCCGAAATCGACGGGCACCTGGCTCGCGTCCACTCCGGCGATGCCGTAGATGAGCGGGCTGATTCGCGTCGCCTTCACTTCGCACGCGATCCGAAACGGAGCTAGCTTGCCCGCCGCAACCGAAGGCGACGAAGCGGGCCGCTCTCCGCCCCTCGTGAGAGCGACTTTGTCGATCAGCACCCAATCGGTGCCGAACGTCCTGAACGAATGAAAGACGATGCGCTCGAACGGAATCCGATCGGGGTTGAGCTCGGCCATCGGGATGACCACCTGCGTCCAGCCGTCACCGAGGTCCGTCCTGTGGTCGGGTGAGATCTTCACCGGTCGAAGCGGCGTACCGCTCGGCGGGTCGAGCCGGACTTCGAGAAAGTCGCCCTCGCCCACGGGCGGCTTCACACGAAACGCAACGCCGCCGAATTCTCCGTTCAGCCCGGGCTTGGCGAGGATCCAGTCGCCGTCGTTGTCGAATCGAACCTTCGCGGGTTGGTCTTTTGGGAGCTCGCGCGTTGCGCTGCCGAGGTTCTGCCAGTTGTCTTTCACGCCGCCGTCGTAGATCGTTTCGGCCAGCGCCGGCTCTGCGGGCGCGGAAAGCGTCGCGTCGGGCATGTGCACGGTCGACGGTGAGTGGCCCATGCAGTCTGCCGCCAAAGTCGTCAGCCCGGCGAGAAGGACGCAGCCGGAGAATTTCATGGGGCCCGAGGGGGGCTCATTGGGCGGCCTTCGGCGGACCACCATTCCGCGGGTTCGCGCCTAGAATGATCGAACCGAGGATTCGTTCGCGCCCGATTTCCTTTATCGTCTGTTCGGCCGACCTGAACGATGTCTTTCCGAGGCTCACGCACACGACGACGGCGTCGGCGTCGCGAGCGACCGGAGCCGACGTCGGGTTCTCGAAGATCGACCGCAGCGAGATGATCACGCGCGCACCGGAGTCGAGGTGCTCGTGCACCTCGCGGATATGGTAGTCGATGAGACGCATGCTGAGGTCCCGGAGGTCGCAGACCACCGAGGGCTGTCCTCGATACCGCCACGAGAGCTGAGCGAAGAGCGCTGCAATCGGCAACGTATCGGTCGCGTTGCTTGCGCCGACCACGGCCAGAGAGCGCCAGCCCCGTCGTTCGGCCGCCAGCCACAATCGCTGGAGGCGAACATCGTCCCACGCGTTCGGGAGACCGATTGCACTGGGCGCGAGCAGTGCAACGGATTGGTCGTCTTTCACGCGATTCCTATCGTACAGGGGGGCGAGTCGTCATAGGGAGCGATCGATCTCACCGAGCACCTCGAGCTTGAGCCGGCGGCGAACCTGCCATGACTCGAGAACCAGTCCGCCGAAGACATCGGCGAGCGCGGCGGCCAGGAACGCGAGGAGGACCCCACCGAGAAGCGCTCCGGCGGCCAGGAGCTGGGCCACCGGCTTCTTGGTCTTGGTGGGCAGCTCGGCCGGTGTTTGAATGGTGTAGCGGTACTTGTAAGCCGTTCGTGTGATCTCGAGTTCGACGTTTGCCGCGTCGATGTGTGCCATCGTCTCTTCGTACCCTTGGATCGCCGCTTCGAGCCTCGATCGCGCGAGGCGCGTGGGACCGTCTTCGACGACCGGCCTCGGCGCGGGCGGCGCAGAGCTCGACGGCGCCGCGCTGGCCTCCATCGGCGTCGGGGGGCCGGCCAATCGCGGCGCGGGTGCCGGGGGCTGCACGCTCGGCGGCGTTGCTTGCGCGATCTGCGCGGTGAGGTTGCGCTCTTCCTCCCGGAGGCGCAGGAGCTCGGGCGACGGCTGGGTGAGCGCTTCGATCTTCTGCTGCAAACCGATGACGGTCGGATGCATCGGCGTCAGGGTGAGCTGCGCCTGGGAGAGCTGTTGCCGGAGTGAGTCGAGCAAGACCTGCCGCTCATGCTCGAGTGCCTTGATCTTCAGCCTCACCTCTTCGAGCGCCAGCGATACTCCCGGATCGACGGCGGGCGCCGTGTCCCCGGCGGCCCGGGGCGGAGCGGGGGCGTACCCTCGGAAAGGCGGGGGCGCAGCCGCGGCCGAAGGTGCTGGGAGTGGAAGAGCCGCGATGAGGCACCTCTGGTACTCCGCGAGCGCCGTCTCGACCTTCTCGTTTTCGGCTTTGGCGTGATCTTGCAAGACCCCGATGCTGTCGGTGATAAGGGCGAGGTCGCGGTCGTAGCGAGCTTCCAAGAAGTTCTTCTGGACGAGCGACACGAGATCGTACGCCATCTGTGCGCTCGGCCAATCCACCGTCATCACCACGGTGGACTCGTCCGTTACGATATCGAGTTTTTTCTCGAGGATCGCGACCAGGACCTTCAGCTTGTCCTCGTCGGACGGCGGTCCGTAGAGCCAGGTGGTGATCCGGTCCTTCAAGCGCAGCGCAGGCGCGCGCGACTCGGTGAATCGGTCGGCCAGGTTCGCCTGCCGAACGAGCGCGACCAGGTTGTCGCGACGCATGATCATGTTCGCGACGTTCTTGGTGGGGTCATCGACCTGGTCGATGTTGGGGGCGGAGCCGCTGAGCGCGCGGAGCGTCGACGGACGTTGGGCGAAGATTTTGACCTGCGCGCTGTAGGTCTTCGGCATCGTCGCAGCGGCCGTGATCCCCAGGCCGGCCACGATGGCGAACGTCGCGATTGCCAGCTTGCGGTGCCTGCGTCCCGCGCGCAGCACGAAGCCCGTGAGCTCGGTGATCTGCTCGAGGTCCAGCCCGTCGGACTCGGCCTCCTCGGGCGGCGCCTGCGAAAGCGGCGCGTTGATATCGTGTTGGACCATGGGTGCGATGCTCCCCGCGCGCCGTGCCCCCTGCGCGACGGCGCTAGAAGCGTACAGGCCGGGCGCGGACCGTCAGCGCGACGTAGGCGAAGACTGACCAAAGATTGCCATAGCCGCTGTGCTCTTGCCAGAGCCCCTGGACCCCGAACGAAAGATCGGAGAGGCGGTCCAGACCTAGCGTCGCGTCCGCCGAGCCGGTCACGAGCGACACGTCGTTGTACCCGTGGTCACTTTGGAGGGTCTTCAATGCGCTTACCCCGAGGTGCAGCCTGCGAGAAGATGTGAGCACGTCGGTCAAGTTGGCGCTTCCCTGGAGATACTCGGCGGTAAGCCCAGTGAGCGGATCGACGTTCGGAGCGAGCTGAGCATAGAGGGAAAGCTCGCTCGTGCCCTTGAAGCCGAAGTGAGAGGAGAGCTGCGCGAGCGCCACAGGGTAGAGGAGTGTCTCTTGGACGCCCAAGTCAGTGGCGTCGGTGTCGTACACTGCGGCCCCTGCGCCCAAGGTTAGAATCGTGGTGCGCGACAAGCGCCTGCGGAGCGTCTCGTCGAGCTGAGCGCTCTCGACGCGCTCGCGACAGAGCACCAACCCTGCCTCTTGAGGCACGCCCACCATGGTGACCTGCGTTCCCGTGGCCACGGGCGGACACCCGCCCTTGGTGTGGAGTTCCTGCACCAGCACCCGCGTCGTGAGCAGGTCCAACCGCGACGCGGTGTAGGCGAATGACGCGCTGGCCCGCGGACCGTACTCTTCGGGGAGCTCGTCGCGCGACGCGGGATCGGCTCCACCGCTCACGAGATAGCCCCCCGACAGCAAGAGCACGACGCGGCGACCCACGCCTTGGCGCAACGTCGCGTCCGTCGTCGAGCCGAAGACCGTGATAAATCCCGGGTTCGGAAGGGCATTCAGCGGAGGCTGCTGCCCAGGCATGAGGATCTGCGTCTGCTGGAGGTACGCGGAGTCGAGCACTCCGTACATCGCCCCTTCGGTCACTGTGAAGCTGGTCGAGCGATGATGCCAGGCCGCGATCGCGTTGCCGACGTTAATGAGCTGAGGGTGGATGCCTTGCTCAAAGTCGGGGAGGGTCAGCGTCGGCGAGTAGGTCAGCGTATAGGTCGAGAGGCGATCGGCGACGCGAACGCTCGCGGTCGGCGCCTCGACGAAGTCCAGGCCCGCCCCCTGCCCCTGGGTAGCTCTCGCCCGAAGGGTGGTGACGTCGTTCAGCTCGAGTATGCCCGCGTAATCGGCAGCCAGGACAGCAGTCGCGATCATGGGTGGGGCGAGCCGTCGCTACTCGACCTCCACGACGTCGCCGGGATGCAGCTGGAAGTCGCCAGCCCGCCCGACGTTGCGCGTCACCGCCTCGTAGGTGAAGCGGATTCGCATCGGCGTGGGCCGGTCGCGGACGACGTAAATGCTGCTTCGGGACGCGTACTCTGTGAGGCCGCCGCCGAGCGCCAAAGCGTGGGCAAGCCTCAGATCGTGCTCGAGTGGATACCCGCCCGGCCGCGTCACTTCGCCGAGCAAGAGCACGGTTGGCGGCTGGGATTCGTCGATGTTGACCACGACGCTCGGCGACACGATGAAGTCTTTCAGGCGTCCTTCGAGCTCGGCGCGCAGCGCGCCCGGGCGCTTGCCGGCGACCGAAACTTCGCCGATGAGCAATAGGGCCAACCGCCCGTCGGACCGGACGCGCTCGCGCACGGTCATTTCGTCGTGGCCGAGCACCCGGATGCTGACCACGTCGCCGACCTCGATCAAGTATTCGTTCCCAGCCATCAGCCGATCTTGCGGGAGCTGATCGAACCAAACGTACTGGCCCGGGCCCGAGCATGCCGATAGGACGCCGACAAACGCCAAGGTGGCCGCTCCAACCCCCAGGCGGCGCGCGAGCGAGACCATTGGGACTTCGCTTCTACCGCTCGGCAACGCTCAGCGCAAGACTGCTCGTCAGCCGTGCGTGTGTGTGTAGCTCTGCGCCATCGCAGCGAATAGACTGGCGAAGACCAACAGGCACCCGAGGACGACGGCGACGACCAGCCGTGTACGACGGCGACGGCCGTCGAATTCTCTCATCTCGGGGGCAAGCGATACGCTCCGCTCGATCGCGGCGACATCGATCGGACGCGCGGCCACGTTCACGTTCGCGAAGCTCGGTTGAACGGGCCGAGGCGCGGGGAGCGCAGGAGCGGGCATGATGACGGGAGCCGGCGCCGGGCGCTGCTCGACCTCTTCGAGTCGGCGCTGGAGCTCACGGATCGTGCGCTCGAGCGGCGCGACGGCTTGCTCCACCGCCGCGCGCACCGTGTAGTCGAGCGGGGCCATCGCCTGCTCGAGCAGCGTTCGGACGATCGGGGCAATGTCTTCGCGGGTTGCGCTGGGCGCCGTGGCGCCCGGCCTGGGTGCGGTTTGCGAGGAGGGGAGCGAACCGGATGACGGCGCGGGCGGCGCGGCGGCAACTCTCGGAAGCGCGGCGGCCATCACATCGACCTTGGTCGCGCCTTCGTCGGCCGCGCCGTCTCCGAGCGTCGGGAGGGCTTTGCGGCCAACGGGCGCGGGCGGCGCCGCATCGGGTGCGCCGTCTGAGAGCGTCGCGAGGGACTTACGAACGGCGGGTATCGGCGGAGGAGCGGCCGGGGACTTTACCGCAGACGTGGCAAGGGGGCGCGGCTGCGCTTTTGGCGCGCTGGGTGCGGGCCGCACGCCGGTTTTGGCCCCGCCCTGCGGCGATGCCGCGGTTGCCGCGGCGGACGTTCCCTTCGAAAGCGTGGTCGCCTTGACCGCGGCCGGTTTTGCGGTCGAAAACGATCCTGGTGCAGCCCCTTGAGCCATACAAACACGGTGCACTATTCCGTTGACACGTGCCAACGATTGGTACAAACAATGGCAAGATCGCGGCGGTCGAGTGTCCCGAGGTACGAGGATCGCGGAGCGATTCGCTCAGCACCCGCCATGCCCGATGTTCGGGAAAATCTTTCCCGGATTGAGCAGCTCTTTGGGATCGAATACGTGCTTGATTTCCCGCTGGAGCGCGATGAGCCCCGCGCTCTGCTCGAGCGGTAAGTACTGCGCTTTGGACACTCCGATACCATGCTCGCCGCTCAGCGTTCCGCCTAGGTCCACGGTCGACCGCATCAGCATGCCGATCGCCCGGTCGACCGAGGGCCGCTCCGCGTCGTCGTCCCAGAGGAAGTTGACGTGCATGTTGCCGTCACCCGCGTGGCCATAGGTCAAATGGCGAACGCCCGTCGCTTCACCGATTTCATCGGTGCGGGCGATCAGCTCGGCGAGCTTCGATCGGGGGACGACGACGTCCTCACTCAGTTTGTGGCGGGCCAGCTTGCGGGTCGCGCGCGAAAGCATGCGCCTAGCCGCCCAAAGGCGATCGCGCTGGGCCGCATCTTGGGCCACGACTACGTCGACGGAGCCCGCGGCCGCGGAGGCGACCTCCCCCACGCGAAGGAGCGCGGCTTCGGACGCCTCGCCGTCGACTTCGATCAGCAGCATTGCCCCAGCCCGCAGGTCGACCGCGACGCCGGCTGCGCGCACAGCCGCGAGCGTCGCGGCATCGAGCATCTCGAGGCACCGCGGCACGACGCCCGCCTCGATGATCGCCCCGACGGCCGCCGCGGCGGAGGCGACGTCGGTAAATAGGGCGAGCGCCGTCGCGAGCAGCGGCGGTTTTGGCACGAGACGGAGGGTCGCCTCCGTGAATACGGCGAGCGTCCCCTCGCTTCCGACGAGGAGCGCAGTCAAGTCGTAGCCAGTCACTCCCTTCACCGTACGCTTGCCGACGCGAAGGGTCCGGCCGCCGACAAGATGCGCTTCGAGCCCGAGCACCCAATCGCGGGTGACGCCGTACTTGAAGGCACGCGGCCCTCCCGCGTTTTCCGCGAGATTGCCCCCAATCATGCAGCTATCGAGCGAGTTCGGGTCGGGCGCGTAGAACAGTCCCTCGCGTTCGACGGCGGCATGAAGATCGCCAGTGACGACGCCCGGCTCGACAACCGCGATCAAATTCGCGCGATCGATTTCCTTGATACGCGCGAGCCCATGGGTCGCGAGGACGATTCCACCGGCCACAGGCACGGCACCGCCCGTGCGGCCGGTTCCGCCCGCGCGCGGAGTGACGGGAACGCCCCACTCGTCCGCGACCGCGAGCGTTGCTGCTACGTCCTCCCCCGACGTCGCGAGGACCACCGCGTCCGGCATGCGCCCTTCGACGTCGCTCTCGTCGGTCGCGTAGGTGGCGAGCGCGTCTGACCCGGTCATGACTTTGGAGGGCCCGAGACGCCGCTCGAGGTCGATCTTGGCTCGGTCGACCGACGAGCGGCCGGGGAGCCTGACTTCTGGTGCACGGAGGAGCACAGGGCTGACGTCGAGCGTAGCGTGGGGGTCGGTCGGTAGCTCGTGCCCCTGCGCTTGACTTCGGGGGTCCTCGGCGTATCTTCCGCGGCCGTTGTCGGGCGCGTACCCCCACCCTACCCGAAGGAAGCCCGCCGACCACGCATTTGGGGCAATAGCTCAGCTGGGAGAGCGCCGCGTTCGCAATGCGGAGGTCCGGGGTTCGATCCCCCGTTGCTCCACCCGATTTCACCGGGAAATGTGGCCCTTTTCGCCCTCCAGGTCAAGGCTTGCCACGCCCGTGCCACGACTTTGGCCGTCGAAGAGGCGGACCGCCGCGGCCTGGACCCCGGGGGCGAGGTGCATGTACTTGGCGGTCGTC
>Ga0265325_10000423_pt1 | contig 30296 bp, 26 predicted proteins | sample 41420metaG_FD_202090 | JGI IMG/M metagenome (GOLD analysis project Ga0265325, IMG submission 202090) | Rhizosphere microbial communities from Carex aquatilis grown in University of Washington, Seatle, WA, United States - 4-14-20 metaG | ecosystem: Host-associated > Plants > Roots > Rhizosphere... | reverse complement strand
GCCGCCGCGCGCGAGGGCCGAACAATCGATTTTGACAAACTGGTTTCATTCAGCCGCAATGCGATCGCTGCGGCGAAGGGGCCCCTGTTCATCGAAGGCGTCGGTGGGATCATGGTGCCACTCGACGCGCGCCGAACGGTCCTCGACTGGATGGCCGCGCTCGATATCCCGTTGCTGCTCGTCGTCGGTGGATATCTGGGCACGATCAGCCACACCCTCACGGCGCTCGACGTGCTCGCCCAGCGCAAGCTCACCATTGCCGCCATCGTTGTGAGCGAACACGAGCGCGACACCGTTGAGCTCGACGACACGGTTGCGAGTATTTCTCGCTTTGCCGGTGGTGTTGAAGTCGTAGGTCTGCCGCGCCTGCCGGCCGGGCTCTATCACCATCCGGCAATTGCCCACATCGCCACTCTGCTGTGAACGCAGCCGCCATAGGCGGCAATCAGTGACTTGTGGTCAATAACGTCTCGACCATGCCTTCCATGTTGACCAAGCCATGCAGCAGCATGGTCAAAAGGGTGGATCCTGTGGCCCAGCGCATCCATCCGAATAAGACACCGAATGCGAAGACCTGACCAATGAGAAACCAGTCGTATTGGACATGGATAATGGCAAATAACCCCGCAGTCAGCACGATGACCGGCCAGGTGCTGCGCGAAGACTGGAGCCAGCCGCGAAACAGAAACCCGCGAAACAGGCTTTCTTCGCCGATCGGGATCAGGACGGTGATTGCAAACAGCAATAGCGGAAATAGGTTGGCCTTTTGTGCGGCCTGATAAATGTCGCTCTGAAATGGATCAACAATACTTCGGCCGGCCATCAAGCTGATGAGATCACCGACCAGGATCAACGCCGCAACCGCTGCAATCCCGAACAGGGCTTCACCCCGCCGGGGCAGCTTGTAACCAAGGTAAGCAGATGCGTTACCCTTGTAGCCGGCGGCAGCAACAAGCAGAGCCACCTGCACCGGAGCGGAAACGCAGATAAACAAAATGATTCCGCCGCCATCGCGGCTGATCGTCCCGATGTTTCTCAGGTCGAAGCCATACAGCCCGCTGACCGCCAGGATTCCGGACAATTGGCCAACAAGCAGCGCGATCGCGCCAAGTGCGAAGGTCGCAAAATAACCCCATCGCCTTACATCTTCGCTCACGGCTTGTCCTTGAGCCACCGACCAAGAGCGGCGCGTTCTTCATCGGTCATGGCAGTTTGATTGCCGAGCGGCATGGCTTTGGTTTGCACCGTCTGCGTATACACCGCCGCCGCGTGTTTCCTGATGTCGGCAATTGTCTCCAGTGTGATGCTTTTCGGCGCCTCTCGAAAGCTCTCGTGCGACGGCATGGCCGCGTGGCACATCACACAGTGCCTTCGAATGATTGCCAGCGCATCGGCGGAGAGACCGGCCCCGCGGGCGGGCAGCGCGGTGGCGACGAGTGTGAATATCGCCACCGCGCGAAACATTGCCGCGTCCGCTACGGCATCAGGATGGATGAACCGGTTGTGTCGCGGCCTTCCATATCCTTGTGCGCCTTGCCGGCATCTTTGAGCGGATATTTCTGATTAACCGGGATTTTCACCGCGCCGGAGCCGACGACCTTGAACAGGTCGGCCGCGGTCGCAATCAGGTCGTCGCGCTTGGCAACATAATGGTTGAGCGTCGGCCGCGTTGCGAAGAGCGAGCCTTTGGTCTGGAGGATATTGATGTTGAAGGCATCGATCTGACCCGAGGCGCTGCCGAAGCTGACAAAGTAGCCAAGCGGCCGCAGGCAGTCGAGCGAAGCTGGGAACGTGGTCTTGCCGATGCCGTCGTAGACGACATCGCAAAGCTTGCCGCTGGTGAACTCCTTCACCTTCGCCACAAAATCCTCGTCGCGATAGAGGATCGTGTGGTGACAGCCGTTCTTCTTTGCCAGTTCGGCCTTTTCTTTGGAGCCAACGGTGCCGATGACAGTCGCGCCAAGATGGTTAGCCCATTGGCAGGCGATCAAACCGACGCCACCGGCGGCGGCGTGAATGAGGCAGATCGTGCCTTTGCCAACCTTGTAGGTCTTGTTGACCAGATATTGGACCGTCATGCCCTTCAGCATCATGCCGGCTGCTTGCTCGTAGGTAATGTTGTCCGGCAGCTTCACCGCCCGATCGGCGGGCACCAGACGCTCGGCCGCATAACCGCCGAGCGGGCCGACAAAGGCGACGCGATCACCCACTTTGACGTCAGTCACGCCAGGACCGACCGCCATCACCTCACCGGCGCTTTCGTTGCCGGCAATGAACGGCATACCGACCGGCGATGGATACATACCCATCCTGAAATAGGCGTCGATGAAATTGACGCCGCAGGCGTGCTGTTTGATTTTAATTTGCCCCTGGCCGGGTGCGGCAATCTGAACATCCTCGTAAATGAGGGCTTCAGGACCACCGGGTTTGTGAACGCGCACTGCCGCGACCATGTTTCACTCCTTGAATACGATTGCTTTTGTTGTGGGGATGGACGTCGCCGGCGATCATAGGCAGCCATGCGACAAGCGCAAGGCGGTTTAGCGCGCGCCGGAAACGCGCAGATTCGCGCCGTTGATGTAGGAAGCCGCATCGGACAGCAAAAACAAGACCGCCTCCGCCACTTCGTCGGATTGTCCCGCCCGGCCCATCGGAAGCATCGGTGTCACACGCTCGATACGGCCCGGTGGCTGGATGTCGGTATCGATGACGCCCGGCGTCACGGCGTTGATACGCATGCCTTCTTTGGCCACCTCGCGAGAGGCGCCGATCACCATGGAGTCGACCCCAGCCTTGGCCGCAGCATACCAGACGCACTCATTTGCCCCTCCGAGAGGGGCTGCCATGGACGACAGCATTACTACCGCACCGCCCTTGCCGCCGTGCTTGGTCGACATGCGCCGCATGCAGGCCCGCAGGCAAAGCAACGCCCCGAACGTATCGACGTCGAGGACCTCGCGGATAGTTTGTGCGCTTGCGTCATCGAGCCGGGAATTATCGCCAATGATGCCGGAGCTGTGCACGAAATGGGTGAGCGAGCCGAATGTATTACTGGCGGCGTCGAATACCCGCTCAATATCCCTTTCCAGCGCCATGTCACCCTGGATTGCCACCGCTTTGCCGCCGGCCTTTTCCACGGCCTTGACGACCGCAGTTGCGGCATTCGAATTCGTTTTGTAGTTCACCGCGACGTCGTAACCGCGCGCACCGGCAAGCTTTGCTGTGGCGGCGCCAATACCGCGGCTTCCGCCGGCGATGAGCAGGACTGGTCTAGACATCGGCTACTCCGGAACAGACGAAGGGAGATCGAACACGATCAGGCAGGCGTCCGCAATAAACCCACGACGAAAAAGTACACAGCGATGACTGAGAGGAGAATCGTGATGTAGATACCGGGCGATAGATTCTCGACTACCGTCACAAAGGCCAGCACGGCCCACAACGCCAGAAGCGCTATATTTATTGCCTTCCAGTGTTGCACGCGCAACGGATGAAGAAATCTGATCGGTGCAAAGCTCAGCGCGGCCAGAACCACAACCGCAATCGCCGCCGCCCATTCCGGTGGCTCGAGCAGGTAGAGATAGAAGGCAGCCAGGTTCCACACCGCCGGAAAACCACGAAAATAATTGTCTTTGGTCTTCATCTCGCGATCGGCGAAATACAAGGCTCCGCTGATCACCACGACAATACCGGCCGGAATTGCCAGCCATTGCGGCAACAACCCGCTCGCGGAAATCGCATAGGCTGGGACAAACACGTACGTGGTGAAATCCACCACCAGGTCGAGCGTATCCCCTGACCAGCGCGGCAGAAGATTCTGCACGTCGAAGGCACGTGCCATCGGACCATCTGCACCGTCCACGACCAAGGCGAGGCCAAGACAAAGAAACATCGCCGCCCAATGACCGCCAGTCGCCAGAATCATTGCGAGCAAAGCCAGCGCCGCGCCGCTCGCAGTAAAGATGTGAACCGTGAAGGCGCGAATGCGCTCGAAATTGGCCACTTAGCTGTTGCCCCAATCGAGTTTGACAATCTCGGCCGAGCGGCCTGCTAAATTCCAGTTGCGGCCAAATCCCCGGAAGCGCGATTTGTCCGCACGTGAAACAATAACATCGGGCCCGATCCAGTATTCACTGTTGCGGATCACCACGTTCTGCCCCGCTTCCTTCCCCGGCACCGGTGTAATGGCGCCATCGACATATTTTTCGATCCGCACAATACGGGTTTCGCCTTTGGTCTCATACGTGATCGGGACTTGGCGCACGCCAAGGAACTGGCCGACGAGGATCGACAGCAAGTGCGTTGTCCCACCGACACGGCCGGTAAAGATGCGGGTCAGACCCTTTACCGCGTACGCAGAAGCATTGTCGTCGACAAAAAGTGCCGCCGTCCAGTTGCCGCGCGACATGATGCCCGGCAGGTCCATCATTAGCCCGACCTTGAGACCCGTCAGATCGATATTATCGAAGTGGCCATCATCGATGCGGATCCCGGCCCAGGTCTGGCAGCGGTCCTCGGTCGGTGGATGGTCGCCCAGCGACAGCACGCACGGGCAGAAGACCGTACAGCTGCATGACAGCGCCATCTCGCCTTTGATACTCCAGCTTTCCGTCAACGCATCACTCCCGTTTTTCTTAAGTCCTAACTCAACTGGACCGTATCGGCCAATGGCTGGTCATTGCTGTCACAACAATCGCGGCGCCAGCAACGATCAGCACCACTCCAACCGCGTGAGTGAAGCGCCGCCCTGTCAGCATTTTCTCGATCGCCATGACGATGCCGATCCCGGCCATCCAGAGCACATTCATGACGCCAACAGCGAACATCACCAGCATCATCGCCCAACAGCAGCCGAGGCAGTATAGGCCCTGTTTCACGCCGAGACGGAATACGCCGGGCGCTGTCGTCGCCCAGTTCGCAAAGAAAAACGGGAACGGATGTTGGCAACGTGTGAGGCACGCATGTTTGAGCTCAGAGAACTGGTAGACGCCGGCGCCGATGAAAATCGCGCCCGAGAACAATCCGCTCGCTGACGCCATGCCGGCGTCGAGCAACGCCACGCGCGTAAGTGCAATCTGCACAAGCGTTGCAATGACGGCAAAGGAGAGCCAGACCAAAGTGTAGCCGGCGGCGAGCACGAACGGTGAAACAATACGTTCGCCTTTGTGCGCGGCCGTATCGGCGATTCCGGCGTACGTCATGATCATCGGAGCGGCACTCGGAAGCATCATCGCGAGTGTCATTGCGCCCCACATCGACGCCACAATGGTGACGCTGCCGACAGTCCACGAGCCGTCAGGCAACGGCCGGCAAAGCGCCTGCACCATGCCCGCAGCGTACCCGCCGAATGATCCGCCCAACGACCCATTCATGCCCGCTAGCAGGATCGCAAGATAAACCCAGCCGAGGGCCGCCAGGATGACCACGCACGCCACCGCCACCAACTTCGGCCGCGCAAAGACATGGCCGAGCCCGGCCGCTCCGGGCGGCAAATTGTTGAAGTCGTGTCTGGCCGCTTCGCTCATGACGCCTTTGCATAGCGCATCGGGCGGGTACGCGGTACCGCCCAGTCGGCCGCATGGTTTCCGCGCGAGCTGACGCGTGCTAATGCGGTTAACAGCGGATAGGAGCGCGCGCTTTGATGCCGGACAAACATCGCAATAGCCCTGGAGCCATTGTGGTCGGTGGTGGACCTGCCGGTCTTACCGCAGCGATCGCGCTGGCCGAGGGCGGCATCACCACGGTCCTGGTGGGAAAACGACCGGTAAAACCGGACAACCGTACGACCGCCCTGCTGGCGGGTTCGGTCACCGCGCTGCAAACGCTGGGTGTGTGGGATCATTGCGCGGCACATGCGGCGCCCCTCAAGATCATGCGCATCGTCGACGACACGGGCCGGCTTTGGCGCGCACCCGAAGTCAAATTCGACGCGAGTGAAATCGGGCTTGAGGCCTTCGGGTACAATATTGAGAACCGCCATTTGATCGAAGCGCTCGAGCGGCGCGCCGGTTCCCTGTCGACGCTAAAAATTATTGAAGGCGAAGTAAGCGCTGTCTTGCCGCAAACCGACACCACGATCATTGAGATGAAAGATGGCGTTACACTGCATGCCGCGCTTGTCGTTGGGGCGGACGGACGCCGATCTCTTTGCCGTGATGCTGCCGGTATCGAAGTCGACGATCACCGCTATCCGCAGGTCGCTCTAACGGTATGCATGCGGCATTCGCGGCCGCATCACGACGCTTCGACCGAATTCCATACTCCGACCGGACCGTTCACCTTGGTTCCTTTGCCAGGCTTTCGCTCCAGCCTGGTCTGGGTGCTCGACCCGGCCAAGGCTGACGAATTCGCCGTACTCGATGACCACGCACTTTCCGGGGAGATCGAACACGCATCTCACTCGATCCTCGGAAAAATTAGCGTCGAGGCGGAACGCGGATTGTTTCCGCTCCATGTCGCCACTGCGCGGAAATTTGCCGACAAGCGCATCACATTGGTCGGCGAAGCCGCCCATGTTATTCCGCCCATCGGCGCGCAAGGATTGAACCTGGGATTGCGTGACGCTGCCACCATCGGCGAACTCGCCGTCGATGCATATCGCCACAAGCACGATATCGGCAGGCCCGAGGTGATGGCCGGCTATGACCGCATGCGACGCAACGACGTCAGCAGCCGCACGCTGGCTATCGATCTGCTCAACCGCACCCTGCTCACAGATTTTCTGCCGGTGCAGAGCGCGCGTGGACTTGGCCTCTACATGATCGATCGCATCGGGCCGCTGCGACGGGCGATCATGCGCGAAGGCGTGGCCCCTGCCGCCGCACAGCCGCGCCTGATGCGCGGCGAGGCGCTCTAACCGAGCTTCGGCGCCTTTTTCGATCCCGGCACCTCCCGAAACTCCTGCGAAATTGGCAGCGGCAGCGCCGGAAAAGTCTTGCCCGAGGCCGTTGCGACTTGATGCGCAAACAGCCCTCGTTCAATGAAGTGCGGATCGCGCATGGCCTCCTCCAGAGGCACAATGATTGTTGTGCAGCAATCAGCGGCCGCAAAGATCGGCCGCCATTCGGCGGACGTCTTCGCTGCAATAAGCGTGGCGACCGCATCGCGCGTCGCCTTCGGATCACGCATATCGTTGACGAACTGTTCCGGTAGCGCGATAGCCTTCGTGAACGCATCCCAAAACTTAGGCTCCAGCGCTCCGCACGCGATCAGTTTGCCGTCTTTGGTCGGATAAATCTGGTAGCGCGGGGAGCCGCCGACCAGCCACATCTCGCCAGGCTTGGGAAAACGTCCGCTCGCCGCACCGAGCGCCAGCGCGGCCCAAGTAAAGGTGAACATTGCGTCGGTCATCGCGATGTCGATGCGGCAGCCTTGCCCGCTTTGATCGCGTGCGCGCAATGCCAGCAGAAGGTTGATGACCGCTGGAAAACTCCCGCCCGCGATGTCGGCCGCCAGCATTGGTGGCACCACCGGGCGGTCCGCTGGTCCCGGTTGCAGATCCAGCAGGCCGGTATTGCCGATGTAGTTGATGTCATGGCCGGCCTCCTGGCCGCGCGGCCCGCTTTGGCCGTACCCCGAGATCGAGCAATAGATCAGCCTGGAGTTCAACTTGCGCACGTCCTCATAGGCCAAACCCAATCGCGCCATGACACCGGGCCGGAATTGCTCAACTAAAATGTCAGCCCGCTCAAGCAAAGGTTTAAGTTGAGCGCGATCCCGATCATTTTTGAGATCGAAAGCAACGGCTTTCTTGCCGCGGTTAAGCATGGCAAAGGCCGCGCTCTCGCCATCGATCAATGGCGGAAAACGCCGCGCATTCTCGCCGCCCGGCTGTTCGATCTTGATCACCTCGGCGCCGGCCTCGGCAAGCATCAAGGTCGCCAATGGCCCCGGCAACAGCGTGCTGAAATCGAGAACCAGAAGGCCTGACAAAGGTTGCATGCAATTACCTGAACAAAAGTGGTGGCAGCGTGTGTGTCTTCACCGTCCACATGACCGATGTCAGCGTAACGACTGAAATCAAAGTTCCAACCAATACCGCGCCGGACGCTTGTTCAACCCATGTATCGTACTGCCGCGCGAACACGAATACATTAAGGGCCGGCGGCAAGGCCGCCATGAGTATGGCCGTGTAGACCCAATCCTGGTCGGCAATTCCAAACAGCGACAGCAGCAGAAATACCAGTACCGGATGCAACACAAGTTTGACCGATACCAGGAATGGTACCTCCCACGGCATCTTCTTTAGCGGCCGCAACGCGACGGTGACTCCAAGAGTAAAGAGTGCACACGGCGCTGCCGCATTCTGCAAAAACTGCAATAGGCGTTCCAGCGCGAGTGGCGGTTCGAAATGCACAGCGGCAGACACAACGCCGACCGCCGTCGCAATCACCAGTGGGTGGGTCACGATACGTTTGACGACGTCGACCGCGGTTGCACCGATGCTCTTTTGCGCGGGATTCGCCAGCGCCATCAAGAACGGCACGAGCGAGAACAGCAGCAAGGTATCGAAGCAAAAGATCAACGCCACCGGCACCGCAGCCTGCGGGCCAAGCGTTGCCAATGCCAGACCCGGCCCCATGTAGCCTATATTGCCGTAGCCGCCTGCAAGTCCGGCGATCGTGGATTCACCAATATTGCCATGCCGGATCATCATCCCGATGGCGAACGAAACGGCGAACGCCCAGAACGTTGCGAGCGTGGTTGCAAAAATGAAATCGACCTGCGCCAGTTGCTCCAGCGGGGTCTGCGCAAGAATGCGGTAAAAAAGGGCCGGCAGGGCGACATAGACGATGAAGAAATTCATCCAGGCCAGGGCCGTATCGGGAATCTGCTTGAGCTTCCCGCAGGCGAATCCGATGAAGATGAGCCCGAAATACGGCAGCGCGAGGTTGAGAACGTCGATCATTTCGGGCTCCAGCCGACCCCACTTTTGGCCTACTTGGCGCGGCCTTTGCATTGCTCTAAAGGGCAGAACAGTCTTTTGGAAGGTGTCATGAAGCTGCCGCGCCAGTTCTTTGCCCCGCTCGCCATCGGTGCACCCGCGCCGCTGCGCGAGCTGCCTGTGCGGCTCGAGCGCATGATTCATTTTGTGCCACCACACAACGAGAAGGTCCGCGCGAAGGTGCAGGGCCTCGTGACGCAGGTCGACGTCATTCTCGGCAATCTCGAAGACGCAATCCCGATTGAAGCCAAGCAGGCCGCGCGCGCGGGCTTCATCGAGATGGCGAAGGCGGTTGATTTCGGTTCAACGGGTTTGTGGGTTCGTATCAACGCGCTGAATTCACCCTGGGCGCTGGACGACATTTCGGAGATCGTAGGTGCCGTCGGCAACAAGCTCGACGTCATCATGCTGCCCAAGGTTGATGGCCCCTGGGACATCCACTATCTCGACCAACTGCTTGCGCAACTCGAGGCGCGCCATAAATTGCGCAAGCCGGTTCTAATTCACGCCATTCTGGAGACGGCGCAAGGCGTCAACAATGTAGAAGCGATCGCGTCGGCTTCGCCACGCATGCACGGTATGAGTCTCGGTCCCGCAGATCTCGCCGCATCTCGCGCGATGAAAACGACACGCGTAGGCGGCGGCCATCCCGACTACAAGGTGCTTGCCGATCCGCAAGGCACTGCACCGCGCGCGGCGGCCCAACAGGACCTCTGGCACTATACAATTGCGAAAATGGTGGATGCCTGCGCGGGCGCGGGGATCAAGCCCTTCTACGGACCGTTCGGCGACTTCTCGGACGCGGCGGCCTGCGAGGCACAATTCCGCAATGCGTTCCTGATGGGTTGCCTTGGCGCCTGGTCACTGCATCCGTCGCAGATCGAAATCGCCAAGACCGTGTTTTCACCCGACCCGACGGAAGTCGCCTTCGCCAAAAAGATTGTAACCGGAATGCCGGATGGCGCCGGCGCAATCATGATCGATGGAAAAATGCAAGACGACGCAACCTGGAAACAGGCCAAGGTGCTTCTCGATCTGGCCAGGCTCGTTGCGGCCAAGGACCCGGCTATGGCCGCGCGTTACGCTCTCTAGGGCGCGCGACAAGGATTGTATAATGGACAAGATGCGTAACGCGAAATTCAAGATCGGCCAGGTGGTGAAACACCGGCTTTACGAGTTTCGTGGCGTGATTTTCGATATCGATCCGGTGTTCAACAACACCGAGGAATGGTGGCAGGCGATCCCCGCCGAAATCCGGCCACACAAGGACCAGCCGTTCTATCACTTGTTCGCTGAAAACGCGGAGAGCGAGTATATCGCTTATGTCTCCGAGCAAAATCTCCTGCCCGACACGTCCGGCACACCTATTCGGCACCCCGACGTCGCTGATGTCTTCGAGCAGGACGACAGCGGCGATTATCGACCGCGTCACAGCCAAATGCATTGAGTGCGTGCCGGATCCAAGCACCTAACAAAAAAGGCGCGGCTCGAAGCCGCGCCTTTTATTTTTCCGTCGGTCGGCGCGTCGCGCCTATTTCTTCTGCGCAGGCGCCGGTGCTGTGGCAGGCGCCGGTGCGCCTGGCGCCTGGCTCTGTTGCCCTTCCAGCTTCTTGCGCGCCTCTTCGGCTTTCTTCTGCAGCTCTTCCTGCAATTTGCGTTGCTGTTCTTCGAATGCCTTCGGGTCGGTCGGCGGCCCGTCATAAGCCTTGGCGAAGTCGCCAAGCGGCAGCGGCAGACTGATCGGGGTGCCCTGCATGTTGATCGCCTGCACGACGATGTTCTGCCCCTTCTTCATCTTGGCAATCATGTCGTCGGGCACCTGATAGTCGGCCATGCAGCCGACCGGGAAGCAGATGCTGTAGGGCGATTGGGCGGGCGGATTTTGATCAATCAGCAGACGCGTACCGTGTGCAAGCTGCATCCCGAGCGGAACGGTGACGCGCAATACTTTCGCGCCGCCTTCCGGCTCGAACAGTTGCACGATTGCGACCGGCATGCCGTTCTCCAGCCGGCCATCCTTGGTGATGACGCAGACCTGTTTGTTGTTGGTGTCAGGTCCCTTGCCGCAGACTTTCATCCAGGGCGAATACATCAGCTGCGGCTGTTCGCCGGCTTGCTGGCCTGGCTGCGCGGGCTGTTGCGGCGCCGCGGGCTGCGGCGCAGCAGGCCCCGGTTTCTGAGCGGCTGCCGGCGGTTTGGGGGCCGGCTTCGGTGGTTGCTGGGCGAGCGTGCTCGACCCCATTGCCATCGCGGCGGCAAAGCCGGCGGCCAAAGTTACGGTCAGCGCTCGGCCCCACGGCCGGGCCGATGCGATCCGATAATTCATTTGCATTGTCCCTTGTTCTTGACCGTTCGCGGCCCACCGCCCCCGAACGACGCCTCACAACCGGCTCTCTCCGTGTGAAATACGGCGAGAGCGTGACACTCAATGGGTGCCTGATAGCCCAATTCCTGCCTGCAATAAAGCCACGAATGCGCCGAAAATGCAGCCCGGCTAACGATCAAGCCATGTGGTAAATTCAGGCAAAACCGGAACGAATCGCATTCCACACTTACCCGCGCCGTATTTTCCACCCGCCGCCCTGACGCAATGGCGTGCGTCCCGGCGCACGGTCATGCTTGGGGCCCTGCTGGCGGGTTCCGGCATTGCGGGGTCGCGCGCGGCCGCTCAAGGTTCCTCGCCTGCCGCCTCACATGCCATTGCAATGCACGGCGCCCCGGCGTGGGGACCAGATTTTGATCACCCGACCTATGCCAATCCAGGGGCACCGAAAGGCGGACAACTGGTCCAGGGCGTCCTCGGGACATTTGACTGTCTCAACCCCTTTATTGTGAAAGGACTGGCCGCTGCAAATATACGCGGCTATGTCGTCGAAAGCCTGCTCGCGCGCGGCTATGACGAACCATTTACACTCTACGGATTGCTGGCCGAAGGCATCACGACCGATGCCGCGCGCACTTTTGTATCTTTCACAATCAATCCGGCGGCACGCTTTTCGGACGGCAAGCCGGTCACCCCCGACGACGTCATTTTTTCCTGGGAATTGCTGCGTGACAAAGGCCGGCCAAATTTTCGCACGTACTACATCAAGGCCACTAAAGCGGAAGCAATCGACAAACGCACCGTGCGTTTCGATCTTACCGGTGCCGACGATCGCGAACTTCCGCTGATCATCGGTCTCATGCCGGTCTTGGCGAAACACGCAATTGATCCCGCGACCTTCGAAGACACCAGCTTTGAGCCGTTGCTCGGCAGCGGGCCTTACATCGTCAGCGCGGTCAAGCCGGGTGAAAACGTCACCTTCAAACGCGATGCAAATTATTGGGGGCGTAATTTGCCGATCAATCGCGGCCTCTGGAACTTCGACACCATTCGTTACGACTATTATCGGGATGGCAACACGCATTTCGAGGCTTTCAAGAAGGGCCTCTACGATTTGCGGGTCGAAACCGATCCGGGCCGCTGGCAGACCGCATATGATTTTCCCGCGCTGCGCGAAGGCCGCGTCGCCAAGGAAGATTTGCCATACGGTCTACCCAAAGGGATGCAAGGCCTGGTGTTCAACACCCGCCGTCCAGTGTTTGCCGACATTCGGGTACGTGAGGCTATTCTCCAGTTGTTCGACTTCGAATGGGTCAACCACAACTATTTCTTCGATCTCTACAAGCGCACGGCGAGTTATTTCGACGGCTGCGATCTGTCCGCCCACGGCGTTCCGGCCAATTCACGCGAACGCAAGTTGCTTGCGTCATTTCCGAATGCGGTGCGCGCCGACATCATGGATGGCACATGGTCACCTCCCATCACCGACGGGTCGGGGCATGACCGCACGAACCTGCGACAGGCCTTCGCCCTCTTCAAGAGCGCCGGCTATGAACTCAAGGGAACCCAACTGGTCCATGCAGCGAGCGGCCGTCCGCTGTCGTTCGAAATTCTCACGACAACGCGCGACCAGGAACGCCTTGCGCTTGCCTTCGTCCGAAATCTGAAACGCGCCGGCATTGAAGCTCGCGTTCGTACGGTCGACGCCACGCAGTTTGAACGCCGCCGGATCAGCTTCGACTTCGACATGATGGACTACCGCTGGGAACAATCACTCTCGCCCGGCAACGAACAGCTGTTTTATTGGGGCTCGGCGGCAGCCGACCAGCAAGGCAGCCGAAACTACATGGGCGTGAAATCCAAAGCAGTCGACGCCATGATTACCGCGATGCTCGGCGCAACGGACCGGGACGACTTTGTTGCCGCCACCCGCGCCCTCGATCGTGTGCTGCTTTCCGGCTTTTACGTTGTGCCTCTCTATTTTCCGCCCGTTCAATGGGTGGCGCGCTGGACGCGAATCGAGCATCCATCACGGACCTCGCTGTTCGGCTATTTGCCGGAAACCTGGTGGCAAAAGGACCAAAGGTCTTGAGGCCTCGCCCATGATCCTCGGGGATGCCAGCCGAACTGCGGCCACTGCCGCCACGCTCGATGATCTTTTTCGCCGCGCCGGCGTGAGCCATCCCGGCTCACTTGCACTCGCCGATCCGCCGAACCGTACGGACTTCACAGACGATGCACCGCGTCGTTTGACCTACGCGCAGGCCGACCGCGCAATATCTGCCATCGCCGCGCGATTGCGCGGGCTGGGCCTGCATGCCGACACAGTCGTGGCAATGCAGATGCCTAATACGGTGGAGAGCATCGTGGCGTTTCTGGGCGTGCTGCGCGCGGGCATGATCGCGGCGCCAATTCCACTGCTCTGGCGTCAGCAGGATATTGTTTCCGCCCTTGGTCGCGTCGGCGCCAAAGCCATCATAACCTCGTCGCGCATCGGGTCGGCTGCCAATGCAGAAATTGCGATGCAGGCTGCGGCTGCCTTATTCTCCGTTCGCCAGGTGTGCGGATTTGGCCACGATTTGCCGGATGGAATGGTGCCGCTCGACGACGTGTTCGGCTCCGGCCAGGTTGAAATGCCAACCGCCGCAGCCCGTCCGGGACCCGCCGCCGCCCATGTTGCAACCATCACATTCGATCGCGATTTGCTTCCCGTCGCGCGAAGCCACGTTGAACTCGTCGCCGGCGGACTGGAAACCTTTCTCGAGGCCGGTTCCGCTGCCGAGGCATCAACACTGTCGACTATTCCAGTCACCTCATTCGCTGGTATTTCGTTGACCCTGCTGCATTGGCTGCTGTCCGGTGGATCGCTGTCCCTTCATCACGGCTTTGATCCGGAGGCCTTTGCTGTCCAGTGCCGCGAAGTCGGCGGCGCCACCATTATGTTGCCCGCTGCTACCGTCGCGGCGATTGCGGACGCCGGCTTTCTCGACGCGCACCAAACAACAGTTGCTCTATGGCGCGCGCCGGAGCGAATGGCTTCGGCCAGAGCATGGGACCATCGATCGGCGATCGTCGACGTGGCTAGTTTCGGAGAAATCGGGATCGTCGCAGCTCGGCGCGGCGCAAATAACCTGCCCTCGCCGCTCCCGCTTGGCACCGCGAATGCGGCCCGCCGTGTATCGGGCGCGCCGACCGTGATCGAAACCAACCGCAATGGTGCAGGGATGCTCGCGCTGCGGGGCCGAATGGTGCCGGCCCATGACTTTGCGCCGGGTCTCGAAAGCGTTCATGCCTCGCGCCTTGTGGCCGACGGCGCGGGCTTTATCGATACGGGCTTCCCCTGCCGGGCTGACCAGGATGCGCGCACGCTCCACGTGACGGCACCTCCTGCCGGTATGACGGTGACTGGCGGCTACCGTTTTCGCCAATCCGACGTCGACCACGTGGTCACGCAAGTCGACCCGGAGGCAACATTGATCGCCGTGCCCGACGCGGATCTCGGCCAACGTCTCGCAGGCACGGCGGCAGACCGCGCGGCTCTATCCGCCGAACTGCGTGCACAGGGGGTCAATCCCCTGATTAGTGGGGCTTTTAGGGCTCGCAGCACCGCTGAAGCCGCGTAATTTCAACTTGTCATTGACGCGGTATTAATCGCACACGGCTAAGGTGACGCACATTCTACAAACCGTGCGTGCGCCTCCGATGTCGCTTCAAGGTCCACTGATCGTGGTCGCCGAGCAACCGGCGGCCGACCTGGTCGGAGCGCTCAGCGCCGCCGGCGCCTTCCCCATCGTCGAAACGAAATGGGCCGACGCGCCGGCAGCCTTTCTCACCGTCAAGCCCGCCGCGATCGTCATTGCCGAACCGGGGCCGCCGGCCAATACCGCCTCGGCGCGAATGCTATGTCTGCAAGTTGCTACACTGAATGGTCCCATCGTGCCGGTAATTGCGCGAGTGCGTGGGGATGAAGATGCCGCCGTCCCGATCGCAATGCCCACCGACGCAACGCTGCCCGTCGAACGCATGCTCGCTCGCCTGCAGTCGGCCATGCGTGTCAGGGCTCTCCATGCCGCTGTTTTGCGTCGCATTGAGACGTTCGCCTCACCGGATGGCCGCCTTCCGATGCTGCCGGTGGGCGACGCGCTCGCCGACGCGACCGTACTGATTGTCGGCCGCGGTCCTTTGTACCCGGCGCTCAGTGTCGCCATGGGCGAACGCGTCAAAATAGCTGGCGCACTCAGTGTTGAGGCCGCCGCGAGACATCTCAACGCCCGAGACATTGACGGCATCGTGGTTGGCGATGGTCTTTCACCGCGCATGGTCGAAGCCTTTCTCACAGTCCTGGCGCAAGAACCACGATTCCGCGATGTACCCGTGGCCGTGATTGGCGAAGCTCCGCCGGAATTCGCGGAGGCGCTGCCCAATATCGATCAAGTTGCTGCCGATCCGGCGCGGCTCGTTGCGCGCATGGTGCCATTGGTGCGGATGCGCGCTTTCGAGGCACGGCTCCGACGCATGCTCAAGTCGCTCGACACCGAGGGAATGTTCGATCCCGAAAGCGGCTTACTGACACGTGAGTCGTTCTGGCGCGATTTGGGCAAAGTTGCGCTGGAATGCGCAGACCGCAGCCTCCCGCTCTCGGTTGCGCGCTTTACGTTCGATGGCGCGTCCGACGCACGTGGAAGCCTCGATGCCGCCCGCCTGATGACGCGGCTGATCCGGAATATTGACTTTGCGACACGCGACGAGGAGGGCGCAATTCTTGTCGCCTTCACGCAAACCGATTTGCGTGGCGCGCATGTATTCGTCCGCCGGCTCGCCAGCGAACTCAAGACGACAATGCTCACCTCCCCCGCACCGTTCACCGCCAATGTGACACTGGCGACACTTAAGGCCGGTGATACGCTCGACACCTTGATGATGCGCGTGATGGGCAGCCGCATGGTTGCGGCGGAATAGCGCGCGGCTTAGGCTGGCGCCGAAAAGGAGCCAGCCATGTCCAGCCACCGGCCCGTTCGCATTGATGTCGTCTCCGACGTGGTTTGCCCGTGGTGTTTCATCGGCAAGCGCCGGCTGGAAAAGGCCATTGCGCTCAATCCAGACATCCCAGTCGAGGTGCACTACCGGCCTTACTTTCTCAACGACTGGATTCCTCGCGAGGGCATCTCGCGCGAGGAATATCTGACATCAAAATTTGGGTCGCCCGAGCGCTACAAAGGCATCGCACAGCGCGTCGCAGCCGCGGCCGCATCTGAAGGCCTCACCTATGCAATGGACAAGATCAGCCGTCAGCCCAACACGCTAGACGCACATCGGCTGATCCGTTGGGCGGAAGGCATCGGTAAGGCAGCCGAAATGAAACAGAAGCTGATGGACCTTTATTTCACCGAAGGCGCGGACCTGACCAACCATGCCGTGCTGGTGCAGGCCGCAGCCGACGTCGGTCTCGATGCCGAGGACATCCGCGCGGCGCTCGGAAGCGATCAGGACGTCGCAGAAATCGAGCGCGAGGCGACGGCTGCAAAGGAAGCTGGCATTGAAGGCGTACCGTGCTTCATCTTCGGTGGCAAATTCGCAGTGTCGGGCGCGCAGGCGCCGGAAGACATCGCCGAAGCCATCGCGCGCATGGCGCAAGACGCCGACGCCGCAGAATAGTTCCGGACCACATCAATGAAGATCACCGCCGCCGTCGTGCACGAGCGTTCGGGCCCCTTCAACGTGGAGATGGTCGACCTCTGCGACCCGCGTGCAGATGAATTGCTGGTCGAGGTCGTTGCCTCCGGCATGTGCGCGACCGATATGCACGGCCGCGACGCGTATTATCCGACCAAATTTCCCAAGATATTCGGCCACGAGGGCGCCGGCGTCGTGCGCGCGGTTGGCTCAGGGGTGACAAAATTCAAAGCCGGTGACCATGTGGTGATGGCCTACCCGTGGTGCGGCGAATGTCCGAACTGTAAGACGCAGCGGCAAAGCTACTGTCTGCATGCTTTCGATTTGAAAATGAATGGCACCCGCGCCGATGGCTCAACCCTCCATTCGAAGGACGGCAAGCCGATCTACAGTGCGTTCTTCCAGCAATCCTCATTCGGCAATTTCACCATCGCCAATGAGCGGTTCGCGGTGAAAGTGCGCAATGATGCCCCAATCGACCAGGTCTGCGCCCTCGCCTGTGGTGGCCAGACCGGTGCCGGTGCCGTTCTCAATGTAATGAACCCGCGCGCCGGCGACAGTTTCGTCGTGTTCGGCGTGGGCGCGGTCGGACTTTCCGGCCTGATGGCGGCGAAGATTGCCGGCTGTGATCCGATCATTGCCGTCGATGTGCATGAGCATCGACTAGCGCTCGCGCGCGATCTCGGCGCCACTCATACGATCAACCACAATGGCCGGACGGACGTTGTCGCGGAGATCAGAAAAATCACCGGCCTCGGCGCACGTTTCACGCTCGAAACATCCGCACTACCCGAAATATTCCGAGAAGCCGTCGATTGCCTGATACCCGCCGGCACCTGTGTACTGCTCGGGAGCGCACGCAAGGGCACCGAAGTCTCATTTGAAACGCCGTTCCTGCAGAATGGTCGCACCGTGCGGGGTGTCATCCAGGGCGACAGCGTTCCGCAGGAATTCATCCCGCAACTGGTCGACCACATCATGGCCGGCCGCTTCGCCGTCGATCGTATGGTCACCTATTACCCGCTCGCCGAGATCAACCGTGCCGCAGCCGAGTCAGCTGCCGGAAAAACGATCAAACCGGTCTTGCGGATGCCGCATTAGGCGTCGTTGGTGTGGCCGAATTGCAACAAATTGCCAAAAACCGGCTGTCAGCGCGCGGATTCCCCCTTTTTTCGGATGATAGCCTGAGCCGGTCCGTGGCTGGCGTGGCATTATCCCGGTAGTGTTTTGAGATAATTTTTTGGGGGCGGGCGTGCGAACACAACTTTTAGCCTCAACGGCATTGACGACTTCGACGGTCTTTATAGCCACCACTGCGTGGGCCGCGCCGCCGACGCCACGATATACCTGGACTGGCTGCTATGTCGGCGCGAATGCCGGTGCGGCATTCAACCACGTCGATAATACCGTCGATGTCCCGGGCATTGCCAGTTTTGCAACCAGCGATCGGAACACCAGCTTTACCGGAGGCGGTGGGGCCGGCTGCAATCTTCAGTTCGATCCGCATTGGGTCGTCGGCCTTGAAGGCGACTTCAATTACCTGAACGGGAAGGCAGGCCAGAATTTCCGCATCCGATTTAACGGCGAAGACACGGTTGGCTCGCAAGACACGACAGTACGTTGGCTCGCAACACTGCGCGGGCGGTTCGGCTATGCTTGGGATCGTTCGTTTCTCTATGCCACAGGTGGGTTCGCGTTCGGCGACGTACGCTCGTCTGTTATCGCGACGAGAACCGATGGTAGCGGCCGCATTCGAGAAGAATACACAGGATCCTATTCATCGACTCGCACGGGATGGACGATCGGCGGCGGCTTTGAGTACCTGCTGACAGACCGACTCTCTGCGAAGTTTGAATATCTTCACTACGATCTCGGTGATGCGAACTACCTGGTGAACAGAGTGGTGAGCATTACGACCACTTTGCCCGCAACGTGGAACGCAAGCGCATCAGCGAGCGGCGATATCGTCAGGGTTGGGCTGAACTACCGGCTTACGCCCTAAATCAAAATACAACTGTAACGCTGTGCGGCGGGAGCCTACTCAGCTTCCGCCCTCGTGCGTTCGACTAGTATTTTAGCGGATGTCGTGAACGCGTCGAATTGATCAGTCAGTCGCTCAACTCCCAGCGCCGATTTCAATCGCGTCGTCATCTCGCCTTTCGAAAATATCCAGGTGTTTCCGCCAGGATTTGCCTCAAGAACATATAGCTTGCCGGATTTCGCCTCTCGTATGATGTCCACCCCTTGAAGCGCTATTTCCGGCAACGCGGAATATGTACGGGTTGCCAGCGCAAGAATGTCGCTGTCCGTGGTGAACTCCCGTTTGATAGGCCCATCCCGACGTCTTGCTTTCAAGGAAACCGCTGCAAGCTGATCATCGGAAGAGTCCAGCGGCACACGTGCTGTTTCGGATGTCGTCTTGAATGCAAGCAATGGCACGCCGAACAACGTCAGCACACGATGGTGGCTAACGAAAACGCCGGTATCGATAAACTTTTGCGCAACCATCGGCCCGTACCGGCCTGGATGATCGTCGGGAAACGTATTCTGCGGCTGAAAACGGACGGCTTCGCGTCGCATCAACGTGATGAACTGGCCACGCGATGACTGCGAAAATCCCGGTTTGACGACGACATAGGGGCCGAACGTGCTTTCAGGCAATTCAACATCGGGAATGATTTCCGCGCTGGCCGGCACCGGCAACCCCGCGGACTCAAAACGCGCGAGTTGCTCCAATTTCGGGATCGGCGAGCCGGCATAAATTTTGCCGCGCATAGGACGAAAGGTCAGCAGGTTGCCCGGAGAAAACACCAGAGTGGGTAGCCGGCTTGCAATCCGGCGCGTGGCAGAAGACGAGATATTGTTCGAGGCGATGAAGACCTCGATGTCTGGCGCAAGCTCCTGGACCGTCCGGGCAATCGCTTGAAAATCCGCGACATCCTGGTAGCCGGGCGTATGCACAAGGATAAGATTGCGTTCCACAGCCATTCTAGATTGGCGGTCCTGACCTAAATGTCATGCATAGCTCTCGCGATCAGCATGAAGCGCCGTTTCGAAATGTGAGATACAAAACTCTGGGCGGAGCCGGCAAGCTTTACACCCACCTGATCGCATCGAATGACTTCAAACCCCGCTTCGTTAAGAAGCAGATCGACGTCGGCCGCCTTTGAAAAAGCACCCTCGCGCAATTGACGGCGACGCGAATGCGCTGAAAGCCGGGTACGGAGCGTCGCCTCGCTGTCAGGCAACGCAACATGCAGGCGCCGCAATTCGCCGAGGACGGAGTCCGCATAAGCAAGGTGGAAATTGTCGTCGATCTCGACGGTGGACGGGCTGCTCGTATTGAACATCAGGACAAGTCGCCCCTGCGGCCGCAGCGCGCGCCGAATGCGCGCAAGCGCTTCGAGCCTGCCGTCCCGCGCGATAAAATGCAGGGTGCCGTGCACGAGCACGACATCATATTTTGATTGGTCGTCGAGCTGCCGCAAATCCTGCCGACGGGTTGCGATTTGTATTGACCATTTGTTGGCGAATTGGCGACACAGCTCGAGCGGGGTTTCGCAGATATCGAGGACGACAACCTCCTCGGGATGAGGTGCCCCTGCCCGTGCGACCAGCGCAAGAAGACCGGAGTCAGCCGAACCGGCAACAAGAACCCGTCGTCGCCCGTTGCCAATAAGATCGCGTAAGGCGACCTCCAGGTCCGAACCTTCACTTTCGGAGCCGGTCGATGTTCTCGAAAGGCGTATATAGGGCCAAAGGGCATGCAGGTCGGCGCATGATCCACACAGATGACTGGACTGCGCGTAGGCCTCGGCCGCAACTTCAGCGAGACTTTCAGTATACAGGGGCGGCATGCAGCCTCATGAGGTGTTCATTTTAAATGAAGTATAACGCAAGCAGAAATGTCTTGCGCCGCCCCCGGGACGACGCGTCATGACAGCGCTTGCTGGTCGCACATCCAGCGGTCAAGGTGCAAATTGCCCGTAGTTCGTCATAAAGAAACCTAATGCGCGTATTTGGCCCAGTACTTTCAGCGTTCATCCTCCTCGCGGCGTTTTTTATTTTTCAGCACCAACCATCGGCGTTAGCCGCGGCGCGGACTATTCGAATCATCGTTCCCTCTGCTGTCGGGGGTGGCGCTGATACCCTGGCGCGATTGCTGGCCGACGAAATCGGTCGCACGCAGGGTGTCACCGTGGTTGTTGAGAACCGGCCAGGCGCAAGCAATACGATCGGAACAGAGGCGGTGGCGCGGGCGGCGCCCGACGGAAATACTTTGCTGGTCGCAACGCCCGAATTGGTCATTAATCCTCATATACGCAAGCTTGGTTATGACCCGCTGACTTCATTTACACCCGTTTGCTACCTTGCGCGGTCTCCTCAGCTTTTTGTCGTCAACAGCAAATCGCCCTTTCGCACCCTCAACGATTTCCTCGAGGCAGCGCGGGCAAAGCCCGGCGAGCTCTCGCTGGCAAGCGCAGGACCCGCGTCAGGCACCCACTTTGCATTCGAAACTTTGAAACGTATGGCCAGTGCAAAAATCAACTACGTCCCATATCAAGGGTCAGCACCCGCGGTAAATGCAGTGCTCGCACAGCACGTGTTTGCTGCGCTGGCCAGCTACCCGAACGTCGTCGAGCAGGTAAAGGCCGACAACCTGCGTGCGCTTGCCGTCGCTTCTCCGTCAAGAATCAAGCAAATGCCGGATGTCCCCACAGTCGCCGAATCCGGTTTTCGGGGTTTCGAATCAGAGATCTGGTTTGGCGTCGTAGTGCCGGCAAATACGCCGAGCGCGATTGTTTCTCAACTCGCCGCCTGGTTTATCGCCGCGCTGCGCGTGCCTGAAATCGCAGCGAAACTTGAAGTTCTTGGGCTTTTCACGGTCGGAATGTGCGGAACGGATTTTGACGCTTTTATTCATGATCAGTACGACAAATATGGTGCTGCCATTCGCGAATCCGGATTCAACGCACGGTAGTTTCCAGAACTGCAGACTCACGCTGCTTTGGCTTGTTCTGCAATCGATGCGAGCTTGCGTAACACCGCGGCGGTGCCTTTCAGCCGGTCCTGCGGCAACGGCCAATCGTCGAAAAATACGAGCTGTTGGCCTTTTGCATTCTTCGGATCGTTGCGCATGCGCACGCCGCTACCCTGCTCCCGGATAAACGCGATAAGCCCGTCCGGATTGGTGAAGACGTTGTCACGAAAGGCGAGCACGATGCCTTTTGGTCCGGCTTCAACGCGTTCCACATTGGCGCGACGGCTGAGTGCCTTGATCACCACCACCTGCAACAGTTGTTCGACCTCGACCGGCAGCCTGCCGAAGCGGTCCACCAATTCCGCGGCGACACTTTCGATTTCGCCCTCATCCTCGATTTCGGCCAGCCGCCGATAGAGCGCCAATCGGACCGAGAGATCGGCAACATATTCCTCCGGAATAAGCAGCGCCGCGCCAATCGTAATCTGCGGCGACCAGCGGTCAGCCACGGGCGCGGTGATGCCGGCCTTGAGGCTCATCACCGCCTCTTCCAGCATCTGTTGATAGAGCTCGAAGCCGACCTCCTTGATATGGCCGGATTGCTCTTCTCCGAGCAGGTTGCCGGCGCCGCGGATATCCAGATCATGTGAGGCCAGCTGGAAGCCCGCACCCAAGGTGTCGAGGGATTGCAGCACTTTCAGCCGTCGTTCCGCCTGCGGGGTGATCTTCTGTTGTGTTGGCAACGTCAGCAGCGCATAGGCGCGCAACTTCGCGCGCCCCACCCGTCCGCGCAGCTGATAAAGTTGCGCCAGTCCGAACCGGTCGGCGCGATGCACGATCAATGTATTCGCTGTCGGAATGTCGAGGCCGGACTCGATGATGGTCGTTGACAGCAACACATCATATTTGCCGTCATAGAAGGCCGACATGATGTCGTCGAGCACGGTCGGCGGCATCTGTCCGTGCGCAACGGCAACACGGATCTCCGGAATATTCTTGTCGAGGAAATCCTTCGAACCCGCCAGATCCTCGATGCGTGGGCATACATAGAACGCTTGTCCGCCGCGGTACTTCTCACGCAGCAAAGCCTCGCGGACAGTTATCGGATCGAACGGCGACACGAAAGTCCGCACCGCCAGGCGATCTACTGGCGGCGAAGCGATAATGGATAGATCACGCACACCGGTCAGCGCCAATTGCAATGTGCGCGGAATAGGCGTCGCCGTTAGCGTAAGCACATGCACTTCCGAACGCAGAGCCTTGAGCTTTTCCTTATGGGCAACGCCGAAATGCTGCTCCTCGTCGACCACCAGCAAGGCCAGGTCCTTGAACGTAATGCCCTTGCCGAGCAGCGCATGCGTGCCGATTACGATATCAACGCTGCCATCGGCGAGACCGGCCTTCACTTTGTTCAGCTCTGCGTTGGGCACCAGCCGCGACGCCTGCGCGACATTGACTGGGAAACCGCGGAAGCGTTCGGAAAAAGTCTTGAAATGCTGCCGTGCCAGCAACGTCGTCGGCACCACGACGGCCACCTGCTTGCCGCCGATTGCCGCCAGAAAGGCCGCCCGCAGCGCCACTTCGGTCTTGCCGAATCCGACGTCGCCACAGATGAGCCGGTCCATTGGGCGCCCCGACCCCAGATCCTTCATCGTTGCGTCAATCGCAGCGAGCTGATCATCGGTCTCCTCGTATGGGAACCCAGCACAGAACTCGTCATAAGCGCCGGGACCAACGGTCAGGCGCGGCGCCTCGCGCAATAGACGCTCCGCCGCAATCTTGATGAGTTCACCCGCGATTTCGCGGATACGGCTTTTCATGCGGGCCTTGCGCGCCTGCCAGTTTCCGCCGCCCAAGCGGTCGAGCTCGACGTTGGTTTCCTCGGAGCCGTAGCGCGAGAGCAGGTCGACGTTTTCGACCGGCAGAAACAGCTTGGTGTCGTCGGCGTAGCGGATCTCGAGGCAATCGTGCGGCGCGCCAGCGGCCTCGATCGCCTGCAAGCCGGCAAAGCGGCCGATGCCGTGGTCAACATGCACAACAAGGTCGCCCGGCGCGAGACTGGTCGCTTCGGCTATGAAATTTTCGGCACGGCGCGCGGCGCGGCGTGGCCGCACCAGACGGTCGCCGAGGATATCCTGCTCGCTGATGAATGCGGCGTCCTCGGTCTCAAAACCTGATTCGATACCAAGCACTGCGAGCGCAACTGTCGGCTTCGGGAGGCCCAATGCCTGCAGCCACGAGCCGACCGGTGTTAAATTCTGCAATTTGTGGTCGGAGAGCACGTGGCTCATGCGATCACGCGCACCTTCGCTCCACAATGCGACCGCAACGCGCTTGCCGGCGGCTTGCAGAGCCAGCACGTGCGCCGTCACTGCCTCGAATACGTTCGCGCCCGGTTCGGCGCGCTCGGCCGTAAAATTGCGACCTTGCCGCGCCTTGACGTCGATCGCGTTGGACTCCGGCACGGCGAATGGCGTCAACCGGGCGATTGCCGATGTTTCAAGCCGCTCTTTCCATTCGGACTCGCTCAGATAGAGCCGCTCCGTTGGCAGCGGCTTATAGGGCGGAGTGACACCCTGTTTTAGCGCTTCGTGGCGCGCATCGTAGTAGTCGGCAATTTGCGTGAAGCGCTCGTGCGCAGCGTCTTCGCCCAAATGCTCAAGCGCGAGCGCGGTGCCCGGCAGGTAGTCAAAAACCGTTTCAAGTTTGCCGTGGAACAGCGGCAGCCAGTGCTCCATACCCGGATAACGGCGGCCTTCACTCACGGCCTCGTAAAGCAGATCGTCCGGAGTCGTCGCACCGAATTCGGCAACGTAGCCCGTCCGGAAGCGCCGGATGGTTTCGGTGATGAGCTGGAATTCCGCGACCGGAACAAGATCGAGCCCGCGCAGCTGTTCCTCGCTCCGTTGGGTCTGCGCATCAAAGGCGCGGATTGTTTCGAGCGCATCACCGAAAAAATCGAAACGCACCGGCATATCCATGCCCGGCGGAAAGAGATCGAGAATGCCGCCGCGCACGGCATAGTCTCCAGGTTCGCGCACGGTTGAGGCACGGATATAGCCGTTAAGCTCCAGCCACTCGATTACGCCTTGCATTCCGATCACATTGCCGGGGGCGACTGAAAGTGCGTGCGTTGCCACGAATTCACGCGCCGGCACCCGCTGCAGGGCGGCATTGATTGTCGTCAGGACCACAGAGGGTTTCTCGCGGCCTTTGACCCGCGTGAGTCGCGACAACACCGTCATTCGTTGCGCAACCACGGCCGCGTTGGGAGAGACCCTGTCGTAAGGCAGGCAATCCCAGGCTGGAAATTCCATCACTTCGATGTCGGGCCCAAAGAACGCCAGCGCGCGTGACAGCGCGGCCATGCGTTGTCCGTCGCGACAGATCACGGCTAAAGAAATTGGTGGCGCGTCTTTGCCCGCGGCGATCGCGCGTGCCAAATCGGCCAATACCAGGCCTTCAGCCCCGTCAGCAACCTGGGCCAAGGTGAGCACCTTGCCCGGCTTAAGTTGTTCGGCGGGTGATTTCACGACGCTACTCACGCAACACCCTTCCCGCGGAAATCACGCAAGCGGCGAAACAATCCGGTTTCGATTTCAGGGGGTGCGGGCTCCATTCCGTTCACCCAGGCGAACATCTGCTGATCCGGGATTTCCAGCCAACCTTCAAGTTCGGTGAGTTCAGCCTCGCTCAACGATTCGATCTGCGTGTCAGCGAAGCGCCCAAGCACAAGATCCATCTCCCGGATGCCGCGATGCCAGCAGCGAAACAGCAGGCGACGGCGGCGCCCATCCAGACCCTCACTCGACCTGTTCGTCCCGGTGGTCACTAACGTGTCTCCAACGCCAAAAACCCGGACGGGCCGGGCGAGGGTTTATATAGAGGGGCGGCCGCCCGATGTCAGCCGCGCTTTGCACAGGTCCGCATTGCGCTGGTAGTGCGTGCAAGCCAGCATGGGCCCCCATGCGGCCGCCCGTCCTCAACCCGCTCTTTGCATCGCTTACCAGCCTGCCCGGGGTCGGCCCGAAGCTGGAAAAGCTTTATGCGCGATTGTTCGAGCGCGAGGCGCCCCGCGTCGTCGACCTGCTGTTCCACCTACCGTCCGGCGTGATCGACCGCCGCGCCCGGCCGAAGCTGCGCGATGTCCAGCCCGGACAGGTCGTTACCGTCGCCGTCACCATCGGCAAGCATCGCCCTGGCCCGCCGCGCCGCTCGCGCGCGCCCTATCGGATTTACGCCAGCGATGACACCGGGGACATTACGCTGACTTATTTCAACCCGAACCGGGACTATCTGGAAAAGCTGCTGCCCGAAGGCGAGACACGCTATGTCTCCGGCACGGCCGAATTTTACGACGGCATGTTGCAGATGGTGCATCCCGACCGCGTCGTGGATGAGGCCGGCTTTGCTGCCTTGCCATTGGTCGAGCCGGTGTATCCGCTCACCGAGGGCCTCGCGCTCGGCAATATCCGGCGCGCCGTTGATGGCGCGCTTGGCCGGTTGCCGGATTTACCCGAATGGCAGGACGAGGCGTGGGTCGCGCGCGAACGCTTTCCGGCATTTTCCGCGGCGCTGCGGCATTTGCATCGGCCGGCAGACCCGCACGACATCATGCCGGAGACACCCGCCTGGACCAGGCTTGCCTATGACGAGTTGCTGGCGGGGCAACTCGCACTTGCACTGGTGCGCGCCCACATGCGCCGGCAATCGGGCCGCGGCAGCGCCAGCGAGGGCCGTCTGCGTGCGCGCATCCTCAAGGCACTGCCCTACGCATTGACGCATTCGCAGCAGAAGGCGCTCGACGACATCACGACCGACCTCGCCCGCCCACAACGAATGCTGCGTCTGCTTCAGGGTGATGTCGGCTCGGGAAAAACGGTCGTCGCGCTTGCAGCCGCCGCAGCAGTGATCGAGGCCGGCCGCCAGGCCGCTTTCATGGCGCCGACAGAAATTCTCGCACGCCAGCATCTGGCCACCATTGCCCCGCTGGCCGAAGCCGCCGGCATTCGCGTCGCCATTCTCACCGGCCGCGAGCGCGGGCCGGGACGTAAAGAAATCCTCGATCGTCTCACCCTCGGCGATATCGATTTGCTGATCGGGACCCACGCGCTTTTTCAGGAAGACGTCGCCTTTCACGATCTTGCATTGGCTGTCGTGGACGAACAGCACCGCTTCGGCGTGCACCAAAGGCTCGCGCTCACACAGAAGGGCGACTCTGTCGATGTGCTGGTGCTCACTGCCACTCCTATCCCGCGCACACTCGTGCTCACGTATTTCGGCGATATGGATATCTCCGAATTGCGGGAGAAACCGCCCGGACGCCAGCCGATCGACACGCGCACGATTCCCCTGTCACGCCTCGAAGACGTCGAAGAAGCGGTCGGCCGTGCGCTCGCTGACGGGAAGCGGGCCTACTGGGTCTGTCCACTAGTCGATGAATCGGAGAAAATCGATCTTGCCGCCGCGCAGGAGCGCTTCGAGGAGCTGCAACGAAAATTCGGAGACAGGGTCGATCTCGTCCATGGCCGCATGAAAGGCAGCGACAAGGATGCCGCAATGGCCCGTTTTGCCTCCGGCGAAAAGCAATTGCTTGTTGCCACGACCGTGATCGAGGTCGGTGTCGACGTGCCGGAGGCCACCATCATGGTGATCGAGCACGCCGAACGCTTTGGCCTCGCACAATTGCACCAGCTTCGCGGGCGCATCGGCCGCGGCCCCAGCGCATCAACCTGTTTACTTTTATACCGGGCACCGCTCGGTGACACCGCCAAGGCGCGGCTGGCTATCCTTCGCGAAACGGAAGACGGCTTCCGGATCGCTGAGGAGGACCTGCGATTGCGCGGCGAAGGCGATGTTCTGGGGACACGGCAGAGCGGCCTGCCGGGTTTCCAGATCGCGCGGCCTGACGTGCACGCAAAATATCTGGGCGCGGCACGCGACGATGCGGCACTTATTTTATCGCGCGACGCGACGCTCGCGACGCCTCGCGGCGAAGCCTTACGACATTTGCTCTATCTTTTCGGGAAAGACGAGGCGATCAAATTGATCCGCGCCGGCTAGTTGACGGGCGCGGCTTTGCGCCTGGCCCGTGCCGCCTTCGCGGTGGCGGCCAGCGACGCCAGTTTTTTCTGAGCGTCGGCGTCCGGCTGCACCATGCCCGCGGAGATCAACAGCTTCATGGCATTTTCGACCGACATGTCGAGTTCGATAAGGTCCTTGACCTTTACATAAAAGAAAAAGCCGGTCGTTGGGTTAGGCGTGCACGGCATGAAGGCCGAAACATACTCGCCCTGCGGCAGTTTTTTCGCGAGGTCCGCAATCGGAGGCTGCGACAGAAGCACAAGCGACCACATCCCGGGTGCGGGAAATTCAACCAAAGCCACTTTGCGGAAACTTGAACCCGTCTTCGAAAACAGTGATTCAAAGATCTGCTTCATCATGTTGTAGACAGGCCGCACAATCGGCATTCGATTGAGCAGGCTTTCGCCGAGCTCAACGAGCGTGCGTCCAACGAGATTTGCGGTGAGAAAACCGAGCAACGTTAAAACGACAAACGAAATAATCAGTCCCGTGCCGGGTATCGGCCAGGGCAGATAGCTTTCGGGACGATACGGCGGCGGAATGAGCGGCCGCACGAAATCGTCAGCCCAGGTGATGATCGACCAGATCAGCCACGCGGTAATTGCCAGCGGGCCGGCTACGATCAGCCCGGTCAGGAAATAATTACGGATGCGGCCCGCAAAACTGGTTTGCGAGGCCACCACCTTCGCGACCTCGACGGGCGCTGGCGCGCCGGGGCTCTGGTCGATCTCTGTCATGATCTCAGTCTATTCCACCGTGACCGATTTCGCGAGGTTGCGTGGTTGGTCGACGTCGGTGCCGATGGCCGCGGCGGTATGATAGGCAATCAACTGCACGGGAATGGCATAAACCAATGGCGTAACGGTGGAGGCCATCTCAGGCAGCGTCAACGTCTCCAGTGACTGGATGGTCGCTTCTTTGGCGCCCTTCGGATCAGTGACCAGGATGATCTTGCCGCCCCGCGCTGCCACTTCCTGCATGTTCGATACCGTTTTCTCGAACACGCGGTCATGGGGCGCAATCACAATCACTGGCATCGTTTCGTCGATCAACGCAATGGGCCCGTGCTTGAGTTCCCCGGCGGCATAACCTTCCGCGTGAATGTAGGAAATTTCCTTGAGCTTAAGCGCGCCCTCTAAAGCGATTGGATAGCTCGTTCCGCGGCCGAGATAGAGGACGTCATGCACCTTGGCGAGATCGTGCGACAGCCGCTCGATCTGCGGCTCGAGCGTGAGCGCGGCGGCCATCAGCCGCGGCACCTCGATTAATGCGTGTACCAACTTTTGTTCGTCGGCTTCCGAAAGCTCGCCGCGCGCATGGCCGGCCGCAATGGCAAGACATGCGAGTACACTGAGCTGACAGGTGAAGGCCTTGGTGGAGGCAACACCAATCTCCGGTCCCGCCAACGTCGGCATCACCACGTCGCTTTCGCGCGCGATCGTTGAGGTCGGCACATTGACCACAGATAGGATGTGCTGCTTGTTCTCTTTGGCGTAACGCAATGTCGCCAGCGTGTCGGCAGTCTCGCCCGATTGTGAAATAAAGATCGCCAGATCGCCCGCTTCGAGCGGCGCGCCGCGATAACGGAATTCCGACGCAATGTCGATTTCGACCGGCAATTTCGCAAAGCGCTCGAACCAGTATTTTGCGACCAGTCCTGCATAGAAGGCGGTGCCGCAAGCAGAGATCGACAGTCGTTTTATTTTCTTCCAGTCGAATGGAAGCTTGCCGGGCAGCGCAACGCGCTCGTTCACCATGTCAATGTAGTGAGCCAGCGTATGGCCGACCACTTCCGGCTGTTCGTGAATTTCCTTGGCCATGAAGTGCTTGTGGTTGCCCTTATCCACCATCTGCGCCGAGGCTGTCGATTTCACAATCGGCCGCTCGACCTTGCGGCCTTGTTCGTCGCGGATCTCGGCGCCCTTACGCGTGAGCACAGCCCAGTCGCCGTCTTCCAGGTAGCTGATCATGTCGGTGAACGGCGCAAGCGCGATCGCATCGGAGCCGAAATACATCTCGCCCTTGCCATAGCCGATCGCCAACGGTGATCCCTTGCGGGCGCCGATCAGCAGATCATCCCTGCCTGTGAAGAGGAAAACCAACGCGAAGGCGCCGCGCAGTTGTTTGAGCGACGCTGCGACAGCATCTTCCGGTGATTTGCCGCTCTTTAATTCCTGCGTGACGAGATGGGCAACAGCCTCGGTATCGGTGTCGCTGACGAATTTATGGCCGCGCTTGGTGAGTTGCTCGCGCAACTCGCGAAAATTTTCGATGATGCCGTTGTGGACCAC
>Ga0265325_10000422_pt1 | contig 30297 bp, 26 predicted proteins | sample 41420metaG_FD_202090 | JGI IMG/M metagenome (GOLD analysis project Ga0265325, IMG submission 202090) | Rhizosphere microbial communities from Carex aquatilis grown in University of Washington, Seatle, WA, United States - 4-14-20 metaG | ecosystem: Host-associated > Plants > Roots > Rhizosphere... | reverse complement strand
GGGATGGACAACACCGATATCCGCTTTGCCGATGTCGCCAACATGGACGGCCACACCGTCATCTATGGCGTCAGCCTCAACAACAATCCGACCGTGCAGGATCTGTGGAACAGCGCTCCGGCCTGGAGCGAGCCGTTCATATCCTCTCCAGCCATGCAGACGCCGGTTGCCGGGGCGCAGATCCTGGGAGCCATGGCGGGCGTGACGGCCGGATTGTCGACCTATGTCTTCGTCGATCAGTCCTTCTACGCCGAGATCGGCGGCTATCGCTCTGCGCTGCAGGGACAATCCGTGGCGAACCAGGGCGACACCACCAACAACATCATTTCCGGCGTCGCGCCCTATTGGCGCCTCGCCTATGAGTATGACTGGGGCAACCAGTCGCTGGAGGTCGGTACGTCGGGCATCTACGCCGAACTGCGCAATCCGACGACGCCGGGCGGCAACGCCATCAACAATTCGCTGCAGCACGCCCTCACCGACAATTTCACCGACTACGGGATTGACGGCCAGTACCAGTACATCAGCGATGACAATCAGCTCACCGTCACGACGGCGTGGGTGCACGAACACGAGGGGCTGAATGCCAGCTTCGCGGAGGGATTCTCCGCCAACACCAGCAACAATCTGGACAACTACAACGTCGTCGCCAGCTACTACTGGCAGCGGAAATTCGGCGCCAGCCTCGGCTTCTACGGCGTGAACGGATCGACCGATCCGCTCTATTTCGGAACCAACAGCGGCAATTCGAACAGCGATTGGGGCGTGGCCGAGATCGACTATGTACCCTGGCTCAACGTCAAGCTGGGCCTGCAGTACACCCTCTACACCAAGTTCGACGGCGGCACGACGAACTATGACGGGCTCGGGCGCAATGCATCGGACAACAACATGCTGTTCGCGTATCTCTGGGTCTCGTTCTAGAGCGTCACGTCACAAAGGAGAGAATATCATGAGACGTGTTGTCGTGACCTTGGCCGCTACGGCCATTCTGGCGGGCGGCGTTGCGCTTGCCCAAGACGCAAACAAACCCGTCCCCACCAGCGTGGAAGCGACGGCGACGACGACCTGCCAGAACTGCCACGGTGCCGGCGGCAACAGCGTGTCGGCGACGTTTCCGCGCCTGAACGGACAACAGGCGGATTATATCGCCGCGCAGCTCAAGAATTTCCGCGACCATAGCCGCTCCGATCCACACGCCCGCGCCTATATGTGGGGCATGGCTTCGCAGCTCGACGACGCGGCGATCGATGGTCTTGCGCATTACTATGCGAACCAGAAGCCGACGGCTCCGCAAACCGGCGGCGCACTGGCTGCTGACGGCGCGAAGATCTATGCCGAGGGCGTTGCCGCGCAGAATGTCCCCGCCTGCCAGACCTGTCACGGCGATCATGGCGAAGGCTCGAGTGTCATTCCGCGGCTCGCGGGGCAGCACGGCGACTATCTGCGCCGCCAGCTTGAGGCTTTCCGCGAGGAACTGCGCGAAAACGAGATCATGCACGCCAACACCAAGGATATGACGGACTCGCAGATCGAGGCTCTTGTGTCCTACCTCGCGAACGACTGACAATCGGGCCGATCAAGGCCTGGCGAGGATCATCGGATGTGGTGGCGACTTAGTGCAATCGCGGCAGTCTTGCTGCTCGCCTCATGTTCTGTGCCGTTCACCCAGATCAGCGGCGCGGACGGCCGGCCCGAATATGTCATGAAGTGCAGCGGCCTCATGTCCGACATGCAAGGCTGCCAGCGCCTTGCCCGCGACCTGTGTCCGCGCGGCTATCGCCTGGTGGGAAATACGAGCTACGGATATGGAACGCCCTCGCGGGCGAACGTGCCGGTCGACCAGGCGGGCAACGTCCATATTTCCTGCACCGTCCCGCGAGCGCGCTGAGTTCGTCCGCCGCGCTCAGCGCACGCCCGAACCCGGCCAGATTACGACGCGCAGCGTCTGCATGACGATCAGCACGTCGAAGAAGATGTTGAAGTTCTTCACATAGTAGAGGTCATAGCTCAGCTTCGAGCGCGCATCGTCGAGCGAAGCGCCATAGGGATAGTTGATCTGCGCCCAGCCGGTCAGGCCGGCCTTCACCGCATGGCGTTCGTCATAGAGCGGTAGCTGGCGCGCCAATTCCTCGATGAACTCCGGCCGTTCGGGACGCGGCCCGACGAGCGACATGTCGCCCTTCAGTACATTGAACAGTTGCGGCAGCTCATCGAGCCGGCTGCGGCGCAGGAAATTTCCGACGCGCGTGATGCGGCTGTCGCCGGCCGCCGCCCACACTGCGCCGCCTTTTTCGGCATCGACGCGCATCGTGCGCAATTTCATGATCTGGAACGGCCGGCCGCCCTTGGTCACGCGAACCTGGCGGTAGAGCACGGGCCCGCCGTCATCGAGCCAGACGGCCAGCATAGCGAGCAGGAGGAACGGCAGCAGCGGGATGAGGATCGCCAGGCTCGCCCCGATGTCGAGGATGCGCTTCAGCGCGCGGTCGAGCGGGCCGAAATTGAAACCTTCCGAATAGAGCACCCAGGTGAGATCGAGCCGCTTGATGTCGATGCGCCGCACTTCCTTCTCTATGAAGCTCATATACTGCAGGACCGGATAACCGGCCGAGCGGCACATGATAAGGGACTCCAGCCCCATGCCGCGCCGTTCGTCCGGCGCGACGACGATCTGGTCGGCGCGCACGCGGTTGGCGATTTCGAGCAGGCTTCCCGACGTCGAAAGTATCCGGATCTGCGGATCGGCCGCGAGGCGCGGATCGATGCTGCCGAAACTTTCCTGATGCACGAACGTCACGTCGTACTGCAGGTGCTCGCCCTGCCCGCGCAGAATCCAGTTGAGATCCCAGGCGCGCTCACCCGCCCCGACCACCAGAAGATGGGGGCGAAAGAACTTGTGATGGCGCAGCGCCCGAAACACAAGGCGCGCGAGCATGGCGCAAGCGGTGAAACACAGGATCGCAGCGATGAACAGGGCCGGCGAAACCACCGACCCGAGAGCTGCAGTCAGGACGTTCGATGCAGCCACGCCGATGGCCACGACGAGCGGCACGCGGCCGAGCGCACGCGCCGTGTCGGCGATGCTGTCTCTGCGGTAAAGACCGAGCGCGAAGAGAAAAACGAGATCCATGACGCCGAAGACGTAGGCCTGGAACAGTCCGTGTCCTGCGCCGGGCACATCCACGGCCAGCCACAGCGTGACCGGCCAAACGACCGCGATCAGCGCTGCATCGATGATGAAGAGGGCCGAGCCGGCCGTCAGGACTCCTGCCCTCATCCGTGCCGGCGCGCTGACCGATTGCGGCTTCATGCGGCCCGGCCTTGCGCGACGCGCGGACACGCCTTCGGGTCACGAGGGAGGCTTGCGTCCAGGAGGGGCAAATTGCGCGTGACCCCAGTCATCGTCACACCGCTCGCGAGAATCCGAAGGAGCTGGATTGTCCGATAACGATGTAAATCTCAGGTAAAGGGGCTACCCACTTTGCGAAAATCGGGCCGTTTTGCGGGTTTTTTGACAGCCAGACGGCGCGACCGCCGGACGGGAGGGCCATCCGGCGGGTGCATATGAGTCAGAGTGAGCGCCCGTTCAGTTCGGAATAAGCGCCTTGTAAAGGTGCCAGGTCGCATGGCCGAGCACCGGCAGCACCACGATCAGACCGACGAAGAGCGGGATCGAGCCGAGCACCAGGCCGCCTGCAACGATCAGTCCCCAAACCGCCATCGGCCCCGGATTGGCGGCAACCGCGCGTATGGAGGTGCGGATGGCCGTATCGAGCCCGACGTCGCGGTCGAGCAGAAGCGGGAACGAGACGATCGAGATCGTCATGGCAAACAGCGCGAACAGGAAGCCGACGCCGATTCCGACCACGGTCATCAATTGTCCGCCCGGCGTGCGGAACACGTCGTGGATGAACTGCGTCAGCGAGGTAATCGGCGCAGGGCCGAACGTCGCGAGGTAGATGCCCCATGCCGCGGCGAGCCACAGCCCGAATGTGATCATCAGCACGAGACCGAGGATCGAGATCGCGCCGACAGCCGGTGCGCGGAACACGTCGAACGCGTTCGACCACTTCGCTTCGCTGCCCATCTCGCGCAGCCGGCTCATCTCATAAAGGCCGATGGCCGCGAACGGACCGACGATGGCAAAGCCGGACGCGAGCGGGAAGAGGAGCGGCAGCAGGTCCATGCTGAAGGCGATGCGCGCCAGCACCAGTCCTGCGACGGCATAGATCACGCCGAGAAACAGAACGTCGGTGCGATAGGCTTCGAAGTCCGCAAAGCCCTTCACCAGCGCCTCGCGCAGGTCGGAGATGCCGATGCGGCGCACGGCCGGCGCCGGCGAATGAATTGTGTCCTGTATGTGATGCAGCGACTGTCCGGCGTATCTCAGTGTGTGCGCCGCCTGCACAAGCTGTGCCCCGCTCCACTCAATCGGATTCCTGATGGTCATTACTGCGATCCTCCCGAACCGTTGGTTCGAGGCTGGGGATCGCTGATGGCCTGGCGGCCCGAGTGCCGTCGGTCACGAGACGTCCCGCAACCTTCGAAAACATCAGTATACGCTTTTATCCGGAACGCTGCCATGCATGCAGCCACGTTTATTGCATTGCCGGAGCCGCAACGCCTCTGTCGTGATGTATCCTCACCGCGAAAGCGGAGCGCAGCGATGCGGACCGGCCGCCTCAGCGTGGCGACCGCTGTCAACCCTCGCCTGCCGCATCGCGGCAGGTTCGTTCTACTCCGCCGCGATCGAGACCGTTCTGCCCTGGTCCTTGAAATTGATCGCCTGCAGGTAGCGGATGCCTTCTTCGGCGATGTCGTCGCCGACCATGCGCGTACCCTCGGCCTGCAGCTCGTCCATGTCGATGTACATGGAGTAGAAGCCGCGCGTGCGCGGCGTGATCAGTCCCGCATTGAGCAGCGTCTTGATCAACACGCGAAACACATTCGTCTCGCCCTTGAAGCGCTTCCTGGGATCCTTGTTCTTGCGGCGCTCCATGATGTCGGCGATGACGCGTTCCGGATCAAGCCCGAACTGGCCGTAGATTACCTGTTGCTGCTGGGGCGAGCCGTTGTTGAAGAGCAGAGACTGGGCGCAATGCGCGGCCCAGTCCTCGACCAGGTTGCGCTCCGACTCGCTGAGCTTGGGGATCGTCTTGTCGGCCCAGATCTTGCCGAACTTGTGATGGAATGCCTCGTCGGTCATGACGAGCTGGAACAGTTTGCGCGCCACCGGATCGCGGTTGTAGCGAAAGCCGTTGGCGAAGGCGCCCATGGCGAGGCCTTCGACCAGCATCTGCATGCCGATGATCTTCTTGTAGACGGCCGGGCTCTCGATGATCTCGATCAGAAGCGCCTTCAGGGCGGCTCCGCACGGCACCGGACGGCCCCAACGCGACTTGATGTACTTTGCGAACGCCGTGACATGCCGCGCCTCTTCGCGCGTCTGGTTCGCGGCATATTCCTGCGCGCCCTGGTCCTTCAGCACGTGGCAGAGAGATGCCGACAGGTTCAGAGCGCCCTGCTCGCCATGCAGGATGGAGGAGAAGTTCCAGAGCTGCATGTAGTTGATGAAGCGGATGCGTTCCTTGGGATCGCTCAGCTTTTCGGCGACATAGGGAAGGCGCAGGATCGGCTGCTGCTCTTCCGGCATCATCGCGACGTTCTCTAGGTCGAAGGGCTCGTCGAAGTCGATGTACTTCTTGTCGAGCGGATCCCAGAAATGGTCGTGGGTCGCGCTGATGATCTTGTCGAACGCCGTGGAACGCTGTTCGTAGCGGTCCAGCTCGATCATCGATTCGAAATCGTTGGGCGCCACGGCGCCGTACATCGCATCCTTGGTGATGTTGTTGTCGGTCATGGCGTCCTCCAGATCGGCTCTCGCCCCTCGACGTGTCCAGGCGAGGCCCTCAGTTTAGTCCTCATCCCGGGCTTGCCGAAGGACGAGGTTACGTGAACTAGTTCCGTTTCGGTATCACGACATCCAGATGTTCATAGCCTTTGACGAAGGTCGAATAGGACCGCTTGGGCTCGCCGACCATCTCGATGACGGGGAACCGCTTCATGATCTCTTCCCAGATGATCTGGAGCTGGAGTTCGGCAAGCCGGTTGCCGACGCAGCGATGGATGCCGAAGCCGAACGAGATGTGCCGGCGCGGGTTCTCGCGATCGATGATGTAGTCGTTCGGCCGCTCGATCACCTCGTCGTCCCGGTTGCCCGAGACGTACCACATGACGACCTTGTCGCCCTTTTTGATTTTCTTGCCCTGGAACTCGAAGTCTTGCTTGGCCGTGCGGCGCATATGGGCGAGCGGCGTCTGCCAGCGGATCGTCTCCGACACCATCGACGTGATGAGTTCCGGATTGGCCCGGAGCTTGGCGTATTGATCCGGGTTCTGGTTCAGCGCGACGATGCTGCCGGTGATGGTGTTGCGCGTCGTATCGTTGCCGCCGACGGTGAGCAGGACGACGTTTCCGAAATATTCGCGCGGCTCCATGTTCCGCGTCGCCGGATTGTGCGCGAGCATCGAAATCAGGTCGCCGCCGGGCTCGGTCGAGTTGACGCGCTGGTTCCACAGCTCGTTGAAGGCGGACTGGTATTCCTGCATCTCCGCCATTTTCTGTTCGATGGTGTCGACGATGCCGAAGCCCGGCGCGGCTGTCACGACGTCCGACCAGCGCGACAGCTTGCGCCGACGCTCGAACGGGAAGTCGAAGAGCGTGGCCAGCGTCATCGCCGTCAGCTCGATCGACACCTTGTCGACCCAGTCGAACGGCTGTCCGATCGGCAGCGAATCCAGGATCTTGCCCGCACGTTCGCGGATGATGGGGGCGAGGATCTGCAGGTTCGCCGGCGAAACGACCGGCGTGACGATCTTGCGCTGGATATCGTGCTTGGGCGGATCCATCGCGATGAACATGGGCAGCGGATCGACGTTCGCCTGGCCGCCGCCGATGGTGATTCCGCCGAGCATATAGTCGGACGAGAACACCTGATGGTTCGTGTCGACCGCCATGATGTCGTTGTACTTGGTGATCGACCAGTAGGAGCCAAATTCACTCTCCGCGCAGTAATGCACCGGGTCCTCGCGGCGCAACCTCTCGAAGTACGGCCACATCGTGTTCGACTGGAACAGCAGCGGCTGGGCAACATTGATCTTGTCGAGAGGCAGCCCATAGGCCGCGTCGCGGGCGTCCTTTTCCAGAGCGTTTACGGCGATGTTCATGGCTGCACTCTCCTTGCGGCGCGGCGTCTAGTTCCGCTTCGGGATGATGACCGGCAGGCTTTCATAGCCCTTCACGAACGACGAATGCGTCCGGGTCGGCTCGCGCACGACCTGAATTTCCGGAAAGCGCTTCATGATCTCTTCCCAGATGATCTGCAGTTGCAACTCCGCCACGCGGTTGCCGACGCAGCGATGGATACCGAAGCCGAACGACAGGTGCTGGCGCGGCCGCTCGCGGTCGATGATGTAGGCGTTCGGGTTCTCGATGATGTCTTCGTCGCGGTTGCCCGAGACATACCACATCGCAACTTTTTCACCCTTCTTGATCGTCTTGCCGCCGATTTCGAAATCCTGCAGCGCGAGGCGGCGCATATGGGCGAGCGGCGTCTGCCAGCGGATCGTTTCCGACACCATCGAGGTGATGAGGCCGGGATTGGCGCGCAGCTTGGCGTACTGCTCCGGATACTTGTTCAGCGCATACACGCTGCCGCTGATCGTGTTGCGGGTCGTGTCGTTGCCGCCGATGATCAGCAGAACGACATGTCCCTGATACTCGCGGGCCTGCATGTCCCGCGTGGCCGGGCTGTGGGCCATCATCGAGATCATGTCGAAGCCCGAATCCGAGTTCACGCGCTGGTTCCACAGATCGTTGAACGCGCTGAAGCACTCGTCCGCCGCCTCCTTCTTGTGCGCCCAGCTCTTGGCCGGGCCGTGCCCGGGCTGGTTGGTGAACATGTCGGACCAGTAGGTCAGCTTGCGGCGGTCCTCGAACGGAAAATCGAACAGCGTCGAAAGCGTCATCGCCGTCAGTTCCTTGGACACCTTGTCGACCCAGTCGAATTCCTGGCCGATCGGAAGCTGGTCCAGGATGAGCCCGGCACGTTCGCGAACCTGCGGCGCCATGCGCAGCAGATTGTCGGGCGCAACGGCGGGCGTCACGGTCTTGCGCTTGGGGCCGTGGTCGGGCGGGTCCATCGAAATGAAGCCGCCGGCATTCTTGTCGCGCGGACCGCGGATCTTCTCGTTCTCGATGATCGATTCCAGCGTCGCCAGCACGATGCCGTCGGACGATGAGAACACCGCATGGTTGGTATCCACCGCCATGATGTCGTTCCACTTGGTCACGGACCAGTAGGGGCCGTAGGCGCTGTCCGGCGTGTAGTGAATTGGATCTTCCCGGCGCAGACGCTCGAAATAGGGCCAGATCGTATCGTTCTGGAAACGATCCGCGTTCGCCGGATCGATCTTTTCCAGCGGCAAGGCATAGGCCTCGTCGCGCGCTGCTTGCTGCTGGGCGTTGACGGCGATGTTCATGGCATTCTCCTCAATGCTGACTGGCTGGCATGCGGACGATGAGTCCCTCTAGTTCCGGCGTAACCTTGATCTGGCAGGACAGGCGGCTGTTCGGCGTCACCTCCGGCGCGAAGTCGAGCATGGTTTCCTCCATGTCGCTCTTGCCCGGGATTTTCCCGATGAACGCATCGTCCACGATGACGTGGCACGTCGCGCAGGCGCAGGCGCCGCCGCAATCGGCGTCGATTCCCGGCACCATGTTCTTCACGGCGCCTTCCATGACGGACCAGCCTTCCGGCACGTCCACCACATGTTCCTTGCCGCTATGCTCGATGTATTTGATCTTGGGCATAAATCCTGGTTCTCGATTCTGGAATTGAAATGCGGCCGGGACGTCCTGCGCTCAGGGCGGCCCGGCCGTAACGCTTATTCCGCGGCGATCCGGATGGCAGCGGCGTTGCTGCGATCCTTGAAGTTGATCTCCTGCAGATACTTGATGCCTTCCTCGGCGATGTCGTCGCCGACCATGCGGTCGCCCTCGGCCTTCAGCTCGTCCATGTCGACATAGGTCGCATAGAAGGCACGGGTGCGGTCCGTGATCAGTCCGGACTTCAGCAGAGTCTTGATGAGGACGCGGAAGATGTTGGTGGATTCCTTCATCCGCTCACGCTGCGCCGCATTGGAGCGCAGTTCGATCAGCCCTTCCATGACCTTCGCCGGATCAAGGCCGAATTCGCTGTACATCTGGGCCTGCTGCTGCGGCGAGCCCATGTTCATGATCAGCGACTGGAAGCAGTGTGCCGCCCAGTCCTCGACGATGTTGCGTTCCTCTTGCGTCATCTTCGGAATCGTCTTGTCGGCCCAGATCTTGCCGAACTTGTGATGGAACGCTTCGTCGGTCATGACGAGCTGGAACAGCTTTCTGGCCAGCGGATCGCGGTTGAACTTGAAGCCGGCCGCGAAGGCGCCCATCGCCAGTCCCTCGACCAGCATCTGCATGCCGATGATCTTCTTGTAGACCTCGGGCGCCGAGATGATGTCGACGAGAAGCTGCTTGAGTACCGAACCGCAGGGCCGCGGACGGCCCCAGCGCGCCTTGACATACTTCGCGAACGCCGTGACGTGGCGCGCTTCCTCGCGCGTCTGGTTGGCCGCATATTCCTGCGCGCCCTGGTCCTTGAGCACATGGCACAGCGACGCCGACAGGTTGAGCGCTCCCTGCTCGCCGTGCAGGATCGAGGACATGTTCCACAACGTCATCTCGTTGATGAACTTGGCCTTCTGGCCCGTCTTTTCGAGATGATCGCGGACATACGGGATCTGCAGCGCAAAGATCTGGTCGTCCGGCTGCATGGGCTCGTTCATGTCCCACGGCTCGTCGAAGTCGATGTACTTCTTGTCGAGCGGATCCCAGAAATGATCGTGCGTCGCGCTGATGATCTTGTCGAACGCGGTGGAGCGCTTTTCGTAACGATCAAGCTCGATCATCGACTCGAAATCGTCCGGCGCCACCGCGTCGTACATCACATCCTTTGTGATATTCCCGTCAGCCATTCCGTTCTCCCTGCCTGTCCTGGTGCTGTCATTATTGGTCCACGAGCGCTTGCAGCAGCGCGCCCGTCCGTTCGATGAAGGCGTTGCGTTCGTTTTCGGCCAGCGGCTCGTCGCGGATCAGGCGCTCGACGAGCAGGCCGATGAAGATGGAGGCGACGATGCGCGCCCGCGCCTCTGCCTGCTCGCCGCCGATCCACGCGCGGATGGGGCCGAGGAAGCGGTTCTGCACCGCCTCGTTCAGAAGCGGCGCCGTCGTCGGCGAGGTTGCGGCGCGCAGCAGGAACTGAAACGCGTGCATCCGCTCATTATCCTGATGCGCATGGTTCGCCATCATCCTGGCGATGTCGCGGCCGAACGTTTTGCGATCCCAGTCCGAGATCGCATCGGGCCGGATCGAATCCTTGAGCGCGGCGGCGAACAGTCCGTCCTTTCCGCCGAAATAGCGGTTGATAAGCGCCGCATCCGCGCCGGCGTCGGCTGCGATGTCGCGCAGGAACGCGCCGTCATATCCGGAACGGGCAAAGTGGATCTTGGCCGCGGCGAGAATGGCAGCGCGCGTGGCTTCGGCGTCACGCTTACGCGCAACGGGACGGTCCGGAACAAGTGCGTGTGCGTTTGTCATCCGTGGATGACAACGTGACTCTGTCTTTGATCTAAGTCAACGGGGAATGACATGCCGCAGCGCGGATTTTCGGCTGTCATCCGGCTGAGATTGCAGAGGAAAATCCTGCTCTTAGACTGCATCGCACCTCGAACCCACAGGTCCGCTTCATGAATTTCCCCTTCGTCCGCCTGACCGGCACCGCCATCTTCGCCGCATCACTGCTGTCGTGCGGTCCTGCCCTGGCCTGGAGCCAGCCGGGCCACATGCTGACCGCTGCCATCGCGTTCGATGATTTGTCGGCGCGCGACCGGGCCGCTGTCGACACGCTTGCCGACATTATCTCGCGCCATCCGGATCGCGGGCCGTTCTCGGTCGCGATCGACCGCGCGACGGGACCGGAGCGCGCGCTTCGCCTGATGATGGAATGCGCCCGCTGGCCGGACGATGCACGCGGCACGCTGTATGATCATCCGACCTGGCACTATGCCGACAGGCCGATCGCCAGCGAGGGCGCCCATGCGCCGGATGTGACCTCGGGCCAGGCCATCGAAGCATTGCAGCTCAACTTCCTCGAAGCGTCCGACGCCAAGGCGCCTGCCGCCGACCGCGCCATCGCGCTGTGCTGGGTCATGCACCTGGCCGGCGACATACATCAGCCGCTGCACACCGCATCGATCTACTCAAAGACCTATCCGCAGGGCGATGCCGGCGGAACGCAGCAATTCATCCAGGATCCCGATACCAGACAGGTGGAAAGCCTGCACTGGTTCTGGGATGACCGCGTGGAGAAGAGCGCAGATGTCCGCACGATCGAGTCGAACGCGGCCGATCTCGAAAAGCGCTTCCCGCGCGCATCGTTGAGCGAACTGTCCGCGACTCAGTCGAACGACTATGCGCATTGGGCGTTCGACGAAAGCCACGCCATCGCCGTCGCGAGCGCCTACCCGGACGCTCTGAAGACGAGCGCGACCAATGTCAGCGCGCCGGCATTGCCGCCAGGCTATGCGCAAACGGTTTTTGACATCGCGTCGCGCCGGATCGCCCTGGCCGGCTACCGTCTCGCCGATCTTCTGCACGCCATCGCGGCGGTTCCGTTGCCGGAGAAGAAAGACAAGTGACGGACAGCTAGCTTCGGACGCTCAGCGATTCCCGCGCGTTCAGCGCCTCACGGTCGAAACCGGCAATCTGCTTGTAGCGCTCGGCGGTGGTCTCGAGTTCTTCCACGCTGACCACGGCGGAGAGCTGGGTGAAGCCGTTCGGCGCGCGTTCGTGCACGGTCTGCATGACCTGTTCGGGACCGTTGGCGCGGTTGGCGAGAACCAGCCGCGACGTGCCCGGCCTGCGGTTGTCCTCATACAGCGCCAGCGCCGCATTGATCGAACGCGTTGTCGCCAGCGCGTGCGCCAGAATGCGCGCGTCGAGGATCGCCTGCGACGCGCCGTTCGATCCGATCGGATACATCGGATGGGCCGCATCGCCCAGCAGCGTGACGCGATCAAAGGTCCAGCGCGCGACGGGATCGCGATCGACCATCGGGTACTCGAAAATGTGCGAAGCGTCGCGGATCACCGCTGGCACGTCGAGCCAGCCGAAATGCCAGCTCTCGAAGTCCGGCAAGAAATCTTCCAGCCGGCCCACCCGGTTCCAGTCCTCGCGCCTCCAGTCTGCCATGCCGCCGATCCGGAGTTCGGCGATCCAGTTGATGAGGGAGCGGCCGCGTGCGGTCGCCTCGCGGCTGATCGGATAGCAGACGAACTTCTGGTTCTGGTAGCCGGCCATCACCATGGTGCGGCCGCCGAGAAACGGCTCGGCTTCCGTCACGCCCCGCCACAACACGCGGCGATTCCACTTCGGCGGTCCTTCGTCCGGATAGAACTGCGCGCGGAGCGCCGAATGGATACCGTCAGCCGCGACGATGACGTCGGCCTCGACCGTTTCACCTGATTGAAAGATAACGGACGACGCACCCGCGCGACGCGCCTGCGCGCCGGTGTGGACGCGAGACGGGCCCAGCCGCGATGTGACGGCCTCGAGCAAGATCACCTGCAACGCGCCGCGATGGATGGAGAATTGCGGCCAGTTGTAGCCCGCGGCGCGGCCGCGAGGCTCCTGCCAGATCTCCTGCCCGAAACGGTTGGCATAGATCAGCTTCTCCGTCTCGATGGCCGTCGCAGCAAGCGCATCGGCGAGACCAAGCTCGGACAGCTCGCGAACCGCATGCGGCAAGAGATTGATGCCGACGCCGAGCGGCTTGATCTGCGGTACCGCCTCGTAGACGTCGCAGTCGATGCCGGCAGCATGCAGGCTCAGCGCGGTCGCAAGACCACCGATGCCGCCGCCGATGATAGCGACTCTCATTCTCACTCCGGCGCAACGCAACTCGAAAGCACGCTAGCGCATCGCAGGAGAGGTCGCTCGAATTTTTTGAACCGGCGGCTAGTACACGACCACGCTGCGGATGCTCTTGCCCTCTTCCATCAGGTGGAACGCTTCGTTGATGCGCTCCAGCGGCAGGACATGGGTGATCATCGGATCGATCTGGATCAGGCCCTTCATGTACCAGTCGACGATGCGCGGCGTGTCGGTGCGCCCGCGCGCCCCGCCGAACGCGGTGCCGCGCCACACGCGGCCCGTCACCAGTTGGAAAGGCCGCGTCGAGATTTCCGCACCAGACGGCGCAACGCCGATGATGACGCTCTCGCCCCAGCCGCGATGGCAGGCCTCCAGCGCCTGGCGCATCACGGTGGTGTTGCCGGTGCAGTCGAACGTGTAGTCCGCGCCGCCACCGGTAAGTTCGACAAGGTGCGCGACGAGATCGCCGCCGACCTTTTTCGGATTGACGAAATGCGTCATGCCGAAGCGCGCGCCCCACTCCCTCTTGTCGTCGTTCAGATCGACGCCGACGATCATCTGCGCGCCGACGAGCTTCAGGCCCTGGATGACATTGAGACCGATGCCGCCGAGGCCGAAGACGATGGCATTCGCGCCGGCCTCGACCTTTGCGGTGTTGATCACCGCGCCGACGCCCGTGGTCACGCCGCAGCCGCAGTAGCACGCCTTGTCGAACGGCGCGTCCTCGCGAATCTTCGCCACCGCGATCTCCGGCAGCACGGTGTAATTCGAGAAGGTCGAGCAACCCATATAGTGATGGATCGGCCGGCCCTTGTAGGAGAAGCGCGACGTGCCGTCCGGCATCAGGCCCTTGCCCTGTGTCGCGCGGATCGCGGTGCACAGATTCGTCTTGCCCGAGAGGCACGACTTACATTGCCGGCACTCCGGCGTGTACAGCGGTATGACGTGATCGCCGGGCTTGACGCTCGTCACGCCGGCGCCGATCTCGCGCACGATGCCGGCGCCTTCATGGCCGAGGATGGACGGGAACAGACCCTCCGAGTCGAGACCGGAGAGCGTGTAGGCATCGGTATGGCAGACGCCGGTCGCCTTGATCTCGATGAGCACCTCGCCCGCCTTGGGACCTTCAAGGTCCAGCTCGACGATTTCCAGCGGTTTCTTGGCCTCGAATGCAACAGCGGCGCGGGTTTTCAAGTGAACTTCCTTCATGGCTGCTCATCCTTCGCCAAGCTCAGGATGAGGATGATCAAGTCAGTATCTCATCCCGAGCGTGCCGAGGGATGAGTGCACGCCACGCTATGCCGCTGGCCGTCCATTCACGATCGAGACGCGCTGGCCGAAACGGGAATAGGGGAAATAGTCCCACACCGCGTGGTGCTGCACGCTCCAATTGTCCCAGAAGACGAGCATGTTCGGCGTCCACTTCACGCGGCACTGGCAGGCAACATGGGTTTCGATGTGCCGCCACAGCATCTCGAGCATCGCGTCGCTCTCGCTGCGGTCCAGTTCGTTGATGCGCGTGGTGAAGCCGCGATTGACGTAGAGCGACTTCTTGCCGTTCCACGGCACGGTGATGACGACGGGATGCACGGACTTCGGCCACCCGCCCGGCGGCGGGGCGCTGCCGTATGCGCCGGTATAGGGCTTGGCGCCGTCATGCGTCGCGGTCAGCTTGCCGAGAATCTCCTTCATCATCGGCGAAAGCGCCTCATAGGCGCGGATGGTCGAGGCGAACATCGTATCGCCGCCGCCGATTTCCGGCGTCTGGGTGATGTAGAGCATCGAACCCATCGGCGGCTCCGCATCGCACGTCACGTCGGAGTGCCAGCCTTCGCCGGCGACGAATTTGGATTTCTGGTCGGCCTTGACGACCAGGATTTCGGGATCGCCCTGTGGAAACGGCGCCTTGTCGTCCGCCCTCGCATGCTCCGGCGCGGCATTCTTCACATGATAGGGATGGACGTGCAGCGCTCCGAACAGACGCGCGAAACGCTTGTGATCTTCGTTGGAGAGAATCTGGTCGCGAAAATAGATCACATGATGACGCGCATGCGCGGTGCGGATATCCGCGATCTGTTCGGCGGTCAGCGGCCTGGAGAGATCGACGCCCTTGATCTCGGCGCCGATGATCGGCGTCAGCGGCTCTACCCCTATCGCCTTGTAGTCGAACCTCGGTTCCTCGGTCTCGATCTTGCGCGAGATACGTGTCGACATGGGGGCCTCCGGGTGGTCTTTTGGCAGGGTGCCACATCATAGACCGCATTAAAACGCGGCAATCGTCACAATTCCGTCCCGTGGCGATGCGACCAAATAAGCCATGGCGCGTTTATCAACGATCGAGGAGACCCAGCCCATGCATATCGATGTTGTAGCAGTCCAGCCGATGATCGCCCTGGTTTTCGGCATTCTGATTCTGCTGCTGCCCAGGATTCTCAACTATCTCGTCGCGATCTACCTGATCCTGATCGGCATCACCGGCGTTTTCCCGCACCTCCTGGCCAAACTGACGAGCTGAGGCGCGCGAGGGGCGTGGCCTGTTCAAGCCTGCGGGCCGCAAAATAGAGCGGCAGCGCGGGCAGAAACATGCTTGCCGAGTCGATGTAGCGTCCGGCCGGAAAACTCGCCGTGATCGACAACAGGCCGGCCGCGACGAGCCAGGCCACGGTAACCGCTCCCAGAAACTTCACATCACCTGGAACCGCATTGCTCGAGGCCGGACCCCCGGTTGGCAGAAGCCAGGTGGTGACGAGAAGCGTGGCCGCGACCAGCATGAGCGGATTGAGCACGAGCGCGTGCCCGGCAAAGCGTGCCGACGCGCCGGCAAGCCACTCGACATAGGACAGCGGCGCCGCACGAATAACCGCCAAGTCGGTGCGCAGAAGGCGCGCATCGAATGCGGGCCAGCTTTCGCCGGGCCGTCGAAGCAGCAAGCGATGCCTGAACTTGATGTCGTCATAAGTACGCGCGAGGACATCGGGATATTCCAGCGCGGTTGAAGGGAAGGACCTGACGCCGCTCGAATTCCTCGGTATGCCGATCGCAAGTCCGCCGTCTTGCGCCGCAATTCGCAGCGCGAGCATCCGCTGCGCCGTCGCGCGCTCGTCGCCACGCAAACGCTCCACCAGGTTGGGAGTCAGCATGAGGGACACAAGGCCGCTTGCCTGATAGCCGCCGAACGACTCGACGTCGAATTCGCCGGTCTTGTCGTACCGTACCGCGGACAGCAAAATGGCCGGCATCATCGCCATCACAAGCACGCAGATGCCGAAGCCGATCGGTGCGGGCCGTTTGCGCAGAACGACGAACAGCAGCGGCAGGACGACAATCATCGGCAGCCAGATCGGTCGCAATATGCACGCCATCGCCGAACCGCTGACGACCAATGTCATTGCAAGCGAGTCGCGCTCGCCGCCCGCGGCCCTCGTCACGCCTGCCACAGCGAACAACGCTCCCGACAGCCCGAGACTCTCCGGGATCAGAACATTCGTGTCCGTAAAAAATGCAGTTGAGAAGAGCGCCGCAGCGGCCAGAGAGATGCAGGCTGTACGCGATGCGCCGAAACGGCGTGCCTGCAGTGAAATCGCCGCGACTGCGCACCAAAAAACAGCGAGCTGCAGCGCAGGAACAAAACTTAATCCGGAGCCGATGAGCCAGCCGTAGTAAGGCGCCTTGACCTGTATCCAAGGATCGGCCGCATTGCTCGCCATCAGATAGGCGGCCGTATCGGCATCGATCACCGGGCGCAGGCCGGCGAACAGCGCGAGAAGGAGTGCGCTCAGCAGCGCCATCACCGACATCGCTTGCCATAGCGCGATATCCCGCGACGGCATGAGGTGATTTCCGGCGAGATCGCGAGATGGACGTTGCATTGCGCGCACAATAGGGCGCGCCGATCCGCGCACTCAAGCAGCCGGATTGATATATGGCGTATTTGTTCGTCGAGGTCGCAGACCTATTCGGCGGCTTTCGGCGTCGCCAGTTTGCTGCGTGCGATGCGCTCCCGGGCCATGCGGTCTGCGACGGCGTTCGTCGCTTCGCCGTCTTTTTCCGCGCGCGCGAAAATCGCGGCCAGCGTGTCCGCGATGCCAAGCACGCGGCGTTCGACTTCGGCGTCGCTCCAGTTCTCGATTTGCGCGGCGACGCGGATGATGCCGCCGCCGTTGATAACGTAGTCCGGCGCATAGAGGATGCCGCGGTCGCGCAGCATCGCGCCGTGATGGTCGCGCTCGAGCTGGTTGTTGGCGCCGCCGGCGATGACCCGGGCGTGCAGGCGCGGAATGCTCACATCGTTCAGGATCGCGCCGAGCGCGTTGGGCGAAAGAACATCGCACTCCGCCGTGACGATCTGGTCCGGAGTCGCTGCGATCGCGCCCAGCCTCTCCACGGCTTCCTTCACGTTGACCATGTTGGTGTCGGTTACGATGAGTTTTGCGCCTTCGGCATGCAGCCGCTTTGCAACGCCCATGCCGACTTTGCCCAGGCCCTGGATCGCGACGCGCAGCCCCTTCGTCGTGTCGACGCCGAGCCGGTGTTTCACGGCAGCCTTGAGACCGCCGAAAACGCCAAGTGCCGTGGCCGGTCCGCTGTCGCCGCCGGCCTTACCCGGCTGGTCATAGCCGGCGATGAACTTGGTGCCGCGCGCGATGACCGGCATGTCGGGCGGCAGGATGCCGACATCCATCGCCGTCACATAGCGCCCGCCGAGCGTGTTGATGGCCTCGGCATAGGCCGCGAACTTCGCGTCGGACTTGTCGGTCGCCGGATTGCCGATGATGCAGGCCTTGCCGCCGCCAAGCGGAAGATCGGCGATGGCATTCTTGTAGCTCATGCCCTTGGAGAGGCGCAGTGCATCGGTCAGCGCGGCATCCGTCGTCGCATAGGGATACATGCGCGTGCCGCCGCAGGCCGGGCCAAGTGCAGTCGAGTGAATCGCGATGATGGCGCGCAATCCGGATTTCCTGTCGTCGAAGAATGCGACTGCTTCGTGGTGATCGAAGTCGGGTGATTCAAAAACGTTCATTCTGCGGCCTCTGTAATCGGCTTGGGAGCGGCAGTGTCGGAGATATGCAGCCGGCGCAGCAGCGCGGCTTCCTTCGCCCTGGCCTGCTTGTAATTCTCGTCCTTGATGTAGCCGTAGCCCTTGACGCTCAGGGGCAACTCGGCGAGCGACACGGCCGTCGCATGATTGGCCGGCGTCAGGCTCGCGGCGATCTCGGCGAGCAGCTTCTCATACTCGCCGATCATCGCGACCTCGAGCCTGCGCTCCGGGTTGCGCGCGAAAATGTCGAGCCAGGTGCCGCGCAGGCCCTTCAGCGCCGCAAGGACGCGGAAAGCGCTCATCATGTAAGAGCCGAATTCCATCTTGCGCGGGCGGCCCGTGTTCGGATCGGTCGCACCGAAGATCGGCGGCGCCAGATGGAACGAAAGCGAGAAATTGCCCTCGAACTCCTGGTTCAGCTTCTTGTGGAACTCGCCGCTCGTGTAGAGCCGCGCGACTTCATATTCGTCCTTGTAGGCCATCAGCTTGAACAGCGCGCGCGCCGCCGCTTCGGCAAGGCCGTGCCTGCCCGGCGCCTTCAGCACTTCAGCGACGCGGATCTTGTCCAGGATCGAACGATAGCGTCCGGCATAGGCGGCGTTCTGATAGGCCGTGAGAAAATCGGAGCGCTTGGCGACGATGTCCTCGAACGTCTCCGCGAACTTCGGGCCGTCCGGCCTGTCGAGGCCCGCCATCTTGAGAATCTTCGCGCGGTCATGCGCGGCGAGACGTCCAAGGCGGAAGGCGCGCTGGTTGGCCTCTACCGCCGCGCCGTTCAGTTCGATGGCTTTCAGGATCGCATCCTCGCCAATCGGTATTTCTCCGAGCTGATAGGCGTATCCGGTCTGGAACATGTTGGCATAGATCGTGTCGCCGAGAAGGCGCAGCGCCAGTTCTTCGGCGTCAATGCTTTCCAGCCGGCGCGAGGCGCGCGCGATCCGCGATCGCATCGAGGCCATGTCGTAGTTGATCGTGTTGTCGGTGACGAAAGCCGCGGTCGGCGTCAGACCATCGTTCACGATGGCGACGGTCCGCTCGCCGTTGAGATAGGCAAACGTGTCCGGCTTCGCCGACATGACGATGTCGCAGCCGATGAGAACGTCCGCCTGTCCGGTCGGCACGCGCGGACCGTGGATGCGCGCCTTCTCGGCGGCGACCCGGACGAACGACGTTACCGCGCCGCCCTTCTGCGCCAGGCCCATCATGTCGAGCGTCGCGGCCGACTTGCCTTCGATATGCGCGGCGGTGCCCAGGATCGCGCCGATGGAGGTCACGCCCGTTCCGCCGATGCCGCCGATCACGATGTTGAAGGTTTCGCGCGTGACTTCCGGCAGCGTCGGCTGCGGGATGTCGAAGACGGCGCCGGAGGCGCCGTTCTTGGCGCGGGTCTTGAGCGCGCCGCCGTGCACGGTCACGAAGCTGGGGCAGAAGCCCTCGACGCAGGAGAAATCCTTGTTGCATGAAGACTGGTTGATCTTGCGCTTGCGGCCGAACTCGGTCTCCAGCGGCTCGACGGAAACGCAGTTCGAGGTCTTTGAGCAGTCGCCGCAGCCTTCGCAGACAAGCTCGTTGATGAAAGCGCGTTTCGGCGGATCCACCATCAGTCCGCGCTTCCTGCGACGGCGCTTCTCGGCGGCGCAGGTCTGGTCGTAGATCATCACCGTGGTGCCGGCGATCTCGCGAAGCTGTTTCTGGATCGCATCGAGATCGCGGCGATGTTCGATGCGCGTTCCGGCGGGGAAGTTCGCGGCGGAATGCTTCTCCGGCTCATCGCTGACGATCACCAGCGCCTTGATCCCTTCGGCAGAAACCTGAGCCGCCATTTCCGGCACCGTCAGTTCGCCGTCGACATGCTGTCCGCCGGTCATCGCGACCGCGTCGTTGTAGAGGAGCTTGTAGGTGATGTTCACGCCGGCAGAGACGGATGCGCGAATGGCGAGCAGACCGGAATGGAAATAGGTGCCGTCGCCCATGTTGGCAAAGATGTGCGGCCGCGTCGTGAACGGCGCCTGGCCGATCCACGGTGTGCCCTCCCCGCCCATCTGCGTGAAGAGGGCGGTGTTCCGGCTGGGCTGCCACGTCACCATGTAATGGCAGCCGATGCCGGCCATGGCGATCGAGCCTTCCGGCACCTGCGTCGAGGTATTGTGCGGGCAGCCCGAGCAGTAGAATGGCGCGCGCTCGTAGAGAGACGCCATGCCTTCCTGTTCGCGGTGCTTGGCTTCGAGGCGGCTCACCAGGGCCCGGATGCGCGGCGTCCACTTGTCCTGTCCGATGATCGCGGCAATGGCCAGCGCCACCTGCCCGGCATCGAGATCGAGGATCGAGCGGATGAAGGGCTTGCCGTCGCGGCCGAGCTTGCCGAACACGCGCGGACGCTTTTCGGGATTCATGTTGAAGAGGATCGACTTGATCTGACCCTCGATCAGGTCGCGCTTCTCCTCGATCACGAAGACCTCTTCAAGGCCATAGGCGAAGCGTGAAATCTGCGTCGGTTCGATCGGCCAGGTCATGCCCATCTTGAGGACGCGCAGGCCGAGCGCCGCGGCTTCGGTGTCGCCGATGCCGAGATCATCCAGCGCCTGGCGCAGGTCGAGATAGGACTTGCCGGCGGTGACGATGCCGATGCGCGGATTCTCGCTGTCCATCACCACGCGGTTGAGAACGTTGGTGTGCGCGAAGGCGATGACGGCGGGAATCTTGTGCTCGCGCAGCCGTTTTTCCTGCGCCTGCGGATTGTCGCCGAGCCGGATGCTCAAACCGTCCTTCGGCAAAGGAAAGCCGAACGGCTTGACGATCGGAACGCGGTGCGGATGCACTTCCACCGTCGCCGATGCGTCCATCGTCTCGGCCAGCGCAATCATCGACACCCAGGTGCCGGCATAGCGCGACAGCGCCCAGCCATAGATTCCGAAGTCGAGCACTTCCTGGATGCCGGCCGGGTTGAGCACCGGGATCTCCGCGTCGACCATCGCGTATTCGCTCTGGCTCGGAAGCGTCGAGGATTTGCAGGCATGGTCGTCGCCGAGGATGGCGAGCACGCCGCCTTTGCTCCAGGTGCCCGCCGCGTTGGCATGCTTGAACGCATCGCCAGAACGGTCGACGCCCGGCGCCTTGCCGTACCACATGCCGAAGACGCCATCATACTTGGCGCCAGGATAGAGATTGGCTTGCTGCGAGCCCCACACAGCGGTGACGGCGAGATCTTCGTTGAGGCCCGGCTTGAAGACGGTCGAGTGCTTGTCGAGGAACTTCTGGGCGCGCCAGAGCTGCTGGTCGAGGCCGCCGACGGGCGATCCGCGATAGCCGGAGATGAATCCTGCGGTGTTCAGCTTGGCTCTGCGGTCCAGCTCATGCTGCATCATCGGCAGACGCACAAGCGCCTGGATGCCGGTGAGGAAGACGCGGCCGGTCTCGACTTCGTATTTGTCGTCGAGCGAGATGGGCATCAATGTCATGTGTCAGTCCTGGTGCCCTATATGGGGTTGCCCGACTCTGTTGGAAAGTTGATCGACCATACCTTTTGCAAGCCGCAATTGGCTTGCCTTTTGTGGCCCCGCCTCGCAACGGATCGTGCGTGGGCGGCTATCGGCCCGCAATAAATTCATCGTTTTCGAACGCGCTTTACAGGCCGGATGCGCCGGTTCTCTATTCTCGCATGCCCAGTCTCGACTCCTTGCGCGCCCTGCATCCGGAGATCCGCTCCGACTTCACGATCGACCAGCATTGGGAGCGTTACGATTCGGCACAACACGGAATGTGGCGCACCCTGTTCGAGCGTCAGGCCAGAATCCTTCCCGGCCGCGCCTGCAGCGAGTTCCTCGAAGGTCTTGCCAAGCTGAAGCTGGTATCGGACCGCATTCCGCAGTTCGACAAATTGTCAGACGACCTGGAACGCCTGACCGGCTGGCGCGTGGTCGCCGTGCCATCGCTCGTCCCCGATCAGATCTTCTTCGACCACCTCGCCAACCGGCGGTTCCCGGCCGGCCAGTTCATCCGCCGGCCGGACCAGATCGACTATATCGAGGAGCCCGACGTCTTCCACGACGTGTTCGGCCATGTGCCGATGCTCGCCCACCCGGTCTTCGCCGACTATATGCAGGCCTATGGCAAGGGCGGGCAGCGCGCGCTCAACGAGTTCGGCGCGCTGCGCAACCTCGCCCGGCTCTACTGGTACACGGTGGAATTCGGATTGATCGCCCAGCCGGAAGGTCTGCGCATCTACGGGTCCGGCATCGTGTCGAGCGGCGCCGAATCGATCTACGCGGTCGAGAGCCCCTCGCCGAACCGCATCGGCTTCGAGCTGGAGCGCGTCATGCGCACCGAATATCGCATCGACGATTTCCAGGAGAGCTATTTCGTCATCCGGTCGTTCGACGAACTATTCGCCGAGACCTACAAGGATTTCGCCGCGATCTACAAACGGCTGGAGAGCGGCCCCGCATACAAGCCGGGTGATATTCTGCCTACGGATCATCTCCACACCCGGGGCACGCACACCTATATCGGCGGCAGCCACGCGGCGGAGTAGGCGCATCACTCCGCCAGAAACTTCTCCAGATGACCCATGAAGACGTCGAGCTTGTCGTGGTGCGACCAGTGGCCGGCGCCTTCGATATTGGCGAGCGTCGCGTTCTTGAAGTGCTTGATGCGGCCGTCCTCGACCGGATCGGATGCCCACGATTCGGTCCCGCGCACCAGCAGCACCGGCGCTGCGATGTTGCCCCAGACCTCGCGCTGCTCCTCGACTGTCAGGCCGCCGGGCCCGCCCAGGCGAACGGCATTGTCGAACTTCCATGACCAGGTTCCGTCCTCGTTCTGCGCCGCGCCGTGCAGCGTGAGGTGGTGCGCCTGCTCTTCGTTGAGGTGCGTATTTTCTTCCTTCATGCGCGCGAGCGCTTCTTCCATCGTGGCATATTTGCGCGGGGTGCGGCCGGCGCTGGCGCGGCGCGCCTCGATCCGGCTGCGGACGCGCTGAGCCACCGGCATCTCGTTCATGCGCATCAGCATGTCTGGCGAAGGGCCGAGACCTTCGATGGCGACGACCTTCTTCACGGTCTCCGGAAACACGCCGGAATAGAGCAGCGCGATCGATCCACCCAGAGAATGCGCAAGCAGCGTCACCGGCGTCATCTTCTTCTGCAGCACGAGTTGGACGATGTCGTAGACATAGTTGAGCTCGCCATAGCTGCCGCCCGTCGCCCAGTCGCTGTCGCCGTGACCCCGCAGGTCCGGCGCGATGATGTGGTAGCGGCTCTGCAGGCGCTCCGCGACCCAGTCCCAGTTGCGGCAATGATCGCGGCCGCCATGGATCATGAGCATGGGCGGCGCGCCCTCATTGCCCCAATCGACGTAATGCAGGCGCAGTCGCTGCGAATAGTAGAGATGTGACGTCGGACCAGGCATTTCGTTCTCCAGCGTACGGACGGGCAGGGATTAGCGACTTAGGGTACATCCGTCATTATTGGGCTTAGTCATCACGACAGAGTGTCGCGTCGTTCCAGCACTGCTCAGTTTCTCAGAGAATTCTGGACTGACAAATTGTCGTAATACTGGCGGTGCGGCCGGACTGGCTGTGAGTCCGGTCTGGCGCTGCGCAATTCTCGCATATAGAAGTATTCGTACCAACTGGGGGCAATCATGAAAATCGGAACGATCGCGGCAATCGCCGCGCTTGGCGCAGCTTTGTCTGGATGCGCAAGCATCGTCGAGGGCACGACGCAATCCATTGCAATCACCTCGCCGCCGACCGACGGAGCCAAGTGCGTACTGACCAGTTCTGAAGGCACCTATTATGTGACGACGCCGGGCAACACGACCGTTCACAAGACCAAAAACGATCTCGATGTCGTGTGCACAAAGGACGGCTTCAAAGAAGCGCGCACGACGATCCCGTCGCACTTCAACGGTGCAACGGCTGGCAACATCCTGGCAGGCGGTGTCATCGGGCTTGGCATCGATGCGGCGACCGGTGCGAATTACAACTATCCGACGGAGTTCGCAGTCACGATGGATCCCGTCGATGCGCCTTCCGCCGCCACTATGCCGGCGCCTGCGCCGAGCACCACCGCAACGGGCAAACCGGCTTCGTAGGTCAGGGCTGAGCGCCGACGGTCGTCACGGCCAGCCCGCCGTCGCCACGCAGAGCGCGTGACGACGGCATGCGAGGCTGACGCCCCAATCTACTTGGGCTTCTTGGCGCTCTTCATGTGGTGGTGATGGTGGTGGTCGCCATGATGGTGTCCATGCCGGCCGTGATGATCGTGACGGCCATGATGGTGCCAGCCCATATGTTCTTCCGGCTTCGGCTGATGGTCGAGACGGTCATTGGCGCGGTCCGCCTCGGCCCCGGCAGCGTGAGCAGCCGTTCCGGCCGCATCGGCCGTGCTCTGCGCATGCTGCGCCGCAGAGAGTGCCGCGGCCGCGTCAGCCTTGGCCGAATCGGCCGTCGCCTGTGCGCGTTGAACCGATTCCGTCGTGGCACAGCCGCTAAGCAGCAGCCCCGCACCGAACAATGCAGCAATGATTGGTCCCTTGAGACTTGGGTAATGCATATATTTCCTCCACAAAAGCCATGGCGATGCAGAGCCGGTAATGCGTTGCGGCCCTGTCCCCTTATGGGACGGACATTAGGACGGCGGCCGGTCGTCTAAAACGCCGGGGCGCCGTTTCGGCGCATTTGTCCTTGGAATGTCACAACCTCAGGATGCGGAGCCTCATGAGCCGATTGCGGACAGCACTTCGCCTTCGGTCAGGATCTGCGGCAGCACCTTCGCCTCCACCGCGCCCGGTGCGAAGTAGAGGTAAAGCGGCACGCCGGAACGGCCATGCTCGGCCAGGAGCCTTGTGATCTGCGGATCGCGCTTCGTCCAGTCGGCGACGAGATAGGCTATGTGGCGGTCGCGGAAGGCGTCATGCACGCGCGCACTCGAAAGTGCGGCTTCGTCGTTAACCAAACAGGTGATGCACCAAGCCGCGGTCGCGTTGACGAACACGGGCTGCCCCGCACTGCGCAACGCGGAGAGACGCGCCGCCGAGTAGCGTTCGGCGGCAAGACCCGTAGCGTTCACGCTGCTGATGTCACTCGCCTGCGCAGGCAAGGTCTTGAGCAGCGCGAGACAGGACAGAGCGATAATGACCGCGATCAGCGTTACGAGCGAGCCGATGCCGCGGCCGCGCGGCGAAAAGTTGCGGCTGAGGCCCCAGATCCAGGCGCCGAAACCGGCTGCAACCATCGCGGCGAGCGCGGCCGCGACGGCGTTCGCGCCGGCTTGCTGCGCCAGTACCCACACGAGCCAGGCGGCAGTTCCGTACATCGCAAAGGCGAGCGCCTGCTTGAACACGAGCATCCATGCGCCCGGTCTGGGCAGCATGCGCATCACTGCCGGGGAAATGCCGATCAGGACGAAGGGCGCGGCGAAACCAAGGCCCAGCGCTAGGAAAACGGCCAGTGAAATGATGGCGGGTTGGGTCAAAGCGAAACCGAGGGCCGCCGCCATGAACGGCGCCGTGCAGGGCGCGGCAACTGCGACGGCGAGCACGCCGGTGAAAAAGGAGCCGACCTCGCCGCTCGTCCGCGTCAGGCCCTCACCACCGCCGAAGCTCGCGATCTCGAACACGCCGGAAAGATTGAGGCCGACGCCGAACATCAACAGCGCAAAGGCCGCGACGATCACCGGTTCCTGTAGCTGAAAGCCCCAGCCGATCGCCTGTCCGCCCGCGCGAAGGACGATCAGCAGCGCGCCGAGCGCAATGAAGCTGCCGATCGCGCCGATGCCGTAGGCGAGACTCTCGCGCACTGCCTCGGCGCGGTCGCGTCCGGCCTGCGACGACAACGCGAACGCCTTCATCGCGAGCACGGGCAAGACGCACGGCATCAGGTTGAGGATAAGCCCGCCGATGAAGGCAAAGAGAAGCGCAAGCAGAAAGCCGGTGTCGTTCTCGCCGGTGTCGAACCTGGCCGCCGGAACCGGTCCCGGAAGAGCATTCACCTGCAACGCCTGCACCGAACCGTCGGACGAGGTCAGCACCAGAACGCCGTCGACCGCTCCACCTTTTCGGGCAAAACCCTTGGCAGGAGTCATGCGCAAGACAAGTCCGCTGGCGGCGAAGCCCATGAGCTCGGGCGCAGGCGCATTTACGACACCGGCTGCGGATGGAAAGAACTGGGCGCTGTCCGGATGCACGATCGCCAGCGGCTTTGCAGCAATGAAGAGGTCGAGCGAGGCCGAGAGCGCATAGCGCGTCGCCCATGGCGATGCTACCGGAAGAAGCGCGCGCGCCGCACCGAACAGCTTTGTGCGCGACGCATCGCCGACGGGCGGCCCGATCTTCACGGGCAGGGTCAGAACGGCGTCTTCCGGAATGCAGATTTCCTTGCAGACCAGCCAGGTCGCCGACGCCTTCAACGTCACCGTGTCGCCGGGCTTCGCATCAGCCGGAGCAGTCACATGGCTGAGGATCCAGACCTTGCCCTCATAGCCATAGTCCATGAAGGGGCCGACGGGCAGCCGCTTCGGATACGGCCACAACATGGGTCCGGCCTTCCAGCCGGGAGCCAGCGACCAGGTCAGAGTGGTCGGCTGACCGACGTCGCCGGGATTAAGCCAATAGGTGTGCCAGCCGGGCCGGATCACCTGTTCAAATGCAATCGCGACCGTTCCGCCGGGCGCCACGCTGTCGCTTTCCGCAATCAGGCGCGCCTGCACCTTCGCCCCGTCGTCGACTTGCGCGGCGGCAGGCGACGCGGCGGCGAAAAGTACAAGCAGAAAAGTGGCAAACCATTTCATGTCACGGCTATAGCGTTCACCGGCCTTTCCCGCCAGCGCCCCTCGCGTATCCGTGACCGCGACGATAGGGTGCGCGCCTGAAATCCAAGGGGCAAATCATGCGCAACAGCAATCGGCAATGGATCCTGAAAAAGCGTCCGGTCGGCGACATCAAAGAAGGCGATCTGGAACTTGTCGAGCAGCCAATTCCTGTGCCGGGACCCGGGCAGATACTGGTCCGTACTTTGTATCTCTCTCTCGACCCGACCAATCGCATCTGGATGAGCGACATGGATCAGTACATGCCGCCCGTGGAAATCGGCGACGTGATGCGCGGCGGAACGCTCGGCGTCGTGCAGCAGTCCAACAATCCCGACTACAAGGTCGGCGACATCGTGAGCGGCATCGCCGGCTGGCAGGAATATTCCGTGGCGGACGGGGCGCAAAAAGTTTCCCGGGGCCCGGTGCCACTGCCCGCCTATATGAGCGTGCTCGGCATGACCGGCGCGACCGCGTATTTCGGCCTGCTCGACCTCGGCAAGCCGCAGCCGGGCGAAACCGTCGTCGTGTCTGCGGCGGCAGGCGCCGTGGGATCGATCGTCGGCCAGATCGCCAAGCTGAAGGGCTGCCGTGTCGTCGGTCTTGCAGGCACGGATGAGAAGTGCCGCCACCTGGTGAAGGATTTCGGTTTCGATGCCTGCATCAACTACAAGAAGGAAAATATCCGCGAAGCGCTGAAGCGCGAATGTCCCAACGGCATCGACGTGGACTTCGAAAATGCCGGAGGCGAAATCCTCGAAGCGATTCTCGAACAGATCAACCTCAAGGCGCGCATCGTGCTGTGCGGCATGATCTCGGGCTACAACGACAAAGAGCTGCGTCCGGGTCCAAGTCTGGTGAATGTCCTGATGAAGCGCGCGCGCATCGAGGGGTTCATCATCATCGACTATTTCCCGCGCCTTGGTGAATTCTTCGCCGAGATGAACAAGTGGGTGGCGGAAGGCAAGATCAAGTACGACACCACCATCGTCAAAGGCATCGAGAACTCTCTCAGCGCGCTCAACATGCTGTTCACGGGCGGCAATACCGGCAAGCTGCTCATGCAGATCTCGGAGGAGTGATTGCGCGTCACCGGCGGACAGTTTCGCGGCCGCGCTTTGGCCGAGCCGCCGGACAATCGCGTGCGTCCGACATCGGACAAGGTGCGCCAGGCGAACTTCAACATCCTGGCGCACCATGATTTCGGAAACGGATTCACACTGGAAGGCGCGCGCGTCGTCGATGTATTCGCCGGCACCGGCGCGTTGGGAATCGAAGCGTTGAGCCGCGGCGCGGTTTATGCGTTGTTCGTCGACGACAGTGCCGACAGCCGCGCGCTGATCCGCAAGAACGTCGAAGCGCTCAACCTGACGGGCGCAACCAAGATCTGGCGGCGCGACGCGACCGACATGGGGCCGCTCGGCGCCGGCGCGGGCGGCCCGTTCGAACTGGCCTTTCTCGATGCGCCCTACCGCAAGGGATTGACCGAGAAAGCACTCGGCAGTCTGGCATCGGGCGGCTGGCTGGCGGCCAACGCCGTCGCCATCGCGGAAACCGCGGCGGACGAACAGATCGCGACGCCTGCGGGCTTCACGCTGCTCGAACGCCGCGACTATGGCGAGACTGCCGTTCAGATCTTCGTCACCTCGCCGGCCTGAATCTGGAACTCGCCGGTATCGAGCGTCGCATCGATCGCTTCCGATGGATTGTCGGCGTAGTAGCGCTGCAGAAGATAGAACACGGTCGCTGCGCCGAAGAGCGAGATCAGGATGCCGAACGCTGTCGAGAAGCGAAGCCAGACCAGCAACGCCGCCAGGCTAAGACCTGTCGTCACGCCGATGTCCCAGCCGCCCTCCGCCGCGATGTGAAAGCGCAATACGCAGGGCGATCGCTTCGCCTGGTTGTACACCGCCGTCATGATGGTCGGGACGTAGAGGCAACCCACCAGCGAGCCGACTGCATTGGCCGCGACGGCGAGCGCCGGATGGCTGACAACTCCGGCACGCATGACGATGACGAGCACGAGCAGACTGACCGAGTACCAGACCGCGCGCGCGCCCTTTCCGGCGTCGATCAGGCGTCCCAGCGCAAGGCCGCCGACGGCGCCGACCAAAGCGGCCACCGCCAACGCTCCGCCATACGCCATGTAGCTTTCGCCGAGCGCGAGAAAGAGCGCGATCTGCCAGACGATGAAATAGCCGGCAGCGATCCAGCCGTCGCCGACAAACAGCATGGCGCCCGAAAACGCTGCCCGGAACGCGCCGGGAGCATGACGCGCGATCGCAACGTCCGGAGTCCAGAGCAGCGGCAGTGCCGCCAATGCCTGGATCGCGCCCGTCGCGAAGAAGGTGACGACCGGACCATGCGTGACGAGCAGCCAGCCCGCCGCGAGCGGGCTGACGATGCCAAGCGCAGTCGAAGCACCCACCTGGATCGCAAGCTGCTGGCCGCGATGGTCCGCATCGCCAAGCGCCGCGAAGTAAGCATGAAAACTCGGCCAATAGATCGTATCGGCGAAAGCGATCACGATCACGAGCCAGAAAAGTCCCCAGCCGACGCCGTTCACGCCCGCGAGAAACGGATAGGAGATCGCCATCAGGATCGCGCCGACGACCACGGTCCAGCGCAGTCCGATCCGTATCGCAAGCGACAACAGAAAGAATCGCAACAGCAGGCGAAGCGTGAAAGTCGCCGCCAATACCAGAAGCACCTCCGGCACGGACAAGCCGGCCTTGAGCAGGTAGGCGGAAAAGAAGGCACCGCCGCCGCCCATCGCGATGGAGCCGATGACGGAATGCAGATTGAGCAGGTTGACTGCGCGATTGTGTAGGAAGGCCATGGGAGTCCCGACGGATGAGGTTGTGTGGAGTCGACGCGATTCATCGTTCGGGCGGGCCGCGACAGCCTGCACAACGATGACGAACCTACCTCAGTCGACTAACCAGCACTTCGGGACAAAGCCTCATGGAACGGCGAAAAGCTATTCCTGTTCGCGAATGTCTTCAACCGGCCAGTGCGCAACGCGACGAGAAATTGCGCTACTGTGTGCTCATGAGCACAAGCTTTCGCCCTGCGACGCCGGACGACGCCGAGTTCCTCGGCTGGGTGATGTTGATGGCGGCGCGCGGACATCTTGCCCGCGGCTGGTTCGACATCGTGTTGCAGCGGCCCGAAGAATTCTGTGTCGCCTTCTGCGCGCATCTGGCCAACGCCAAGGCCAAGTCGTGGTGGCACCACTCTTTTTTCGCGGTTGCGGAAGTCGACGGGCGGCCGGCATCGGCCGCCTGCGCCTTTCCGGACGACGCGCCTTACATGGTGTCTGGCGAGGCGATGGCCGAAGCCTCCCGCAAGACCGGAATCGGCGCGGAAGAACAGGCGCAGCTCTGGCCCCGCGGCGCCTTCATCATGAGCGCGACGACC